>Ga0209515_10000021_pt1 | contig 337276 bp, 283 predicted proteins | sample Subgroupgradi54m_FD_187454 | JGI IMG/M metagenome (GOLD analysis project Ga0209515, IMG submission 187454) | Subsurface groundwater microbial communities from S. Glens Falls, New York, USA - GMW60B uncontaminated upgradient, 5.4 m (SPAdes)... ... | reverse complement strand
TGTTCTAGCTGCGGCTGGCGCGCTGATTGGCGCGACTGCTACTAATTCTAAGCCTTTAATATTTAAGGAAGATATCTCTACTTCGCTTAATCTTGCGAAAGATTGTTCATCTATGTCAGCAATTTGTGTTCTTTCCTGTTTGCTGAAGGTCGCTTTGGCGCTGTTTAATTCGATGTCGACGATCTCTATCGGAGCCTGCTGCGTATTGCGTATCGCGGCGACTTTCTGCGCTAAGGCCGGGCCTACTACTTTTGTCATCATCGCGAAAGGCGCGACTTTTAAGAAGCCTAATGTTACGTTGGTCTTTGCTACGCTGAATTTTATGCCTTTGATCCCGCCGTCAAACGCTGCTACCGCTTCTGGCGCGCTGACTGGTGTGACTTCAAATTCTATCTTAGGTAAACTAGCTGCCACTACTTTATTATAATTATTAACTTTTAAAGCTGCCTGTCGGATTAACTCGGCTGCGGCGGGCGTATTTAATTCTGTTATCGCAAGATTAGACACTTTCTTAAATGCAGTTACTACCTCTTCTTTGGCTATATTAAGCCTTTCTTTAGTAACTTTTGTAACTGGCTTTGTAATATCTAGCCTTGATAAACTATCATCTATTTGATCTGCATAAACTTGAAATTTCAATTTGGCTTCATTAACCAAACTTTGCATCTTTGGCATACTTAATTCTGATACGGATGCACTAGCCAATTTATCTACCGCACTGACCACCTGTTCTTTATAAACTATTTTAGCTGCTTCAGTTATTACCCGATCAAACTCTTCTTTAGAAGAATATCCAAAACCTTCAATTACAGGTATTACTTTATTTAATTCTGGCTGTAATTTCGTTATCGGCAATACTATTTTTTTATCTAATAAACTTCTAAATTCTATGCTGTTTGCAATATTCTTAATCTTTTCAGCATCGGTTAGCGGCTTTCCTAAACTAGAGATAGTTATTTTAGTTGGTGATTTCAGCATTAACTCGCTCTGAATAACTGAAGGAGCGATAGGCTTACCTATATTATAGTTAGACGTTACTACTGGATTACTTGGACTAGAAAATTGAGCTATATTATTGGATATATTTATTTCTCGAGGAGAAATGTCTATTGAGAAAGGAGATGGCGCTGTAACAGAATATTCTATTGTTTGCGCAAAAGGACTGCCTCTTGTTATATTATCAGTATAACCATCTATTTTTTTAGAAAAAGTTACACCGAAATCTACTTTTGGAGCAAGATCATCCAACACAGGCGGTTGCAAATAATTAATATTCCCACCATCTAGAAACTTTGGTGATAAAGATAAATCAACCTTACCGCCGTCTTTTTTAACAGCAGAAATAAGTCGATGATTCTCACGTGTTCCCCCCATAGAAAAACTGGAATACGGCCACTCCTTAGGGACAGTTGAAACCTTTATGTCCGTAAATGTACCCTGTAACTCTAAAAGGCCTTCTACATCTTTTGCAAAAAATTCAGAATCTAAAGCAATAAAGAGCCTTCCGTTTTTGTTCATTGCGCCTGCCGCAATATTCAACAATCCATTCAAACCTTGCCTGCTATCAGGATAATTAATAGTCACAACATCATAAAACTCTTTATTAATAGGAGATTTCGCAGGAAGTTTCTTAATTAAAACACCATTCACAGAAGATTCTTCTACATCAGATATTGCTATATCCATTCCATCTACTCGCTCAGCAGCTGGCATTCCTTTTAAAAATACGCCATCACCAGTACCAATATCTAATATCTTTGCACCCTGTTTAAATAAATCCTTTGTAATTAAAACCAATCCCTCGAATTTTGGCTGAGCAATATTTACACCTAAATTTTCAATTTCTTGCACAGCTAAATTAGCGGCCCCCCCCCCGCCATCAACTTGAATAGAAGTTAATTTCCCGCCGTCAGTGGATTTTGTTGTATCACTTACAATGTTTCTCAAATTAGAAATAAATGCCAAATGATCTTTAAAATGATCCATTAAACTGGAATAGATACTAATCGGCTTGCCAAACTGTTTTTCTATGTCATTAGGATTCATGGCTACACCGTTGTCTGTTATGCTAAATGGAATATCTTTCCAAGTATTATCTACATCTAAAGATTGAGCTACCATCCAAGGGCGCGTAATTGGCCTGTTTCCACCTATCAAGCTTACACCTGCGCCATAATCATCTGCCAGCGTTTTATCCCCGCTAGAATTTTCCATACTTAAAACTGGATGATTGTGCAATGCTACATAATTCATACCTTGATTATGTAAATTGGCAATAACAGAAATTAAATTATCTTTTTCTTTACCTGAAATTGAAAAAGATGCTCCATCTGATGTTGTCGTCGGAATTTCTATAATATCTTTTGCATGAAAAATATTATCTTTTACTTCTCCAATAACAAGCGCAAATCTTTCGATTTCCGGTTTAAGGAATTCCATAATGCTACGCATTGCCGCAGATTCAATTTTAATCTCACTGACTTTATTAATGCGAGGATTGATTTCACTCTTTATTCTTTCAATCTTTCCTAATGTTTCATCAAACTTTTTACCATTAAAAGGCCCAGAATTTAATGCACGATTTAAATTTTCCCTCAACTCAAACATTTCTTGTACTTTAAGCTTAGATATTGCAAGTGGCGCAATCTTACCAATATTTTTAATATCGCCTTTACTAAGCCTTATTGAATCTGAAATATCCTTTCTCCACAATTGGCCTGATATTTCAGCAGGACGCCAATTAGGGAGTATCTTCATAAACTCCTTGCGAGTTTCTGGTTTATAACCTAACTTCCCGGGAGTATTATATGCTCTTTGAACATCCTTATTCTTCGCTATGCTTTCTATATTTCCTGTGTGCCTATCTAACAATGTTTTAAAATCTATTATTTTGATTTCCTTTACCCCATAGCCTTTTTCATTATTTAACTGCCTTAACACGCTTTCAATTTTTGGCAGAGCATATGAAACATAATCTTCTCCTACCTTTTCACCGTTTACTGTACCACGCCTATAGAGATTCCTGATTTTACTATCTACAACAGGAATACCTTTAGAATAAGATTTACGGCCCAAATCATCTTGCATCAGATCAACATAAAATACTTTACTGCCATCTATTGCATGTTCAGCCAAAGTTACACCAATGTATCCTACACGACCGGAGAAATGCCTTAAATTTTTAAGTTCGCTTTCAGCTATCCCCCCACCATAAGGTTTTATCCCTAATATCACAACCCCTACTTCACCAAAGCCGTGAGAAGACATGCCGATATCTTCAACAACTATGCTACCTCCGGATATTTCATTTATTTTATTGGAAAAATCGTGTACAAAAGGTAAATCTTTCCCTATTGCTTTTAAATCATCAAAAGTCGCTTTTACTTCCTCTTGCCATGCTTTATGCTCGTTTGCCCACTTTGATATTTTCGGGTTATCTTTTTCCCATTGCACGACCTCTTCCATAAACATCTTCATCGCTTTTTGGTCTGAATTTTCCAAAGTCGAAACTTCCGGCACTGCTGGCGCGCTCATATCTTGCGTTAACCTAGACGAATCTGTAGCTACATTAATTACAGGAATTTCTAAGCCAAGCTTCCCACCATCCGCCTTAACAATCCCGGGAACCGCGACTTTAGCTATATCCCTATCAGGGCGGAAAGTAAAGACTTTATTAGCAATAACTGATTTAGGGAGAATTTGATTTAAATCCGAACTACTAGCATATATAACTGGTATTTTCCTATCAATACTCTCTTCTTCTGCAACAATAATATTGGCAAAACCATTTTTACTTAAACTATTTACGATAAGAGATTGATCATAAAAACCCTGAAAAAGATTAGGATCGTGCAGTTCAGGGATCACATCATGAGTATCTACTGTTACCATAAATTTTTCACCGCTAGCTGAAGCAATATCTGCTAATCTTTTACTTTTACTAAATTCAGCGTCATAAATTTTTATAAGCGCCGGATTTAAAGCAATATGTTTTTGCGCATTGCTTCTTATATCACCTGGGAGCAGCTGGGCTTCCGGGTTAAAACGTATTGTCATTCCAAAATCCCTAGCATATTCGGTAGTAACTACAGGCAATTGTTTCTCTTGTTTTATAATTGCAGGCTTTACTATCCACACACCTAAAATATTAGGCTTTTGGGCAATGTAAGATTGTGTAAAAGTTTTAGGGATCTCAGCAATTACCTTATTGCCTTCTTTATAAATAATTGCTAACTGTTTATCATTAAACTTATTGGGCGTGCTTTTCTTACCTAAATTTTTATCACCAACTGTTTCCCTAATTTCATCTATTTTCGTAGCGGAAATATCCACCAAATCAGTAGATAATTTCCCTGATACAAAATAACCTGTGCCTTTAATAAGATTTTTTGGTGATTTTATCAAGCTTTCCAGATTTACATTAAAATTATTCCCATCCAACAATAATATATTCTTAGCCTGATTTACTGGTATCGGAGATACTCCAAGGTTTCCTGGCCAAACAGCTATATTTTTTGAAACACCAATAATTTCTGCTTTATTAATTTTTAACACTCCCGCTAATTTATCCTTAATTCCTTGCCCAAAACCGCCATCAAATTTCGGTTGAGTTATTTCAGGAAGCTTAATATCAACAGGCTTAACGGCTATTCCGCCGTCGGCTGCTACGCTATGCATTTTTAAGAAATCAGTTATCTTCGGACTATCAATGTCCACAAGATTGCCTTCTTTAATTTTTATAAACCCTGCGCGGCTCAAAACATCTACATCTAGAACCGTACGGCCAACTTGCGTTTGAGCCCTATTAATAATCTTAGAAACCGGAGAAGCTTCGTCTTTCCTTATAGGTATTTTAGAAATAGCTTTTAAAGCGATTAGTTCCTGCTTCGTTGGCTTAAATAAGAACGATACCTTATTTGCAATTTTATCAGGTAAATTAAGGGTTTTAGTTATTTCGGGAAGAGAAATTTCAGGCGCTTTTTGTTTTAAAGCTGCAATATCATCTATTTTTACTCCAGTAAAATCTTCAATGCGGTTTATCAGAATTTCCACAGGCCGTAAAGAATTTTTCTGATTCTTTATTTCAGCCAATATTTGATCAAATCTCTCTGGGCTAATCTTATCTCCCGATGAAGTTTTACCTATCTTTGGTATCTCGCTTGTAGCTACTGATTTCTTGCTAGAAGAAGCCTTTAATAAATCCTCAAATTCTTCTGTTTTTGGAAAACGCTGCTTCTCAATTATAAATTGATTGTATATCTTAATTCTTTCTGGTGTCGCATACCATGGAGATATCTCTCCTAGTTCACCTTTAGTCACTATAATTTGTTTTTCAGGATCAAAAGTATTAACATCTATTGGTTTTACTTCTTCCCGTTTAAGTCTAACTTCTTCTTTGGCCGCTTTAATCTGTTTTAACGCAGTGCTTAACTGCTCTGTGGTCGGATGGTTCAGGTATTTGTTAGCTTCCAATGCAATATTATACGCTTCTATCGTTTCTAGAGATGGCAACCAAACTCTACTATTATGTCCTTTTTCGCTTTTTATCTCGTTTTTAGTAATTAATACTCTTGATTTAAGGTCGTTGTAAACAAATGGTTTAATCTTAACTACCTGAGCGCTATCCACAGGTGGCTCAATCTTACCTAAAGTATTAATCCCACCATCTGGTGACTTATGATGGGATACATCGACAATCCCCACTACATATTTAGCTGGTACAACACCTGGATTTTGAGGTGATAATAAGTTAAAGATTTTAAATTCGCTATTAGGCACATCTAACACTACGGCTGTATCTCCGGGATGAAATAGCATTGGATCATTCATAATCTTTCCAGTACGTAAGTAATCTAGAGCTATTTGTGAATCGCTAAACGCATCTGAGGTAGAATTAACCATACCTTGTTTGGAATAATCTAAACCCGTATTTTTAATTTTTTCTGCCGTTTCTGCTCTCGTTTTATGAATTAATCTAACAAAACCTTCTTTTAACGGTGGCAGCTCTTTAAAAGAAATCCTCCCCATTCCACCATCAAGTTTCTGCTGAGCTATAGAAGGCGGTGCTACATCCATCTTCCCCACCACTGTTGTTACAGGTGCGGCGACCGCTAAAGGCGCTACTGCAGGCACGGAAGTACCAGAAATAACCGGAGCTCCCATCTTTGCCTCTGACAATTTCTGTATAGCTGCACCTAAATTGATACCCGGCCGGCTAATTTCCATTGTTCCTTGCTGCACAGCTTGTCCGGCAGCATTAACTTGTCCAGTGTAAGAAATAACTTCGGGCGTTTTTACTGCAGCTGATTGCGCTACCGCTGCTTGCTGAGTTGCTGAAACGGCTGCCTGCGCGGCTACCGGCGTAACGGTAGGAGTTGTAACCATCTCCGGCCTCATCATAAACGTCGTTTTAACCGGACTAATTACTGAAAAAGGAACAGGCATTTGAGCGAGCTCAATAACCGCGCCCTTTAAGATTTCTTTTGTGGGATTAACACCTAAAGCTTGGTTATACATTATCTCTTGAAGCTTATTGCTGAACTCCGGCCTCTCAGAAACCTTTATACCTGGGAATGTTTTCATTAACATTGTATCCAAAGTATGCGATGCGCCACGCTCAATAACTATGGCCTTGCCGGGATTATTTTCTATCAACAATTTTATTTTCTGAAAACTGGCTTCATCTCTTTTCTTTGCATGATCAATGTATAAAGACATTCCTTTTTTAAGTAACTCATCATCTACGTTCCCATCAAACTTAAACTTATTTACAGCCTCGTTTATAAAACCATCCGCTGCCTTTACAGAACTCAAATCTATCGGATCCTCCACTACAACACGATTGATTTTGCCTCTATTAGTGTCCAGCCAGTTTTCAAATCCATCGTTATAGGATTTAGATATGCTTTCAATATTGGCTACGGTAGACATTAAATCTGCTGATATTGTTTCTACAATTTTAGGGGCATTTACCTCGGCAAAATTTATTGCAGCAGGCCTTCCTGCCTTTATTATTGTATTATAATAGGTGGTTTGGAATTCTTGATCTTTTTTATCTACCGGCACTGTATCTTTAAATACTATGATGTCATCTGGCTTATTGGCTTGAGAAATAACCTTTTCCAACGAATCCGCGTTCACTTTCGTAAAGGCTGCTTTGTCAACATGGACTACCGGGACATATACCATAGCCAGAGGATTAATTTCCTTACCTTCTAATTTAACTGTCGGCTCAATATTTATTGATTGAATTGGTGATATAATGGTTGATTTACCTAGATAAGTAGCATCAAACGCAGGAACTTTCTGATTAAGGTTAGGTACTTCAATGGGCTTTTGTGAAACACCCAACTGCGCGGTATTCTGAGGGCCTTCTGAAATAATTTTATCTATTTTTATATCTGGACCAGTAATTGAAGGTGAAGGCGCGTTTACTGTAGAAGCAGCACTTTGAATCGGTTTTGTTGTAGATGTTACAATTGTCTGCGGAAAAATAGCTGTGAATGGCTGATTTACACTTGTTGTATAAGAATATTCTGACGGCGGCCCGTTCGACAAACCAAATTTTGCTCTATCTAAAGAAGAAACGGGTTTATCTGCGAAATCATCAAGGGCATACCCTTTCGAATCCGCATTCAGAATATCCTCAAAACGCGCTGTGAACGATGGTAAACCAAACTCTCCGCCATCAGCTTTCACACTCGCTATCTTTTCCGGTTTCCCAAAAACAGCCTCAAATGGTTCCTGAATTTCAAATTTAGAATATTCACTAAATTCTCCCTTTTCATCAGCATGCTGATAATACAAAACTTCATCTATCTTTGATTTAACTAATGGCTTTGCGGAATCCGGCAAATTATCAAACATTGTTTTAAGTTTTTGATATTCTGGTATAACCTTAGTCTTTACTAAATCTTCTATCGACATCGAAACACCACTTTGCGGCCCCATCCATCTAGCGCGAGTAGCTATCTTTAATTGCGCATCTATTTCTATTATTTGATCGGTAAATTTACTATGTTTTGAAACAACCGAATACAATTTAGCTGTCGAACCAGACCACTTATGGAATTGCATTGTTTTTAAATCGCCTAAATCAATTTCGGCTAACGTATCTAAATTCAAAAAGTTTAACTGCCTATCTTTTTTATTATTAATATTACTACCAATAATTACAAACCCGCCTTCTTTTAAAGCGCCATAGACTTTTTTATGATATTCTAAAACCCCTTGAATATTATTGTTAGAGAGTTCAAATTCATTATTTTTACTAACCAAGATATCAATGCCTTTATTTAACTCCGTATTTAGTTCTTTAGGCCAAGAACCGGGTTTTCTCGCATCGGCTATGTAATATTGGACTTCCCTTAACTTATTCTCCCAGTTAAACTTTATTTCATATTTTATGGGCTTAAACTCTACTTTCGGCAAACTTCGTTTATTCTCCCACTTAACATTTAATGCGAACTTCGTTGGTTTGATATTTACATCTGTTGCTTTAATTCGCTGTAAATCCTTTGTAATGCTTTCTTTATTCGTCCCAACATAATCTTCTATATCCATAAAAATGAACTTTTTCGCTTTAGTAGAAATAAATTGGTCTACAAAATCAAGTTGCGCGCCACCATAGAATCCTACTAAATCTCTATTTGCTTGATTATTGATCTTAGCCACTTCCGTTGTTTCAGGATTAATTATTCTACTTATCCCTTCCATTAACTGGGCATGTTCTAAAGTTATTGGTGCATTAAGCGCATAATACAAAGTAGCACGCGCAGGATCAACATTTTTCAACTGCCCTATTGTTGGAACCCTGGATTGCAATTCTTTAATAAAAGGAATTCCTGCCTTTTGTGCACCGCCATCAAAACCTGCCTTGGCTATTTTAGGCGCTTCAAATTTACCCGTTAATTGCCCGCCGTCTAGCTTCGGCTGCTCAAACTTTCCATCAATTAATTCTTGGGCTAACACAAGAGGGTCTCTTAAAGTTTCTATTTTTGTTTTTTCTTTAGAGAAGAAACCTTTCCCGGAAGTTATTGTAGTTATATCAAACGGCTGCGGATGAAAAGACCGCATTATTGCACTTATATCTTCACGATTTGGATTCGGTTCTTTAGCTAATAATTCCTTAACTTTTACTCCAACAGCGTATCTAAGCTCTTTAAATGCGGGATCCTTATTCATAAAACTAAAAACGGTTGCTTCACCTATCATGCCAGGAATTTTTTTGCGTACCCATTGGATAGGGTCAGTTCCTATAATAAGTAAGAGGTTAAGATGATGAAAATTATCTGATATTTCTGTTTCTTTTTTTAGTTTACCTAAATAAAATTCAAACTTCTCTTTATTCACATTAAGTTGTTTCCCAATCACATCAGCATTGTCTCTACCAATAATTTTGGAATTACCTTTAATCGGTAAATACGCATTTATCTCTTGCTCAAATTCTTCTAACTCGGAAGTTTTTACTCCTTGCAACTTAGGCATTTTTACTTCTTTTGCATCAACTAATTTACTGCCGTCTTTTTGCCCGGCTGAGTTAAGCTTGGGTATTGCGATTTCATCAAGAGCCTCAATTGCCATATTGAGATCTATTTGCGGTTGTTTATTTATAATACCTTTAATATCGCTTACGGATGCCCCTTCTTTTACCCCCTTAACTTCTGCTATAACCTCATCAAAACGCCCCAGATATATCTTCAATTGATCAACCGCTTTAAATTCTTGTCCATTATTATTAACAAAAATAGTGCCTGCTTTCGAAACAGCAAAAGGGCCCGGCTTAATTTTTAATCCCAGCACCTGCCCTAATTTCTCTACACTAATTGGCCCCCATTCATTCTCTCTTGCCAAAGTCTTTAACCTGTCAATATGAGCCCCTGTATCAGTTAATTCCTTTTCGTATGCCGCAATCTTATCTTGCTTCTTAAATAGCCAAGGCTTCATTGTTTCCTTTAACTTTAAACCAGCAATTTCTAGGCGGCGCGAAGTTAACGCAAGACTTTCTTTTTCTAACTGTGACTTTCTAGTTATTTCTCCTTCTGTAGGCTGCCTTCCTATCGATTCATACTTAACCGCTTCCAAACGATCGATAATTTTACTTGTATCGACAGTATCAAGCTTAATACTGCCAATCTTCTCATTAAATTCCGGAACTCCGGGAATTAATTGTTGAGCAGAAATTACAGCATTTCCTATCGGCTTAACATAAAATTCAGTTTTTCCTGTATTAGGATTCCCAACTTCAAACATTGAATGGGTTTCTATAGAATACTTACCGCTCTCAATTTCAACCTGCTCAACCGGCTGATACCCGCTCTTTGACAATCCTTTCTGAAAAGCAGAAAATTCTTTATTCAGCCTGGAGAATTCACTTGTACCATGCTTTATCGAGAAAGTATTCGCTAAATTATAGGTATCGTCTTTAGTGATCTTTTCTTTCATGCCTCCTAAATTTACGGCCCGCGCAATTAAATCTTCCACGTCTATTTTAACTGGTTTCATTGGCTGAGAAACTGGCGTTTGCGTAGACGTAATAATTGGTTTTGTCGCCGCAGGCATATCCACATCTTTAGCAACACTTGACGAATCCGGTGTTCCTATCTTAATTTCTTTAGCGATTTCCAAAACTTCAGGCACAACAACGTCTTTAACCGACTTAATCTCTATCTTCTTCTGTGTTAACTTTTGCTCTGATAATTTTTCTTGCGCGATATCCCATACCTGATTAAACATCTCTTCTTGAATCCCCTTACTCCCGCTCAAACTCTTAACTAAATCACCGTTTACTCTCAAATCAAATGACGGCCCATTATTTATTTCCTCATATCTTATAACAACTTCATTGCCCAGATCTATCGAGCCTATCTTGCCTGTTGATAATAGTTTTTCCAATGCAAGCGACTTAGTTATCTTTGGAGCTTCCGGCATAGCAAGAGGTTCGATTTTAATATCCCCTATTTTAACAGGTTTTTCCGCAGCAGAATTTACAATTGAAGCAGATTTTACTAATTCTGACTGACTTATTTCTTGCGGCTGTTCAAGCATTTTAACGACTAAATTGGATTTAAATAAATCTTCTGTTACTGCGGGAGGTATTTCTGTATTTTCTCCCAGAAAAACTAAATTGTATCTAAATTTAAAATCGTCTTTGCCAAATATGCCCGATCCTCCAACATTTACAACTTTATATTTTTCATCAGGATCTTCCGTATTAACTAAAATATCCCCTTCTTTTAAAGGCGCGTATTTAATTAACACATTCTTCATTTGCATAGTCAAATCAGACCGTTTATTTCTTAACGCAAGACTTATATCTGGAGCTATATTATCGCCTTTTGACTTAAACTCACTATTAATATCTGTAATTCCTTTCCGGATATCTTCTACAACAGATATATCTGTAGTGTCAGGCAAAGAGCTGGGTTTAGTAAAATCGAGTTGCACTGGAGTTGCAGGCGCGGCAAAAGTTACAGGTTTAGCCATATCAGAAACTTTTATTTTCTCAACCGAAGCCGGAATTTCCGAAACAGGCTGAAGCTTTTCAGGAGCCTTTATCCCAATAATTTCTCCCGCTGCAGTTTCCGAAGCTGGAATTGCCTCCGCAGGTTTTGTAAAAGAGAGTGTTTCTGATTCCGGTTGTTTTATTTCCTGCAGCTTTATTTCTTCAATTTTAGCAATCCCTGCTGTTTTGGAAGCATCCTTCCATATCAAATTAAACGCGCCTTCTTTATTACTATATTTTTGATGAGTAACTACCTCACCTTTTACTGTTAAATCAAAGCTATGCTTATTGCCCTCCATTCCCTTATACTGTATCACAACATCATTCCCAAGGTCTACTGAACCTTTTTGTTCTATTTGTGCCAGCGCGTTCATTTTGGGGGAATCGATAACTAAAGGCTTAATAGAAGAATCCGATGGTGCTGACGGTTTAGTCATTGTTCCTAATTCTGCTATCTTTGTTGGACTCTGCGGCTGGTTGTTCGAAGCTGGCGGCGTAACTGGCCCAGGCTGAACTAGAGGCGGCGTTATAACAGGCGATGGAGGAACGGCTGGCCCGTTCGCTGAGTTTACAGGCTGCGCAATCTTAGCCATCCCAAAAAATTCTCTTATCTCATCGGCGTGTTTATCCATCACTGCTTTTACTAAAGGATTCGAATAGTAATTGCGTACCGCCCATTCTCTTCTAAAAAGACCTTGGCCATAAGGAACTTTTAGGTTATATCCTTCTTTCTTAATTGCATCCCTTTGATCCTGTTGATAATGCGTAGGCATCTTGTCAAATGTTAAATCAAGCTCTGCCTGGAATGAGCCAACTCCACGATCTGCGACATGGAAAATTTCATGTTGTGTAAATTCTTTAAAAATATTACCCCCCAATGTAGGCCTTAACCATCCATGCTTTAAATTAACATTTCTGTTCTGAAACCAAACATGGATATTACCGCCGGCCATATCAGGATTAGGCACATAGCGTGAATTATCTGGGATAAGTAAATTTGCCTTTTTAAAATTATCCAGAAGTTCTTGTTCGGCGGCTTTAAGTTTTTTTGCAGGCATTAAAGTGAAATAATCTGCTATCTTATCCAAACTAAAAACCAAACCAGCAGGGGACCGTTTACTCTTATCTATAAATTTCTCAAGCCCTAAAGTGGCGTCTTTCATATATTTATCTGTGTCGTATACAACTGCATAAGCAGCGGCAGGGAGTTTTTTCATATATTTTAAATCGTATTCTAACCTTATACGCTTATTGCCGTCTTTATCTACTTCGCCTGTTTCTTCCTGTTTTAAAAACTTAGCTTTATCTGCCGGAGAGAAAAAATCATTATCTATCTTATTGTATAACCCTTTAGCCTCTACATTATTATCCATAAAATAAATGCGAACCTTGTCATACCCGCGGTCTTTGATAACCTTTAATCCTTCTTTCATTAAATTAAACCCCGTACCCTTTTCTTGCGCCGCAGGTTCAACAGCAACATATTTAAAAAGCGCTGTGTCATCTTCTTTGGTTATTATTAAATGCCCCACGATATCGTTACCATGTTTAGCTGTTAAAACTGCTTCTAACGGTTTGGGAGTTGAAAAACCTAAGAGTTTAGATTTAAAAGTCGGAAATAACAGACTCTTAATATCATCGTTTCTGTATCCTTCCCAACCTACATCTTTATTAATTTGTTTTATGCTTTCAAAAATAGCATTTTTTTCTTGTTTGGTTATCGGTTTTGAAACTTCTATTATTACACGATCATCAAGATTAATCGCATTAAGAGTATTCAAAAGAGCCTCTCCGCCTATTGAAGTAGGATTAGCTATGGAAGCCTGTTTTAACCTCCCCTCAAGATAGTCTTCCGATTCCCAAATAACATCTTTAACAAATACAGGAGAAGATGGATTAATAGCCGGTATATTACTATCTAATAAAACATTATTTAAGGGATGCTGCGATTCAGGCATCTTTAAGCCCCTGAAAATAGCATCTTGAACAGTAGTGCTTTTATACATAATATCTTTTGGAGTGCCAACATGTTGTAACCCAAAACTATGCCCTAATTCGTGCAAGGTTTCTACTGATTCCCAATATAACCTGTATAAATTTTTTCTGCCTTCGATATTTTTAAGGGAAAATTGGTCTAAAGACTGCTGTAAAATATCCTCGCTTTCATCTACCGACACCGGCCTTGCGATTGACCGAAGCCACGCATAATGATCTGCCTCAATCCCTCCTTTTATATTAAAATCTTCAGCAAACTTTTCTACAATTTTATCAAAAGCAGGATTCATAAAATCGTCTATTTTATAATTAATAGGATAATCCGAAGCAATTGTAGCCTTCCAAACCTTATCCTTGCCCAACACATTTCTTGAGGCCCAAGAATTCTGGTAACCTCCGGCAGATATACCAAAAATACGGTTAAGCTCCGGCTCTGTAGTACTGTATATATCTTTGGTTGATTTAACATGAATATCCGAAACGCCTGACGATTTGGATAAATCCCCCATCCATTTAGTTATTTCTTCTGTTTTATATTGCCCGCGCGCGACATTATAGCCTTTCTGCAACTCCAAATGGTTAAAAATATCGGCGTTTACAGGCACTATTGAAATAAACGGATACGCCTTTTGTATTACCTTAATCATTGCCTGTTGAGCCGGTTTATTTTTTTCATCAGTAGGAAGTATAAAAACCCTATTTCCATTAGCCTGAACTGCTTGAATTTTGCCTACTAAATCGTTAAGAAGGCTGCTGTCGAGTTCTTTTATAGATGTTTTTAAAAGCTTTTTTAACTCCTCTTTATTAAAATCTGTCTTCGCCGGACCAGCTCCTATCAAGCTCGGAGCCATCTTACCGGACGGACCATAAACAGTGAATTCCTGCTGAGCATTCTTTACTGCCACCACAGGAACGCTGCCGCCTAATATCAACATAGGCTTGTCAAATTTATTAGTTAAAATAGCCTTTTCTAATGAAATACCTCCTCTTAATAAACGAGAAAATCCCGAAAGCCGCACAGGTGTAGATGTTAAAGCTTTATTTATAAAATCTTCTTTAATATCTTCTGGCAAAGAATTGGATAACGCGCCAGCAAATACATCATTTCTAATATCCTTTGGTAAACCTTTTAGCTTACCTATATCATTATCAGTCTTTAAAAAATCAAAGAATCCAAATGAACTTTCTACAACATCCTGTAAATTGATTTTGCTCCCATCAACCTTGGAACCGGCAAGAGAAATTAAGTTATTTACCCTGGCAAACCTTTCATTTTCCGAAGAAGACAAATCCGGTTTAAAAAAACCGATAGCAGCGGTATTCTTTAAACCGGTAAGCCTGCCGAACTCATCGGTTAAATCAGACCATTTGTTTAATTTATTGTAATTTTCACTTTGCTTTTTGCCCAACCCTTTAATGAAACCGTGATCAATAATACCGCTTACAAGAGGGATCCCTTCTGTTTTATGAGCATAACCGTAGTATTTGTCAAATGTACTAAGCAATGCTTTTTTCTCATCAAAGTTTACAATACTTTTGGCATTTATCCATTCACGTAATTCTTTATTTTTATTGCCGCTTTCTTTTTTCAGTTGAACTACTGTATTACGTAACTCATTAATTTGCTTATTTGTAATTGGCTTACCAACTTCCAAACCATTTATGAGCCTATTTATTCCATTAAAAATATCTGCGGGAGCCCTGAAATTATTTCGCTCTGCTTTCCATACCTTATCATTTAAATCATCTATTTGATCCCAAGTAATCTCCGATTTGACTTTTAAGTTATTTATGCTGGTTTCTATATCCGCAATTGCGTTAGGGAAATCCAGATTAATCTGTGATTTTATCCAGTTAAAAGAAGCGATATCATCGCTCATGCGGTTTATTGTTTCCAGGTCAGGCAAGCCTTTAACCGTCCCCTGACCTTTCAACTCCAACGAGCCTTTAGCAACATTTAAAAAACGGTTCAAGCTTACTTCATTTATATTCAATAACTTGGCAATCTCAAAAGTTTCTTTGGCGCTTAAACCATTTGCATTAAAAATATTATTATATACTTCATTAAAATAATTTTTAGTAATTTCGGCATTCTCCGAGTTACTGTTAAGCAAATGATTTATGTTATAAGCAAGAGAATACCCCGCGAAATTAGGCAGTTCATAGTCAAATTTCATACCAAGAGACTTAATTCCGTTATCAGGATAATAGTACCCCTCATTTTTATAATAACTCTTCATATCTATTCCGCCGGCTTTTTCCACCCGGCCTACTGTGTTACGCAACGTGTTAATTTGTTCGGCTGTAACTACCTTACCAACTTCCAAAGTATTTATAATTTTAGATATTTCAGTGACACCGCGGGAAACATCAGGAGTCATTAACGCTTTTTGTTTTACGTCCAATATATTATTCTTTAAACCTTCTATTTGAGCCGAAGTAACCGGTGCCTTAACATCCAAACTTTTAATACCGGTATACATTGTGCTGATTGCGTTATCAAAATCCTTGCCGCCGGCTTTAATCTTGTTTAACATGCTTGCCGCTTCTTGAGCCTGTTTATCCGCTTGTTCTGTAAGGACATTAACTAACCCCTGTTTATCCCTTATATGCATTTGAGTCGCTAAAATACCGGTATAAATAGAACTAAGCATAGGGCTTGAGTCAAATCTTCTTAACTGCTGGACGAAATTATACGCCTGAGGAGTAATAGTTTTATCTAAATCAAAACTATTAAGGAAGGCGTTCGACAAAATATTTCTTACCTTAAGCCTGTCGTCCTGATCCATCTCGGAAAGTGTATTAACCACATTATTAAAATAATCCGCTCCCGTAGAGGTAAGCTTGGCAGGGCCTATGCCAAATTTCTTTACAAAAATAGTATTATCGTTATCCATAACCTTCGCGGCTGTCTGCATGGGGTCAATTACGCTTTTAGCGTAATCCTTGGCTATTGGTTCCGGCATCCCCATCTTAGTAGCTTTAGCAGTAAGGTCTTTTTCAATAGCAGATTTAGTCATGCTTTTAGAATATGCCATTTTCACTACTGGAAGCCCTACGGCAGTTGAGGAGATATCTTTAGTTTGAAAATCCTTATCCTCAAACCTTCTGGATAATAAATCAACCATCTGGCTAAACTCAAGGTTAGGCACACCGATTAATTTTGCCGTAGCCTCAAAATTATCAGCAGTATCCCCTCCGACAAATTTAATGCCTTCCGACTTAATCAGTTCTTTATCCTTTGCTACCAAATCCTTAAAAAATTCTTTTTCTTTAGCATCCCATGTATAAATAGTTTCTTTTCCGGTTTGTTCATCTATATCTTTAAAACCCTTATCGAATTTCTCATACACCTCGACAAAGGTTTTCGCGACATTTTTTGTTTCTCCCTTTAACGCGCCTAATAAATTGCCTTTGCCGCTCTTATAAGCGAGCAAATCATCCGGCTTATATTCGCTTTGAAACGCCTTCTTAAACACCAGAAGTTTATCCTTTGCTAAAGGGAACTTCACTATAGCCTCTTCAATACGGGTAATCATCCCCTGATGGAAATTCTCATAAAACGCGTGATTGGCGGCATCATGCCTGGCAATATCTTCATTACTGTTATCTCTCAAAACAATCTTATCGATCAAAGAATCTCTAACAAAGCTATCCGCAAGCTGTTCTTTATTTAATATATTTTGACCGCTAAATTCTTTTAATTTTCCTTCTTGTGCTTGTTTAAGGCCTTTGTCTATAACCCACAATTGTTTTAAAGGGTGTCCCAAATCCGCACGGTTTCTTCTGGCAAGCTGGTCAATTTCTGTCCCAGAGGTCTTTTCACCATCTATAATACCTATATGCGTATTGCCCTTTACCAATCCTGCCAAATCATAGCCAAACAATTTATTCCGGGAAAAAATAACCACAATCTCCGCATTATTTTTCACCAGCGTTTTAAGTTCTTCCTTAAGCTGATTTTGATCTTTGCCGGTTACGGGTTTATTCATATCGCGCGAATTATATTGAACGATATCTCCGTTAGAATTAATTTCAAAAACCGCTACTTTACGATTTTTAGAATCATATATTCTGGACTCGCCATCAAAACCCATAATAGTTTTAGAAAGTTTCCCATCACTATGAATCTTATTAAGTTCTTCTTCAGTCCTTAAGGTTTTATCCGCAATCATTTTTTTGTAATCATCACGGCCTATATTAAAAGCACCTTCAACTAACACAGTACCTTCCGGAAGTTTATCTGAAAAATTTTCTTCTAAAAGAGATTCAAAATCTTTTTCAACAGATATTTTATCCACTGTTTTTATGATATTCTTTACGGCAATACCCACCCTGTCCGCGCTTTTATCCAAGCCCCTGCCGTTATAATTTATACCTAAAAGCCGGGCATTGTAATCGGCAAAATCCGGCGTCGCTGAATAGTGGCTGCCATAATCAAAAAGCCGTAAAATACTCTCAGGCGAAGTTTTAATTGAAGATTCGCTTACGGTAACCTTATTTAAAGTCTCCTCTATATCCAACTGCTTCATTGGTTTTGTATCAGCTACGCGCAATGACGCAATAACAGTAGAAGCAATAGCCACTTCCGGCCTTTGCCAATTCATATTCTTATCTGTATTTGTCGAACCGGTATGATAAGGAAAAACCTTTATCTCGCCGGTTTTTTCATCCATTAAATAATCAAACCCTTCTTTTTGCCCTTGTTTCATAACTAAGGCTTTAGAAATCGCTATAATAGTCGCCCGGTGTGTTTCATATTCTTTGTTCCCTTCTCCTATATCCAACCATCTCTTTTCGCTTTTGCCTGTCCCTTGAAATTTCTTGGAATCAACTTTCAATTCTTTACCTAAATATTTTCCCTTCTCAACCAAATAATCTTTCCATAAGCGCACTGTCGGACTGCCGTCTTCCAATACCCATCCCATACGGCCATGTTCTAAAATAGTCCAAACCTTATCAAAATCACCTTTTGCAATATCTTTAACGGCATTTTCATCTACATTAGGCTTTAACCGCACACTTCCTAACGCAAACTCCTCCCAAAAACCATCTTGGCCTTTATAGTTTGGATCTAATCTTGTGCCTTCTATTGATTTAATCCCAGAAAGGCTCGATCTCGCAGTAATCCCCGTCTCTTGAAGCCTTTTGCCGAATTCATTCCAGTCTTTCCATTCGCCTAAAATTTCATTTTTACGCCCGTCTAATCCTGATAAATATAACTCCCGCACATCCCCAAAAATACCTCTAAAGACCTTTATATTTTCATCGTACTTACCTTGAGCCTTCTCAAATTTTATCGAGCGCATTGATTGAACATCGCCTTTTAAATTAAACAAAGCCATATCATCTAATGTTTCACCTTGCTTTAATCCTTTTATACGTCCGGCAAATGCTTCCACTCTATCTTTGTAAAGAGAAGTCAACTCTGATTGAGCACTCACCTTAACACGCAAGGCTTCCGCCAAATTATTTAAATTATCAATTTTGTCCTGGCTTAAAGCAGTGCCGGCTTTCAACTCTTCCATTTTGCCTGAAAGCCCCTCAATTCTCATTAATATGCTCATTATACCGTCACCGCCGGAGCCGATCTGCATAGGCGCAACAGTTGCGATTTCATGAATTTCATCCGCCACAAGCCCCCTATGGGTTATTTCCGAAATAACATCCCCCCAGCCATTCTTTTGCAGATCCATATGCAGCTTGGTACTTTCCATACTTGAAATATCAGTAAGCACAATATCGCTTTCTTTCAGGATATTTTGTATTTTTGCCACATCTTCCGGAGCAAAAGCATCGATTTTAGATTCCCTGAATAAGCTTATTTTTAAACCATTAAGTTTAAAACTGTAAATGGGGTCTTCTAATTTTTCGTTTTCCATCTTCTTGAAGTCCAATATTTCTATTGATTCCAACTGGCCTTTTGAAGAAAATACTTCTACCTTTGAAATATCTCCGGCTGCCCGGCGGTTCATAAAACCCAAAAAGACCTTTCTGGCGTTGTCACGGTCAGCAAAAAGGCCGGTTTGCAAATTCCCCTTTGCCGCCTTCAAAAACAATTCAATGGGGATATTAACTCTGGTTTTACCGACAAGGTCTAACTCTTTGCCCTCCGCGTTCTTGTATGTCGGCGCCCACATCGTATCCGGCTTAGTAACAGATTCAAACACCTGGCGCATCTGCCCTATATACACAAATCTATCAAAATTTTTGCCCCATTCTTCTTTTGTAATTTTTGTTTCCCGGTCAACAAACTCTTTAAAGCTGATGCCGGCAAAGTCAACCGTATTTAAATCCTCCAACACCTTTATCGCGGAATCAATATCCTTAATTTCAGACTCAATGTCCTTAATATCCTCCTTATAATATGATTGCCTTGTCGGGGTACTTTTAATTTTATTTTCTAATTCAATTTTTTGATTCTCTAATTTAATCTTTTCAGTCTTTAATTCTTCTGTCGAATACTTTGTTTTCGAGAATTCCGCTTTATCTCCCTGAAGATCCATTTGTTCAGCGACTTTTTCAAAAGCGCCCGGCGCGTCTTCCCCCGCCTTTATCATAGTATGAAGTGAATTAAAATACGTAAATTTATTGACAATACTCATATCTATTTTATGATTCCCTTTTTCCTCGAACCTGACAAGCTCTCTGGCAAAATTATCAATTTGTTCCGGGGTAAGTAAACCCTTTGAATTATAAATCGCCCTTTTTATATCTACGTCTGTAAGCGCCGCTTTATACGTATCTATCTTAACCTCAGAAATCTTTTTAAGAATATCATCGTAATTCTCATTCTTATCCAGCCCTATTTTCCTTAGCGCTTTATCATAATCGCTATCCTGCGTAAGCCCTACTTTTTGATAAAGCCTTAACAACTTATCTACCTCATTCAAAAGAGGAGTATCTATATCATTGCCAGTCACTTTAAGATACTTTTCCTTATTATTCTTTATATTTTCTATATTCTTTATATTGTCTCGTATATCTTTGCCTAATACAGACACATATTCATTTTTCAAAGAAGACTCTATCGGCACCTGCATTCGTATGCGGGCATTAACTTTCCCTTCTAATATATCGGATTTCTCCAGACTTAATGCAGGATCGGTTAACTTCGAATCAACTTCTTTAATATATTGATCCCTGATCGCGCCATTACCGCCTAACGACCGCATGCCTATTTCTAATTGCGCCAGCCTAATAGAAAGTTCTTGGCTGTCTCTATCGATATTCACCATTCTTTCGATATCCTGCGTTGCATGCTTAATAACCTCTTTATCAGGCTTAACCTCTAATATTCTTGAATCCATCCCGTTTTTCGGAATAGATTTAAATAACGCATACCAAAAATTATCTTTTACATCATCATTACTCAACCTTAAAGAAGTCATTAATCTTAATTCATAGTCAGCTAATTGTTTCATTTCCGGGGTTACTTCGATTTTTGCGCCATTCTTGAAATAAAAGATATTGTTGGTATTGCCTTTGCCTGTGGGCATTTTCTTAATTTGCTCCGGACTAAACCCGAAATAATCCCTCCCAGCAACCCCACCTACAGATCGGGCATCACTGCGCCCTACAAGAATATCATAAGGTGTCACAACATTACTTAACCGAGTCCTGACATCGTAAGTATTCAAAGAAATACGCTGCAGACGAGAAATTATTTTGTTATTGCTTGGCTTTTGCGTAATAAATCCAACAACTCCCCCTACTATCTGCGTTCTAAAAGGATCGGCAATAATAGTGTTATATGCTAAACCGCCCTCTTTTTTAAGGCTGATTCCTGTATAATCATTACGGTATGCGCGGCTTCCTGATCGTTTAGCTAAATTCCAACCATATCCTCCCACCCCCATAACCGGCCCAGTGACAAGATTAACCGGTATCATAGCGGCATTAGTAACAACTTCATATTTTTTTAGCATATACGCATCAGCGCGGGAAAGATAATTTAAAATTTTCCCTTGAGTTTTAGGTGCCGCAGATTTTTGGGCTGCGCCTTCTTTGCTATACATAGCATCCTTTGCCGGCCCTTTCATCATAAACATTGTACTAACAAGCCAACCAATCCTAGGGTAATAATCTTCCGCTTTGCTTGCCGGTTGAAGAACAGCTCCGTCAGCTACATAAGGCCGCCAAGATTCAGGCAGCCTCTCAGCCAATGCTTTCTGGAAATATCCACTGGCAAAGATTTTACCATTGCCAATACCTGTATCTGCAGATACTTCATTAACAATAGAACCGGGGATATCGGCAAAAAAAGAAACGACTCCAACAGCAGAACTTGTAAATCCGGAAACATATCCATTAGCGCCTTCTTTATTTCCCCTTGTAATTACTGTATCGGCAACAGAAGCCTTAAATTTAGCAAAACCTACCATCTGGCTAAGTACATGAGGAGCTATGGCCTTAGCTTGTCCGAATAAAGAGGGATCATCCTTTTCTATTTGCTGGGCTGCCGCAAAAAGGCCGGCATCTATCCCATATGGAGTCACTAATGCTTGAGCCTTGGCAGATTTCTCATCTTTACCTAAACTCAACACATGATGCCATGTGCTGCCGAACCATAATAAATCTGCCTCAATAGGCAAGGGCGCTCTTGCATTCTTTCCATCAACAATTTGCCCTTCATTATTTATTTGCCCTGACAAAGAATATTTCTCATACAACCCCAAACCCAAAATAGAACCATACCAACCTATCCTGCTAATCTGTTTTGGTACCCAAAGAGCAGTCCTTACAATACGATTCGCTTTAGCTATTTGATAATATTTATCCGCCCCTCTGACTCCGTTCAGAGCCCAATTGAGAACCTCAGGTTTCTTAGCAACATTTGCGGCATCCATTGCCGCGTCACCCACCTTAAGCGCTTTATACTCCTTATACATACCTGGTAATTTTGCTATCTTCAAAGATTTAGCGGCTAATAAAGGAGTCAGAACCATATCCAGAAATTCTAAATTCGTCGGATTTAAAGGATTCCTTGGCGCGAAAAACCGCACGATAATATTTTGCTCTTTATACCAGGCAGTATATTTCGCGGTATAAGAACGTGTCGCATTATCCCATTGTTTATTTATTTCTTTTTTTGTACTGTTAGGAAGCGTCTTCCAAAAAGTATTGCCTAAAGGATTTGCTCTGAAAATTTGTACGATTAACGGATTATTAGTCCCATCAATTGCGTTCCATACGGTATCACTTAAACTTACTTTTTTACCATATTTCGCGTTATAGGCATTGGTTAAAATTATGTTTTCAGCAGTGCTAACCGCTTCCCACTTAATAGCTGTATTGACCAAAGACCATCCCCGATTTATCCCGCCTTGCGCGTTTCTGCTTACCGAAGGCTTTACCGCCCATTTAGCAAAACCCCATGTTTTCTTTAAAACCCCGCTAGTCGTCCTTGCCACCGGATTAAGAAGAAAATTAACTTTCATAACAGTAGGGTCAAATCTTAAAAGTTGGTAGGTTTTATAAGCTCTACTATTAGCAACCAAGCTTTTTGCCGCATCCCCGCTTTTCACAATCCCATTAACATATCTATTATTGCGCGCGACTGTATAAACTCGATTGAATTTAGCGCCAATATTAGTAGCTTTTATTGTTGTTCCTACTGAACCTAATTTACTCGCAACAAAACCTAACCCCTGGGGCACTTTAAGCGCTTCCATTCCTCCAAACATTACAATTGTCTCCCCGGCAAAAAAAGCCACCGGCTTAAGTTTATTTTCGTATTTTTCGCGGCCTATGGTATGTATAAAATAATCATCATTCCCATTTTCTAAATTCATCCAAATTTTAGTAACACCAGAAAGAATACCGTCTTCTTTTTTTCCTTTAATAGAATTAAAGGTTCCATTTTTATAAACTATATTAGAGGGAAAAGATAATTTAGACGCGGCTTTCTTGCCTGGCTCTTCTTTAATCCATACATCTTTGCCATCCTTGGAAACATAACGATTCTTTTTGTTAATGGAATCGTAAGACGCCGAATCCAAAGTATATTCAACCATATGGTTATAATTCCATACCTTATCCCCCAGGCCGGTATGAGTTATATTATCGTCAACCCAGCCCAAAGTTCCTGCTACTCCAGAATGCATACCGCGCGTAATTAAAAACCACCCGGCAGCCGGTGCGTTAACTAACCCCGCCGCCCCTTGATAGCCTGCTGACTTCAGGATTTCAGAACCGGCTTTACTTACAATTGCCCCACCCAAGCCATAGGTAAACCAATGTTTTAAAATTTTGTAACTAACTTTGGTAGCAATATTCCCAACTTTAACGCTAGCCTTCCCACCCCAGACAAGCCCTTTTAAAAGCGGATTATTTGATGCCCATTGTGCAGCGCTGGAATTAGATAAGAATTTAGAGACAGGCATCGTAGCCTCTTTTACTATTCGCGTAGAATAACTTAACGAATTAGAAAGCATCCTTGTTCCTGCTTGAACCGCTTTATACTCTCTAGCTGTATTTAAGACACCTTTTGCTGTGTTATAACCAGTACTACCTTTTCTTGATAAAAATGACGCTACATCATCTACAAGAACTTTTCCTTTATTAGACAAAGGCTGCCAAGATTTTAATCCTGTAAACGCATCATCAGCATACTTCCTAGCCCCGCCTAAATACCCTTTTATGCCGCCTAAAGCTTCACTGCCGCCCTTGATAGAAATTCCACCACTTATAGAATTAATTCTTGTTAAAGATGACGCGTAACTTAAGCCTACCCCGATTGCGCCGCCAATTGCTGTAATTCCTTGTCCGATCCCGGGATCAACCATTATCAAAGCATTCTGAGCGTTTTTATGTTCTTGGCCCACTGTTGAAGTAGATTGTTTAAAAGCACTCTCTTTCGCAGCCCATTTCGCGTCCCATTGTTCTTTTGTAAATACTTCGCCAAATTGCGTAGCTTTTTGTGTTTTAGAATCATAAAATTTATAATGGTATTCTTTAGACTCAGCTATTCTTTTTTCATCCCAATATTTTGTATTCATATAATCGGAATTCAATACACTCTGTCCATATAGGCTTTTTGCTCCTTCATAAAGTTTATTGCCCGCGGTACTAACTGCGGAGGAAGCTGCCGCTATTATTCCTGCGTCATAGCTTTTACCTATATTGCCTTTCGTGCTGGGATTAAGCAAATAATTATATGCCGTTGCTAAAATGCCGGCGCTCGCAGTTGAATTCCCCGTATTAGGCAACACTCCGGATTGAACTACTTTCGTTGCCAAAGAGAACGCCAATTTTGCCTTTTGGGTAAAACTTAATTCGCTTGATTTACTGCCCACAGATGAACCTGAGGAACTTAAACTAAGATCTTTATTTTTTATATTCCCCATTGCGCCTTGATTTTTCGAGGTAGGAGCTTTTTTCATACTACTCCACTTAAAAATCTCAAGAATCCCATTACTAAACTTAGACGCCATCGCACTTACACTCCCCTTGCTTTCAGCAACTTTAAGGCCTAAGGCTGGATTCTTTGTAACTAAGGCGGTAGCCATGCCGGTAGCAACATTTGTTTTATTCAACCCAACTTTTGTGGCTAAATTATTTATTGCGCTATTCACCCCGGATTTTAATTGATTCCATACATTAGAACTCACCTTGCTGCCAATATCGCTCTTTAAAGCCTGTAATGAAAGAGAAGGAAGCATTGAAGTAGGCGACTTTATAAACTTCGCGGCAGACATTGCGGCACTACTTGGATTAACGCCAAGAGTATTTGCGGCTTTCATGCCCGCGTTATAAGTTGATGAGGCTGTATTGCGAATACCTGACGCGGCTTGTTTAATTGAATCTATCCTTAAGTCATCCCAATCCCTGCCCCTGCTTGCCAATGCTTCTTGTTCAGAAAATGGCGTTAGTTCAATTCCTTCAATTTTAATAAATAAACCTTTTCCCGTAAACCCTTCGAGAAAAGTTCCTTTGGAAATGCTTCTTTCAAGGTTATTTTCTTTATACCAAAGCCTATCTTTATCAATCTTGGTCACCAACATCAAATGGCCAGATAATAGGTATGTGATAAAAGGCGTAAAGCTTGGAGTTGGAAGCTTGGAGTCAGGAGTTTGGAGTTCGATAATTGATGCGGGGATCTTACCTAATATAGTAGTAAGCCCAAAAGATGCGGCTGCCTTATGTAAAGCAAAAAGAGAAATATTAAGTTCACCTTTAAATTCCCTTAAATTGCCTGAAAGAAAATCTACCATGATCGCCCTGATTGCTAATTCCTCACGGCTGGCTTTAATGCCTGACAATACAAGTAAATCATAAAGCGCGTTGATACCGCAGTTTGCGTCAACGCCCGTATTGGGATTTTTTAACCAACTATACATCTTTTTTATAACCGAAGAGGTCAAATAAAGGGAAGGCTTTTGAACTTGTTGTTTTGGATTCGCCTTAATAAGCGAACCTTTAGGCAATAGGTCTGTAAATTCTAATCCCCTCACAAGCGTATCCAATATGCCTTTAACTAATGGAGGATTTTTTTCTACTTCTTTTCTTGATTTCCCCCAAAAAACAACAAAATATAAAAACCGGATCACTTCTTTAACTATTTTATGCAATTGATTGCGGAAAAGATTTACAACCCCGGCTAAATGACGATTATCCAACGTAATATTATCCGGATATAAATACGTGGAATCTAATTCTTCAGGAGACACACCTCCTTCAATAGGCGTTGTATCAACTGCTAGATTTTGCGCTAATTGAACTTGATTTAACGGTTTATATGCCAAAGAATTAAGCGATTGTTTAATATTATCCGCGACTAAATATGTTAAAAAACCGTTCTTACCTTGATTGATATAATAAGAGTGGTTCCAAAGGGTTGTTGGATCATACCCCATTGCTTGAGCTGCCTGCTCAGGAACAAAAACAACCACCAGCAATAAGGCGACCGCCCTTATCCAAGGTTTAAACTTTGACTTGAATGGCTTTTTAACTTCTTCTTCCATCTTTCTTTTTTGGCCTGTTCCGGGTGGCCAACCCTGCGTGTTATTATCGCTAAATCTTTGATTCTGCTTGAGTTTCAGCCCTCTTATAGAGCTATGGGATTAAAAAAAATCCCGAAAATCTTAACTTATTTTACTTAACAACAAGGTTTGTTCTCTTCATTTTAAAACTTAAACATCGTACCGCCCTGTACAAATTGAATAAGAATAGGCCCGGCTACAATGATCAAAACAACAGGCATAATAAATATAAGTAGAGGAAAAAGCAATTTTACCGGCGCTTTTAAAGCTTGTTCTTCACCCCTTTGGAAACGCCGTATCCTTATTTCATCCGCCTGCGATTTTAAAATCCTGCCAATAGGCGTACCCATGCGGTCTGCTTGTAAAAGTGTAAGCACAAAAGATGAAACGTCAGAAATATTTATGCGCTTAGCCAGATTCTTTAACGCGTCGCGCCTGGTACTACCCATCTGGATCTCCCGCATCATAATACTTAATTCATCCCTAACCGGGCATGGTTTGTATTCACGAGTCACTCGGCTTACCGCAACCATAAAATCCAACCCCGAACAAACGCAAATATTCATCAACTCAATTACACTGGGTAAATCTTTTAAAATCTGCTTTTGCCTCTTAGCTAAAATATTGTTCAGCCAAAAATCAGGAAATATAAAACCTATCATAAAAGCGATAAAGATAAGAGACGGTTTAGTATTAAAGAAAATAGTGTATGCCAATAAAGGAAAAAGCAAAGTCGTTAGAAATTTAAAAGCCAAAAACTGGCTGCCAATCATAGGCTTACCGGCAGACATTAATTTTTGGTCTATTTTATCCAAAAAATCAGCCGGCAAAACATGCGCCTTATTTATTAACCATTCAATAACCAGCGCAGGCACGATCAACAGGAGATTCGACGGATCAAACAGCTTTCTCCTTGTTTCTCTGCGTTGTTCCTTTATTTCTGATGGTAAATGGACCGATCCAGTTAATCTATGATAAAAAAACTGGAAGAATAGGATTGTGCAGGAGATAAATACCAATAAATAAATAATAAAAATATCTCCCATAATTAAACCTCCACCTTGCTTAACTTCTTTATCAACACTACCCCTATAATTTCTGAGAAAAACGCCCAAACAAGCAACACCCTGCCAATTTGGTATTGGAACATCGCGTCAAAATTATGCGGGTTTGTGAAATAAACGAAACCGGCAAAAGCAATTGGTAAAACCCCCATAATCACCCCTTGAAGCCTGCCTTGTACAGTTAAAGATTTTACTTTGTTCTCCAGTTTTTGTTTTTCGGTTACAGTAACCACCAATTGGTCAAAGATTTCGGTTAGATCTCCTCCTGTATCCTGGGCTATACTAACCGAAGTAACTACCATACTTAAATCTTCCAACGGCATTCTTTGTTTAAGGTGAATGAGGCAATCTTCCAAAGTCAACCCCATCTTATTTTCCTTAACAACTAATGCGAATTCTTCGCTAATAGGGGGAGGCATCTCTTCCGCTACTATATCAAACGCCTGGCTTAAGTTTAAACCTGCCTTAAGAGAACTTGAGATAATCATCATCGCGTCTGTAAATTGATGCTGGAATTTACGGTACCTCTCATTAATCATAGAATTAATTATTATCGGAGGAGGAAGAAGGCCAATTATAAAACCGCCTAAACATCCTAAAGGATTGCGCGTAAATATATACCCTATAGCTGCTGATATTAAAGGAATAACTATAAATATAAAATAGAACTTCTCCTTCTGCCTAAGTACAAACAACGGATTACCTATCTGCTTGACCATTTTATCCATGCGAGTAGATTGTATATGGCTATAGCGCTGCAAAAGCAGAGGTATATATTTATACCCTAATATTGCTAAGGAAAAAAAACCTAATAAAATACCGCCGGTTAACAGCATAGTATTTTCCTTTTGTAATTAGTGTCTTAAAACTAAAATTTAGTTTCTGGTTATGGTAGTATCTCTATCGTATTGCCTGCCAAAACCAAAAACATCCCCTGATTCTTTCCACCGGGCGCAAACCGCCCGTTTCACATAAACCTGCATACCAATTAAAGCCGCTACCACAACAGCAATGACAACGCTATATTCCAGCGCTGTTGTCCCTTTTATTAACCGAGCATTAGCATACTTTTGCATTATTACGAACCTCCAAAAATACGTAAAGTGCTATTACTCTGGTTATAAAAATTAACGTTGACCTCCGAAGTAGTAACATTACCTGCGTGAATACGAGTTTCCTCATACTTCACATGCCTGTCAACTAAATGATTGCTAAACCAAACAAATACTATCGTAGTCAAAGCTATAAAAAGCAGCAAAAGAAAAAAAGAAAGAACAAACTCAATAAAAACTTGCGCATCTAATCTATTCTTAGGCATCGAAAAAATACTTTATTTCGCACTTTCCCATACCCAGCCTTGCACCGTTCTTAACGGAGGCGAATAAGGAAAAGTGTCAGGAAAACCAAGTTCCGGCTTCATACGAGAATTTTTTCTAACATAATGCGTAATAGTTGTCCCTGCATCAAATTGTGTAGTACTTTTATATCCGGAGGGGCCAGGGCCAGACTCATCTAATAGTAAAGATTCTCTACTGTTTTTTGCCACCCCACTCTGGCCGAATAAAAACCCCTGAAGATTATATTCCGAACCAAAATAAGGATCGGTAGTAAATGCTACTGCTCTTTCTTTCACAGTATCAAGATTCATATACTTAGGGTCAAGATCTCCATATTCCGACTGTACAACATTTAGCTGTCCAACGGGATCTCCGTTTGAAAGGGTTTCCGGCAACCCGACAACATACCACAAATTACCTTCATGTAACATACTCGGAGATTCTCCATCTGTTTCAGAAACCGCTGTTATTATTTCTGTTTCCATCTTAGCCGGATCTGTTTCAGCCGGATTTAATAAAATACGCGCTTGTTGAGTAGAATCCGGCGTAGGCTTATAACAACGCAAATCACTCCATTGTATCTCTTTTCTAGTTACCTGGTCTGAGAGTAAAACCCAAATAGTAGGATACATATTACCTGTAATCGTTCTAACCTCTGCAACGCTATAATCGCGTTCCACGCCATTAATCACATATTTTAAACGCGGCCTATCAGAAGGATCCAAAGACATTGGCCTCTGCATTTGATTGCCCCAAACCACATTCCCTTGCCCTGCCACGGTAATTAAATCCCCTTTTCCAACCATATTGCGCGGATCAGGAGCAAATTTATCTTCAATTATAGCTATTGAAGACTCCGCATCCGGGCGAACTGACTCTCTAGCTGAGGCGAATAAAGCCATACGAAAAGCGCGCATCTGAACATCCTGCTGATAAGTCAACTTTATCCCTAAGCTGACAAAATAAGACAGGACTAACAGAAGCACCCCGCCAAAAATTGCCATTTCACTTAATGATTGAGCTTTATCATTTAAATAAGTCATCTTCAAATCTATCCATCTCCTCAGTGCCTGTTTTTGTCACGGTTTCACTATACGTTGTTTTTGTCTCTATCCCAAATACAGGAAGCCCATAATTATCTACTATATATTCACCGCTAATATCAGTCCCGCTAGCATTAACTGTCCCGTTTGGAAATTTCAACCAAACAGGAGTTGGTTGAGAATCTATAATTACAGGATTAACTACCGTATTTATCTCTGAAGTTGCCTGCTGCGGGGCATACTGCCCGCCAATACCATCGGCTGCTTCCCTAAACTTGCCTTGCATTGTCCGTTTTAGATAAATCTGTAAACCTAAAATCGCCGCTACAAAACACGCGATTAAAAGAGAATACTCCATAAAAGACTGCGCTTTCCTCCTAAGATTTTTTTGTTTTTTTTTTATATTAAACGCCATTATTTGCCACCCAACATGTTATTATTGCCGCTAGGCGGTTTTTTTGCTTTTTCCTTACCGCCAAAACTTTCAGTACCGCCCATTTGATAAATTGTCGACCAAGCCCCCGAAGAAATGCTATTATCTTTTACTGTAGTATATGTCCTTACGGGGTCAGAACCGGAAGGAGGCACTTCAACTAAACTAGTTTCCTTGTCTGCCCTCGTATTTGTATTACTGCTATACCCAACTAACCCTGATTCCATAGAACCCAGCACCTGAGAATGTATTTTATATAAATCCACTGCCGGGCTAGCCAAATCATCGGCTGTTGATACAATTACATTTTGTATGCCTCTTTTTAAATATGTATTTATCCCCATAATTGCCAGAGTAATTATAGCTATAACTATCGCGTATTCATTCAAGGTCTGTGCAGCCCTACCAAATAACATAACCTTCCTCCCTCAATTACCATATTAAAACAATGGATCATGTACATTGTAAGAGGGGACGACTTCATTGCTATTTTCTGTCAAAACAGTTACCTGTTCATCTCCGACATCACCTGCGGTTGAGCCTGTTTCATTATACCCCATATACATATAAGTATGCCCATCCTTACCCACTTCTATGCTTTCACTTGTAGAATTACTAGTTATATCTATCTGTAACCCCATGACATCAGATTGTTTTCCAACCTCATCTATGGAAGAACGCAGCCTACCTTCATATGAATGTTTCATATAAATCTGCATGGCTACAAGCGCGGCGATCACTACTGCTATAAGAACTGAATATTCTAATGCCGCTTGCCCTTTTAAATCTCTTAACATTACTAACCGCCTTTTCGCTTTTACTCAGTTTTATTTAAAGAAACGGCTATCCGGCCCTCTTATTTTTTGATAACCAGAACGCATGGTTTTCCTGCCCCCAGGATTTACTGAAAATACACGTGTAACTCCACCTCCAAGCGTAGTTTCTTCCGTTTCTTTATATCCGGCCCTTGTAGAGGTAAAATTTGACTCTAAATAATACGGCTCTATTTGTGAAGCAGCCCCCGGCCTTGCCATTTTTTCTACGGCAAACCTTACCCCTTCTTGATACCCCCTCTTCACATAAGTTTGCATAGCTATTGCCGCACCTATTACTATAGCCATTATAGCGGCAAATTCCGCGGTATTCTGGGCATTTTTCTTCATCATACTATTGATTTGCCTTATCATAATCAACCTATCCTTATATATGTTATATTTTTATGAAAACTATTAATCAAATAACTTGTCGTTTTTAAAATTCATATAAATTTTCTCATTATCCGGGCCGGTGGCGCTACGCACAACTTCCGAAGCATTTAAAATTTCAGTTACAGATACGCCTATTTCTTCCTGGTTAGTGAGAGGATCCAAACCAAAAAGCTCTATCTCCGCAATATCTTCCTTCTGCTCGGTCGTAAATTTAGAAGTTACACAAAGCGGTGAATATAACTCACCAATTTCATCCATCGAGCCGCGCACTCTTCCTTCAATCGCGCGCTTCATATAAATCTTCATTGTCACCAAACTAGCCACAACGATGGTAAGGATCATCGCATATTCAAAAATACTTTGCCCTTTAACACCCCTTCGCATAACATCCCCTCTTACCTTAAAATTTATTACCATATACTAACAGAAAACTATTAATAATCATACTTGACAAAATCGCCTTTTTCGTTCTCTGTCCGCGTAACAATATCACGCGTTACATTACCGCCTAAGGCCATACCATAAGTTAGCTTATCCTCAAGAACCCGCTGTGTTTTCCGGCTTTCTATATTAAATGGCTCATATTGTTTTCCGTTAGTTATAGTTACAGGTGTTGTGCTAATATCAATACTTCCTGATTCTGACGCCCAAATCGCTGGATCGGCTAAATTTACAACTATCTGATCAGCGCCATCCGCGTATCTGGCCTGAAGCCCTCTTTTTATATAAAGCTGCATCGTCGCTATAGCAGCAATCATCATACTGATAAAAACCGCATATTCCGCAACGCTTTGGGCTTTTTTATTTAACATAATATTTACCCCTATAATAATAATAAAAGGGGATAGAGCACTCCGGAATTACATACACTTTACTGGTTTTTAATAGCTTACCATTAACAAACAATTTTTGTACGTAAAACGACGCTTCTTGAGCTATAATAAAAATCATTTGCCAGTATAGTCTGTAATCTTTCATACCCTACCCCCATTGCCATACTTTAACTATCAAGAACACAAAGCAAAAACCAGTTTTTAATACCCAAATAAATCCGTATCATTAGCATAAGCCCCGAGTGTTTCATTACCGGTCCTTGTACTCTCCTGATTCGCCCTGTGCGTAGTCTTATATGTCTTGTTTAGATATGTTTGGGAAACATTTGAACTTTGACTCACATTGAAGTTTGCTGAATATGAGCTCGGATCAAATTGTTCGCCTAAATCATCGCTAGAACTTTTGTACCTTCCAGATAAGCCTCTTCTCACATAATGCTGCATAAGTAATAAACCACCTACTACAACAGCAATAATCATTGCGTATTCTACTGTACTTTGTCCCTTTCTCTTAAACATTCTTTATGTCACCTCCTTAAAAAATAATTCTTTCATTAACACTTAAACAAAAGTACCAAAAGTTATTCCCTTGCCGTACCATTGCCAGTATAAGCTGATTGTTGTTCATAAGAATCTCTCGCACGAATTGTTGTTTGATTGATATTGGTACGATTAATAGAACTACGAGCAGCTATTTGATCAGAATAATCCATCTCGCTGGTAACATTAGCCTCTGATTTCTGATAATAAGGCTCGTATTGTTTGGTTGTGAAGTTTAAGAAATCAGTGCTCGCATTGCCCTGAACGCCCAAACTCTGTGCCGGCGCAAAATCCACCGCATCGGCCATCCTACCTTGAAGCCCGCGCCTTAAATAAACCTGCATTGCCGCCGCAGCCGCAATAATAAGCGCTACTAAGATAACATATTCCGCAATATTTTGACCTTTCTTACGTAACATCTTTGCACACCTCCTTTCATTAGTTAATTAACTACGTTGTCGGTAATTTACGTGAACTAGCATTGATTGCTGCACCAGCATTTGTAAAGCCTGCCTGAATACCGGGAGACAAATACATTTTTGCCGCATAAGCAATCGCCGCGATGATAACCGTTAAAACAATAACATACTCCAGAATACTTTGACCCTTTCTCCTACGCATACCTTATCACCTCCTTTTTTTGAATATTTACAAATTTTAATTATGGACCCACATTAACCTGATCTTCCACTAATTTAAAATTAGCCTGCACAGCCCTCTGCATATAAACCTGCATGGCGATAAAAGCAGCCGCAACAATAGCAATCAATAAAGCATATTCTATTGTGCTTTGCGCTTTTTTCTCTTTTTTTATCTTCCATGCAAAATTTTTCTTATTTAGCTTTTTACCCATTAAATTTTTATTTATAAACAGGCACCTGTAATATTTTTACAACTGAACGGTCAAAAGCATTATTTAAATAATTTCTAATATTTTGAAAAAAGGGTGTTTGAGAAAAACCCAATAACATCCCAACTACAAGGCATGTTAAAAGCACATATTCGAAAATCGACTGTCCACTTCTATTAATCTTTTTAAAAGTAGTTACAAACTCCATAATATAATTTAACCGGTCTACCATTTCGGCAGCCCGGCCATATATTAATATACCCATTTTACCGATATCCGTGGCTTTGTCATTCTGCATTCTTTCATCGCAAAATAACCTTTTCGTTTGGCAATGAAACTATATCATATATACATATCATTGTCAAGCACAAACCTACCTATATTAGGAAACGTTTTCATATGAAAAACAAGGGCAGGGATTGATCCAAATTCGCTCGCCATTTTCATTTACAAGACCGGCTTCATTTACCTTGTTGGCGGCATACGAAAAACCTTCTTGCCATATCACATCATTAACCCAAAAGAACCCCATGGGGTAAGATAAATGAATTTTTAATAAATGCGGTTTTTTCTCAACATTTGCTTGTAATCGGTAAAAACGCTCTTTCATTGCAAAAGGGTCCAAAAAATGATACCCTGGAGGGAAAAAATTTGCTTGAACATAAATGTTTAACCGATAAAGACATTCTTTATACAAGTCGCTGAAAATACTAATGTTATGATCTATACCTAACTTTCCTAAAATTTTGCTTGCCTCTGGAATAGAGATTTGATTTAATCTTTGACAGAAATCAGATAAACTATTCTTCGACATCATCCCATCAGAAAGCCACCATAAACCGAGTTTTCGATAATTCATCCTATCGCTAGAAAATTGCGAAAACTTAAAAAACTCCATATACGTTAAAATTTCATTGATTTTTTGCTGAAAACTTAACTTTGTATCCGGAAAATAAACTGAAAAATTATCTGTAACTTGTTTCGTTAATTGAAGTTTTATATCCGCCGCCTTTAAAAAAATGAAACCTCCGTTTTCAATAATTTCCGGCGTTTTTTCTTTAATTCTCCTTCTTCCAACCTTACTGCTCAAATTATCATCTTTTATTATCTTATTTATTAAAGATTTTGAAATCACAATTTTAAACTTTTCAGCAACAAGAGGAACTAATTTACGACACGATAAAACTGGATTCAATCTCTTTTGTTCAAGAATAAAAGTCGTAATATCTGGTGTTAATTTATAATTGGACATTAAATTGGACATTTAAAACTCCATCAATCTATTCTGGACATTAAATTGGACATTTATAAGCCATTTTATTCTTGAGATGTCAAAATTTGAAACCCGATATCTCAGACTTCACAAAAGTAATTATGCACTTTCCCATTAACCTTATTCTTTTTCATCCTTTAAAACCACCAGTCCAAATAAATAATTTTTCTGGTTTTCGTATATACAACCTATATTTCAATAAAAACCCGATTATTTTTAAATCCCCCCAACCTTCCTTAATTAATCAAACCCATAATGTAACTTTAGCATTGTGCCTACTAGACTGAAATAAATATTGAATTGCCCTTAAATCTAGCCTGCAAGAAACTAATATTAACATGAATTACATAATATGACATAAATTATGGTATAATATAATATAAGTTTACGGCTTAATTATACCATAAATCAACTAATACTCCAAGGAGAGACTGATGGACATTGAAAGAATCGAAATTGAAAATGAAATATTAGATAAACTAAGCGGTAAAATTTTTTTATTGCAGGAAGCTTCGCATAAAAATGAAATAATTTTCCAAACATTCCTTGAAATATACAATAATTCTCACCGATGCCAGAGATTTATCAAAAAATCTAAAGGATTAGAATTAGATAAATTTTTTAAAGAATTCTTTTCTTATGGGTTAATTGAAAAATTTTTATCCGATCCTGAAGTAGAAGAAATTACGATAAACAATCTTGCTTTCATTTATATCCGCAAAACAAAACTAGGCATGATTAAAACAACAGAGAAATTTTCTTCCAGGGAAGAAATAAATTTGTTTATCAAAAAATTAGTTATTTTTTCAGGAAGGCGGATTATAAATAAAATAAATAACGTCGAACTCTCTGAAATTAAAGGGCGGGCTAATATTATATATTCCCCTTTTGGGCCGCAAATCACCATAACGAGAGCTAAAGAAAACCCCTTAAGCATCATTGAATTGATCAAAAGCGGCACTATTAACCCTGAATTAGCGGCACAGCTTTGGCTCTACGTAGAAGGATTAGGTATTAGACCTTCCAACATCATTATTTCTGGGGGCCCAGGCACAGGAAAAACCACATTGCTTAATGCCTTATTAAGCCTTATCCCTGAGAACGAACGTATTATAATTATTGAAGACACGTTGGAATTAAATATCGATTTGGACGGAAATTGCTCACGCTTAGAAAGCGACGAAGAGCTTACGCTGGCAGACTTAGTAAAAAATGCCTTGCGTATGCGCCCGGACAGGTTGATAGTAGGAGAAGTTAGGGGTAAAGAAGCTCAAGACCTAATGACAACAATGAATATCGGTAAATATTGTATGGGGACATTGCATTCCTCAACCGCCAGGGAAACAATAATGCGGCTTACAAATGAACCAATGAACGTTCCGGAAGTGCTCGTTAATTTAATTGATGTTTTTGTAATAATGCGCCGCTTTAACATTAATAATAAAATTCAGCGCGTTGTAGGAGAGCTGGTTGAAACTGCAGGAATGGAGAAAAAAATGGTATTATTATCAACATTATGGGCATACGACCCCGCCAAATTAGAATTCCACGAAGCAGGAGTAAGCAGCGTTTATAGGGACAGGCTTGCTAAAATAAGCGGAAAATCACCTCTTGAAATTATCGAAGAATTACGAATACGCACAAACTTATTTAAAATACTCTTAGAAAGAAATATACTGGATAACAAAAGTGTGGCTAAGTTTTGCAGACATTACGCTGATTCACCTCTAAGCGCGATCGAAACATTAGGGCTAAAAAAAGAACAGTTGTTATCCTTAAATAAATTTTAATTGACCATTCTTTGTATTTATATTACAATTAAAAAGCTATTATGGCCTCATCGTCTAGCCTGGTCTAGGACGGATGGTTCTCAGCCATTAAACACCGGTTCAAATCCGGTTGGGGCTACTATACATATTCAACCGAGCCCTACGAAGCTCATCTTCTTCTGCACGCCTATTATTTAAGAGCGAAGGAGGGACGGTTGGGGCTATTAATATAACAATAAGTATAATTAATTAATCATATCGATTTTATCCCCTACACAAGTCATTGTCTTTTCAATAATTCCAGAGGGTAACTCGATAGTTAACAATGCGTTAAAATATATCGGGCTAAGACGAAAAGGCCTTAAGACAGGCAGCATCGCAATAACCTGGTTATTTTTATCCAAAAACAGAACATCTATCGTGAAACGCATAAAACAGGTATGAATACTGTTTGAGGGTTTTAAAATTAAACCTTCTCCATACTGAAGGTTATTATGGCATAATAACCCTATAAGCCGTTTTAAAAAATTATCCGCGATAGCAGCTTTATCAGCCAACACAGCATTATTTCGTAAATTAATTACTCTCATTAAATTACGCCTCCATTCCGTCAAAAAACACCTTTGGCAATAAACCCTTCATTAAAAGTCAAAACTAACTTACCTGCCCAACAAAAAATACTATTTATTTCAAATAATTTCGCTAATTATATAATCTGGTTTTTCTCCTATTGTTTTCGGAAAGCCTACCAATAAAATGCCGATAAAACCAAATAAGCATTCATATAACCTATTATGCAGATTATACTTAGATTTACCAAAATGACGGTGATAGTGTTTAACTTTAATCTCTCCGATTTTATAACCACGCCTAAAGATTAATAAAGTAAATAACCTATGCATGCCTGAAGACAAATAAATATCTTTTACAATATCTTTCCTAAACACGCGCAAACCGCATCCAAAATCATGTATTCGCTCTCCCGTAAGGAAACGACGTAAGAAGCATACAATTTTCGAAACAAGTACCTTATTATAAGGATCCTTTCGCTTGTACCTCCAACCGCAAACCATATCAAACCCATCATTCATTTTATTAAGTAATTTAGGAATGTCTTCCGGGTCATTCTGCAAATCCCCATCTATTGTAACAATCAAATCTCCGCAAGCAATATCCAATCCCGCTTGAATGGCTAAAGATTGCCCATATTTTCTGCTTAAAGTGATAATCGTCAATTTTCTACTGGTTCCTAAACAAAGGCTGCTCAATTCATTTACGCTGCCGTCTGTTGAAGCATCATTAACAAAAATAATTTCGTACGATTGCCCTATTGCGCCCATAGATTGTTGTAATGATAAATATAACGGTTTTATTGAAAGCTTTTCATTGTGGATAGGAACTATAATCGATATTTTTGGGCGCATAAATACTTGAACACTTCCCTTCCGTGAAAATTATATTATATAATTTTTTTTAAAGAAAGTATACCCAAAATAAAAATAAGCCTACTTTATAATTTATGCTATAATTTTAATATGCGGTCATTTCTTAAACTTATCCATCGGCAAAAAGGATTTTTAATCCCTTTCATATTTATAACTGTATCTATTTACTCAGTCATCCTCCTTGCCCCCATTAGGCAAGCATTTGAATACGACCCGGATGAAGGAACAGCTCTTATAAAAACACAGCTTTATCTTCAAGGTTTTTCGCTATATAAAGAAATCTGGGACGACCAGCCGCCCTTGCTAACCGTAATATTATCTTATTGCTTTAAATTATTCAGTCCGTCAATATATAATGCGCGTATTCTAATTTTAATTTTTTCCGCGATACTACTCTGGACATTATATTTAATTATTAAACGCCTAAACGGTGCAATTTGCGCTCTTATTGCGACAGTATTCCTGATTTTATCTACAAATTTCCTCAGATTAAGTATTTCCGTCATGCCGGGAATCCCCTCTTTGTCCTTTGCAATACTCTCAATTTACTGCATAATCCGTTACAAGAAAATTGCTAAGCAAACTCCAGGCGAAATTTCAAAATTCCCTCTTTATCATAACAAATATCATTTAAGATTGTTTTTAATATTATCCGGCATTTGCATGGCCGTCTCACTGCAAATTAAATTAATCACCGCTTTTTTAATACCCATCATTTTATTAGAAACTTTTTTTATCAAGAAAACAACCCCCATAGCTGAAAAACAAAAAAAAGGCTTTTTTTACCCTGTTGTTTTCTGGCTAATCGGCTTTATCGCGGTCAACCTTATTATCATAATAATATTCTTCAGGTTTAATGTTAGCCTATTTTTTAATCAATTATTTGAACCTCACTTAACCCGGTTGGAGCTTGAAAGAAATAATTTCACGGTCATATCAAGGTTTCTATTTAATGATTACGATATCACTCTTCTTGCGTTAACCCATACAATCAGCGCAGCCCAAAAAAGAAAAAAACGACTTTATTTACCTTTGTTTTGGTTAATAACAATCTTTTTTTTCCTATTTATACATAGGCCCTTATGGGATCATTATTATACTCTTATTGCAATACCCTTGTGCTGGCTGGCAGCAATACATTGCAAAGATTTTATCAATACGATTGTCGGCAAAAATCCCTGTAATAAAAAAAGTTTTCTCCACTGGTTAACGGCAAGCCTCGTAATCTTGACAATCATAAGGCTTCCTATTAAATATCATAGCGCGTTGGAAAGTATTAATACCGGAACAACCGTTGAAGAACGCAAACTTATCAACCTGCTTCGCGCGCGTAAAAACAACACTAGATGGTTGATTACTGACAGGCCGATATTCGCGTTTTACAGCGGAATTTTAGTTCCTCCGGAGTTAGCCCTTATCTCTAACAAACGAATTTTAGCAAGGCATTTTACTGAAAATTATCTCTCAGGATTAATAGCAAAATATAAACCGGAGCAAATACTTTTAACAAGATTTAAGGTTTATGGAGATAAATTGCTGATTTTCATTAAACAGGATTATACTAAAATTTACCAAGGCAAACTTTACAATCGTATATGGATACCTCTCTACATACAGTATAATAACAAACAAATTACAATCAATAAGCAACGCTGGCAGTATAAATTGCCGTCCATTCAAGGAGGCCGAAGTTATACCTCTTCAGGAAAAGATGCTCTACTATACCTGCGTAACAACGTCCCGCAATAATATGAATTTTCACCTCATGCCTAATTACGGCTAATCTAACCATGGATGTCCTTTATCCAAACCGGTAGTTTCGCCTTGAAATAATAAAAACTTTTGCTTCCCAAACCCCTTCTATTTTTTAAAATAACGTCTGGCTGCAAAACTATTTCTTCAGGCACAACCTCAAGCCTAAGGCTGCCGGTTTTACCTGTTTGTATAATCACAATTTCCTGCTCCTTATCAAGTTGAATCCGCTGATTCAAGCGTATTCTTTGCCCTAAAGGGGAATACAAAGATATATTCTCGGAAATATTAATACTCGGCACGGCAAACGATTCTATTTGGCAAATCTCAAGAGGGGCATATTTAAGTGGAAAATCACGGACATGTTTTACAAATGCGTAAGGATACAGGTACTTGCCTTGTTCTAAAACAAAATTCTTAGTAAATATTTGATTTTTTATAAGCTGTGCGCTTATCAACAAACCAGGTAAAAAAAACAGCGCTATCTTCGCCGGTTTTTTAATAAGCCTGAACGAGGGAAGAAAGAATAGTGCCGGTAGAATAAAAAAATACCTGTTACAGACAAATCCTCTGCCGCCAAAATAATTAAGAGGCCTGAAAAAAATAAGCGCTATTGCTAATACCGTGGTAATTATTAAAATACTATCCCCAATAGTTTTTTCCGCTCGCGAAACATTTTCTCTATAAAATAAATACACAAAAACACTAACGAATACGGGAAAAGCATACCAAACTACCCCTGTAAACCTGCCGATAAAAAAATTAACTAAATTCCTGATAAAAAGCCCCAAACTATTAAAATTAAAACCGTCAAATTGCGAAACCACTACAATTAAATTATTTTTTACAAGGTCTAGATTAAGATATTGCGGTGCTTTTATAAAAAAATACCCCCTTACCCCGCTATAAACCGAAAACTGCCTTAAGAATAAAAAATTTAAAAGAAACATCCCTGCCATGCCCAGAACGCATATCCCTGCAATCTTGAATATTTTTCTAATTTCTCTGTTAGCCAGAAAGACGGCAAACAGCGGCACAAGCAACAATAAAAACATTATTTTCGCGCTGCTTACTATACCAATAATAAAAGCCGCAAGCCCTGGCTTTTTTTCATAAATCCCCAGCCATATGCATAAACAACATGCAAAAAAAAGCATTATGTCCGGAGTCATCCATGCAGAATAAACAGGCATAAAACTGCAAAAAACAAACAAACCCGCCATTGCCAAAGAAATGTTTACAGAAAAATACTTTCTCGCGAAAAAATAATTTATCGCTACAATCCCTCCTAAAAATAAACCGTTAAGCAGAATTATTCCCCCAAAACCAAAAAACACAAACGGCGCTGCCAGCAATGGATAAAGAATCGGTTTACTATATTTCATGACCCCACTGCTATCAACTGTTATATATGCCCCCACGGGAAGATCTGTTGGCTTACCACGGTTCCACCTAGTGAGATCCTTATTATCTACTATCAAATCTCCGTCTTTTATAAGAGAATCCGCCATAGCGCAATAAGAAACACTATCACCGTATCTATGCATCCCCATGATTAATGCTATAAAAACACTAATAATCAGTATAAAACTAATAACAATAATATCGCTCTTATAATTAATTTTTTTCATCGTTTCTATCGATAAGCAAAAGAATTTATTCCTTATTAAAAGTAGAATTATTTTTAACAAAAAGATAGGCTAACATATTGGACAGGTTTTTATACGTTCCTACATGGAATTCCCTGAGCTGGCGATACCAGCTGTAGCCGGTATAAATATAACTCCCCTTACCGTAATCCGCGATAAGGTAACCGCCTCTAACCCGATTGCCCCTGGAAGAAAAACACTCCGTTAACTCAGCATATTTATTTGAATATTCCGTGCAGAAAAAAAAGCCTCTATCCTGCACCCATCCAGTAAAATCCTGCGTAGAAATTTGATTGGGTAAATTAAACAACTGTTGCCCGGGAGCCAAAATATTAACCGGAGTATCTTTATTCGTTACAGGCTCAAAAGATATTTTAAACGGATACGGCGCATAATTAAACAGATCCTGCCCAATGCTGTATTGCTGAAAAACTATTAAATTACCTCCATTTTTTACAAATTCGAGCAAACGGATATTTGCCTCTTCAAATACCTTATAAAAAGTATATACCCCCTGGCCTAAAATTATCGTATCAAACTGAGACAAATCTCCTTTAAGAATATACTCTTCATCTAAACACTTAAAATCATAACCTAACGTTTTAAGCGCTACAAACATAATATTAGTATTCCCCTCAAGTAAAGCTATGCGTAATTTATTAACTATCAATACGCCAGGCAAACCGGAAGGGGAAACTTCTTTAGCAGGCTCGGTTAAAGTACCGTCCGCCTTAATAAAATCAAAGAAGGAATCGCCTTCCGGAAAAAATGATTTTGGTTTTACTAATTGGTATAAAATCTTTCCGGACTTATTGCCTTGCACGCGCGGCAAATACGCCTGACTTTTGTGCTGATTAAACGCTTCACTGGCAATCTCTCGGCAGTTTTTGTTTTTTGAATCAATAGGCTCTAGAATATCTAAAATAACCGGTTTGCTATTAAAAGAGGCATCCTGCCGTCCGATTGACCTTTGGTAAAATTTAGCTGGCTGCCAAGCGGATAAGCCGGCATTTAGCATCCAAGGATAACTTTGCGGATTACCAGCTAAATCAAAAGCTTCTTCCGCCAAAATAGATAAAGCCTGATGTTGGCCGTGTTCGTGGCTGTTAGTTGTATTATGTCTGGTAATAATTATATGCGGCCTGATAAGGCGGATAAAATATACTAACTTCTCCAAAGTCTCCCGCTTATCCCAATTTTTAAAAGCTTCTTCCGCGGTAACGCTATAACCAAAATCCTTTTTACCTAAGTAATAAACCTTTTTTACTCCCAATATCGCGGCAGATTTTTCCATTTCTTCCATACGCAAAGCCCCCAATTCTTCATAAAAAGAAGAACTCACGGCATTCTCTCCTGCTTCGCCGCGTGTTGCCAGAAGAACATAGGTTTGACAATGAAACTTTTTCCCAAAATAGGCGAGCGCTTCACCATCCTCATCGTCAGGATGAGCAGCTAAACAAAGCACCCGTATATTACTTTTATCATCCTCTTTTTTACCGCTGGATTTTTCTATACTTTTTCTTAAAGAAACAAGGCTCGCAACTATCTCCGCTGCCCCTCGGGCCCGCACTGTCTGTTTTTTTATCCATTCCTGATAAATATTCTTAAATATTTCATACTCGGATAACGCGCTATTTTCATCAGGAAAACTTCTCAACCATAAAACAGGCAGCCGGTTAAACGGCTTTAATTCAAAACTATTATCGGAATTAACAGTCAAGGGGGTAAGGTAATTGGGATGCGGCGGAGGGATCGTCCCTTTTTGCCGTAATTCAGAAAATAGTTCTATCAATTTATCTATAGAATCAAGCAAGGAAGAAATGGCCTTATCATAATCAGCACCTTTAAGAGCTATTTTCGGAATATTTTTCCGCTCTGCTTTCCTGCCCGCGCGGGAATTTTGCAAGGAGAGATCACCGCCGAATGCGCCGCTAGAATTTTTCTCCACATTTTTATCCGCCAGCCTCTCAAATTCCCGGCCTACCATGTATGCGCTGCGAGTGGATAGCTTAAGCAAGCGATCATTAACCATTCCTCCCTCGTGTTGAGCAAATATAAACATAGGAATTTTAACCTGATTTTGTAACACGGTTATACCAAGCTGCGCGCGCGGCCGGAAACCACAGAAATTATATTTATTCAATAATTTTGTTTCGCTATAAATATCTACCGCTATCTTCTGATAAATTTTTTCCTCTAAAGACATATCTTGCAATAAACGCGCTAATGGCCTGCCAAAAACTCTTTCTTTTTCTACTAATATCCGCCTGACTGAAATATCAATATCATCTTCCTTAATCCTGCCTTCTCTAACCGCATTCGTCACGCTTTGCATGATATGAGAAATTATCCCCTCTGCTTTTTCAGGAGGCAGATAAATCAAAGCAATGTCTGTTCCGGCTTGGAAAGCCCTTACTACAATGTCTCCTATAAAAGGTTGCGCTATTTTCTCTCGATAAACATATTCCAAGACAGACTGCATATTCAACAACTCATCCGCTATAATTATCCCCTTAAACCCCAATTCTTTCCTTAAAATATTAGCTTGAATTTCATAAGATAAAGAGGCCGGTTTATCGCTTAAAGACGGATAAACCGCATGGTCAATCATCACCCACACATTAGGATATTTATTAATCAAACTCTTAAATGGCGCAAGGTCCTCATTATAAAGACGTTCTTTTGTTTTTTCTAATATTGGCAGCTGTATATGCGTATCTAAACGCGCCGCTCCCAGGCCGGGAAAATGTTTCAATACAGGGATTACCCCGCCTTTATTTAACCCCTCAATTACCCTGCCGGCTAATTCGACAACATTATTAGGGCTTTGAGAATACAACCTCTGTCGCTTAACAAGGTAAATATCCCTGTCCTCGATTTCTTCAGCAACGTCAACAACCGGGCCAAAATTCACATTAAAACCAGATTGACGCATAATTTTAGCTATCCCTAACCATTCTTCTTCCAATTGTTTAAGATACGTCTCTTTATCGGCAGGCAGATCCCAAAATGTTTCTTCCTCCTTAACAAAATTTTTTAAAAAGCTTTTTTCTTTTTCCGTATTAAGTTGTGTGTTATATTCATTCAAAGCTTGATCTTTCTGCCTTTGAAAACCGGCGAGGTCTCTCCTGCTGTTGGCTGTTTGCGAAAACACAGCTAAATTTTTTAATTTAACATTATTTAAAAAACCATGTATGAGATAATATGAAACTTTCAAGTCATCCAACCAGGTATTCTCTTTACCTTTTAACGCGCCTAACGCGCAATTTACAAAATATGCCGTTGCCTGATGATCTGCATTCGTATCTAACGGATGCGGCATATATATATACCTGGGCTTATATTTAACCAGGATATCCGAAATATCAATCAATAAATTCTGGCGGCTATAGCCTTTTTTTGCCAGATTAAAGGTAGATTTATAAGGAGAAGACGAGATTTGTGTGGTTTCAGACAAATAAAAAACGTCATATTTTTCTTCCCATAAAGGCAATAATCCCTTATCAGGAAAACTTAAGAAGATCTCATCTTGCGGGTTTAAAGATAATCTCTTAGCCGCTCTTTGCGCCTCATTACAGCGTTCTTGGCCAAAAGAGATATAGTCCTGAACGGTTAGTTCCTCTGGTTTTTTCTTACGCCAGGCGGCGCATGGCACGGTAAACGCTTCGCCATTAGTTAAAAATACAACCTTAACTGATTGATTATCTTTTATAGCTTTAAGAATTACCCCCGCGCAGGCAATAGTTTCATCGTCGGGATGTGGAGAGAAGATTAAGATATCAACTCTGGAATGCTGTTTATCTTCTGCAAAAAGGAGATTTTGATTTAATAACCATAAACCGCACAGACAAAACAGAAAAAAAAATTACTTAGAAATTTTATTGCTTTATTTTTAAAATCACGCATTTAAATATAGGCTATATTATTATACGAATCAATCTTTTACGCTACTTTTATTTATCAGCCGCCAGCACTGCTTGCCCCACCGTCAACGCTTATAATCGAGATATCTTCTCTATTCGGACCATATTGAGCTTTAGATTTACTGGTAATCGCGTAATTATCCAAAATATCTAAGAGAAGAAGCTCAAGAGCGCCTGTCGTTATTCTACCAGATGTTTGTATATCATTTACTATAGAATTCACGGTGCCTATATTATATTCCGCGGTTAAAGGGCTCTTACGCCGGCGCAAATTCCAAAGTTGATTAGGTTGATCTTGGTCATAACGAGAAACGGTTACTTCAAAGGTGCCATAATAATCATGTAAAGTCCTGGTTTTACAAGCAAGTAACCAACTAATCGCAAAATCAGTTTTCTCAGTAATATAAGGTAAATATGTAGGATAATCGGTTATAGTCACTCTGGCAACGTGTGAATATTGCGGCATATCCGTAACTGAAGCAGGTTTATCCTTCCACGCGTATACAATATTATTTCTTAAAGTATACTGAGCCTGGTTTGCGGCAATTTTATCTTGAAATGTTTCAATAACAACTTTTAGCCTTGCCAGGTCATCATACCATTCCTGAAGTATCTGTATTGCCTGCATAACTTCTGTGGGCCCTGCGTTCCAATCATATTGCGTTGGCCCCCCATAAGGCCGCCAGGAAAACTGGCCTTGAAAAAAATACTCTGTATGAAATAGCCCCTCTATAATAGGCGATGGTCCGAATTGAGCAGATGGAGGTTCACAAGCGGCACAAGGCCCCCCCTCATCACCTTTAGTTATACAAGAGGTCGGCATCCTTAGAGGAAAACACCAGCCGGGAATTCCGCCATATAAATCTCCTACAGTACAAACAGGATGATTAACATGGTCCGCATCTGTACAACTACCATAATTTCCCCACCACAACGTAGATTGCGCATCAGTGCATAAATCTCCCTCACAAACAGTGTAAGGATTGCCGGAATCATCATATGCTATAGTGAAACAATAACAAGTATCTAACGCTGTATAACAGGTTTCTTTTATATCCGGGCCTCCCTCTGGGCACCAGGAATCATAATGCGGGATTATCGGCGGAATAATTGTGTTTGTATTAAAGCTTGTTAATCCTGTAATCCATGTTTGAATTTTCTCCATGTCGCGAGTCAACCGCAAATGAATATCAGAACTCGTATCCCCGGCAACTTTTGCCGTATGATCCGCATTATGCGCGCTCGGGTCATAAAAAGGAGTAAACCATTGAGTTATTCCTCTAAGCCGCTCCGCGTTTGGTAAATTTAAAACCTCTTGGATCCTTACCAATAACAAGCGCATATCTTCCAGCACCGCATTATAATCACTATCTCTGACAATAGGACTTGCGCATAGTAAATCACAAAAAATTTGAGTCAGTGGATAATCCACTTGTAATCGCCACAATAACCCACTAGGAATAAACCCGGTTTTAGCAAATTTGTCTAATAAAAAACCACCCTCTAACACAGGGGGATCTGATTCATCCAGGCCGACAAGTTTAATTTTATCTGCTGTAGGAGGATCCAATACCCAATCCGGACAGGAAGAACAAGTAACGGTAAACTGACCCGCAAATGGATGCCCCGTACGCGCCCCCAGAAGCGTATACGACAGTTTCTTGATTTTCCATCCCGTTGAATCCCAATCAGCCGGATCAATATAAACAAATTTTTTTAAACCATCCCTTAAGAGCGGATCTTTACCATTGATAAACTCCTCCATTGCCTCTTTTAACGCTGTCTCATCCACCAAGGGAAACCTCTTTGTATAATACCATGCCAGGAATCTGGGAACTTTTACAGCGGTTTTCATCCCCGGTATTGTACTTAAATTATATTTTATATTAGTAACCGGATCCGCGGCATCCGGATTGGGGTCTTGAAATACCCCCTGTTCAGCGCCCCCTAAATTTCTTAATTCCACATAATCAGTCTGTAACCCTGCCATAGCCTGAAACAAAGCCTCTTCCCTGATAGAATTATAGGCGGTCATATCTTGAAATTTCTGAGTTATCCCGCTAGTCATTGTCATCGAAGCAAATAAGCCTAAACCTGTAAGAAGAACTGACACATACGGGACAAGCCAAAACAAGACAACACCTGCCAAAGCAACAACCGCTAATAAAGGCAAACTCCACCACTTCAGGGTCAACCCACAGGAATAAACATACGCAGTCTTATTTATAGGATCAATTGTAACTGACCAAGGCCAGCCGATACTGTTTAAAGCATCAAAATAAACCTTGCTTACGCTTCCGATCTTTGAAGCAATCCTTAAAGCTGTTTTATCGGCGGTCTGCGAAGTTGACGTCTTAATCGTACTGACCTTATAAATATTGATAAATATCATTGTCATCAAAAAAGCTAAAGCAATGATTAACGTAATAATAACCGCAATCTGGCTACGCTGATTCTTACTTTGAAATAAATAAGAATAAATCATTTTCATTTTAAAAGTTTTCTTTATTTTTGGAAAACATCGTTTCCGGCAAAATGATGCCCTTGGCTTTCAACTCATTATAAAACGAAGGGATAACCCCTGTAGGCATGAATTCTCCTATAACTTTTCCATGTTCATCAATATCTGTTTGCTGAAAAACAAAAATGTCTTTTAAACCGATATGCATATCATCGGTAAAGCCGGTAATCTCAGCTACCTGCAGGATCTTTCTTGAGCCGTCTGAAAGCCTGGCAGTATGAACAATAATGTTCACGGCGGAAGCGATCATTTCATGGATAGCGCGTAAAGGAATTTCTACTCCTGACATCAAAATCAGTGAATCAATACGAGAGATAACATCCTGCGTGGAATTAGCGTGAATCGTAGTCATTGAGCCGTCATGGCCGGTATTCATGGACTGAAGCATATCTAAAGTTTCAATACTGCGGCATTCCCCAATAATAATCCTGTCCGGGCGCATACGCAAAGAATTGCTAAAAAGCTCCCGCATAGTAACAGCCCCCTTGCCTTCAATATTAGGGGCTCGTGTTTCAAGCCTCACCCAATGCTGATGGTGCAATTTTAATTCCGCGGCATCTTCAATTGTAATAATGCGTTCCCCGTCCGGTATAAATTCAGAAAGAACATTGAGGATCGTAGTTTTCCCTGAACCGGCACCGCCTGAAACAATTACATTCAACCGCGCTAAAACACAAGCTTTAATAAATTGTCCTAGTGTATCATTAAGAGTGTTTACCTCTGTTAAATCGGAGACTGTAAGGCGCTCGCGCGCGAATTTCCTGATAGTTAAGGTCGGCCCGGTAAGAGAAAGCGGCGGAATTATAGCGTTAACTCTTGAGCCATCTGGAAGGCGGGCGTCAACTAATGGAGTAGATTCATCTATCCTCCTGCCTAAAGGAGAAATTATTCTTTCGATTACTTTACGCACCTGTTCGGGAGAAGAAAACCGCTTAGAAGTCAATTCCAGCTTACCATGCCTCTCTACATATATCTGCTTTTCATTATTAACTAATATTTCGTTGACTTCAGGATTATCAAGCAAATCCTCCAATGGCCCTAACCCTAAAACTTCATCGGCAATTTCTTTTATAATCTGCTGCCGTTCTTCAGCTGAAGAAATCATAATCCCCGTTTCTTCCTGTAAAGCATTCGTGATAGCAGACATCGTTTTTTGGCGTAATTCCTTGTCTTTACTTAAATCACTCTCGACTTTATAACGTTTTAGCTCCAATTCTCCAATAATCTGCTTGTGAATCCTTTGTTTCAATTTATCAAATTCCTCTTCTTTATTTACTTTCACCGCTTCAACCTGTTCAGTTGAAAAAGAAGGCTTCAAAGAATTTAAATCGGGAGAAAAAAACTGTTTTTCATCGGTAGTTTCAAAAGAAGACTTAAACGCTGACAATGATTGAGTTCGGATAAAAAACTCCGGGTGCGCGATTAATGCCTCAACTAATTTATTAAACGCAGAGCTAACTCTGCAATATTTATTATCAAGAATTAAAGGCGTCCGGCGGTTCAAGGCGGAACCTACGATTCTCCCCTCCGAAGGAATACGGATTATCAATTCACTAGCCAAAGCTACCATTACTTCCTGCCAGCCGACCCCCCCTAAACTATCCGCCCGATTTAAAACAACCTTTATCATATTGATTGGGATATAAAATGACTGCAAAATACTTATTGCTTCTTTAGACTTGTAAACAGAAAGGATATCGGGGTTAACTACAAGTAGAATCAAATTTGACGCCCCTAAAAAAGCAAGTAAAAGCTTGCTATAGCTTCGGCCGTTATCCGCAATAATGTAATCGTATTGCTGGCCAAGGTCATTAACTATACAGGAAAGGAATTTATCATCAACACGGTTATATAACCTACTGCCTCTTTTTAAATTAAAAGGCACAAAATCAAAATTGATATTTTTATAATGAATTATATATTCATTAAGCTGGTCGGGGGAATAACGGCCTTTTTCCCAATCGGGAAAAAGTTCTGTTATATCTTTCTGCGGGTCTAAATCTAATATGGTAGCTGCGTCTCCTGGAAATTCCAAATCCATATCCAGGAGAAGAACCTTCTTGTCTTTTAATTTCTGCGCAAAAGCAGCCGCAAGATTAACTGCAATAAAAGTCTTGCCTACCCCTCCTTTAGGGCTAAAAATAGAGATTATTTCTGCCATCAAGAAAATTACCTTAAGTTATAATTTGTTTAGGTTTTTTTACTCTTTTTTTTCTTTGGATAAAGGCATAAACTGCTTGTTTAATCCTCGATATACCTCTATTGTTGAAGTAGGCATTGTCGGGCGCCAATCTTCCATAACCTCAGGGTGCAAATACCTTAATAAAAATTCTTCGTTTACAGGGCTTGCTATCACTCCTTGTTTGTCATCTTTGGAATGCATAACCAGCTTGATCTTGCCGTGCTCTTGCACATAAGAAAGCAGCAATGTTTCTTGCAGCGTAAGCGCCAATGTTACCGTCCCCGCATTGATAGTCTTTGTTATTTTATCCGCGGCGGCTTCCTTACTGTCTCCGCTGGGAACATCTGAACGCGTTAAATAATCTGCCCCTATTGCTAATATCTCTATCCCCTGTAAAAATGGTATTGAAAACTCTTCTTTGGGGCTATTTTGATCTTCCGGCTCCGCTTTTGTATTAAGCATTACCAACACATCAACAAAATCTCCCGGACGTAAAAACCCATTGATAGTCGAATTCTTATCTATATTAATTGTCATTGCTCTTCGGCCTTTAGGCGTAATTTCTGATAAGCTTTTGCCTATCTTACCGGCTTCTACCAACTTACTGCTAAGAATCTGCTCTTTCTCCAACACAGGGCTCAATACTACTTTACCTATAACTTTATCTATCGATGATACCGCTCCAGGCTGAACCGCTCCTTCCGGAACCTGTTTTATCATTATATCTTCCGCTGTTATTAACGTCTGTGGCATAATGTTGCGTTTCGCTACCAAGATTACACTCATTTTCTCTACAGGCGCTTGCCCACCCGCGCCTTGGCTTTGCTGTTGTTTCATTACTTCTTTCATCTTAAGCCAAACACTGTCTTCTTTTTGCTTAAGATAAATATTCAGCATAACTACCGCCAAAATACCACAGGCTATTGCTATTATTAACGGGAATTTTCTCTGTAAATTCTGTAGATTCATATTGATATTTTATCCTCCCCCTGATATTGATAACTGCTACTTTTAATTCAGCTTATAATCTATAGGTATTTCCAGCCATAAATCATCCAAAACAATCGCGGCTGGAAATGGCGGATACTTAATTATATTTTTAGCCACAGAAAGAGTATTGTAATCGAGAATCTCATATGTTGATGATTCCTTAACAAATACTTCTAAAAGCTCACCTAAAGAAGAAATATGCAATCTCAATTTTACGCGCCCCTGCATATTTCTCTGCTTCGCTAAGGAAGGATATGATAATTTTCCCAATATCGTTTTCCTAACACTATTCGCATATTCTACCACAGAATCAGGACTGGCGTTACTAACAACAGAAGTACTGGTTGCTATTTTGTCTTCTTTGTCCGAAGCAATACCTTGATCCTTAACAATCTCTTGAGTAATTATTGTTTCCTCTTGTTGGGCCGTGGAGCCTTCGGACTGAGATTTAACACCACTATTTTTATCCGTTGTAGTTGATTTAGACTCACTGAAAATTTGGGTTATCGCTTTATTTGAATATACTGCCCTTTCCATTGCTTCTTTCTTTTTCGCGTCAGACATTTCTTCAACTTCTTCGGATAAAACTGTCACTGGCTTCTCCAAAGGAATATCCTTATTCATGCCTTTTTTATTAACAGTATCCAAAACAGATTGATTTGCCACAGATAAATTTACGGCTTTTTCCTCTTCCTTAATTATTGGGGCAATTTCTTTAAGCTTAGCTTTAGTTACAGATTCAGAAATAACCGCGTTTCTTTCTTTCGATGAAACACTTATTTCTTCCGCTCCCCCGATACCTGAAACCACAGCAGCTGAAATTTCCGGCTTAAATGCTATGGCCGAACTCACGGCTAAAGCACTTATTTCTTCTTTACTTTTAACGGGCTGCGCCTGCGGCTTAGGAGCGCTAGATTTAACAAGATTAACCGATTCAGACTGACTATTAACCTGAGCTATCGGCTTATCAGAATAAACAATATTTTTCATCATTTCTTGTTTCTTTATGCCAGGCAGCGCTTCAACATCTTTGGATGAAACCGAAGGAGTTACATTACTCTTGAGTTGTTCCTTCTTTGCCTGATCTGGAACGGCTTGCTTAACAAAAGTTATTTCATCTTTTTTTATTACCGCTGCCGCCTGTGGTTTAACAATTTCACCTTTATCCGCAGCAACTGATTTAGACTGACTAAGAATTTGAGATATTGGTTTATCAGAATATACCGCTTTCTCCATCACTTCTTTCTTTTCCTCATCAGATATATTCTGGCTGGAAACAACCTTATCTATTGATTTATCCTCTTTTTTTACAGATGAGGCCTTTGGCTCAGGGACAGAAGACAATGTAGCAGGAGTTGATGCTTCTTTTTTCCCGCTAACTATCTTAGGCGTCAATATAATAAATAATTCAGTATCTCCCTTCTCGCCGAAACCTCCTCCTGACCGGGAAACCTTCTTCTTAAACATTATTCCTAAAATAGGAATATCTCCTAAAATAGGAGTCTTCGTGCTCTCATCATCCAATTTTTGTTTTATTAATCCACCTATCCCTAATGTCTGTCCGTCATTAAGATACACCTCTGTAGTAATATCCCGCTTTGTAAACGGATAGGCTCTTGCTGTTGTATTCACGCCTCCTATACTCTCAACAGCCCCCGGCTCGCTGATTCCCAACTGTAATGTCACATTTATCATATTATTTTCCATCACAACCGGTTTTATCTTTAATACGATGCCATACTCTTTATATGAAACACTTGTGCTAGGCACTCCAGAAGAGCCACTTGTAACCACTTGAGTAGTAAATATAGGCTTCTCTCCTCCTACTAATAAAGTCGCTTCTTTCCCGCTTAAACATGACAACCTGGGTTTAGACAATATGCGCGCCTTATTCTCTTGAATTAAAGCATCTAATGTAAAATTAAACTGATCCCGGCTAAAGTTCAACACTTTAAACAATGTTGAGGGCTTTGTTCCTTCAGGTTGAATTCCTGGCGAACCTTGTTCAGTAAAAGTAAGGGAACCCGGCCAGCTGAATCCTAAAGATTTTGTTCCATCTTTGTTAAGCTCAACCAACTGAGCCTCAATTTCCACCATATCTTCTTCCCTGATCTTTATGAGATTAGTAACTTTCGGCCTTAAAGGGCCTAATGCAGTATTTAACAACTCTTTATCCTGAAGGGCTCTTACCTCACCATAAAGAAATATCCTATCATCATCTTCAGAGAGCTTTGCCTGTACATTTGTTAAATGCAATTGTTCCAAGATTTCATCCACCCTCAGTTTAATCTCCTGCATATCCCCGCCAACTACTCTAATCCGGTATGAATGTATACCCGTGTTATCCCATATCATCAGGCTAGTCGTTCCTCTGATTTTCGGAGTCAATATCACCATATCATCAGAAGCATTAACGACGTCTACTATATCGGGATTCCCTATCGCTATCCTTTTAGGTTTATTTACAGTCACAATCTTACTTTCGTTCAAATATACCTTTATATCGATATCCTCAGCTGTCACGCGGACAGGATTCACCGCTAAAAAAATAAGAACTAAGGCTAAAGGCAATATCTTAAATTTACGCCATAAACTTTGACTGCTAGTATGATTTTGTATGACATTTTTCATCCCGGTCTTTATCATATGCCTCTCTCTTTTACAAGAAAATTGCCTCTTTGTAATAGCCATTATACTTTTAGAAAGCAATTCTCAGTGATTAGGAAAGCTTTATACTTTTCTATACCATTCAAAAACACCGTATATTTCTACAGTTTTAATTAACTAACCCTTCGTTAATCTCAATCTTGGCTTCTTGATTCAATTTATTTATAATATCTTCGATTTTTTGCTGTTGTTTTAAAAAAGTCAGCCCTTTTTTAATATCCCCCTGCAATTCACGAAGAGACTTTGTTTTTCCACCGCGAATGTCTTCCAATTTCACAATATAATAGCCATCCGGGCCCTTAAAATAATTACTTGTTTTGCCGACTTCTATCGCCGGAGAAAAAGCAGCTTCGTCAAATTGAGCGAATTTAGTGCCTATTTTAATATACCCTAAATCCCCTCCTTTGCTTTTTGTTGCTGCAATTGACCTTTCTTGCGCAATTGTCACAAAATCCGTACCTTTTAATAATTCAATTAAAAGTTCCTTCGCTTGGTCTTCACTAGAAACTACTATCTCGCGCAGGCGCCTTTCTTCAGGTTCTTTCATTTGCTCTTTAAACTGATTATAATATTCCTCTATTTCCTGTGACGTAGGTTCTATGTTTGCTGTTTCTTCACGCACCAATTCCGCTACTAATATACTTTGCTTAAAATTCTCAATTGCTTTTTGAATATCCTCTTTTTTATCAAGCCCTTTGCTTAATGCCGCCTGATAAAGTATAACTTTACGCACCATGCCATCCTTCAAATAGGATATCTTTTTATCCCGCGAATCAATCTTCTCTTCACTTTTATCCGCTGGTATTTCCGCGTTAAAACTATCTATCTCCGCGTTTAAATCTTCCAAAGTGATAGGATAGCCGTTTATTTTAGCAATAACCGTACCTTTAACTTCAACGGTAGGCGGCACAACGGCTACGGGAGGACTCGGCAATTTTGTAGCTGCTTTTTTTTCACATCCTTCTAGCACAATAAGAGTTAAAAATACGACAGCTATACTTATAAAAACCTTCCCTCTTGTTTTTTCCATAATCCGCCTCCTAAAATTATAAGCCAAATTTTCTTAAACACGTTACGCGGGTGAACGCCCTGGGCCAGAGAATGTTTTAAGTTAACACTTTCTCCGGTAAGTAGTTAAACCTGGAAGAATTAGAATTTGTCTAATTTTACAATAGTATAACAATAATAACATTCAAAAAAATATTTTGCAAGGTTTTTTTTACACATCAGTTTTAATCCTTGACCGCATTTTTTTTTATGATAAAATTTTGAATATCAAAGGTCTTTTGAATACTTCCATTTTTTAGAATGCTCAGCCATAAAAACTATGATAGAAACAGAAAATATAGCGGTAGGAATAGGCATCGGCTGGGATAAAAATATATCTAAAGCAATTAAAGAAGCAATCCAGCAGGCACGATCAAATCTTTACCGTGATAAAATAGACCTCGCAATAGTTTTTAGCACTATCAACTTCACACAAACTAATACGATTCAAACCATTACGGATATTTTAGGAGACATCCCGATAATCGGCTGTAGTGGCGCAGCAATCATTACTAATAAAGGTATCTTATCAAACGGCATAAGCATTATGCTGCTGAATTTTCCTAAAACAACTTGTTTTAATACTGCTCTGGTCAACAATATTGCGTCAAAAACCGCCTTTAATGCCGGGGAAGAATTAGGCGTAAAATTACTGCGCGGGTTCCAAAATATACGACGAGACCTGGGGCTGATTTTTTCAGATGGCTTGATAAAAGACGTTTCGGGCCTTATTTACGGCTTACAGGAAAAGCTCGGGACCAGTTTCCCCTTAATAGGGGCTTCGGCTTCTGATAATTTGCAATTCCTCAAAACCTATATTTACTTTAACGAAGAATTATGCAGTGATGCTGTTTGCGGCATAATTTTCGGTGGGAAAGTCAATTTCGGATGGGGAATAAAACACGGATGGAAACCATTAGGCAAACCGCGCCAGATAACCAAATCACATGCCAATATTATTTATGAGATAGATAACTCTCCCGCCGTAAATGTCTATGAAGAATATTTGGCTTGTAATTTAAGAGAAATAAAAAATGAACTGAGCCGTATCTCTACATTTTATCCAATAGGAATAGAGCTTCCAGGCGAAGAGGAATACCTGTTGCGCAATCTTCATTCCGTAGACAACGAAGGCGCGTTAATCTTTCAAGGCAATGTACCGGAAGGCAGCAGAATAAGATTAATGATAGGCACAAAAGAATCTTGCCTGGCCGCAACACAACAAGCACTAAAGGAAGCCCAAAATGGGTTATTTGGGAAAAAGATCGGTTTCGCGTTCATATTTGACTCTATCGCGCGTTATATTTTGCTGGGCAGAAACGCAAACAAAGAAGTAGAAATAATCAAAGAAACGCTGGGCGAACTTACTCCAATAATGGGAATCTATACATATGGAGAACAAGCGCCTTTAAAAGCAATTAACTATCACGGAAAAACCTATTCCCATAACCAAACATGCACTATCTTGGCTATTGAATAATGAATAAAAACCAGCACAAGCGGCTGCTTTATAACAAATTGTTATTACTTGCTCGCTTTCAAACAACAAAAAGAGGCATTTCATGAACATACAGCTATTCTTATGGACGATTTGCCTTTTAACTTTGTTATCCTTACTATGGCTTCTTATCCTAAAAATAAACCAAATAGAATCACTTCAACAAATAATAAGCGGGTTAAGAAAATCCGTTGATGAAATGGACGAACAAGCCAAGCTTATTGTGCGCACAGATATTGAATTAAATAAAACCCAGGAAGAATTGGATAAAAAAATAACCGGGCTATATTCATTACAAAAAATATCCGGAGAAATAATTTCTACGTTAGAAGAAAAACAAATTTTTAAAATAATTGAAAACTCTAAATTGGAAAATTTAGGCTTCGAAAAAGCGTGTGGTTTTTTATGGAATAATAGAGAGAGAAAATTCACTGCGCGTTTAAATATCGGATACTCTAAAGAAGAAATTGAACAAATACAAGCAAAAATAGATTCGAATAAAGAACCCTATCTGGAATTAATTCAACAAAAAAAGACGGTTTCATCATTATCACTCTCAGGAACATTCCTGAAAGAAGACATTAAAAACTTATTAAAAACCATTTCTTTTGTTATATCTCCTATTCTACTCAAAGAAGGTGATAAAGGGTTCCTCTTTGCGGGGACAGAGAATATAGAGATGTCCATAAGTGAAGGGGATGAAGAGCTAATCACTATTTTGGCAAATCAAATTGGGCAGGCGCTGGAAAACGCCAGTTCCTTCGAAAAAACATGGAAAGCACAACAAGAATTAACAAAAAAAGTGGAAGAAAGAACATTAGAGTTGAAAAAGGTTTTGGATGAAGTAAACATTATAAGTAAAAGAAAAAGTGATTTTATTTCTGCGGTTTCTCATGAATTAAGGACTCCGCTTACATCCATCAAGGGTTACGCGTCAATATTATTAGCCGGAAAACTAGGAGCATTACCGGAAGATGTACGCATAAGGCTTGATAAAATCAACCGGCACAGCGATGAACTCACACACCTGGTAAACGATCTTCTGGATATCTCGAGAATTGAATCCGGGCGGGTAATTATGAAAAAAGAACCTATAATTTTAAACAATATTGTTCTTGAGATCCACGACCTGCTTTCAGTATTGTTAAAAGAAAAACAAATAGAATTTTCCCACACGATAGACAAAAACATTACTCAAATTACCGGTGATGCCGGACAAATAAAGCGTGTATTTATTAATCTAATCGGCAACTCTATAAAATTCACCCCCATTAATGGTAAAATTTCCGTTTCCGCGAGTAAAAAGGATAAAACTATTCAAATCAACATCAGCGACACAGGTTGCGGCATCCCAATAGAAGCGCAAGAAAAAATATTTGATGAGTTTTACCGGGTAGACAACCAAATCAATGAACAAGTAAAAGGCACAGGGCTTGGGCTTTCCCTGGTAAAACATATAGTCGAAGCTCATAACGGCAAAATATGGGTGGACAGCAAAGCCGGAATTGGTTCGACTTTCAGTTTCACTTTACCGCAAGACTCATAAACACAACAATTACCACAATTATGCATGTTAACGCAGCATAAAAGGTGGATTCTAAGCCATGGCAATAAAAGTACTTATAGTTGACGATGACCCTGATATCAGGGATATTCTAAAGATTACCCTCTCAGAAGAAAATTATGAAGTTATTGAAGCAGGCGACGGGGAAGAGGCATGGAAACTTATCACAACAAAACCGTTTAATTTAGTCCTGTTAGATTACAAAATGCCTAAAATGGACGGCAGGCAGGTATGCGGATTAGTAAAAAAAGACCTTCTCTTACGGCATCTGCCCGTAATTATGGTTACCGGCAAAGGCGAAATAAGCGATAAAATAGACGGCATTGACGCAGGAGCGGATGATTACATAGTCAAACCTTTCGAACCTAAAGAACTACTGGCACGAATCCGTATGATTTTAAGGCGCACTGAACGCGACCTTGAAGCGAATCCTTTAACACGCCTGCCGGGAAATGTTTCTATTTTAAATGAATTATCAAAACGTTTGGAAAGTAAAACTTTATTCGCCGTATGTTATTTAGACTTAGATAAATTTAAGGCCTATAATGATACTTATGGTTTTGAGCATGGAGATAATGTTATCCGAGAAACCGCCCGTATATTAATACGTTCAACGCAAGCTATCGGCAATCCTGATGACTTTATAGGGCATATTGGCGGAGACGACTTTGTCGTCATCACTACGCTAGATAAAACAGAAAACCTTTGTAAAATTATAATTGAAGATTTTGATAAAACCGTGCCTTCTTTTTACAATGAAGCAGACGTAAAACGCGGATTCATTGTTTCGCATGACCGCAAAGGAAACGAACAAAATTTCCGTCTCTTATCCATATCTATCGGCATAGTCACCAACGAATTCAGAGAAATAAACCATGTCGCGCAAATAGGCGAGGTCGGAGCTGAATTAAAATCATACGCCAAAAGTTTGGAAAGAAGCAACTACATAAAAGATAAGCGCAGATGACCCCTTAAATTTTAACTTTTTGGGTCATCCTCAGAAAACCATTAGATTTGTTTTACTCGCGCGGGGAGACACGAAGGATCTCTTAATAAATAAATTATCAGAATTTAACTTCTACAGCCAGCTCGAATTGATAAGCATTATCAACGGCCCCTTCCCCGCGTACAAAAGGGCTGAATAAGCTACCTTCAACATCATCCCTTTTTTCTTTATAATATCTGCCGGGAACAAAATACCCTCCTAACAAGCTAAATAAAATATTCTTATTTAAAATATAATCGATAAATAAATCCAGCTCACTGCCTAAATCCCGAGATAAATATTTCGCCTCGCCGTTAAACATCCCTACGCCTTTTTCAAACGAACTAAGGTAATAACCATACAAACCTATGCAAAGTTTTTCAGTCATATTAAAATCACACCCCAAAGAAGGCATAAGTAAATTCTCAAAATCACCGGAAGCAAAGGTCTTGGGACGGGGAATACCGTAATTCAAACCATACCCGCCCCCCATAGCGACAATCGGCAGAATATCCACATTACTGCTGCTGATAGTATCCCCTAAATGGTTATTTAAAGGAGAATAATAACTAAAAGCCCTGTTCTTTCCGCTGGTTAAAGTTTCATCCTGATTCTGCGCCATATCCGAAGTCACCTTATTGCCGCTTGAGGCAAGAAAAGAAAACGACGGCTTAATCTTACCAATCTTATAATCTATCCCTGTATAAACCAAATATCCTGAATGAACAATGTCTTTATTTTCTGAATTGCCGCTCTCTGCTCTGCCGAAATTGCGGGCTATTTCTAAATTCAAGGATAAATCAGCAACCCCTCTGCTAGCTGCGACACCGATTGTTCCTAAAAGATCCCTCTCGACAGGAGTGGCAAAACTATTGTCCCGTTTTCCGGCAGAAGTATAATCCGCTAAAACACCGATATACGGTTGAATTGAATTTTGCTCATTATTTATTCTAAAATCTGTCGCAAAAAAATTAGCCGCATTATGTTCGTAGAGAATTTCCTGTTCCTCTTCCTGGCGTATGCGCGGCCCCAAATGGTTTTTATGGCTTAAGTCGGGACGGCAATAGTAAAACCTCCATTCAAAATCTTCCAGTTCTCTTGCAACTGTAAACCCGTAGTTCTCATACCCGCCGTTTAAACTAAAACCGTTCCCAACTTCATATGCATAAAGCCCTATTTTAAACCTAAAGCTACTAACCACGGGAGTATCCACCCAAAATTCCTCTAATTGAGGCAGTAATTCATCATTACGATACGCCTCAATACGCCCCCCGGAAGTCGTTAGAGTATTATGTATAAATAAAGGCGCATCGTAATCATACGGGCCGTTTCTTTCCAATTTCAAATAAGATTTTACTCCGCCGTTTTTAAATTCATGGCTAAAAGCCAAACTATAATCTATCCCAAAATAAGTAGAAGAATCATCCTTCTGATGGTTATCCAAATCAACCAGATTTTTAAAACTAACCAAATCGGTCCTTAAATAAGTATCCATGGATAAAACATAATTCCCTGTTTCAGAAATAGGATACCCGAAGCAGGAGCCTATAGATAAATATACCGCCGTCAAAAAAATCAAAGCCGCGGGCCATTGAAACAGAAGATTTTTAGTGGTTAGTAGACACATATATACTTTCCTATCCATAAAAATAATATTATTTTTTTTAATATCATTTATATGCTTTTATTTGAGGAAATCATACAAAAAAAAACACCCATTAAAGGGTGCCGTAAATAAGACTTAGCCATAAATATATCTTTTCGCAAAAAAACGGCCTTCTCCACAGGTGAATATGCAGCATTCAAGAAAGTAAAACGGGGCCGACGAGATTTGAACTCGCGATCTTCGCCGTGACAGGGCGACGTGTTAAACCAGGCTACACCACGACCCCAAAAGCTGCCAAATAAATTGTTAGTTTAAAGTTTCACGTTTCAGGTTAAATACATTTATACTGGAGCCAACATTATACATTTAACCTTAAACAAATCAACGTTTTTTTTAATAGCTTTCTTTTTTGCCCCTCGCCTAAACACTTGTAAATTTCTTCGAAATTTACTGCGCAGGCTTCGGGGTAAAGACTGTCCTGTTTCCACAGGATAGTCTTTAAGTGGGCGATAGAGGACTTGAACCCCTGACCCTCTGCGTGTAAAGCAGATGCTCTAACCAGCTGAGCTAATCGCCCCCGAAAAATCAACCATTGAGCAGGCAAACCTACCTGCATATAATACTAAAATTAAGCCGGATTAAAACTTCCCTAAAACTACCAAAGTAAATACCATGACAAACAAAGCTACTGTTTCTGTCATTCCAAGTACCGCCATATAATTAGCAAACCCTTTGCCGGTTTCACCTAAAGCGTCGCAGGCCGAAGCCGCGCATTTACCCTGCCAATAAGCCGAAAGGCCTATGGCTGTACCGGCAAACAGGCCTACAGCCCATAAAAACTGGCCCTTACCTACTATTTCAATCATTTTGTTCATCACTATGAACCCATAAATGGTCTGCGTCAAAGGAGCAGCGACTAAAGCGACTAACAAAAAATTAGCACTTTTATTTTGAACAAAGTTTTTCTTCCAGGCGCCTATCGCAGCCATTCCCGCGATGCCTGCTCCAGTACCTGAACCAATCGCGGAAAGAGCTAATACCAAAATCGCTCCCAAATCTTTAAATTGTATCAATAAATTATTTTCCATTTTAACACGCTCCTCCCTACGTTTATAGCCAAGTTTTTATTCTTTTAATGGTTTATATGTTAATCCGCACCAAGTAACATTGCCATGCAATAATGAAAACTCCAGCACATTAAGCCTTATTCCGTGCACTAAAACCGACATTGGCCCAAGTGTAATATTTATACTATGGCCGACAAAAAGAATAAGCGCCTGCGCAACTATATTTCCAGCAACGCCCGCAGCAAGCATATTAACGGAATCAGCCACTGCCACCCCGGCCAAGCCTACGGCAAAAAGACGAATATAAGAAACGACGTCTCCGAAATTACCTATTATGCCAAGCGCTAAGGTGCCTAATCCGGTACCTATGCCTTTCAGAATATTTTTCTGCGGACTGACAAAAAGAATAATTAATAAAATCCCTGCCCAGGTTAACCATTTGCCGACAACCGGAAACGGATCTCCTAAAATAAACATCTTTGCCAGGAGAAAACCCACCCATAACAAAAAAATAAACCCTATATCAGCCAGCGCTGCTACCGAAGGCAGTTTCGCCAACGCCTGCCAACCGTGCCCCAAGCTTAACTGAAGCGCTCCCAGAAAAAAACAAAATGCCATAAAAAACTTAGCATCATTCAAAGCCGGAAGCAGCGCTTTAAAACCCGCGGACAAATACCATTGCTGTCCAAAAACAGTACCCGTTAAAAGTCCCCATATAATAGCGCAAAAGCTGAATAAATAAAAGAGAAAAAATACAGTTTTGTCTTTTATTTTATTGCCTAATTTTTGCTGCGCCAAAAAAGTAAGCGCAAAATATACCGCGCCATATCCGGCATCGCCGATAATCATTCCAAAGAAAAGCGCTAAAAACAATAAAAATAAAGGGCTTACATCCAACTCACGATAACCCGGAATAACCTCCATCAGGCTAAAAACAGGAGTAATCAAAGAAACCCATTTAGGATTACGTAACAGGCTGGGAACAGCGTCCTCTTCAGAAGGATCCGTTAAAACCAACCCGAATTTTTCTTCCTTTGCCATTTTAAAAACCGCCTCTGCCTGGTCATGCGGAATAAAACCTGCCAGATACAATAAACTGCCAGCCTGGCCCATACCTTTTAACGCCTCTTGAAATTGCAGTTGATTTAAAAGGCTCTTTTTGACAGCTATAAAATCTTCTCTAAAACAAACATGTTTTTTCAACTCTTGTTTTATTGTTTGTAAAACAAGAGTGTCTTCTTCTAATTTCTGCCGCATCTTGCTCAATCCCGCTTTCGGAGGAAGCAAGTCTTTAAACCCGATCTGTACGAGGCCACGGCTTATCACCAGGCAATTAGCTACAGGGCCCTTATTGAATATTATTTTTACGATAACATCCGCAGGCAAAAACTTTACTTCCTTAACCGGTATCTGATAAAATCTGATGTGCACGCCTTTACCAGCTAACAGCGCTATTGCTTCAGGATCAAAATCACCCCAGCCTTCCCAATGGATTATCCTGTTCTTCAAAGCTATTGAATACTCATTGAGCTGGTCTTGCCTTTTATTCAAATCTATAATGTGTTTAGCGGTAAACTTCCAATCGCTTAATTCCTCTTTTTTTTCAGGCAAAGGCTCCTTTAGAAAATTCTTATCCGAGAGGATATCTATAACAGTATTAACAAGATTTATATCTTCCTGAATCTGATTAAGGCCTATGCTTTTCGGAGTTTGCTGATGAGAAACATGCACTGTGCCCAAGGAACGCAATTTCTCTATCGCGTAATCCGCGTCTTTAGACTGCACGATCAAAACCGCTTTTTTCATCGGAACAATCATACTCCTACCTCTTCAAAAATAGATGCCTCAATTTTCTTCTTAGCTATCTTGCTGCAGCCTACGGCATTAGCCATTTGATCGCCTATATAAATCTTAATCAAACGGATGGTATCCTCCGTTTCCGGAATCTTTACCTTTTCGAATAAATTCACACGCTGGGTTATAATGCGCAGTTCATGTTTTAAGATCGCAATACCTTTTTCTATAACCTTAATTTCTTCACGCAAGGAAATGATAACTTTAAGCGCTTCAATAGCATGGTCTGCCCACAAAGGAGTAAGAAAAAGGTCGTATTCTGCAGGAACAAAGACGATACTTTCAAAAACCGGTAAATCCACCCCCGCGATATTCTTTGTCCCGCACACAGTTTCCTGCGGTAAAATCCAGGGGCGCACATCTGTATGAGGCTCTGACAAAAGCCCTAACCAGGATTCCGCGGCAGAAATCTTTACCGCCTCATTGCGCTTTTTTTCTTCAATAATATTGCTCTGATGAAGTATTTCCATCTGAAGCTGTTGTTTCTTCAGCTGCAATGTGGGCAAATAACGCTTATACTGTTTTAATGCGTCGCGTTGCTTTTTTAATTCGCCTTTTGTGAGTTTTATTTTAGGCATTAGCGGTTTAAAACCTATGTCGCCTGTTTAGGCCAGTATTTCTCTATTATTGAACTTTTTATACCTGTCTCTTCCGGACTGAAACAATCCGCCATAATCTTCCAACCAAGGTCCAGCGCTTCTTCAAGCGGAATATTCACCTCCAAGGACATCATTTGCTTTTCAAAACGGCTGCCATACTGCAAAAGCTTCTTATCCCAGGCACTCATCTGAAACCCCATAGACTGCTTTTCCAGGGTTTCCCGATAGCTGGCAAACAGCTGAATCATGGTATCCATAATAGTCCTGTGATCGTCGCGGGTTTTACCGTTTACCTGCTGTTTAAGACGGCTTAAAGAACCAAATGGCTCTATCACTTTGTTTTTAAGATAAAACTGTCCCTCGGTTATATAACCCGTATTATCCGGCACAGGGTGGGTTACATCATCCCCGGGCATAGTAGTGGCCGCCAGTATGGTTATAGAGCCTGCGGTATCAAAATCCACCGCTTTTTCATACCGTGCCGCTAACTGGCTGTAAAGGTCTCCCGGATATCCACGATTGGAAGGCACCTGCTCCATTGTAATCGAAATCTCTTTTAAGGCGTCGGAAAAATTTGTCATATCCGTCAGCAGGACTAAAACCCGTTTACCATGTAAGGCGAATTGTTCCGCCACAGCCAAAGCCATGTCCGGCACAAGCAGGCATTCTACGGTCGGGTCAGCCGCCGTATGAATAAAGAAAATCGTTCTTGCCATAGCACCATGTTCATCGATATAATCTTTAAAATAAAGATAGTCGTCATACTTTAACCCCATCCCGCCTAAAATAATTATGTCTACTTCCGCCTGTATGGCGATCCTGGCCAAAAGTTCATTGTAAGGCTCCCCCGCAATAGAAAATATAGGCAATTTTTGCGATTCTACCAATGAATTAAAAACATCAATCATGGGAATTCCGGTGCGAATCATTTTATTCGGGATTATCCTTTTTATGGGATTAACCGGTGGGCCGCCGATATCAACCATATTTTCAGAAAGTGCCGGCCCTTTATCCAAAGGTATGCCGCTGCCGTTAAAAACACGCCCTAATAAATTACTGCCGCTTGGCACGCGCATCTGATGGCCTAAAAAACGCACTTCATCACCGGTAGAAACGCCGCGGCTTCCGGCAAAAATCTGCAGGGAGGCTTTTTTACCGTCGAGACGAATAACCTGCGCCAGAGAAATCCCCCGCTGCGTGGTTATTTGCGCTATATCCATATAGCCGATATTTTCCGCCTCAACTGTAATAACGTCCCCTGCTATCGCGATAATATTGGTATAGACTTTATACATTTATTATTTCCTTTTTTCAAGAAAATCTCCTTAAGAGATAAGGCCATACCTTAAAATTTCAGGAAGGCATGTCCTTTTTAGAATAAAATTCAGTCTGTCCCGCCAGCGGCGTGGAGATTTTCAGTGGTTAGTAGACTTATATACCCTTTCCTATGCCATCAACAAGCTTCTCTTTTATTAAAGAAGTAATCTCTTTTTCTATTTTTTGAAATTCGGCTGACTGCCATTTCGCGGAATTCCACCCTCGGAAAAGCTGCCTTATTTTTTGAAAGAATTTCAGCGCGTTCTCTTTATCTTCCAGGGCAAATTCCGCCACGATAATTTTATAGATAAAATTAAACACATACCGCTGCCTTTCAGCGGCAGTAGCTTCATCAACCTCATCAAAAGCATTTTGCTGTAAATACACAAAGTCAAAAAACTCTCCTTTTAAATAATCAATGTAATCATTTAACGATGTGCCTTCCTCCCCTATAACTTTCATCATCTGCATAACGTCGTGGCTTTTACGCAATATCTGATGCCCCACCTTCACCTCTGTTTCATCAATAAAACTTTTGTACTTACTCCAGCTGATCAGCGGGTCAATAGCCGGATACCTGCGGGCGTCGGAACGCTCCCGCGATAAGCCGTGAAACGCCCCTACAACTTTTAATGTCGCCTGCGTCACAGGCTCCTCGAAATTTCCGCCGGCAGGACTTACCGTTCCGCCGATAGTTACGGAACCGATAGACCCGTCATGTAACCTGACCATCCCTGCTCTCTCATAAAATGAAGCGATCCGCGATTCCAGATACGCCGGAAAAGCCTCTTCACCGGGTATTTCCTCCAAGCGTCCGGACATTTCTCTCATCGCCTGCGCCCATCTTGAAGTGGAATCCGCCAGCAATAATACATTCAACCCCATTTGACGGTAATACTCCGCGATGGTAACCGCGGTATAAACGCTTGATTCTCTTGCCGCCACAGGCATGGAACTGGTATTACAGATAATAACCGTCCTATCACTTAAGGGCTTACCGGTTTTCGGATCGGTAATTTCCGGAAATGTTTTTAGTGTTTCAACGACCTCTCCGGCGCGCTCTCCGCAAGCGGCTATAATAACAATGTCCACTTCCGCGTGCCTGCTAGTCAACTGCTGAAGCACAGTCTTACCCGCCCCAAAAGGGCCGGGAATACAATAGGTCCCTCCCAATGCCACGGGAAACAAAGAATCTATTAAACGCATTTTGGTAATGAGTGGTTCCCCGGGTTTTAATTTTTCGGCATAGGCCCGGATGGGCAGCTTAACCGGCCACACTTGTTTAAGAAATACGCTATGCAGTTTTCCTTTTTGATCCTTTAATTGAGCGATCGGCTGCTTTAAATTATACCTGCCATATTTAGCTATATGCACTACTTCAAGGCTGCCCTGCAGGCCGAATGGGGCCATGATGTAATGTTTAAATATTTTTTCCGGAACAAATCCCAACTTGTCACCCTGACGGACAATATCACCTTTTTTACTAAACGGAGTAAAATCCCATTCTGTTTCCTCAAAAAGCGCTTCGAAATAAATACCGCGTTTCAAAAAGAAACCGTATTTATCCGCAATAGGTGGAAGAGGATTCTGCAGTCCGTCAAATATCTGGCCCAGAAGCCCCGGCCCAAGCTCCACGGAAAGAAGTTCTCCTGTAAATTCTACTTCGCCTCCTATTTTTAACGCGCTGGTGTTTTCAAAAACCTGCATCTCCGCCCGGTTGCCTTTCACACGAATAACTTCCGCTTTCAGGCGTTCTTTATCATGAATAATGTACGCGACTTCGTTTTGAATAACCACGGCGTCAACTTCAACCGTAACCATATTGCCGATGATTTTTATAATCCTGCCTGTCCTTTTGGATAACATATATTCCTCTTTTTTTATGGTAAAGGAGTCAATACACCTTCCATTAAACGGATTTTATCCGCCGCGTTGATTTTTTCCCACCGCTCTAATAACAACAGTTTCAACGCGTAAACTATCAGAAAATCCAAATCAAAATAGTGCCCTCTTTCTAATTCTTCAAGGAAATTCCAGCGTTCCTGATCCAAAGCCCTTTCAGAATCCAATAGCGACGGATTCCGGTGCGCGCTCATTGCCGCGTGAAAAAGCGAAACTCCGGTATAACCATCCGCGCGTAAATAAGGCGCAGGATCAATATGCCTGTAACTCGCCCGGATTTTTACGAATTCGTTCCTTAACGCTGTTTCAAAAGAAAACCACTGTTTCAAAACAGGCTGTTTCCCTTTATAGATGAAGCCGGTTTCTTCAGCTGTAATTTTAATAATTTCAATATCCCGTTCAGGAATCAACCCCAGGCATAACTGTAAAAACTTCTCAAAAGAAAAAGGAGGCTGCCCGTTAAAAGTTAGCACAGGTAAGCTAGATATCAGATAAACATAATAGTTCGGCATCTTAATCGTGGTGTTTAACGCTATTTCGCGGAATCCGCCAACAATCCTCTTAGTTTTGGTTTAAGAAAAGAACCTATATAAGAGGCGATAGCGTCATCCGAAAAATCATAATATGATTTACCGGCATCATAGCTGATAATGAAACCGCCGTGAATTTCTTCGGACGACTTAAGGATAACCCCTTTTTTGGCCGCTTCTTTAAGCTCGTATAAAAAAATCTTTTCTATCTTCTCAAGATCTTCTTTTTTAAGCGAAACAATGATGCCGCCTTTTTCCTGCGAGGCATAGTCCTTAATAAGAGAAAATATAATTTTACCTGTTTCTTCCGGAGCCAAAAACTCTCTAACCCGGGATACGACTAAATGATCCAACATAACGTTTATTTCTTTTCTCAAGCCAATCAACAAATCCCTGCAGGCCTGTTTTAACGACGCATTAGAGCTTTCCTCTAACTGCTCTACAGTATCTTTGGCCTGCGCAATAATTTCTTCTGCCGCTCTTTTTGCTTCTTTAATAATTCCCTCAGCTTTACGGATTGCTTTATCTTCTATCTCTTTGGCTTTATTTTCCGCAGCAAAAAAACCTTCCTGTTGTATCTTTTCTATCAAATCTTTAATTTCTTCTGCCATAAATATCTCCTTAATTTTGCCTTATTCAGGCTTATTCCTTGCAAAATTAACTCCGCAGCTTGCCCCCGCTGATTCGTTTTGCATTCGCAAAAGCGAATCAAAACGGCGGGGGCGACTAAGCAAGGAGTAAGCGTAAGTTTACCTTAAAAACCTTGAGATTTCAAGTTTTTTAAGGACAAGCAAATTTAACGGCAAATTTAACTTCGCGCTTTTTTAACATCTTCTAAATATTCCTCAGCCGCAGCTATTGGATCTTCGGCTTCTAAAATAGGCCGTCCTATAACAAGAAAATCACTGCCTGCATTAATCGCATCTTTCACTGTAGCAACACGTTTCTGATCATCTTTAAGGTTTGTGTCCGGGCGAATCCCGGGAGTCACAATATTAAATCTTTTATCTATCGATAGCCTTAAAAGATTTGCCTCTCTAACAGAACAAACCACCCCATCCAGTCCGCATTCTAGACCTAATTTTGCTAACTTTAAAACTTCTTCGGGATTAGTTTCCTGGCTGGTTAAAACCGTAACACCTACTAAAAGAGGCCGATTAACCTTAGAAGAAAAGGATTCTTTTTTTGCTGCGCCAACCGCCGCGGCAAGCATTTCTTTGCCTCCTGAAATATGCAAAGTCAACATTTTCACGCCTAAGCGCACTGACTGGCGTACCGCGTTAGCAACGGTATTTGGAATATCAAAAAATTTTAAATCAAGGAATACTTCAGCGCCTTTTTTATGAATAAAATCTATTATTCCCGGTCCGCAGGCGGTAAAAATTTGGGAGCCTACTTTAAATATTTTTATTTTTGGATACAATTTATCCACAAAATACTTAGCCCTGCCAAAAGTATCCACATCCAACGCCAATATTAATTCTGGCGTACCACGTTTAAACTTAGAAGTCAATTTCATATCTCTAAAGCTCCGATAATATCCTGGATAGCGCTAATTTTATTCTTTGCTAAATATTGAGCTAAACCGCGGATTATTTCCACTGTTACCTTAGGCTTAATAAAATTAGCTGTTCCCACGCTTACCGCAGTACTGCCGGCAAGAATAAATTCTAAGGCGCTTGCGGTATCTATTATACCCCCCATACCTATAAGCGGAATAGCAATTTTGCGATAAACCTGCCAAACCATCCTTATAGCTACCGGCCTGATTGCCGGACCGCTTAAACCGCCAGTGATCGCGGCAATTCTTGGGCGTTTAGTTTCCACATCAATCGCCATGCCACTAAGAGTATTGATCAAAGAAAGAGCATCGCTGCCTGCTTTTTCAGCAGCCAACGCAATCTCAGTTATATCGGTAATGTTAGGAGATAATTTAGTAATTAAGGTTTTTCCGGTAACCTTGCGAACGGACTTAACTAAATCATACGTCGCCCTTGGATCCTGAGAAATCAGGTGAGTCAGGAGTCGGGAGTTAGGAGTCGGGAGTTTTTTTCTCCGAACTCCAAACTCTGAACTCTGAACTCTTATATTAGGACAGGAAATATTCAATTCTATAGCAGCTATCTCTTTAATTTTGTTCAACTTTCGCGCGAGAATTATAAATTCTTCGGGATCTTTTTCTGAAGCAATGCTTACAATAATCGGAACGCCTATTTTTTTTAAATATGGCAACTTATTTTTAATAAACCCCTCTACGCCCGGATTCTCCAAACCAATGGAATTAAGCATTCCGGCAGGAGTTTCACAAGTACGAGGCATAGGATTACCGACACGAGGATTCAAAGTAATAGTTTTAGTAACAATAGCGCCTAACTGCTTTAAATCCATAAAACCGGCAAATTCTTCCGCGTAACCGAACGTGCCGGAAGCAACCATTACCGGATTTTTTAATTTAAGTTTGCCAATACTAACTGAAAGCATAAAACTTATCCTTAATAAATTATATTACCAAATTATTTCTTCCGCCTTAAATACCGGGCCATCTTTACAAACTCTTTTAAAACCACCGGAGGTATTGACTACACAGCCTAAACACGCGCCAATACCGCAAGCCATATGAGATTCCAAAGAAACCTGCGCAGGAATATTATATTGTTTACTAATTTGCGTTAATGCCTTAAGCATCTGTTTGGGGCCGCAGGCGTATATAGTCGACAGTCGACAGTCCACAGTCAACAGTAAATTTGCTAATAGATCAGAAACTCTTCCTTTAAAACCTTGTGAACCATCATCGGTAGCTACCCGAAACTCACAACCTAGCTTTTTAAATTCTTGCTCGCATAAAATCCCCTCTTTACTCCTAGCACCAATTACAACCAAAGGTTTACCGTGGGCTGTGGACTGTGGACCGTGGACTAATTTTTCCGCCAGAAAGAATAAAGGAGCAACACCCATCCCGCCGGCAACCAATATCGGTGTTCGGTGTTCGGTATTCGGTGTTCGGTAAACAAAACCCTGGCCTAAGGGGCCGATTATATCCAAATAATCTCCCGGCCTTTTTTGAGAAAGGATCTCTGTTCCCTTGCCGACAACTTCATAAACAATCTTTAAATTGCCTGTTCCGATATTTGCCTTTTTGTGCCGGGAAGATGATTTAACGATAGGAAGATGTCCGGCCCAATGTATACTTAAAGGCCTTCTTAATAGCGGGTCCAGGGAAGATGAGATCTTTATTTCTATAAACTGCCCTGGTAGAGAATTGGCCGCGATATTGGGAGCTTCCAACGAGATTTCAAAATAAGCAGCGGATATTTTTTTATTTAAACTAACCCTGCTTCGTTCTTCTAGAATTTTCTTTTTCATGAAAAAGTAAAATAATAATAGTAATGGCGACGATAACCGTTCCTATGGATTCTATCGTTTCTTTCCAATATTCCTGCCTGCCAAACAACCTCGCATCCTGCCATACTTCAGCAAAAATCACCAAACTAACTATCCCCGCAAGAGAAACCAATTCTTTTTTTATCCACGGCCATTTAAAAAATATACACTGGCGGCTTCTCTTTATAATTACCCATGGATTTGGAAAATATCGCGGCGTTGATTTCCGGTAATCCTCGTATTCCTTGCCAAAACGGCTGGACAAAAGAGACTCTTCACTCTTAACTTGAGAAAAATAAATCAGAAAGAAAACAGTTATAAACAGTAAAAAAACCCACCATTGAAAAACAACCAAAGTCACCCCCAAACCGATTAGGAGTGTCCCGAAATACATCGGATTCCTCATTAATTCGTAAGGCCCGTCTTTAATAAGCCTTTTTCCACCGGAGGAGTTATCTTGTTTATAGCCTCTTGCCACAATACGGAATAAAAATCCCAGCAATATTACAGCAAATCCCAAAATATCCAGGATTTTATCCGGAGTTTCCGTTTCCCAATTTGGGAATAAATACTTGGATAAAAAAAATGTTATTATTATTGCAGAAAATACAAGTGTTCCCTGGATTCTTATGCGTTTTTTCATTCTATAACGTGGTTTACTTTTGGCACTTTGGGCAGAAATACGTACCTCTGCCTCCGACAGAAATTCTTTTAATCAGTGTTTTACAAAACAGGCAAGGCTTGCCTTGCCTGCCATATACTTTATGATACCGGGCATATCCGCCAGGTTGGCCGCTTACTTGAACATATTGATCTATGGAAGAGCCTTTATGCTGAATTGCTTCCAAGAGGGTATCTTTTATTTCTTTGAACAACATTGCTTTTTCCGAAACAGACAAAGAAGAAGCCTGCCGTAAAGGATCTATGCGCGCCCTAAACAAAGCTTCTGCCGCGTACAAATTCCCCACGCCGGCAATAAATGTTTGATCCAATAACAAAGGTTTTATTTTTGTCTTTTTCTTTGCAAGCATCTCTTTAAATTGTATTTCTGTAATGTCAAAAGGCTCCGGCCCCAATTCTTTGACAAATTTTAAAGAACCCCAATCATTTACCAATCTCAATTCGCCAAATAACCGCCTATCATTAAAATCTAACCATCGGCCGTTAGAAAATTTAAAACTCACCCTGCTTTGCACGGCATTCCCGGGATACACAAGCTGTCCGGTCATTTTAAGGTGTATAGCCAAAGATTTTCCCGAAGACAATTCAAAGATCAAAAGCTTGCCTTTACGCAGGATGCTTTTTAGAATAACACCCTTTAACTCTTTTATAAAATCTTCTTTTTTTATATCCTTTATTACTCTGGGATTATTTATCAAAATATCTACGATCTTCTTGCCCAAAATCTCTTTTTCTAATTCTCTTTTTATAGTTTCTACTTCGGGTAGTTCCGGCATTACATCACTCCTGTATTTTAACCCACACCTCTCTTGAACGAGGGCCGTCACTTTCACAAAAATATACCCCCTGCCAAGTACCTAACAATAATCGCCCTTTTTCAACGAAAATTGTAAGAGAGGAACCAAAAACTGCCGATTTTATATGGCTGTCGGCATTACCTTCGCTATGCAAATAACCCGCATTCTCAGGGATAATTTTATTTAACGCGTTTATAATATCCTGTTTTACTGATGGGTCGGCATTCTCATTAATAGTAAGGCCGGCAGTGGTATGCGGGCAAAAGACATAACAAATCCCATCTTTAATTTTACTTTTAGATACTGCCTCTTGAACCTTATCGGTTACATCAACTAACTCTATTCTTCTTATTGTTTTTACAGTTATCTTTTCCACTTTTACTTGTGATTTGGTGCCCTTGTGATTTGGCGACTTGTTTGTGGTATTCCTGCAACGGCTTAACTTCCAATTTCTTCTTTAAAAACGCCTCTATTCCATTAATAGTCGCCTGCGCTCCGGATATAGTAGTGGTATATGGGATATTAAACAAAACTACTTGAGAACGAATCTTGGTTTCGTCTTGACGGGGAATTCTTCCCGAAGGGGTATTGATTACTAATTGAATCTTTCCGTCTTTAATCAGATCCAAAACATTAGGCCTGCCTTCCGTAATTTTTGGAAGTACTTTAACAAAGATGCCATTTTTCTGTAAAGCTCCCGCCGTGCCGGAGGTAGCAAAAACATGAAATCCGATATCCTGCAATTTCTTCGCGATAAAAACCACCGCCCTCTTATCCCTGTCCCGCACAGATATAAAAACATTGCCCTTCACCGGCAGGTTTTGTCCGGCAGCAATCTGGCTTTTAATATACGCCCGGCCAAAATCAGTATCAATCCCCATCACTTCACCGGTAGATTTCATTTCCGGCCCCAGGATTACATCCACTCCCGGGAAACGGTTAAAAGGAAAAACCGACTCTTTCACAGATACATGTTGAGGAATAACTTCCCGATAAAAACCCAAATCTTTTAATTTCTTGCCCACTATAACCTTAGTCGCAAGCTTCGCTAAAGGCACCCCTATCGCTTTAGAAATAAACGGAATAGTCCGGGAAGCCCGTGGATTTACCTCTAGAACATAAATTTTCTCGTCTTTAACCGCGTATTGCACATTCATCAATCCGACAATATTCAATTCCCGGGCAATTTTATATGTTATTTCTCTAACCTTGATTAAAATATCATTCGATAAGGTATAAGTTGGCAAAACCATGGCAGAATCCCCTGAATGGATCCCTGCTTCTTCTATATGCTCCATAATCCCGCCAATAACATAAGTTTGCCCATCACCGATTAAATCCGCATCAACCTCTATGGCTTCTTCCAAAAATTTATCAATCAATATGGGATGCTCGCCGGAAACTCTAGCAGCCTCCATAATAAATTTCTCTAATAAATTTTCTTCATATACAATTTCCATTGCCCTGCCGCCAAGAACATAAGACGGCCTAACCAATATAGGATAACCGATATTCCTAGCTATCTGTTTTGCTTCTTCGAAATTAAATGCGGTGCCACTATCAGGCTGCATTAAATCTAATTTATTCAACATTTGCTTAAAACGCTTCCGGTCTTCAGCAATATCAATATTATCCGCGCTTGTACCCATTATATTAATGCCTAATTTACGCAAACCAACCGCCAGATTAAGAGGAGTCTGTCCGCCAAACTGCACAATAACCCCATCTGGCTTCTCTAATTCAATTATATTCAAAACATCCTCTACCGTCACCGGTTCAAAATATAACCTATCTGAAGTATCATAATCGGTAGATACCGTTTCAGGATTACAATTTACCATAATACTTTCAATACCTTCTTCTCTAAGGGCATATGAAGCATGGCAACAGCAATAATCAAATTCAATACCCTGACCAATCCGATTTGGGCCGCCGCCTAAAATAATAATTTTTTTCTTCATTTTAATAATAACCGAATTACTCATTAGAGATATTTCTTAACCTCATCTATTGCCTCATCAACGGTTTTTACCTTGATCACCCCAGGAATATCCCAAGAATTCAAACTGATCACAGGTATGCCAAACTGTAAACAATACGCGATTTCAGAAAGAGTGCCGGATTCTCCGGGAAGAGCCACTACAACATCAGCAGATTTAACGACCAAAACGTTTCTTGCCAACCCCATACCCGTTGGAATAACAATATCGACATATGGATTGGCATCTTTTTTTTCATAACCCGGTATAATACCAATAGTTAAGCCTCCTAAAGCTTTGAAACTCTGACTTACAGCGCTCATCACTCCACGCAAACCGCCAGAAACAATAACATCAACCACTTTAGCCAATTTAGTACCTAATTCTATAGCTAACTGCTCCACTTTACCACTACACTCTCTTCCACCTATTACTCCAACCACTTTTTTGCTCATTTTACAAAATACGTTTAATTTTCAACTTTAATTTCATGCGCCTGGACAGAATCGAACTGTCACACCCAGCTCCGGAGGCTGGTGCCCTATCCATTGGGCCACAGGCGCGCTATTTATCAAAACAAACTCAATTGCTGTTCTTTATTTTCTTTTTTATCCCCTTCGTCAAAGATAGAAATTGTCCCATATTCTCCATCGAACCCAGGTTTTATATTAACTTTTGCTTGCCGCACCCTTAACACTCCATCAGCCACCCTGACAGGCAATCCTTTGCGCAAATCTTGTTCTGTAGCTTTCAGTAGAATATCGAACTCGGTTCCAAACTTAGCGACCAAACTACGATATTCCCTTTCTACCGTAACAGACGTTGCGGCAACCCCTTTTGCTTCGGCAATAATTTCATTTAAGGGGATAAGATTTTTATATCCGATTGCGTTAGAAGGCTCGTAACCTAAAGGCCTGTCCGCAAGCTGCGCTACCCGGTTCATAACCCCCACTGTAACTGGTTTACCACATTTAGAGCAACTCCCGTTAGACTTCTTAGTTTCTTCGGGAGAAAACCTCACCCCGCATAAGCGATGCCCGTCAAAATGATACTTCCCCTCTTCAGGGAAAAACTCTATAGTATATAAAAATCGCTTCTTATCCTTTGTTTTTAATACTTCCCGAATGGTTTTATAGTTTAAATCACAATCAAACACATTGGCCTCACGGCCAATTTTAGAAGGGCTATGGCTGTCAGAATTACTGATTAAAGTAAAATTGTCTAAAGCCGACAGCCGCCAATTCATTGCGGGATCCGAAGAAAGCCCTGTCTCCAAGGCAAAAATCTTGGGAGTTTGATCTTCAAAACAATCTTCTATTTTATCAAACCCGGACATCGAGCCGAAAAGCGAAAACCATGGCGTCCAAATATGCCCCGGGACAATCATGCAATTTTCATCTATACCAAATATGATGCGCGCTAACTCCGCCGCGTCCAGTCCTAATATAGGCCTGCCGTCAGAAGCTAAATTACCGCATTGCGCAAGCCGGTAATTAATTTTATCGGTGGTTTTAAAAGACGGGCTAAAAACCATATTATGGATACGGTAAGTTTTTCCCTTTTTAGAATAAATACTGCTGATTTCACTCGTCAAAATAAAATATATATCCTGATACTTAAACAAGCCATTGCCTAAATCTTCCACGGTTGCCTTTAGTTCTTCAAGCCATAAATGATGGGTAAAATCCCCTGTCCCCATAAGAGTAATGCCTTTTAATTTTGCCCATTCCGCCAAATGCTTAACATCCATATCTCTGGATGTTGCCCGGGAATATTTTGAATGGATATGAAAATCAGCGATAAATTCCATTTACCTCGCTCCTAAAAGCTAACGCCTATTTCTTCTAATGTTTTTGTAACGTTGCCCCAATGCGTCCCCTGCCAGTATATTCGCTTGCACTTAGGGCAAGTTATAAAATGTTCCTGCGCTTTAAAAACATGATCGGGAACTTGAGACTGAATCTTGTTTTTTTCTATCGGCGCCAACAATGTATTGCAAATAATACAGCGGCTAAACATTATATCTTTATTAAGTTGCAATTTCAATGTTTTTACCACTTCGACAACCTGCTGTTTGACTTGCTCAGAATTAATTAGTATAATTTGAAGCCCGGTACGTTTCGGTAAATGATGATTGCGGCTCAAAATTACGCGGCCATCCCTTAACGCCTGAAGAAAGAACCCGCTATGGTTACTACTATCAGAATATTCGGCATCATAACCTAATATTCGGAGCCACTTGGCTAACCTTCCAAGTTCCTGGGTAAGAATGAATTTTATCACACAATTCAACGAATAAGAATATTAATCCTCATTTTTATACGCGATTTCTCCACCGCAAAGAGTATATTCTACTACCCCTCTTAATTTTCTGCCAATAAACGCGGAATTAACCGATTGAGAAACAAACCCCTCTTTACGCACGACCCACTCTTTATCTGGATTAACGATAACAATATCCGCAGCTTTGCCAACACGCAAAGTTCCTTTATCTATACCCAATATTTTCGCGGGATTAACGGATAATTTTTCAACCAATTCTCCCCAACCCAGTAACCCGCTTTGAACCAATTCCGTTATGCTGGCCGCAAGCTCCGTTTCCAAACCAATTACGCCAAATTCAGCGCGGTCAAATTCAATTTCTTTTTCATTTTCCGTATGCGGGGCATGATCCGAAGCGATCGCGTCAATTACCCCGCTTTTCAACCCAAGTTTAATCGCCTCTACATCCTTTTCTTCTCTAAGAGGAGGATTCATTTTCATATTCGTATCGTATCCGGAAACATTTTCCTGCGTTAATGAAAAATAATGCGCGGCAGTTTCCGCGGTTACTCTTATCCCCTTTTTTTTGGCCTCGGCGATAATACCCACAGACTCCTTACAACTTACATGGGCTATATGTACAACCGCATCGGCTTCTTTAGCCAGTTCAATATCCCTCTCTACTCTTTTATATTCTGATTCCCGTGAAATACCCCGTAAGCCTAATTTTGTTGACATAAATCCGAGATTAATCACTCCATAATTAGAAAGCATTTTGTCTTCGCAATGGCAAATTACCAATAACTTCTCTTGTTTTGCCTGCTTCAGCGCTTCTAGAAAAACCGCCTTATCATCCACGGACGCGCCATCATCAGAAATCGCCGCTACCATGCATTTTTTTAATGCGGGAATATCCGTTACTACTTTACCTAACCTTCCTTTGGTAATTGCCGCGGCAATAAACACATTGCAATTTGCTGTTTTTTTAATAATCTTTCGCAATACCTCAACGGATTCAATAGAATCTATGGAAGGAAAAGTATTAGGCATAGCCAAAACCGAGGTCACTCCGCCCTTTAAAGCTGCTTTTGTGCCGCTTGCAACCGTTTCTTTATCTTCCCGTCCAGGCTCTCTTAAATGCACATGCATATCAACTAATCCGGGCATTACAATTTTACCGGTGGCATCGATTATTATATCGGCTTCTGCTTCGATATTTTTGGCTATCTGGGATATCAAGCCATCCCGCACTAAAACGTCCAAAACCTCTTTATTTAATTTTTGCGTTGGATCAACTAAAAAACCATGTTTAATCAATATCTTCACCCGATACTCCTTAATGAGCCCATAACTTACGCGACTGTAAGAAGCGTAAGTTATTTGGACGAATTAATCCCGCGCAGTGTGGCAAAATTATCGAAGAAAATTTTGCCACGGTTTACGAAGCGGGATAATTATCATCTATTCTTTTCTGCGCAAGAAATCTCCTTTTGCCTTCTTCAGGTTTATTCGTGTCAATGTTTTATGAAGGAACTGTTGCGCTGTTATCATCTCTAGCCTGGGCAACTAGAAACAATACCGCCATTCTTACGGCTATGCCGTTGGTAACCTGTTCTAGAATCACAGAATTGGCACCATCGGCTACTTCACTTGATATCTCTATCCCCCGATTGATAGGGCCGGGATGCATAATAATAACATTATTTTTTGCCTTGCGTAACCTCTCTTTGGTAATGCCAAATTTTTTAAAGTACTCTATTTGCCGCGGAAACGCGTTTTCTTCATCGCGTTCAAATTGCATGCGCAAAACATTAACCGCGTCCGCGTTACAAAGAGCTTCTTCAATATCGTTAGTAACCTCTACCCCCATCTGCTCTATGGCGGTAGGGATCAACATCGAAGGAGAACAAACCATAACTTTCGCGCCTAACTTCGTTAAGCCCCATATATTAGAACGCGCTACACGAGAATGCGCTATATCCCCTACGATACTAACCCGAAGGCCTTCAATCCTGCCTAATTTTTCTTTCAAAGTAAAAAGGTCTAACAACGCCTGCGTGGGATGTTCATGCCATCCGTCACCCGCGTTAACCACGCTAATCTCTAAGCTACGGGCAAGCATATGCGCTGCTCCGGAATAATTATGCCGCATTACAATTATATCCGCCTTAAGGGCTTGTATGTTTTTACCCGTATCAATCAAGGTTTCCCCTTTTTTAACGCTAGATGTTTCTGTCGCAATATTAATTACATCCGCCGATAATCTTTTCGCTGCCACCTCAAAAGATACCCTTGTACGAGTAGAAGGTTCATAAAATAAATTTACAACGGTTTTGCCGCGAAGCGCGGGAACCTTTTTAATATCTCGGCTTGAAACCTCTTTAAAAGAATCTGCGGTATTTAAAATAAACTCTATTTCCTCTTTACTCAATCCTTCTAATTCCAATAAATCTTTTCTTGTCCAAACCATATTATGAAAGATATCCTTAACGGCGCGTTCGGGGAACGCGCCCTACAAAAACATATAGATTTTTCTTATATATAATCCCAATCATTTATTAACATCTTTCTCTACAATCACAACCTCGTCGCGGCCATCGAGTTCTGCCAAACGAACTTCAACGGTTTCCATTTGAGAAGTAGGAATGTTTTTCCCCACATAATCCGCCCTTATAGGCAATTCTCTATGCCCGCGGTCCACTAAAACCGCCAACTGTATAGACTTAGGCCTGCCAAAATCTATTAACGCGTCTAACGCCGCCCTGACAGTCCTTCCCGTATATAAAACATCGTCGACTAAAACAAGGTTTTTATTGTTAATGTCAAAATCTATTTCTGTTTTATGTACAACCGGATAGGCGTCAACCAAAGTAAGGTCGTCGCGGTATAAAGTAATATCCAAGACACCTACCAAAACATCCTTGCCTTCAATTTTTTTTATACACTCCGCTAAACGGTGCGCTAGATACACTCCACGGCTTCTTATCCCCACTAAGCATAAATCCTGTATGCCTTTATTCTTTTCTAAAACTTCATGCGCAATACGCGTAAGGCTGCGGTTTAGGGTATCTTTATCCAATACTTTGATTTTTTCTTTCATCTTTGCGGCCTCAACAAAAAAACCCAACCATCAAAAAACGGTTGGGTTTTAAATTCTTTATTTTTTTATAATTCATTTTTTATGCCTTGTCAGCTTCTCAAGAGCCGAATTAAAGGTTCTATTTATGTAAAGATACCATCTAACTACTCTCATGTCAAGGCCATATTTATATTACTATTACAAACTCACCCCTGGCTTTGCTTAACTTAAAATCTTGAATGATCTTACTAACTTTATTCCTCTTTACCTCTTCAAACTTTTTCGTCATTTCTCTGGCCACCACAATATCTATATCGCCCAATACAGCCAATATATCCTCTAAAGCGGCTACAATCCTATGGCAGGATTCGTAGAAAACCAAAGTATATTCTAATTTTGCCAGCGCTTGCAGGCGGTTGCGCCGCGCCTGAAAACGATTCGGCAAAAATCCTTCAAAAATAAATTTATGCGCGGGCTTTCCGGAAAGCACCAGAGCGTTAATAAAAGCGGTTGCCCCCGGAATAAGCGTAATTTCGATATTATTTTGTATGGCTAAATTGATCAGATGATACCCGGGATCAAGTATCCCCGGAGTGCCCGCGTCTGATATCAAAGCTACACTTTTGCCCTGTTTAAGAAAATCTATTAGATATTGCCCCTTAGTAATCTTATTATGTTGAAAGTAACAGGTAGCGGGTATTTTAATATCATAATGTTTAAACAATATTCCACTATGACGTGTATCTTCACAAGCAATTAAATCAACCGATTTTAATACCTCAATGGCGCGTAAGGTTATGTCTTTTAAATTGCCGATAGGGGTAGCGACTATATACAACATTTTGAATCTATTCTACGGTTACCGACTTGGCGAGATTGCGCGGTTGATCAACGTCACAGCCGCGTTTTACCGCGATATGATAAGCCAATAGCTGTAAAGGCAGAGTTACAATTAAAGGAGAAAATAATTCATCAATCTTAGGGATATAAATAACTTCCTTCGTTAATTCCTTTATCTTGCCGTCTCCTTCTGTGGCAATAGCGATAAGATTTCCCTTGCGGCTATGTATTTCCTGAATATTAGAAACCATTTTCTCGTAAGTAGCTGATAAGGGTGCTATGCAAACAACCGCGCGATACTCATCAATTAAAGCGATCGGCCCATGTTTCATTTCCCCTGCGGCATATCCTTCCGCCGGAATATAAGAAATTTCCTTAAGTTTTAAAGCCCCTTCTAAAGCCGAAGGATAATTTATATTCCTGCCTAAAAATAAAAAAGAGCCAAAATGAGAATGCCTACGGGCTATTAATTTAATTGTGTTTTGATTATTTAAGATTTGTTTCTGTAGCCGCGGGCAAGATTTTAATACACCTATCAAATTATTTATTTTCGCCCGTTGCAAACTTTGCCTCTGCCCTGCTAAATACAAAGCAAATAAATATAAAACACTTACCTGCGCGGTATACGCTTTGGTTGAGGCAACGCCTATTTCCGGCCCTGCATGAGTATAAATCACACCGTCTGCTTCGCGCACAAGGCTTGCACCCAAAACATTGCAAATAGCCAAAACTTTCGAGCCTTTTCCGCGCGCTTCCCTTACCGCGGCTAAAGTATCGGCGGTTTCTCCTGACTGGCTTATAGCTATGGTTAAAGTGCCGGAATCAATTAATGGGTTGCGATAACGGAACTCACTTGATAAATCAACAGTAACAGGAATCCCGCATAGTTGTTCAATAATATATTTCCCGCACATCCCCGCGTGATAAGCAGTGCCGCAGGCGAGAATAGTTATTTTATTTATTGCTTTCAAAATAGAAGGGTTGATTTTTAACTCTTCAAAAAAAATTCCGCCGGCAAAAGAGGGCTTGCATCTTTGGCTTAAAATAGAATTTAAGATCTCCGGCTGTTCATTGATTTCCTTAACCATAAAATGCGGCCATCCCTGTTTTTGAGCCTGAGTTATATCCCACGTAATATGCGTAGACTCGCGTTTAACAGGACTGCCGGATAAGTCCGTTATTAAAACTCGCTCTCGAGTCAATACCGCCAATTCATTATCATCAAGATATATTACATCTTTTACGCAATCTAACAAAGCGGGGACATCGGAAGCTAAAAAATTCTCGTTCTTGCCTAAGCCCACAACCAATGGACTGCCTAAGCGTGCGCCAACCAACTTGGCTGGTTCCCTTTTAGCGACCACTCCGATGGCAAAAGACCCTTCAAGCTCAACAAGGGCTTTTCTTACCGCTTCTTCCAAAGGAGTAGACTTTTTATAAAATTTCTCAATAAGATGAATTATTACTTCGGTATCGGTCTGACTGACAAATTTATGCCCTTCTTTACTCAGTTTTAACTTTAGTTGCGTAAAGTTTTCGATAATGCCGTTATGAACTACCGCGATTTCGTTTGCACAATCAGAATGGGGATGAGCATTTACCTTATTAGGTTCTCCGTGCGTAGCCCATCTGGTATGCGCTATGCCAATCGAGCCTAAAAGCGGTTTATTTTTAATTAGATTTTCTAAAGCAACAATTTTGCCGGGAGATTTTTTTATTGCGATAGAATTATTTGAAGAGACAACAACCGCGATCCCGCTGGAATCGTAACCGCGGTATTCCAAGCGCTTCAAGCCGCTCAACAATATGGGCTGCGCCTGCCTGCTACCGACATAACCAACTATACCACACATTAAACACCCTTATAATTTTAGTGACCCCGACGGGATTTGAACCCGTGTCGAGAGCTTGAAAAGCTCTAGTCCTAGACCAGGCTAGACGACGGGGTCGGAATACGACTCTTTACTTAAAAACTTTCTAAAGGCCTTGCCACCGCGGAAAGACGATGGGGACTAATTTAATCCTCTTCCGCGACTACCTGCGCCACGGAAGACACAATATCTTTATCATTTAATTTAATCAACCGCACTCCCTGTGAAGAACGGCCGGTAACACGAATATCCTTAATCGAGCAACGCAAAAACATACCGTTTTGAGTAATAACCATTAATTCATCTTTATCGCAAACGCTCTTTAAACTCACGGCAAGACCGTTTTTCTTAGTAACTTTTATGTTAATTATACCTTTTCCGGAACGCCGCTGCAAGCGATATTGACTGATAGGAGTACGTTTAACAAATCCCAGTTCCGTGACCGTCAGAATAGAATCGTCTTTACGGGCAATTTTCATCGTGATAACTTCATCGTTTTTCGATAACGAAATACCTTTGACCCCCTTGGCCTGCCTGCCCATATCCCGCACTTGCGCTTCAGGAAACCTGATAGCTTTACCCAAACGCGTAGCAATCAATAAATCCTGTTTACCGTCTGAAAGCTCAACACCGATTAATTCATCACCCTTATCTAAAGTAATACCGATAATCCCGCCTTTACGCGGATTACTATATTCGCCTAACTGCGTTTTTTTCACCAGTCCAAGTTTGGTTGTCATCACCAAAAAATTGCCTTCGGAGAAATCTTTAACGGGAATAGAGGCGCTAATTTTTTCACCCGCCGCCATTTCTAAGAGATTCACGATTGCCCTGCCTTTAGATATGCGGCTAGCTTGCGGGATCTCATACACTTTAAGCCAATATATTCTACCTTTATCAGTAAAAATTAGCAAGTAATCTTTTGTAGAAGCAACAAATAAATGTTCTATAAAATCCTCTTCCCTGACTTCCGCGGCGGAAGCGCCTTTACCCCCATGTTTCTGCTTACGATAAGCGCTTACCGGTAAACGCTTAATATAGCCTCCATGGCTGATAGTAACTACAACATCTTCCTCAGCAATAAAGTCTTCTATATTTAATTCTTCCGCCTCACCCACAAGTTCAGTCCTGCGTTCATCGCCATATTTTTTCTTTACTTCCAACAATTCATCTTTAATGAGGCCTTCTATTTTCTTTTCAGATGCCAATATCGCCCTGCAGAGCTCAATTTTTTTCAGCAATTCAGCATATTCGGCTTCAACCTTATCCTGTTCAAGAGCGGTTAACCTCTGAAGCTGCATTTCCAGGATTGCCTGTGCCTGAATCTCCGAAAGGCCAAATTCTTTAATAAGATTTTCCTTGGCAACCGGAACTGTTTTTGAAGTTTTTATGACTTTTATAATGCGGTCGATAAATTTCAGGGCGATCTTCAGTCCCTCTAAAATATGAGCTCTTTTAAGCGCTTTGTCTAACTCAAACTGGGTCCGGCGGCGTATAATTACTTTACGATGCCCAATATAGCAATCTAACATTTGCCGTAAATTTAAAACCCGCGGGCGATTATCAACTAAAGCCAGCATTATAATCCCAAATGTACCCTCCAGCTGTGAATGTTTATAAAGCTGATTTAAAATAATTTGTTCTTCGACATCGCGCTTAAGCTCAAAGACAATGCGCATGCCGTCTTTATCGGATTCATCGCGGATATCAGAAATACCTTCGATTTTTTTATCATCCACCAGTCCGGCGATGGCTTCTATAACAGAAGCTTTCTGTACTTGATACGGAATTTCCGTAACGATAATCAAATCCTTGCCGTTCTTTTGATGCTCTATGGTTGCCCGGGCGCGCACAGTAACCTTGCCCCTGCCTGTAGTATATGCATCTTTTATACCGCCTTTGCCGCAAATAATTCCGCCTGTTGGAAAATCAGGGCCTTTCACATAACGCATCAAATCTTTTATCTCTGCTTCAGGATGTTCTATTAAATAGACTATGGCATCAGCAACTTCATTCAAATTATGCGGCGGGATATTAGTAGCCATGCCGACAGCAATACCGCTTGAGCCGTTTACCAAAAGATTAGGCAAAGCCGCCGGCAATAAAAGCGGCTCTTTTAATGACGCGTCAAAATTAGGGCCGAAGCTGACAGTTTCTTTATCTATATCCGTCAGCATCTCATCGGCTATAGCCGCAAGCCGCGCTTCAGTATAACGCATAGCCGCTGCCGCGTCGCCATCAACTGAACCGAAATTCCCCTGGCCATCAACCAAAGGATAGCGCAAGGAAAAACTCTGCGCCATGCGCACTAAAGTATCATAGACCGCGACATCTCCATGCGGGTGGTATTTACCTAACACTTCTCCGACAATACGCGCGCACTTTTTATACGCCTTGGAATGGTCGAGATTTAGTTCCTGCATCGCGTAAAGAATTCTTCGATGAACGGGCTTTAATCCATCGCGGACGTCAGGCAAAGCCCTGCCCACAATTACACTCATCGCGTAATTAAGATAAGAATCCTTTACTTCTTCTTCAATATAAACCGGGACTACTTTTTCATTGCGTGTATACACTTTTATATTACTCCCTTAAAAATTCCGTTTTTATTTTGCCATTTGAAATTTGTCATTTGATTTTATTTTAATTTTCTACTTTGTTCTTTGTTATTAATTTATATATCCAGATTCTTCACCTGATGCGCGTAATCTTCGATAAATTTCCTGCGCGGCTCCACCTGATCCCCCATTAAAACTGTGAACATTTTATCCGCTTCAACCGCGTCTTCCAGAACAACTTTTAACATTGTGCGTTTTTCCGGATCCATTGTTGTTTCCCAAAGCTGATGAGGATTCATCTCTCCCAAACCTTTGTATCTTTGCATATGCATGCCTTTTGTCGCGGAGTCTTTGATAAAAACAAGTACTTGCTGCAAAGTAGCAAAATCATAATGTTCTTTTTCATCATTAATTCTATATAACGATTTAGGTTTTTTAGCATCTTTTTCAGAATAAGGGCCCGGCTCTTTAATCTCTGTCTCCTGGATATAAGTAGCTATATCCAGCCCCATTTTTTCAATCGCAAAGCCGGCTTTTTCAATATCCTGCGCTTCAAACAATTCCATTACATCTGCTTCCTGTCCGGAAGCTTTATGGTCTTCTTTAGTCAATTCCGCAAGTTCTTCATCAGAATAAAGAAAACGGACCTCACCCTCCACAACTACCTTATAAATCGGCATTTTTTTGGTCTTTGGATGTCTAGAATCCAAGTATTTTTTAAAATTTACTCCCTTTTTCTCAAAATTCTTAGCTATTTTTTCTAATTCAACCAATAGCCCCAAAAGATCCTTAAATTGGTTCTCGGTAAAAAGCTTTTTATCTTTTAAAATGGTAAATTGATGGCCTTCTCTTCCCAATTCCAATAATAATTCATTCATTTGCTGCTCAGTTTGAATATATTCTTCCCGATTGCCGCGTTTTATTTTATAAAGCGGCGGCTGCGCGATATAAACAAATCCGCCCTCTATCAATTTAGGCATGTGACGATATAATAAAGTCAATAATAAAGTCCGAATATGAGAACCATCGACATCGGCATCCGCCATAAGCACTAATTTATGATAACGCAATTTTTCTAAATTAAACTCTTCCCCTATGCCTGTACCAAAAGCAGTTATAATAGTCCTGACTTCATCATTAGATAAAATCTTATCCAAGCGCGCTTTTTCAACATTTAAAATCTTGCCTTTAATCGGTAAGATCGCCTGAAAACGCCTATCCCTGCCTTGTTTTGCAGAGCCGCCGGCTGAGTCTCCTTCAACGATATAAATTTCGCAAAGAGCAGGATCTCTTTCCGAACAATCAGCTAACTTCCCCGGTAAGCCGGATGATTCAAGGGCTCCTTTACGGCGGGTTAACTCTCTGGCTTTTCTTGCCGCTTCCCTGGCGCGAGAAGCAAGAATTACCTTATCCACGATCTTATTTGCGATAGACGGATTTTGTTCAAAATAGTCTGTTAACGCATCAAACACTGTAGAAGCGGTTAAGCCCTCCACTTCAGAATTACCGAGTTTAGTTTTAGTTTGGCCCTCATATTGAGGATTCGAAATCTTAACAGATACCACCGCGGTTAAACCTTCGCGGGTATCATCTCCGGAAATAGCAATTTCGTCTTTCAACAGATTTTTACTTTTCGCGTACTGGTTTAACGCACGGGTCAATCCGGATTTAAAACCGGATAAATGCGTGCCCCCTTCAATAGTATTAATATTGTTCGCGAAAGAGAAAATGTTTTCAGAATACGCGTCATTATACTGCACCGCGACTTCCAGAGAAATCCCCTCATTTTCTTTTTCAAAATAAACCACTTTATTATGCAACGGATTCTTATTTGTGTTTAAATAGTCCACAAAAGACATAATCCCGCCGCTAAACTTAAACAAAGCGTCTTTGTCATGCCTCTCATCTTTTAAAGAAATCTCCAGGCCCTTGTTTAAAAACGCCAACTCCCTTAAACGCTGCGATAAAACATCGTACGAATATTCTATAGAAGAAAAAATTTCCTTATCCGCCTTAAAAGTTATCTTGGTCCCTGTACTTTTCGCTTTGCCGATTACCGTTAGTTTAGAAACTGTCTTACCGCGTTCGTATCTTTGATGATAAACTTTCTCGTCCCTTCTAACCTCTACTTCCAGCCACTCTGAAAGCGCGTTAACGACACTTACTCCGACACCATGCAACCCGCCTGACACCTTATAAGAATTATGGTCAAATTTTCCGCCCGCGTGCAAAACAGTCAGAGCGACTTCCACCGCTGGCTTTTTTTCTGTCTTATGCATATCCACAGGGATGCCGCGGCCGTTATCAATAACACTAATACTGTTATCATGGTGTATAAGCACTTCTATTTTACTGCAAAATCCGGCCAACGCCTCGTCTACGGAATTATCTACTATTTCATAGACTAAATGATGTAAACCGCGGGCATAAGTATCCCCAATATACATTGCCGGCCTGCGGCGTACAGCCTCAAGCCCTTCTAAAACCTGTATAGATTCCGCGTTGTATTGTTTTCCATGATCCCGCCCGCGCGATTCCGTATTATCCTGAGGTACTTCTTTTGACTTACTCATTATATTTTATTACCCCCTGCTAACCCCTACCATAATTTTATTTTGTTTCTCCCAAATGAAACCGTATATCTTTAATACTTTCCACCTCTAGGCGCATACTAACGACCAACTCTTTTTTTTTAAGGTTAAAATAATATAGCCAATTAGATGAATCAACCTTAATATCCAAAACCCCCTTTTTAAAGTAATTAAACTTTATATGCCCGATTTCCTTTTTAGTCAAGAGTTTATTTAATAAATTTTCAAAATTATAAAAATCCTCGCTTTTCTTTTTTTTCCCCCAGACGAGCATTAAGTTATTAATAGTTTCTTTAATCGCTTCCACGTATTAATTTAAACGCATGGGCAAAACAATATAAACATATCCATTGATCCGCATCACACAGGGTTTTTCACTATCCGTAAACTCGATTTCTATTTTTTCTTCCTGCAGATTTTTCAAAACATCTATCAGGTAATTCGGATTAAAACCAATTGCCATTTCCTTGCCCTGGTATTCCACAACAATCTCCTCCCGAGACTCTCCCACATCCGGAGTAGATTTAGAGACAACTAATTTATTTTTGAATAATTCCAATTTTACAGCCTGATAATCAGGTGTAGAGAGTAATGCAGCCCTTTTTATTGCCAGCAATAATTGTTCCCTGGCAACCTTCATCTTTATGTCTGAAACAGGAGGTATAACCTGAGAATAATCAGGAAATTCTCCTTCAATAAGCCGTGAAATCACAATTACCCCGCCAACATCAAACATTGCTTGATTATTGCCTAAAACCAAAGAAACATCACCATCGTTTTTTAAATTCCTGATTAACTCATGAATTGTTTTTATGGGAATAATAATACGGATGTTTTTTTCTATGCTTTGCTTTATCTTTTTCTCTGTTACTGCCAACCTTTTACCATCAGTAGCCACAACAATCAAATTGTTTTTATTAATCTGAAACAATATTCCATTTAAAATATACCTTGTTTCATCGTAAGAAACAGCAAATGACGTAAGTTTTAATATTTCCTGTAAAATAGATTGTTCGATTTTTATAACCTCTTTATCTTTAAATTCCGGTAATTTGGGAAATTCCTCTTTAGGTAACCCTACAATCTTAAAAAGGCATTGTTCAGTTTCAATAACAACCAAATTGTTTTTTTTCACAGTTACTGTAATATCGGTACTGGGCAATTCTTTAATAATCTCGCTTAATTTTTTGGAAGGTATTGTAATTGCGCCTTGTTCTTGAATATTAACAGGTATTACACAGCTTATTCCTATATCCAAATCTGTAGCCGTTAGTTTTATTCCATTGCTTTGTGTTTCCAATAATATGTTTGCTAATATAGGTAAGGTGTTTTTAGGAGTAATAATATTTTGAACTGTTTGAATACCGCTAAGTAATGTATTTTTATCACTCTTAAATTTCATTTTAGATACCTCCTAATATTATTTATTTAAATAGATAAAATAGTACTCGTAGTAATAGGGTTACATTTCTGTTAAAAAAATTTTAACTTATATATTTGCTTCATGTTAAGTATTATTGTATGTTGTGGATAACCTTGGGATTATTGTTGTATAACTTTTATAACTTTGGCTATTTGGTTTTTTAAGGACTCATTGCTATTTAATTCCTGTTTGATTTTATTATAAGAATATAATACGGTTGTATGGTCTTTACCGCCAAAAAATACACCTATTTCCGGTAAAGACAAATCTGTTAATGCTCTGCTTAAATACATCGCAATCTGCCTGGGCAGTACAATATTTTTATAACGCCGTTTAGTTTTTAGATCATGCAATGATAAACCAAATTCTTCTGCGATACAGCGTAATATAAAATCTACCGTGATTAATTTTTTAGGTTCTTGAAGAAGGTCTTTTAATACATCTTTAGTTAAATCTAAAGTAATGGGTTTTTCTTCAAGTAATGAATATGCTATTGTGCGTATTAAAGCGCCTTCGAGTTCCCTAATATTAGTTTTAATTAACTGAGCTATAAAGAAAATCACATCTTCCGGGACCGAAACAGGTTCTCTTTCTATTTTCTTTTTTAAAATCGCCACTCGTGTTTCTATGTCCGGCGGCTGAATATCTGTAGCTAACCCCCAGCTAAACCGTGAAACCAGCCTGTCTTGGAGATTGGCGATTTCTTTGGGCGGCCGGTCTGAGGACAGGATAATTTGTTTATGCGCGTCATGTAAGGCATTGAATGTGTGGAAAAACTCTTCCTGTGTGGATTCTTTACCGGCAATAAAATTAATGTCGTCAATAACCAAAACGTCTATATTATTCCTGTATTTTTGCCTGAAAGCCGCTGTAGAATGATGTTGGATGGCATCAATCAGTTCATTAGTGAATTTTTCGGATGTTATATAATGTATTTTGGCGGTTCCTGCGCTTTTATTTTTTATATGGTGGCAAATGGCTTGCATTAGGTGTGTTTTTCCCAGTCCAACACCTCCATATATAAAAAGCGGATTATATATTTTGGCCGGGGATTCTGCTACCGCGTGAGAATAAGCATGCGCGTGTTTATTTGCCGTGCCAATGACAAAATTTTCAAAAGTGTAACGCGCGTTTAATTGCGCATGTGTGGTGAAAGCCGGCGGTTTGACTTCTATATTAGTTTGCGGCGGTAGAATGTTTGAAGTATTTTTATCCAGCTGCCTTACTTCTACTATAACGCTAATGTTTGGTTGGTTGGCCCATTGAAGAGCTTCTTGGATAACAGCACGGTAATGTTTTTCTACCCAATCTCGAAAGAAGCCATCCGGAGCTTCTAAAATTAACTCCTTTTCGCTTTGGGCCCTTGCTTTTAAAGGCATTATCCAAGTTTCATAAGTTGTAGTGCCTATTTTATCTTTTAAATAGCCGCTTGTTTTTTCCCAAGCAGACATTAATTGTTCGTTAATCATAGCGATTATACTAAATTCTAATTCATTTTGTTGAGTTAAAACCTGTTGAATTTAACTGAGTATTAATAAAGCGCAAATGGGTCTATTCTAAGGAGAAAGTTAATAAGTCTGTTGATATCTTTAAGGTTGTTCGCCTAAACACTGAAAAACAAGGCGCCTTTTTGTTATTCACAACTTATTCACAACTTGAATAAACCTGTGGATAAGTTTTTTTATTGTGTATTGCCTTTATTTTCTCAGGAAAGAATCGATTTGCAAACACAAAAGTTAAGTGCGTCTTATTATACAGGCAAAATTATTTTAGTCAATAAGAAAAAATAGTTTACTACGGCAAGTGATCGCTTTTTTTTATTGCAATTAGGAATTGTTTTCTTGACCTGTCAGTGTATATATGATAAAATTCAATCCATTGAATAAAGGGCAACATTGACGTTATTCATATTTATATGGTATACTATATATTCTGTATAAGTATTGACTAACTTAATAATTATGATATAATTACAAAATTATTTAAGTGGGAAGCTGTAGTCAGATAAAGGACAAGGAGAGGGAAGTGGCATGAAGAAAAATATAAAGACAGCAACGAAAATTATTGGCAAAAGAAAACAAGGCTTCCGTAAGCGAATGGCGAATAAAGATGGCAGAAAAGTTATTCGTCGTCGTCGACAAAAAGGGAGAAAGAAGTTGACGATCTAATGCTACGCAGGTTAGCAGTGTTTGTTATTAATTGGTATCAAAAAAATATAAGAATCGCGTTTATGCCTTCATGCCGTTATACGCCTAGTTGTTCGGAATATTCTAAGCAGGCAATAGAAAAATACGGAGTTTTAAAAGGGATATGGAAGGGGTTAATCAGGGTTATGCGATGTAATCCTTATTCGCGTGATTCTGGTTATGACCCTTTGCGTTAAATATTTTATGCTGGAGCTTTTATAAAAAATATATAAGAAAAACCGCGTTATTATTAGTTTATAGGAAGGTATAATGGAAAAAAAAACAGTTTTGGCGGTGGTGTTATCATCTCTAGTGTTGTTAATATGGTCGTTTTTAATGCCCAAGGCTCCAAGTCCAGTATCATCTTTACCCGCAACGAGTTCTGTCGCCACGCAGCAGGTATCGCCTAAATCCTCCACTTTTTTGCTTGAAGAGAATAATATATCGGAAAATTCGCCTACAATTTATTTTTCAACGGATAAATGTGAAATTCTTTTTGATGAAAATAAAGCAGCCATCAAGGAAGTTGTTTTCAAAGACTATCAATCCTCCAAACTTACGTTATTAAATGGTTTAATGTTAAATAAAGCTTGGAGTTTTAAAAAGCAGCAGGTATTAGCGGATGCGGTGACTTTTAAGTATGCTGATACAGAAAAAGAAATCATTAAGCGGTTTAATTTTTCTAAAGTTAAGTATTACATAGAGTTAGAGGTTGACATTGAAAATGTTTCAAGCAAAGCTATTAATATAAATTTACCGATAGCATTAGGGATACTAGATGCCGGGATAGACGCGGATCAGGCGCGCTTTCAAGATGTCACAGTTTCTCTTCCTGAAAAAATTGTGCGTCTAAACGGGCAGAAAGAACAAGTGTTTAACCAATTGAAATTCATAGGGTTGCGTGATAGATATTTTTGTGCCATAATAGAGCCGCCAGCAGAAAATTATGGTGGGTATGTAAAAAAATATAATGGGAAAAAATTTATTTTGGGGGTTGAGTCAAATGAATTTATTATTGCGCCTGGTCAAAAATTACAGCAAAAAGTATATGTATATATAGGGCCGCAGCAGGTTAAATTGATTTCGGATGCGAAATTTGCATGGGCGGCGATTGTGAATTATGGGACATTTGATATTGTGTCTCAAGTTTTACTACAATTGTTGGATTTTATTCACGGGTTTATAAAAAATTGGGGTTGGGCAATTATAATTTTAAGTCTTTTAATTTATCTTGTCTTGTATCCTTTAAGCCTTAAACAAATGCGGTCAATGAAAGAAATGCAAGTTTTGCAGCCGCGCATTGAAGAATTGCGTAAAAATTACAAAGATAACCCGCAAAAATTAAATAAAGAAATAATGGAGCTTTATAAGGAACATAAAGTTAATCCTTTTGGTGGATGTTTGCCCTTACTTTTACAGATGCCTATATTTTTTGCGCTTTATCAGGCGTTGATGCGCTCAATAGCTTTAAAAGGGGCACAATTTTTGTGGATTAAAGATCTTTCAGAACCGGATAGGATCGGTCATCTGCCTTTTTCTTTACCGATATTAGGCAGTGATATTAATCTTTTGCCGATCCTAATGATGATTGGGACGCTTTTTCAGCAAAAAATGTCTATGTCTACGACAACAGGTGTCTCTAGTGAACAGCAAAAAATAATGCTGATAGTGATGCCGGTTATGTTTGGTGTTATCTTTTATCAGATGCCTGCGGGGTTAAGTTTGTATTGGCTTGTGAATAGTATTCTTATGTTAGTCGTTCAAATGAAAGCTGTGAAGTCAAAATGACGCAGAAATCTAATCTTGAGTTTGAGGGGATCACAGTAGAAGAGGCAATAAATAAAGCCTTAAAAGAATTGAATTTAAGCAGGGATAAGCTTAAGATAGAGGTTGTATCGGAAGAAGAAAAAGGGCTTTTTGGTATGGCTGGAGCAAAGCCAGCCAAAATAAGAGTAAATATAAAGGAATAAGCAAATTGTTCCTCGTGGAACAATTTGCTTACTGAGAGGATGATTTAAAAAGTCCTAAATTTACATTTACTGTAGAAGCGCAATATGGGTAAGACTATAGCGGTTTGTAATCAAAAGGGTGGCACTGCGAAGACTACCTCGGCAATAAACATAGCTAGCTTTTTTGCTTTAGCGGGTAAAAAAGTTATGCTTGTTGATTTAGATCCTCAGGCAAATGCTACAAGCGGTATGGGGATAAATAAACATAATGTAAAGAAAAGCACTTATCACAGTTTGCTTGACGAATTAGAAATAAAGGAAACATTACAAGAAACAGCTATTAAAAATCTTTGGTTGTCACCGGCTAATTTAGATTTAACTGGGGCGGAAGTGGAATTGGTTGGGGCCTTAGGCCGGGAGTATCGATTGAAAAAAGCATTACAAAAAGAGAAAGATAACTTTGATTTTATATTTATTGATTCGCCGCCTTCATTGAGTTTGTTGACGATTAACGGATTATGCGCTGCTGATTCGGTATTGATTCCCGTACAATGTGAATTTTATGCGTTAGAAGGACTCACGCAGCTAACAAATACTATCAGATTGGTTAAAGAAAATCTTAATCCTAAGTTAGAAATTGAAGGTGTACTATTAACAATGGCTGATTTTAGGACTAATCTGACTAAGGAAGTTATTAAAGAGGTCAGGGAGTATTTTAAAGATAAGGTTTACGAAACTATTATTCCCAGAAATATTAAACTAAGTGAATCTCCCAGTTTTGGTAAGCCGGTTGTTTTATATGATAAAGATTCTTTAGGGGCGCAAAAATATGAAGAGCTGTGCAAAGAGATGTTAATTAAATTGTCAATACCTGTTCAGTCTATATTAGAAGGAGAGCTCAATGGAGAGAAGAGTGTTGGGTAAAGGCATAAGCGCGTTGATTCCTGAGAAAGAAGAAACAGGAAAAGGTGAAAAAATTACTTATGTCGCGATTGAACAAGTTAAGCCAAATCCTTTTCAGCCTCGGGAAGATTTCGATATGCAAAGCATGGAAGACTTGGTGCAATCTATTAAAGAAAAAGGAGTTATTCAGCCGATTTTAGTGCGGAGTAACGGAGATCATTTTGAATTGATTGCCGGAGAAAGAAGGTTACGTGCCGCTACTACGTTGAATTTAAAAGAGATACCGGTAATAGTGAAAAACGTGGATGACAAGGATTCTTTAGAATTGGCATTAATAGAGAATATTCAAAGGCAAGATTTAAATGCGATTGAAGAAGCACGTGCGTATCAATATTTAATGGATAAATTTCAATTGACTCAAGAAAGGATTAGTGAAGTCTTAGGTAAAGCACGGGCTTCTATAGCCAATACATTGCGCTTATTAAAATTGCCGCAAGAAATACAAGAAGAAATGAAAAAAGGCCGTATTTCATTTGCGCATGGAAAGGCATTATTAGAGGTGGATGATGAGAATCAACAGCGGCGTTTAGCCCAGGATATTATCTCTAAGTCGTTGTCTGTGAGAGAGTTAGAGGGGCTAATAAAGATGCATAGGCCTAAAAATTTCAAGAGTAAGATGAGGCAATTAATTCGTGAGCCATTAATTATGGTTTTAGAAGATGAGCTCCAGCAATCTTTAGCTACAAAGGTGAGGATAATAAAAAATAAAAAAAGAGGGCATATTGTTATTGAATTTTATTCGGACGATGATTTAAATAGAGTTGTTAATAAACTGAAAGGAGAAGCTGTCAAGTGAATAAAGCCGTTTTGATTCTTATTAAACCAGATGGCCTGAAAAAATCTTTGACCGGCAATATTCTTACGCGGTTATCCGAAACAAAATTAGAAATTGTCGCGGCAAAAATGGTCGTAACGTCAAGAGAATTAGCCGCAGAACATTACAGGCATCTTAAAGAAAAGCCTTTTTTTGAAGAATTGATAAAATACTTGCAAGGGGAATTGCATAATCGTCGAAAAGTGATGGCGCTTGTTTATTGGGGGCCTGACGCGATTGCAAAATGCAGGGCTTTAGCGGGAGCGACCAATCCTGAAGAAGCGGATCCTACTTCGATAAGGGGATCTTACGGAAGAATAACAACCCAGGGGTTGTATGAGAATGTTATACATGTTTCTTCCGACGATAAGGACGCGGAAAGAGAAATAAAATTATGGTTTAGTCCCTCAGAGATAATCGTGAATTTATACCAATCTAAAGAGATTACGAAGGATAAAGTAATTGAAAAAGTTTGGGCTTGATTTTATGGTATAGGAAAGTATATATATGTCTACTAACCACTGAAAATCTTTTAAAGGCATCTGCCGAAGGCAGATTTTCTTGAGTATGAGAAAAGGATTAACATATGTTAACTAGCATGACAGGTTTCGGGAGTAAAGAAGGGGATGTCCCTCTTTTTGGTAAAATTTCTGTGGAACTGCGCAGTACTAATCATAAATTTCTTGAGATAGTTTTGCATATGCCGGAAGGATTTTTGTCTTTGGAAGAAAGGATCAAAAAAGAAATCGAAGTTAAGGCCAAAAGGGGCAGGATTACTTGTGTAATAAATATTAATGGCGGCAAGGCGCCGCGAGTGGCTATTAATGAGAAATTACTTAAAAATTATTTGTCTGTTTTAGGTAAAGCCAAGAGGCAGTTTCAATTGACAGGCGAAGTGGGGTTAGGAACGTTGATACAGTTGCCCGGCGTTCTTTCTTTAACCGAAAGCAGCGCGCCGAAAGAAAAAATTTGGCCTGGTTTAAGGGTGTTACTTAAGGGAGCTGTGGATAATTTCGCTAAAACGCGGCAGAAAGAAGGAAGGGCTTTGTATGTGTATTTAAAAAGCCGGGGACAAATATTAAAAGAGGAATTGGATGCTGTCGAAGCGCGTTTTAAAAGTGTATTAGAAGATAAAACCGCAAAAATGAAGACATCCGAAGAGCAATCCGGTTTTTTAAAAGAAACAGATATCAGTGAAGAAATTGAAAGGTTGGCTTTTCATATTAAGAATTTCAATCATAAAATTTTAAAGAGTATTCCGGTGGGCAAGGAATTGGATTTTATCGCGCAAGAGATGCAACGGGAAGCAAATACTATAGCCGCAAAGTCTTGCGATTCTATGTTGTCAGCGAAGATTCTTCATATAAAAAGTCAGATTGAAAAGATTAGGGAGCAGGTGCAGAATATTGAGTAAGAAACTTGAAACCAGAAACCAAAAATCAGAAAGAATTCAAGGAAACATCTTTGTAATTTCCGGCCCTTCGGGATCGGGAAAAACCACGCTTGCCGATAAAATTATTAAAAGCGCGGCATTTAATAATAAAATAAAGAAATCAGTTTCTTTTACTACAAGGCCAAAGCGCTCCAATGAAAGCGCAAATAAAGATTATGTTTTTATTACAGAGGAGAGGTTTACGCGGCTCTTACGCGCAAAGAAAATCCTTGAATGGACTAAATATCTGGAGTATTATTACGGGACGCCCAGGGAGCCGGTAGATGTGTGGCTTAGGCAAGGCAAGAGTCTTATTTTGTGTGTTGATTTAAAAGGGGCGGAAAGGGTTAAGCGGCTTTATCCCGAGAATACTGTAACGGTTTTTATTATGCCGCCGTCATTTGAGGAATTGCGCGCAAGAATAGAAAAACGTTGCAGCGAAATTAATGAAAAAGAAATTCTTAAGAGGGTTAAGCTTGCGGAAAAAGAAGTATTATACGCGGAAAAATTTGATTATTGTTTGATAAATAAAAATTTAGTTAAAACAGTTAAACTTCTTAAAGATATAATATTAAGAGAAATAAAGAATAAGCAAAGATAGAAGGTTTATATATTTGGATTTTAGGTTTTAACAGCAATGTCGTTTCACAATTTTAAACGGGGGTAAGTTATGATTTATGTTCCTTTAGAGTCGATGTTGGATAAAACAGAGCATTCCATTTATAAATTGGTAATATTAGCGGCAAGGAGGGCATTAGAGATTGCCGATGGGCAACCAAGCCTTATAGAAGTGATTAAGGGAACTAAACCTTCCACAATTGCTTTGTTGGAGATCGCTGCTGGTAAGATAGGATATAAAAAAATAAAAGCGCAATAATTATTGCTAATGCCGGCACTCAATGAATAAGACAAAAAATATTATTTTAGGCGTTACAGCTAGTGTCGCGATTTATAAAGCGTGTGATATTGTCCGCCGTTTACAAGAACAAGGTTTTTCTGTATCAGTGGTGATGACAAAAGAGTCGGAAAAATTGATTAGCCCGGTATTGTTTCAGAGCCTTAGCGGCAATAAAGTTTATAGAGATTTGTTTGAGCAGCCGGAAAATTGGGAGATAGGGCATATCTCGTTGGCCGAAAAGGCAGATTTGGTTTTAATCGCTCCCGCGACCGCGAATGTTATCGCTAAAATTTCCAGTGGCATATGCGATGATTTGTTGACTTGCATAGTTTCAGCTACAAGCGCGAAGGTAGTAATTTCACCGGCGATGAATGAAAATATGTATTTGAATAAGATTACGCAGGAGAATATTAAGAAATTAAAGGGATTTGGATATAAATTTATTGAACCACGCAAGGGGAATCTTGCGTGTGGTAAGTTTGGCGCCGGCTGTTTGGCAGAAGTTGATACGATAGTCAGAGAAGTAAAGAAATATTGTTAGTTATGGCGACGTAGCCAAGTGGTAAGGCAGCTCTCTGCAAAAGAGCTATTCAGCGGTTCGAATCCGCTCGTCGCCTCCAAAGATATAAGTGTTTTAATGCAATATTTATAGATGTTTTAGTTGAAAAAAATTTTGCCGGGGTGGCGAAATGGCAGACGCACGGGACTTAAAATCCCGCGACCGTAAGGTTATAAGGGTTCAACTCCCTTCTCCGGCATTAATAAAACAGAATTAATATTTTATTTTTAGGGCTCATAGCTCAGTTGGTTAGAGCGTTGCGTTGACATCGCAAAGGTCTGAGGTTCAAGTCCTCATGGGCCCACCAGTTAATCTTATGGATCTAAATACATTAAGGCATTCTTGTTCTCACCTAATGGCCCAGGCGGTTAAAGAGCTCTGGCCTGAGGTGAAATTAACTATCGGCCCTTCTATCGAGGACGGTTTTTATTATGATTTTGATAAGAAAGAGCCGTTTAGCGATGCCGACTTGATAAATATAGAGAAAAAGATGCGGGAGATAATTTCTAATAATGAGCCGTTTGTTAGAGAAGAGATTGACAAAGAAAAGGCGGTTGAATTATTTAGTAATTTAAAAGAAGATTACAAGGTCGAGCTTATTAAAGATATTGCCGACCCCGTGGTTTCAATATATAAAACGGGAAATAAATTTGTTGATCTTTGCCGCGGCCCGCATATTGAATCAACCGGCAAAATTAAAGCCTTTAAGTTATTGTCTGTTGCCGGAGCGTATTGGCATGGGATAGAAACAAATCCTATGTTACAGAGGATTTACGGCACAGCTTTTGAGACGCAAAAAGAATTAGATGTTTATTTGTCTAATTTGGAAGAAGCTAAAACGCGCGACCACAGGAAACTGGGGCCGCAATTGGGGCTCTTTGATATCTACCATCAGGAAGCAGGGGCGGGTTTAGTATTTTATCACCCTAAAGGCGCGATTCTGCGTAAGGTAATTGAAGATTATGAAAAGGATGAGCATTTAAAACGCGGCTATGAGATGGTGATAACTCCTCATATCATGCAGGCGGAACTTTGGAAGACCTCCGGGCATTATGATTATTATAAAGAGAATATGTATACTTTTAATATCGAGGATAAAGAGTTTGTGTTAAAGCCGATGAATTGCCCGGGGCATATACTTATATATAAATCTAAAACTCGCAGTTACCGTGATTTGCCGATACGTTTTTTTGAATTGGGTACAGTGTATAGGCATGAAAAAGCCGGCGTTATGCATGGTTTATTGCGAGTCAGAGGATTTACTCAAGATGATGCCCATATTTTTTGTTTACCCGAGCAATTAGGGGATGAAATAAAAGCGATCATTGATTTTGTGTTTGATACTATGAAAGTATTTGGTTTTAATGATTTGGGAATCGAACTGTCTACCAGGCCGGAAAAATATATTGGGTCCGATCAAGATTGGGATTTGGCTACAAGCAGCTTGGAAAATGCTTTAAAAGAAAAAGGATTGGCTTATGAGATTAACGCCGGAGATGGCGCTTTCTATGGCCCCAAAATAGACATAAAATTAAAGGACGCTTTAAAACGAAAATGGCAGTGCGCGACGATCCAATGTGATTTCGCGCTGCCGAAGAGGTTTAATCTCTCGTATGTTGATTCTAACGGGCAAGAACAGCAGCCAATCATGTTGCATAGAGTTTTATTAGGCAGCTTGGAGCGGTTTACCGGAGCGCTAATAGAGCATTACGCGGGTATTTTACCGTTGTGGCTGGCGCCGGTTCAGGTAGTAATTATATCTATCGGTCCGCAATCAGGGGAATATTGCAGTAATTTGAAACAAACACTAAGTAATAAGGGTGTGCGGGTTAAATTAGATAATAGGAATGAAACATTGAATAAGAGGATCAGGGAGTCAGAATTAGAAAAAGTTCCATATGTTTTAGTCGTAGGAGAACGGGAAGCAAAGGCGGAAATGGTGTCAGTCCGGAAAAAAGGCAAAGGGGATACCGGTTCTATCGGGGTAGATAAATTTTTGGCACAGATTGAAGAGGAGATTCATAATAAGGTTATAAGAGATTAATAATTTCTTATAACCGCAAAGTATGGGAGGTGGTAAAAATAAAAAAGTTTATTCGTATAAACGATAAAATACGCGTTTCAGAAGTCCGTTTAATTGGCCCGGATGGCAATCAATTAGGCGTAATGTCTTCGCTAAGGGCGCAAGAATTAGCAAACCAGCACGATCTTGATTTAGTGGAAGTAGCATCAGCAGCAAATCCTCCTGTTTGCCGTATTACTGATTTTAGTAAGTTTAAATACGACCAGGAAAAGAAAGAACGGGAAGCAAAGAAACATCAGAAACAAACAAGGATTAAAGAGATCCGCCTTAAGCCAAATATTGATGACCATGATTATCAGGTAAAGTTAAAACAATCGGTCACTTTTCTGCAAAAGAAAGATAAGGTAAAGATAAACCTTTTCTTTAGGGGACGGCAGATGGAGCATATGGATTTGGGGAGAAAAATATTGGATCGGTTTATAGTAGATACCCAGAACGATGGGGTGATAGAAAAAGAGCCAAATTTAGAAGGCAAGATTATGTCTTTAGTAATCGCGCCGAAATAATATGCGGCAAAAGAACTATATGTAAGTGTGTAAAGGAGTGAGTTTATGGGAAAATTAAAAACAAAAAAAGGCGCGGCAAAAAGGTTTAAAATAACGAAATCGGGAAAAGTTAAGTATCATGCCTGTGGTAAAAGGCATTTGTCAACCAGCAAAAAAACAAAGAGGAACAGAACATTAAGAAAAGCTATGATTCTTGAGCATAAAAAGAAAAGCAAACATCTTAAAAGGCTGTTGCCGTATGGTTAAGAGTGTAAAGGAGCAAGGAAATGGCAAAGATTAAGCACAGTGTTGCGACAAGAAAAAGAAAAAAAAGAGTTTTAAAAAAAGCGAAAGGGTTTTGGGGCGATCGCAGTAAACAATTTCAACAGGCCCGCAGGACTTTAGCGCGCGCTATGGTTTATAGCTATAGAGACAGGCGCGTTAAGAAAAGAGAATTCCGCCAACTTTGGATTATTCGTATTAATGCCGCTTGTAGGGAGCAGGGCATTACTTATAGCGGTTTTATTAATGGCTTAAAAAAAGCGAATGTGAATTTGGATCGCAAGATCATCGCCGATTTAGCGGTTACGGATAATAAAGCTTTTATGAAATTGGTAGAAATCGCCAAGGGGTAATAACTTAAAAACTGAAAAACTAAAGGACTTAAAAACAAGAAACAAATGTTTTTAGGTCTTTAAGTTTTTCAGTTTTTAAGTTAAAAATAATATGTATGTCATAATCGTCGGTTGTGGAAGAGTGGGGTCTGAACTTGCCAAGCTGTTATCCAACGAGGGGCATGATGTCGTTGTTATTGATAAAGCCCAATCTTCATTAGACCGTTTAGGGGAAACTTTTAACGGCGTTACCTTAGTAGGCAACGGATTTGATTTAAATATTTTGCGGCAGGCAGGCATTGAGAAGGCAGATTCATTTTGCTCGGTAACAAACGGCGATAACACAAACTTGATCTCTGCCCAGGTAGCTAAAAAAATATTTAAGGTCCCTAAAGTTATTGCCCGTGTGTATGACCCCCAGCGCGCGCATATATATACCGCTTTGGGTTTAAATATCCTTAGCGGGACCATCCTTTTTGCGGCTATGATTCGCGATAAGATTATTGAAAGCCGATTTTCCAGTTATCTTATTGAATCGAAAGATTTAGGTATTATAGAAATAGAAATAAAGGACAGCTTAAAGGATAAGGTTATAAAAGAAATAAATATTCCGCATGAATTTATGGTGGTTGCTATAAGAAGAATGTATGACGTTTTTATTCCCGAACCAACGACTATTCTAAAAGAAAAAGATATCCTAATGGGGGTAGTTAAGGTGTCCAATCTTAAATATATTAAAGAAAGGTTTGGTTTAAAATAATGTATGTTGTTATTGTCGGCGCGGGTAAGGTAGGTTATTTCTTGGCAAAGAGGATGCTTTTAGGCAAGCATTCCGTTAGCGTTGTGGATAAAGATAAGGCTATTTGCGAAGAAATCGCAAAACAGATAGACGCTTTAGTTATCCATGGAGATGGTTGTGATCCCCGCATTTTGGAAGAGGCTGGAGTTTCGCGTGCGGACGTCCTGGCGGCTGTTTCAGGAGACGACGAAGACAATTTAATTATTTGCCAGTTAGCTAAAGAAAAATTTAATGTCAAGCGTACCGTAGCCAGAGTGAATAATCCTGATAACGAGCATACGTTTGCCGAATTAGGGATCGATGTCCCAATTGATTCTACAAAAATTATAGCGAAAATTATTGAAGAAGAGGTATCGTTTTCTGATTTCGTAAATTTAATGAGTTTTAAGCGCGGCAAGCTTGCTATTGTGCGCGTAGACCTGCCCGAAAATTCTCCGGTAATAAATAAACTAATTCAAGATATTAAATTGCCTAATGATTCTGTTTTGGTTTCGCTTGTAAGAGGCGAAGAGGTAATTGTCCCTAAGGGCAATACTGTCCTTCAGCAAGGCGATGACATTATCGCTCTTACCGTAATAGGTAATGAACCGCAGCTGCTGGATGTTCTTATTGGTAAACTATAACGGAACAATTTTGATTCGATTAACCGGCATAAATTAATACGATATGAATGTGAAAACCGTAATTAATTCTATTTTAGGAATAGGCGTAGAAATTTTGTATATTCTACTTATAATTTTTCTCGCTTTTTGGATTTGTTTGCTGTTTACCTGACATTCAATGATCCTTAAACCGCGGATAGCAGATATAAAAGTAATTGGATATTATTTAGGCAAGATTATCATCGGGCTTGCTTTTACTATGATTGTTCCTATTGTCACGGGCCTTTTGTTCGCGGAGGTCAATCCGACTTTTGATTTTTTAATAGGTATAGAAATTTCTTTGTTAATAGGATTGTTGTTGACTACAATCTGCCGTACCAAAAAAGATTTGAATTGGATGCAAGGCATGGTAGTAGTTTCTTTATCTTGGTTAGTGGCGACTATTTTGGGTGCTATTCCTTTGTATTTAAGCGGGCATTGGAATTCGTATCTGGACGCCTGTTTTGAAGCTATGTCCGGTTTTGCTACCACCGGTTTGACTTTGGCGCAAGACCTGGACCATTTATCTTATACGCACAATATGTGGCGGCATTTGATTATGTTCCTCGGCGGCCAGGGGATTGTGATTATCGCGCTGTCAGTTTTTGTTAAGGGGCTTTCCGGAGCTTTTAAAATGTATGTCGGGGAAGCGCGGGACGAAAGGGTATTGCCTAATATTATAAATACTGCCAGGTTTATTTGGCTGGTTAGTATTGTTTACCTTATTTTAGGCTCATTGGCTTTAGGCCTAGTGGGTATATTTAACGGGATGAAGCCCCTGAACGCGTTTTTTCACGGTGTTTGTATTTTTATGGCTGCGTTTGACACCGGCGGATTTTCCCCTCAATCTCAAAATATCCTTTATTATCATAGTTTGCCTTATGAAGTGATAACAATGGTAATAATGTTGTTAGGGGCGATAAATTTTAAACTGCATTATCATTTGTGGATGGGCAATCGCAGGGAAATATTTAAGAATATTGAAACCGTAACTCTTTTTATAACCATAATGGTTACTTTTTTTCTTACCGTTTTAGGGCTTAATCAACTTAATACATATCCCGAAGCGGTAGCTCTTTTCCGCAAAGGTTTTTATCATCTTATTTCCGGGCATACAGGCACAGGTTTTTCTTCTTTGTACGCAAAACAATTTGTTAATGAATGGGGTAATCTAGCATTGGTGGGAGTGATTTGCGCTATGGCTTTGGGGGGAGGGGCGTGTTCTACAACCGGCGGCATTAAAATGCTGCGCGTGGGTATTATTTTTAAAGCTTTAGTGCAAGATATAAAACGGATCATTTTACCGGAAAAAGCCCTGGTGATGCAGACATTCCATCATATAAAGGAAGTTTTTCTGGAAGATAAACAGGTAAGGTCTGCTCTTATGATTACCTTATCGTATTTAGTCTTATATGGAATAGGAACCATTGTGGGGATGTGGTTTGGCTATCCTTTTTTAGACTCTTTGTTTGAATCTACTTCAGCGGCGGCGAATGTAGGATTGTCTTGCGGGATAACAGATGTTAATATGCCGGCGGCTTTAAAGATTACTTATATAATTCAAATGTGGGCAGGCAGGCTTGAATTTATGTCGGTATTTACTTTAATTGGTGTTTTAATAGCGGCGGTTAAAGGTAAGTGAAATGAAGAATAATAGAATTTATAGTTTACAGTTAGTAGTGTGTAGCGGTATAATGTTGCTTCTTAACTGTTTATTGTGCACATTGTGTTATGCCAAAACTATTTCCAGCGCCGAATTAATAAATAATGCCAAGCGTTATGATGGTAAAACGGTAGTTTATACCGGTGAGGTTATTGGCGAAGTAATGTTGAGAAACAGAGGTATAGCTGCATGGGTAAACGTCTTGGAGGGGAGTAACGCGATTGGTATTTGGTTAGGTAAAGAATTGATGGGTTTTAGAGAAGGGCATATAGGAAATTATAAATCTCGGGGGGATATTATTGAAATAGAGGGGGTTTTTCATCGCAGTTGTCTAGAACATGGCGGTGATTTAGATATACACGCGTTAAATTTAAGCAAAGTTAGTGACGGGGCGGATATGCCAGAAACGATAAATACAGTTAAAAGAAATTTAGTAATTATATTAGCAGGTGGGCTATGTCTGGTATTGATATTGAATCGCTTAAAGCGCAAATAGAGTCTGAAGCGGCGCTAATTAATTCTGCTGCGGAATTAGATCAGTTTCGTATTAAATATCTGGGCAGAAAAGGTGTTGTTGCCGATTTGACCGGCTCAATACCTTCTCTTCCTAAGGAAGAGCGCGCTGTATTCGGGCAACGCGTGAATATTCTAAAAAACAAATTGAATTCTCTCCTTAGTGAGAAGGAACTTTTATTAAAGGCAGCAGCACCGGTTTCACAAGATGTTTCTTTTCCTGTTGATATTAGTATGCCAGGAATTGCTCCTGTTTTAGGCAGGTTGCATCCCATTACTCAGGTCATAAATGAGATATGTTCTATTTTTACCAGGATGGGTTTTTCTGTGGTTGAGGGTCCGGAGATCGAAACAGAGGAAAACAATTTCACAGGATTAAATATTCCGCTTGAGCATCCTTCTCGGGATACGTTTGATACGTTCTATTTAAAAAGTCCACAGTCCATCGACCACAGTCAACAGAAAAAACGTGGACCGTCGACCGTGGACCGTAGACTATTATTGCGCAGCCACACCTCTCCGGTGCAGGTAAGGATCATGAAAAAACATAAGCCGCCATTAGCAGTTGTCGCTCCGGGAAGGGTTTACAGGCCGGATGCCGTGGATGCCAGCCACTTGTTTATGTTCCATCAAATAGAAGGTTTTGTCGTAGGAGAAGGCATAAAATTCTCAGATTTAAAAGGAGTGCTGGAACTTTTTGCTAAGGCTGTTTTTGGGCAGGATATAAAGATGCGTTTTCGCCCGCATTTTTTTCCTTTTACCGAGCCCTCCGCGGAGATAGATGTTTCTTGCATGATTTGTAATGGGGTTGGTTGTTCTGTCTGCGGCAGAAAAGGTTGGCTGGAGGTTTTAGGCTCAGGCATGATCCATCCTAACGTGTTTAAAAATGTCGGGTATGATTCAAAAAAATATACCGGATTTGCTTTTGGTATGGGAGTGGAAAGAATCACCATGCTTAAATATGGGATAAATGATATCAGGTTATTTTTTGAGAATGACCTGAATTTTCTAAAACAATTTTAAAGACGTTTACCCCACACTTCCGTGTGGGGAATGTAGATACTACAGGCGGGAGCCTGTAGAGAAAAATATGCGAGTTACCTATAATTGGTTAAAAGATTTTGTGGATATTAAGATCAATCCTAATGCCTTGGCTGATAAATTGACTATGGCAGGCCTGGAAGTATCCTCGATAGAAGAAAGCGAGGGGGATTCAGTTTTTGAAATAGAAATTACTTCCAACCGTCCTGACTGGTTAAGTGTTGTTGGTATTGCCGGAGAAATAGCGGCGATCACAGGCAAGAAACTAAAGTTCGGTTCTCGGTTCTCGGTTATAGGTTCTCGTGTTTCGGTTTCCCGAATACCGAAAACCGAACACCGAAACTTAGCAATCAAAATAGAGAATAAAACTGACTGTCCGTTATATACTGCCAAAATAATTAAAGACGTAAAAATCGGCCCTTCACCTGATTGGATAAAAAAGAGATTAGAGCTTATCGGCTGCCGTAGTATTAATAATGTTGTCGATATTACTAATTATGTTTTATTTACCTGGGGAGAGCCGATGCATGCTTTTGATTTGGATAAACTTGATTCAGAATTCATCTGTGTGCGCAGGGCAAAGGAAGGTGAAAAGATAATTACTATTGACTCCCAGGAGCGGTTGTTGAATGTTGAAACACTGGTAATAGCAGACAAAGAAAAGGCGATTGCTCTTGCCGGCATAATGGGCGGTAAAGATACGGAAGTTACGGAAGGTACAAAAAATATCCTGCTTGAGGCAGCTGTGTTTAATCCTGTAACTATACGCCGCGCTCGGCAGAAATTAGGAATTTCTACAGATTCTTCTTATAGATTTGAAAGAGGCATCGCGTTAGAAACCGTGGAGCGTGCTTCAGAGCAGGCGGTTGGATTAATTAATATGCTTGCCGGTGGAAATTGTATTTTAGCAAAAAAAAGCGGCTTAGGTACGGTAACCAATAAGGTTGTTACTTTAAATGCCGATAGCGTTTCTAACGCGTTAGGCGTAGAAATAAAAGCCGGGCAGATCAAGGGTATTTTAACCAGGTTAGGATTTAAAGTAAGCGCGCCGAGTGCCAAAAAGATTTCAGGGAAGAAACAGAGAGATATTAAAAAATTAGGGGTTGGTAAAGATGTTTTTATGGTTACGGTTCCCGGGTTTCGCCCGGACGTAAAACTGGAAGTTGATTTGATTGAAGAGGCCGCGCGTATATTCGGGTTTGAAAATATACCAAAAAGCCTGCCTAAATTTACTCCTTGCATAGATATAGACGGCGAAAAAGAGCTGATTACTATAGTTAAAAATATAATGGTGGGGCTTGGCTTAAATGAGGTTATCACTTATAGCCTTATTGATAAAGGCATGTTAAAAGGTTTTGAATCTTTAAGCCCTGCGCCGATTGAGATATTAAATCCTTTAAGCAAAGAACAGGAAATATTAAGGACTATACTTATCCCCAGTTTGCTTAAATGCGTCGCGCATAATCTTAATCAGAAGCAGGAGAAGATCTCTATTTTTGAGGTTGCCGATTCTTTTTCGTATTCAAATGGCGCGGTTCCCGTAGAAACGCCTGTTTTAAGCATTGCATTATGCGGGACAAATTCGTTGCTGCTTGAGCAGGGAGCTGTAAAGGAACCTTTAGGAATTTTGCATTTAAAAGGGATAATAGAAACGCTTTTTGAACGCCTTGGCGTGAAAGAATATAATTTTCAGGCTTCAGGCGGGCAAAATGAATTAGCCGTATATTCCGGGGATACTAAAATAGGCATGATGTTAATGTTACAAGATTATGCGTTAAACAATTTTGGGATTAAAAATAAATTAGTTGTTGCCGCGGAAATATATTTAAATAAAGTTTTCCCGCGAAGAAACGTAAAAAATAAATTTGTTGCTTTGCCTGTATATCCCGGGATAACGCGGGATATCAGCCTTGTTGTTAATGAAAAAATCAAGGCGGAAGATATTCTAGCGACTGTCAAGGAAAATGCCGGAGTTTTTCTACGCGAAGTTAATGTCGTGGATTATTATAAAGGCAAGCAAATTTCTTCGGACGCCAAGGGGTTAACCATAACTTGCCTTTACCGCTCTGATGAACGTACGTTGAATGACGCGGAAATAAATCTTGTTCATTCCTCTGTTTGCGAAAAATTAACAAGCAAGTTTGCCGCCAAGATCAGGTAAGGAACAACAGCTATTGATTAAATTTTTTGATGTGCTATACTTTTTTTAGGAAGAGAAATTGTTCTTTATTATATCCCTGCCGTGTACGTTGGGAGCCTGATAATTATTGAACCAACATCAATATAACGGGAGCTTACCTTCATAAGTACTTAGGTGCTTATGAGACAGCACCCACTTGGAAACAAGCAGGTTCAATATTCAGTCCAACGGCACAGTGCGGGGATTTTTTATTGAACCCCCGCGTTTTGATTCGTTTTGCATTCGCAAAGCGAATCAAAACGAATATGTGGGGGAGAAATATTTCCGAAGCATGCGCATTCCGCCATATATTGTGGCGGACAAACGTTTATGCGAGGGATAAATTCCCATAATGAATCTTTTTGAAGAAGAAAATAAAAAAAATATGGAACAAACGCCCTTAGCTGTGCGTATGCGGCCGGGTAATTTGGATGAATACGCCGGCCAGGGGCATATAATAGGTAAAGATAAACTGTTGCGCAGGGCAATTGAAGCGGACCGTATTGCTTCTTTGATACTGTATGGCCCGCCCGGAGTGGGCAAGACTTCTTTGGCATGGTGTATTGCCAATATTACTAAAGCTAATTATGTCGCCATAAACGCGACAACCTCCAATGTCGAGGAATTAAGAAAAGTTCTAGCTTCCGCAAAACATAAAAAATCAAGCCAGGGGCAAAAAACAATACTTTTTATAGACGAAATACACCGTTTTAACAAGGCGCAGCAGGATGTGCTTTTGCCTGATGTGGAAGAGGGAAACTTGATTTTAATCGGCGCGACTGTGCACAACCCCTATTTTTACCTGAATTCGCCTTTGCTTTCCCGCTCAATGGTGTTTGAATTAAAACCTTTGACCGAGGATGAAATATTAAGTATACTGTCTTTTGCGTTAAAAGATGAGGTTCGCGGGCTGGGTAAATTCAAGGTTAAAGCCGAAAAGAAAGCCTTATTGTTTTTAGCTAAAGCGTGTGTTGGGGATGCCCGGCGGGCTTTGGGCGCGTTAGAGATAGGCGTGTTAACGACGCCTGTATCCGAGAATGGTTTTATAAATTTTGGCCTTGAGGTTGCCTCGGAATCCATCCAGAAAAAAGCGGTTTTATATGATCGGGATGAGGACGGCCATTATGATACAGCGTCGGCTTTTATTAAGTCGATGAGAGGGACAGACCCTGATGCGGCTTTGTATTGGATGGCAAAGATGCTTTATGCCGGAGAGGACCCGCGGTTTATCGCGCGCAGGATTTGTATTTGCGCGGCCGAAGATGTAGGCAATGCCGATCCTTTGGCGCTTGTTTTAGCTAACGCCGCGTTGCAAGTAGCTGAATTTGTGGGGATGCCTGAAGCAAGGATTCCTTTGGCACAGGCAGTTGTATATGTTGCTTGCGCTCCAAAGTCTAATGCTTCGTATAAAGCAATCACAGCGGCCTACGAAGATATTGAGAAAGAAAAATCCCAGGAGGTTCCCGATCATCTAAAGGATGCAAGTTATTCCGGCGCTGAGGCTTTAGGCCGTGGCAAAGGCTATAAATACGCGCATGATTATAAGGGCCATTATGTGAAACAGGATTACACGAAGACAAAAGTTAAATATTACGAACCTACCGATATAGGATACGAAAAAAAGATAAAAGAAAGGCTGGAGAAACTAAAATGATTATAACAGAAAAAAAACCGTTGGAAGAAATTTTGGAAACATTAAAAGAGTACAAGAAAATTTTTTTAGTAGGTTGCGGAGAATGTTCCACTACGTGCAAAACCGGCGGCACAGCAGAACTCGAGAGCATGAAACAGGAATTAGAAAAGCAAGGTAAAACTGTTTTAGGGGTAGCTGTCCCAGATGCGCCTTGTTTAGCCAGTAAGATAAAGATGGAAATGGCAAAGAATATGAAGTTTTTAAGGGAGTCAGAGGCAATTTTGGTTTTATCCTGCGGGTTAGGTGTGCAGTCAGTAAAAGATAATGATAGAATCGGTTTGGCGGTTCTTCCCGGCTGTAATACTTTATGCGGGGCGGTAATGGATGCCCAGGGTAATTTTTATGAAAAATGTTCCATGTGCGGGGATTGTATTTTAGGCGTGACCGCCGGTGTTTGTCCGGTTACTCTATGCCCTAAAGGCCTGTTGAACGGGCCATGCGGAGGCATGAATAAGGGTAAATGTGAAGTGGATAAGGAACGTGATTGCGCCTGGGTTTTGATTTATAAAGAACTTGAAAAAAAGAATAAATTAAGTGATTTTAAAAAAATCCAATCTCCTAAAGATTATAAAAAAGCGCTTAAGCCGCGGAAAAGAATTATGGAAAAAGTATGAAGATTCTGCAAACTCCTGCGCGATTTTTTCCTTATATAGGCGGGACAGAACAGGTTGTCTTGTGTTTAAGTAAAGAATTGGCAAAGAGGCATCATCAGGTAAAAATTATATGCGCTAATGAGCCTGAGGCAGGAGACGGCTATATCGAGGGGATTGAGGTCAAGAGGCTTCCTTATCTAACCAAGATAGCCAATACCAATATTACAGTTTCTCTTAAAAGCCAGTTATTAAAAGAAGATTTTGATGTCCTGCATACGCATTTGCCGCATCCCTGGAGCGCCGATATCAGCGCTATTGTCGCAAAGAATAAGAAAAAACCTTTATTTTTGACCTATCATAATGATATTACCGGCCGAGGGGTTAATAAGCTGGTGGCCGCTTTTTATAACCTGACGGCTTTAAAAATACTCCTGAAACAATCGCGCAAAATATTTTTAACGAGTGAAAATTATATTAATTATTCGGTATTTTTAAGGCCGTTTGCGGATAAGATTGTTGTCGCGCCTTTAGGGGTGGACTTGGATAAATTTAAGCCACTGGATGTTGATACAAAGAAGGATACTTCTTTGAGCGCCTTTTTTTTAAGCCGATTAGACAAATTTCATCGTTATAAAGGGTTGGAATATCTTATCCTGGCAATTAAACAGGTTATTCAAAAAATTCCTTTTAAGCTGTACGTTGGAGGGGAAGGTGAATTATTGCCGTATTATCGTGATTTTGTAAAAGAAAACGGGTTGGACAACTCCGTCATTTTTTTAGGCAAGTTGCGCGATGAAGATGTCTTAAAAAATTATAACGCCTGCGATGTGTTTGTTTTGCCTTCAACAACATCTGTGCAGGAAGGATTCGGGCTTGTAGCATTAGAGGCGATGGCTTGTAAAAAGGCGGTTATTGTCAGCGCGATCACGGGGGTTGCCGGCGATGTTAAAAAACACAATGCCGGAGTTGTTGTGGCTCCATGCAGTATAAATGAGTTGTCAGAGGCCATGTATTCTGTGTTGTCAGACCAGAAACGGCGCATGGAAATGGCTGATAATGCCTATAAATTGGTTAATAATAAATACACCTGGGATAAACATGCTTCAATCGTAGAACAGGAGTATCTCAGGAGTGTGTAAAGAACAAAAAACCAACTGAATTTATCCGATGGAAAAAATGCCTTTAGTTTCTATTATTACTATTAACTATAAAAATTATCTTGATACGATTGAATGTTTAGCCTCTTTGCGGGGAATAGAATATTATCCTTATCAAATAATTGTCATAGATAATAATTCTCCGAATGATTCTTTCGCGCGCATTAAAAAATGGCTGAAGGCTGAAGAAAGGGTTGATTTTAACTGGAATAGTTTGAATATGGGCACAATTGCCGGCTTATCCAATCCGGTTGCGTTTATATCATATCGTTTTGATGGGGAAGAATTTATTGAAGAAGAAAAACAGTTATTGAATAACAGCAATGATAGCGAAAAAACAAAAAAAAATTCCGAACGCCCTTTAATTTTAATTAATTCAAATAAAAACCTGGGGTTTTCAGGCGCGAACAACTTAGGGGTTAAATTTGCGTTAAAGAATAATTCCCCCGAATTATTTTGGTTTTTAAATAATGATACTGTAGTTGAAAAACAAGCCTTAAGCGCGCTTATAAATACAATATGTAAAGATCAAAAAATAGGTTTGGTGGGGTCGAAACTGCTTTATTACTATAATCCGGATTGTATTCAGTATTTGGGCGGAGGTAAAATAAAGTATAACTACGCGACTTTTCCGTATCAGGATAGTAAGGATTTTGTCGCGGAGGATATCGAGTTTAAGGGATATATTACCGGCGCCAGTTTTTTGATAAAAAGAGAGGTAACCGACAGGGTAGGCTTATGGGATGAAAATTTTTTTATGTCGGTAGAAGATGTGGAATATAGTTTTAGGATTAAAAAAGCCGGTTATAAATTGTATGCGTGTTCAGGAAGCAGGATATATCATAAGGATGGCGCCAGCACCAAGACAAAAAAGGAAAATCGATATTTTTTAGGAAGGAAAACAAAACGCGTATCTTTTAATAGTTTCAATTTGCCGGGATACTATGATTTACGGAATTGGATATATTTTAATAAAAAACATCGTACGTTGATTTCTAAGATGTTTTGTTACTATTTATTTTTGCCGGCTTATTTTCTTGCGGTAATTATTTTTATAATTTTTTTTGACGACCATAAATTTGGAAGAATTAAGCTGGTAGTCAAGGCTTTTAAGGATGGGTTAACAAATAAATTAGGCCCGTTAATATAATGCCGAACGCAAAGTTTTTTTCAGCAAATTCCGGGTAAAATCGGAGTAAGTGTTTGTTATGCGCAAGAAAATTTTAGAAATAGGATGCGGCGAGGGGGTTAACGCCTCTCATCTATCTAAGTATAATGATATTATCGGGATTGATATGTCTGAGGAAAATATAGTTGTTGCCCGGAGAAAGTTTCCCGGTGTAGACTATCGGGTAATGAATACTGAGAACCTGGGGTTCGCGAATAATTATTTTGACCAGATTTACGCTCTGGATGTGCTGGAACACGTTGATAATTTAGATCGGGTTATCGCCGAAGCCTGGCGGGTTTTAAGGCCGGGAGGGGAATTTATCGTTAATATTCCTTATTGGAAATCAGAAAAATGGCTTTTGAAGCTAAGGCCCACTTATTTTAATGAGATTCATCATTGCCGTATTTTTGAAGAAAACAGTTTAGAGGAATTGTTAGAGGGAAAAAATTTTAGTTTAATGAAAAAGAACAGAGTTGGTTTTCTGAGCCATGTGTATTTATATTATATGTTTAAGCGCACACCCGTAGGTAAAACTCAGTTGGGGATCGGCGATTGGCGAGATAACTGGAAGACTAAACTTTTATCTATTATCTTAATGTTTTTTGACGAGAGGCTCTTTAAAACACCAATAAAGTATTGTCCGGTTTGGCTTATAACCTTGCCCATTGGGTTAATGATTAATTGTTTTGGGAATATTTTTTTCCCCAAGGCGCTATTTTATAAATTCAAAAAAAATGCTTAGAAAAGAAGATATAATTTTTGTTGTCAATCCCTTGCTTTGGTATGAGAATATGTACCCCAGCGGCATACTTTATCTTTCCGGGTATTTGAAAAAGATGGGATTTGATAATATTATTTTAGATTCACAACTTTCTCAGGCTAAAGTCGGGTATTCTTTAAGAGAAAAGCTGCTGCTGGAAAGAATTATTCAACTTAATCCTCGGGTAGTTTGTTTTTCATCCAGCCATCGTGAGTTTGCTGAAGTTGTTAGAATGAATTATGCGCTTAAAAAAGCAAATAAAGATATTTTTACCATTGTGGGAGGGTCACAGCCGACTTATCGTTTTGCGGATTTTCTGGATAATGGATTTGATTATTCCGCTATAGGTGAAGGAGAAATTACCTTATACGAGTTTGTTCATGAGATTTTTAAAGGATCATCTGAATGGGAAAATATCAATGGTTTGGCTTGGAAAAGTAAGGGGCAGATAATATTAAATTCTCCTCGGACGTTAATGGACGAGCCCAAGATGAACAGCCTGGATGTTTTGCCTTACGATAAAATAGATCAGAGGTATTTTGATATTAATATCAATATAATCAGAGGGTTACCATTAAAAGGCGCGCTGCTGTTAACCAGCAGAGGCTGCCCTTTTAACTGTTCTTATTGCGGCTGTAATCTTATTTTTGGCAGAAAACTGCGTTTCCGTTCTTTTGAAAATATAGAAGCGGAGGTTAAATTTCTTAAAGAGAAATTAGACATAGAAGGGATTTGGATCGTAGATGATACTTTTACCATAAAAAAAGAGCACGCGATAGGGGTAGCCAGGATTTTAAAAAAATACGGACTAATCTGGGGTTGTCAGTCCCGGGTGGACACTATAAATGAAGAATTAATAACTATAATGCGTGAATCAGGATGCGTCCAGATTGATTTCGGGGTTGAGTCCGGCAATCAGAGGATCCTGGACGAGATAATCGGCAAAAAAACCAATATTACCCAGATTACAGAAGCTTTTGCTCTTGCTAAGAAGCACAAAGTCAGGACTTTGGCGAACTTTATGCTGGGTTTTCCTACTGAGACTTATCAAGAGCTTAAAGATACCGAAAGCATCGCAGATTTAATCGATGCCGATGTTTATATCTTTTCTATTGCAACTCCTTTACCGGGAACGCGGCTATATGAGCTGGTTAATGAGGATATCAATCCTTCTGAATATTCTTCTTTGGATTGGAACGGAAGCGAATTGACTGAGCGGTTAAATAAGTCTGGAATAAAAAATATTTTCAGGGAAAGAGTTAGGTTGCACCGGAAATATTTGTTTAATTCTTTGGTTAAATCAATTTTTTCTCTGGAGAATTACTTCTTTTTCTTAAAGCGGACATATAAGCTCAGGAGATTGTCTTTTATTTTCAGCTTATTCTATAAATGTTTAAAACAGGTTTGTATGTGTGTTAAGCCGGATAAGAAGTGTTAGATAAAATAAAACATTTGCTAAGGCATATTAATTTAAAAATACGGGAAAAAGGTTTTTTTTGCTATATTAAAGCAGGGATCTTCTTGCTGATGAAAATAATTTTTTATCCTGTTGGTTTTATTTTATCGTTTTTTTTCAGTGTTTTAAATATAAGATTTCTTAATATCTTAACTTTTCGCATAGGCCATTTATGCGCAGAACCGGATTGTTATATTAAAGAGGAAATTTTAGGTAAGCACCCCAAATATAAGGCTTTCATCTTAGCGCCAAGAGGAAAAGTTTCGAATAAACATTTGTTATCTTATTGGGAGAAGTATTTTAGAATAATTAGATCTTCCATCGCATGGATTTTTCTAAAACCATTATCAGAAAATCCATTTACGGGTTTTAGTGTTCATAGGTATTGCAGTGTTATAAATAAGAACGCGGGTTATCCACGCATACAAGATGAATATTATAAATCCGGCGGACAGCCTTTACTGGTATTAACGGAGTTTGATCGTATGCGAGGCCGTGATTTATTGTCGAAACTTGGTATGCCCCGCGATGCTTGGTTTGTTTGTGTGCATTGCCGTGAAGAGGGGTATATAGGTAGAGAGGGGCAAACTTACCGCAACGCGGATATTTCTAATTATTTTCCTGCCATGGATGCTATTGTGGAAAAAGGGGGGTGGGTTATTAGGTTAGGGGATCCAAGTATGAAATTAATTCCTCTTAAAAAAAACATTATTGATTATGCGCATTTGGATATTAAAAGCGATTGGATGGATATTTTTCTGTCCGCAAGCTGTGAGTTTTTTTTAGGCAGCGCGTCTGGTCTTTATGTAGCAGCTAATATTTTCGGAGTTCCTGCCGGAACTGTAAATAATCTGCCTGTGTCAACGGTTCTTCCTTATGGGCCGCATAGCGTGGGAATACCTATGTTTATACGTTTTGAGAGAGAGAAACGCTATCTTAGTTTTAAGGAAGTTCTAAATTCTTCAGTAGGTGATTTCCGTTCTGACCATTTATATAAGGAAGCCGGCCTGGTAACGGTGCAAAATTCTTCGGAGGATATTAAAGAGCTTATGATTGAGATGTTTGATAGGGTAAAAGGTAATCTTAAATACACAGAAGAAGATGAACGTTTGCAGGAGAGGTTTAAATCTCTTATGAAGCCCAACCATTATTCTTACGGAGCTGTTTCCAGAGTTGGCAGAGAATTTTTAAGAAAATACGAGTATTTATTATAAAGTTGTCCGGGCGAGTAAAAGGTAAATGTTAAAGTGTAACTATTTTGCGCATAAGAATAGGCAGAAGGAGCGTGTTAATATACAATGGGCGAATTAAATTATAGCGAAAAGGTAATGGATCATTTCCTGCATCCGCGCAATGTGGGAGAAATGCCTGATGCCAGTGGGGTTGGAAACGTGGGGAATCCGGTCTGCGGCGACGTGATGCGGATGTATCTGAAGGTGGAAAATGATTTGATAGTGGATGCCAAATTCAAGACTTTTGGCTGTGGCGCGGCAATAAGCACGAGTTCTATAATGACTGAGATGGTTAAAGGTAAAACTATTGAGGAAGCCTTAAAGATTTCTAATAAATCTGTGGCAGAGGCATTGGGAGGGTTGCCGGTGGCAAAATTGCATTGTTCTGTTTTAGCGGAACAGGCTTTAAGAGCTGCTTTAGCGGACTATTATAATAAAATAGGCAAGGACCCAGGCGCGTTTATGCCGAAAACAGATGCTGATGAACATCATCAGGGGCATTAAGTATTGTTGTTATAATGGGTTATATTAAGGTGTTTATATGGCGAAAAAGAACTTGATTGAGAAGTTGACAAAGCAGGAAATCCGTAGTAAAATTCTGTTGAGGTTAAAGAAACAGAAGGATATCAACAGGGTTAAAAAAAGCAAGTTAGTAAAGGAGAAATTATTTAGAGATAAGGTTTTTAAAAAGGCAAAGATAGTGTTGTTTTTTATCTCTTTTGGCGGTGAAATTAATACACAGGATATGATAAGAGAAGCTAGAAAATCAGGTAAGATAGTCGCGGTTCCGGTTTGTAAAAGAAGTGGAATAATGAGGCCAAGTGTGTTGCTTGCGAAAGCAAAATTAATACGCGGCCTTTATGGAATATGCGAGCCAGCGATTAAAAGATTTGTTAATTTAGAAGAATTAGACCTTGTAATTGTGCCAGGAATCGCTTTTGATAAAAAAGGCAATCGATTGGGGCGCGGTAAAGGTTATTATGACCGTTTTTTGCGTAAGCTCCCCGAAAAGGCCTCATCAATTGGGCTGGCATTTGATTTTCAAATCTTACCACATATCCCCGCCAACAGCCTCGATAAAAAAGTAGACAAAGTAATTTTTGCCTGAAAAGACCTAAAAACAGAAAAGCCTAAAAACTAAAATTTATTCCTTATTCTTTTATGTTGTAAGAAGGAAAAAATTTTTAGTTTTTTAGTTTTTTGTTTATATTATGGAGGTTAATTAACAAATGCCGAATATATTTATTATCTTAGGGGTGGCTTTGGTTTCGGTATTTCTGGGTTATTTTTATAGGAGATATATTGCCGAAAAAAAGACAGGGGCGGCCGAAACAAAGGCAAGACAGATTTTAGAGCAGGCTAAAAAAGAAGCGCAAGACAAACATCGTGAAGCGGAGTTAGAAGCAAAGGATCTTTTGTACCGGATGCGCCAGGATTTTGAACGCCAGACACAGGACAGGCGCCAGGAAATCAGCAATTTAGAAAAAAGGCTTAGCCAGAAAGAAGAAAATATTGACCGCCGGTTGGGGCTTTTAGAGGTAAAAGAAAGGGATATTGAAGCAAAATATCAGAATATTCAGAAACAGGAAGATGCTTTAAAAGCAAAAGACAACCAGTTGCATTTGCTTATCGCGGAAGAAAAAGAAAGGCTGCAGAAGATTTCTTCTCTGTCTGCGGAAGAGGCAAAAAAGATCTTACTCGCCCGGTTGAATGATGAACTTCAGGCGGAGAAATCGCTTTATATTAAAAAGTATGAAGAGGATTTGCGCAGCACCGCGGATAAAAAGTCCAGAGAAATCCTTAGTTTGGCGATTCAGCGCTGTGCCGCCGAGCATACTGTAGAGTCAACTGTAAGCGTGGTCAATTTGCCCGGGGATGAAATGAAAGGCAGGGTTATCGGAAGAGAAGGAAGGAATATCCGGGCGTTTGAAATGGCAACCGGCGTTGATGTGATTATTGATGATACTCCTGAAGCCGTAAGTTTATCCTGTTTTGATACTGTGCGCAGAGAAATAGCCCGTATGGCTTTGGAAAAACTTATTACTGACGGCAGGATCCATCCCGGCAGGATAGAAGAGGTTGTTGAAAAAGCTAAAAGAGAGATGGATGAGAAGATTCGTGAAGAAGGAGAACGCGCGGCGTTTGAGTCCGGTGTTGACGGGCTGCATCCGGAATTAATAAAGCTATTAGGGCGCTTAAGATATCGTACAAGTTTTGGGCAGAATGCTCTTCAGCATTCTAAAGAAGTGTCTTTTCTTTTAGGCGTAATGGCTTCTGAATTAGGGTTGGATTTTAAATTGGCTCGGCATATAGGCTTATTGCACGACATAGGCAAAGCCGTTGACCATCAGGTCGAAGGCACACATGCTAAAATTGGAGCGGATTTAGCTAAGAAATATAATGAGCCGGTGGATATTATTTCCTGCATTGAATCTCATCACGAAGAAGTAGAAGCTAAAAGCCTTTACGCGGTGTTGACTGTGGCAGCGGATGCTATCAGCGCGGCAAGGCCGGGGGCAAGGCGTGAAACTCTTGAAACGTATATAAAGCGTTTAGATAAATTAGAGTCTATAGCCAACGTGTTTAAAGGGGTTGAAAAGTCTTTCGCTATACAGGCTGGACGGGAGATCCGTGTCATTGTGCAGTCTGAGAAAATCGCTGATTCAGAGATTACTAATTTAGCGCGCGAGATCCGTAAAAAAATAGAAGAAGGCATGGAGTACCCTGGGCAGATTAAAGTAACTGTGATTCGTGAAACCAGGGCGGTGGAGTACGCTAAATAGTCGACAGTCTACGGTCGACAGTCCACAAATGCTTGTGGTCTGTGTTCCGTAGACTAGGGACTTACATACATATGAAGATTCTGTTTATCGGAGATATAGTAGGCAGCCCCGGGAGGGAGGCGGTAAAAAAACTCTTGCCGGGATTAAAGGAAGAATATTCGCTTGATTTTGTTATTGCCAACGCGGAAAACGCCGCCGGAGGTTCTGGCATTACCGCAAGAGTCAGCCAGGAGTTGTTTGATTCCGGTGTTTCTGTGCTTACTTCCGGGGATCATATTTGGAAAAAAAGCGATATCTTTGAAGTTCTTCGTAAGGAAGAACGGGTTTTAAGGCCGGTAAATTTTCCTGTTGGATCTCCTGGTTTTGGTTCAGGGGTATTTAAAACGCGCGGTGATATTAAAATAGGCGTGATTAATGTCCAAGGCAGGGTTTTTATGGAAGCGCTGGATTCTCCGTTTCTAACAGTTTCCAGCGCGGTAGAATTAGTTTTAAAGGAAACAAATATAATAATTGTGGATGTTCATGCGGAGGCAACATCGGAAAAAGTTGCGTTGGGTTGGTATTTAGACGGGAAGGTCTCCGCTGTTTTAGGTACGCATACACATATTCAAACAGCGGATGAAAAAATCTTGCCCGGCGGGACAGCTTATCTTACAGATGCGGGTATGACCGGGCCGTACAATTCTGTTATAGGCAGGAAAATAGAAAACGTTTTAGAAAGATTTATTACTTCAATTCCGGTAAGGTTTGAGGTAGCCCTTGAGGATATCCAGTTGCATGGCGCGGTGATAGATATAGATGATAGGACAGGCAAAGCCATATCGATTACGCGGGTACAAAAAAAACTTGCCTTATAATAATAAATTCTAAAATGAAACGTAGAACAGCTAGACAGAAAGAAAGAAAAAATAAAAACCGGTTTTTTTATTTTTCTGTTTTTCTGTTTTTCTGTTTTTTAGTTTTTTGCGGTTTAGTTTACGCTCAGGACGCGGACCTTGAGTTTAATATCGATGTTAATTCAAATACTACAGTTTTACCAAAGATATTTAAACCGGGCATGGATTTAAGCGGTAGAGGCCAGCATCAAACAAAAAATTGGCCTCAAAGCCTGTCTGCTCAAGAGGTTTTGGATGTTTGGCAGAAGGATATAGGTTTTAGCGGAGTATACAGGATCCAATATGATTTATGGGAAATAAATGAAAATGCCAGAAGCGCAGATGGGCAAAAGGAGCTGTTGTCCAATTATGAAAATATTATTAAAAAAATAAGCGATGCCGGCGGTACCGTGATTTTAGATATTTTTGGCACGCCAGCCGGTTTAGGAAAGGTTTTAGATAAAAAAAGCCCGTCCATGGATTTGAATGTTTTGAAAGAATTGGTAAAGAACCATATACGGGAACTCAGCTGTAATAAGAAATATAATATTTGGTATGAAGTTTGGAGCGCTCCGGATTTGGATGAATTTTTCCTGGGCAGAAAAGATGAGTATCTTTTGCTTTATCAAGCTGTTGCTACAGGGATAAAAGAGTTGGAGGCGGAATACAAGATACACATCCCGGTAGGCGGACCGGCTGTCAGCTGGTGGTTTCAAAATTGCGGAAAAAATAGCATTGTTACCCCCGAGAAGAGCTTGATATATGACTTGATTAAATACTGTTATAATTATCAGTTACCGGTAGATTTTATTACTTGGCATACTTATTCCACGGATCCGAAGGTGGAGTCTGAAATTACAGGGTACAATAAAACCTCTGTTGCCCTTATCAGGGAGTGGCTCGCGTATTTTAAGTTTGATAAAAATACGCCTTTGATCGTAGATGAATGGAATTATGACAGCGGAGCTAATTTTCTTTCGGCAAGGCAGTCAATGGCTAATATCTGTGCCAGTTTTATACCATCCCGTATAAAAAACATGTACGATTCGGGGATTGATTACCAGTTGTATTTTTCCTTGGAAGATTTTCAAGGCAACAAAGAACATGTGTCAAGGAATACGGGGGCGTTTTGGTTTAATCCCGAAAGCCAAGAGTATAATGGCGGGGGCAAGCTTACATATAATGTCTTTAAACTATTAGCCGGTTTAGGTAAGAATATGTTCCTTCTGCCTAAAACCAACGATGATTTTATAGATATAATTGCTACAAAGGCAGAGGACGATATTGTTATTCTTATTTATAATTATATAGACCCTGAGATGGCTAAAAATTATATATCGCGCAATGTCGCTGTTTTGAATGAGCCCGAAAGAAAAGTTTTGTTGAGTTTTATTAAATCCGGTAAATTAGAAAAAATTATTTCATGCCAGGTAGATGCTTCAAAATTAGGCGTTAGCAAGAGGTTAAGGGAGATATTTAAGAAAACGCAGGAATTAAATACGCACGCTAAAATATTTAAATCTATCAGCCGTAAAATCAAGATAAATATTAAAAACATAGATATAAAAGAGAATTATTTGTATCAGAGGTACTCGATTGATTCTTCCACTAACCCCGGGCAGGAATTTGTTCCGTTAGAGCAAAGCGATGTCAGCGGGCAGGATTTGTATACGGTGATGTTGATGATGCAGCCGTATTCCGTGAATGCCATTATCTTAAAGAAGCAACCGAAAGAAGTTGCGCCCATTATTGAGCCGGCGGCCGCGCAATTACAGCCGGCGCTTGATGAGGCGGTGGAAAAAGAAGTAAGCCCGGCGCAAACGGAGAATACGGGTAACGCCGGCAATATTTTTAAGAAAAATTTAACAGAAGAAATACATGTGGAGGAAAGCTTTAACCGGACACAACCGGAAATCAATCCGAATAATAGCACAGAAGAGGATTTAAAAAATGAGCAGAAGGCAACAGAGCCTTTTGTTAATAAAACTAATTCGATTCAATCAGAAATTAATAATACGGCGGCAAATTAATTCCCTTCGGTAAATTACCGGGTTTCAGCCCGGGGATGAACGGGGAGTTTATTAGAGCTTACGGGTGTATCTGCTGCTATAACCGAAAATTACGCTTGATGCCAGAGGCTATTCCAGATTTATTCGCTCCTTTAAAAGATCGCGAAGGGGCAAAACATGTTTATACGGTTTCTGAAATTACCCACGGGATAAAATTGGTACTTGAAGATTCTTTTGGCCAGGTTTGGGTGGAGGGAGAGATTTCTAATTTCAGGCCGCATTCTGCGGGGCATTTTTTTTCGTTAAAGGACGAGAAAGCTGTATTGAATGCCGTGATTTTTAATCGAGACGGCAAAGACCTTAAATTTAAAATAGAGGACGGGCTTAAAGTTATATGTTTCGGTAAGATCGATGTTTATGCTCCGTATGGCAAATACCAGATCATTATTGAAAAAATAGAGCCTAAAGGCATAGGCGGGTTACAGTTGGCATTAGAGCAATTAAAAAAAAGATTAGAAAAAGAAGGGTTGTTTTCAGAAGAGCATAAAAGGCCTATTCCATATTTGCCGAAGAATATAGGCATAGTTACTTCAATTCATGGCGCGGCAATAAAGGATATATTGAAAGTATTAGATAGAAGGTTTAAAGATATTCATATAATTGTCAAATCGGTTAGCGTGCAGGGAGATGACGCTAAAGAAGAGATTTCTCAAGCTATCAAAGATTTGAATTATTTTAACCAACAGGTTAATCTTTCTGAGCGTATTGAGGTTATGATTGTCGGCCGCGGCGGCGGAAGCATAGAAGATTTGTGGGCGTTTAATGAAGAGATAGTTGCCAGGGCGATATACAATTCAAAAATTCCCGTAATTTCCGCTGTCGGCCATGAACGGGATTGGACAATAGCCGATTTAGTGGCAGATTTGCGCGCGCCTACGCCCTCTGCGGCGGCTGAGCAGGTAATACCTAGAAAAGAAGATTTACAGGAGGAATTAGTCGGCTTGATCGAGGATATTAAAAGGGCGTTTTTTGATATCGCGTCCGCTTTTGAAGAAAGCGTGGGAGATTTAACGCACCGGTTGAATATCAATATGATGCATTCCTGGGAGCTAAACGCCGGTAAATTCGAATCTGTAATGAGAAAATTAAAAGTTTTGAACCCGGCGGAATTGATCCCGAAACATAAAGACCGGGTATTAGATTTAGCCAGGCAAATTCAAGTGCGGATAGGCCATTTTGTTAAATTAAGAGAGATGAGATTTGTCAAGTCGGCGGAAAAAATAACCAACCTTAACCCTTTGAATATTTTGAGCCGCGGATATAGCGTGACATTTAGTTTTCCCGGCAATGAAATTGTAAAAGAGGCGCACAGTTTAAAGGCCGGCGATGTTATTAAAACCAGGGTGCATAAGGGGGAGTTCTTAAGTAAGGTTATCGAAATAGTGAAAAATAATCCAAGTTAGTTTTGACGGTAAATAATAATTTGTATTCTGGAGGTCAACGGTTATGGCGGAAATAAAATTTGAAGAGGCGATAAAGAAATTAGAAAAAATAGTGGAAGATTTGGAAAAAGGGGATTTATCTTTGGATGAGGCGTTAAAAAAATATCAGGACGGTTTGGAAATGTCGCGTATGTGCGCGCAAAGGCTGGATAATGCCAAAAAGAAAATAGACGTTTTAGTAAAAAATAAAAAAGGGGAATTTGAATTAAAACCTTTCGATTCGCCGGCTGCTTCTTCTGCTGCTTTACCTGAGGATACAGATTAAACATGTTTCTGGAAAAAATAAATAATCCGCAAGATTTAAAAAAGTTAAATATTGATCAGTTGCCTAAATTGGCGTTAGAAATCAGGCAGCGGATTATAGATGTAATTTCTTCTAACGGCGGGCATTTGGCTTCCAGCCTTGGAGCGGTAGAGTTGGCTATCGCTTTGCATTATTGTTTAGACGCTCCGAAGGATAAGATTGTTTGGGATGTCGGGCATCAGACTTACGCTCATAAATTGCTGACCGGGCGCAATAAGGATTTTGCTTCAATCCGTCAATATCAAGGCTTAAGCGGGTTTCCTTCCAAGGATGAGTCGGAATATGATGTTTTTACTACCGGTCATAGTTCAACCGCGGTATCATTAGCTCTTGGGCTTGCCTGTTCCAGAGGTAACCTGCCGGCAGAAGATAATTCCAAGGTGGTAGCCATAATCGGAGACGGTTCTGTAAGCGGCGGTTTGTGTTTTGAAGGGCTCAACAATGCCGGGCATATCAAAAAGGACATAATGGTTGTTTTGAATACTAATGAATTAAGTATTGCTCCGAATGCCGGGGCATTAAGCGTTTATTTGAATAAAATCATATCCTTACCGGTTTATAACCGTTTCAGGAATTCTTTGGAGTCTTTTGTTAAATCGCGCGTGCCTAAAGGCAGCCGTTTGATACGGCTTGCCAATAAATTTGAAGAAGGGTTGAAAGGATTATTTGTTCCGGGAATGCTTTTTGAAGAATTGGGTTTTCGTTATTTTGGCCCTTTTGACGGCCATAACTTAAACCTGTTAATTCCGTCGTTAAGGAATATTCTTCATATCAAGGGCCCTGTTTTGTTGCATGTAGTTACTAAAAAAGGCAAGGGTTATTCTCCGGCGGAAAAAGATCCCGTGAGGTTTCACAGCATTGGCCCGTTTGATATTAAGACGGGAAATCTTTTAGCTAAGAATGTATCCGCGCCATTGACGTATACAGAAGTTTTTCGTGATAGCGTTGTGGAGCTTGCTAAGGATAATAAAAAAATCGCGGCGATTACCGCGGCTATGCCGGAAGGCACCGGCCTTGATAAGTTCCGCGATCTATACCCTCAAAGGTTTTTTGATGTTGGGATCGCCGAAGGGCACGCTGTCTGTTTTGCCGCGGGACTTGCTAAAAACGGGTTCAAACCTATTGTCGCGATATATTCTACTTTTTTACAAAGGGCATACGATCAAATAATGGAATGTGTGGCGTTGCAAAACCTTAATGTGGTTTTCGCGCTTGACCGCGCCGGTGTAGTTGGAGAAGACGGCCCGACGCATCAAGGGGTTTTTGATGTGGCGTATTTAAGGACTATACCTAATATGGTCATAATGGCGCCGAAAGATTCTGAGGAATTAAAAGCAATGCTTGATTTTGCCGTTAAAATTGATAAGCCGGTATCAATAAGGTATCCTAAATCAGCGTGCCCTTCTATAAGCTTTGAGGCTAATAAACTGGAATTAGGTAAATCGGAGGTATTAAAGCAGGGAAATGATTTTGTTGTTATTGCCTTGGGCAGTATGGTTTTGCCTTGCTTTGAAGCAATGGAATTGTTAGAGAAAGAAAAAATATTCGGCACTTTAATCAACGCGCGTTTTGTTAAACCATTGGATAATTGTTTATTTGAAAATATAACGAAAAAAACAAAGTATATTTTTACAGTAGAAGACGGTATTAAAGAAGGCGGTTTCGGCAGCGCTGTTTCAGATATATTAAAATTACCCGTAATTAAGTTGGGGGTGCCGGATGGATTTATAACCTGCGGCAAGAGGCAGATTTTGTTAGATAAATATGGGTTAACAAAAGAAGGGATTGCTAAAACAATCCGGGAAGTTTTTAAAGCAAATGGCAAAGATTAGTATTAATAAAGATAACTGTAAGGGGTGTTTTTTGTGCGTTAGTTTTTGCCCAAAAGGGCTGCTGAAACAGAGTGAAAAATTGAACAATAAAGGTTTTCAGTCGGTGGATTTTTTACAAACCGGAGAATGTTTAGGCTGTTCTATGTGCGCGATTATCTGTCCGGATTGTTGTATTGAAGTGTGGAAATGATAAATATGATTAAAAGAATATTAATGAGCGGCAATGAAGCGATCGCGGAAGGGGCTCTTCAGGCGGGATGCCTTTTTTACGCGGGTTATCCGATTACTCCGCAAAATGAATTGATTGCCTATATGGCCGAAAAAATGCCTGAAATGGGCCGGGTATGTATTCAAGCAGAATCAGAATTAGCGGCAATAAATATGGTGTTTGGCGCGGCTGCGGCTGGCGTAAGAGCGATGACTTCATCTTCAAGCCCTGGAGTAAGCCTTAAACAAGAGGGGATTTCTTATCTGTCCGGAGCGGAGTTGCCGGCTGTTATTGTTAATATAATGCGCGGTGGGCCCGGATTAGGCAATATTTCGCCTTCCCAATCGGATTATTTTCAGGCAACGAAGGGAGGCGGCCATGGAGATTATCATTCTATTGTTCTTGCCCCGTCTTGTGTTCAGGAAGCTTACGAACTTATGTATTTTGCGTTTGATCTGGCGGACAAATACCGTAATCCCGTTATTCTTTTAGGAGATGGTCTTTTGGGCCAGATGATGGAACCGGTTTTAGTTCGGAGTTCGGAATTTGAAGTTGGGAGAGAAAAACTCCCGGTTCCTAACTCACAACTCCTAACTAAAGCGTGGGCATTAACCGGTTGTAAAGGAAGAGCCGCTAATATAATCAGGTCTCTTTATATAAACGAAGGAGAGCTGGAAATTGTTAACCTGAGGCTGCAAAAAAAGTACAAAATTATCAGTAATAAAGAACAGCTTTGCGAAAGTTTGTTTTTAGAAGACGCTCAGGTTGTTGTAGTCGCTTATGGAACAATGGCGCGGATTGCCAAAAGCGCGGTGAAAAAGTTAAGAGGGAAAAATATAAAAGTTGGATTGATCCGCCCTGTGACTCTTTGGCCTTTCCCCGGTAAAACATTTAAACAACTGCTGTTGAAAAAAAAGAGAATAAAATTCCTGGTTACAGAGATGTCTTATGGGCAAATGATCGAAGATGTGAAGCTGGCGATTGATTGTAAATTCCCCGTAGAGTTTTTAGGCAGGGCAGGCGGGGGAATTCCGACGGAAGAAGATATTATACGGAAAATCAGGCGTTTAATGTTTAAAGTTTAATGTTTTTGACATTAAACATAGCACATTAAACATAAAACAAAAAATGCAATTAGAGAAAGTTTTCAGCCATCCGCAATCGTTAAGAGATATCCAGACGCATTATTGCGCCGGCTGCGGGCACGGTATCGCGCACCGGCTGGTTGCTAAAATAGTGGATGAATTGGCGATAAGAGAAAAAGTTATTGCGGTGGCTCCGGTTGGCTGCGCGGTATTAGCGTATAAGTATTGGGATTTCGATTGTTCTGAAGCGGCGCATGGAAGGGCTATGGCTGTTGCCTGCGCGATAAAAAGAGTAAGGCCGGAAAATATTGTGTTTACCTATCAGGGGGATGGCGATTTAGCCGCTATTGGCACTAATGAAACAATACATACCGCTAATCGCGGGGAAAATATTACTGTTATTTTTATTAATAACGCGGTTTACGGCATGACCGGCGGGCAAATGGCGCCGACAACATTAGTAGGCCAAAAAACAGACACAACGCGTAAGGGCAGAGAACCCGCGGCTCAAGGGTATCCTTTAAGGATTTCTGAAATTCTGGGTACTTTAAAGGCAGTAAAATATGTTGAGAGAGTTTCATTACATTCGCCTCAAGAAGTAGTTAAAGCCGGGAACGCGATAAAGCAGGCATTTCAAAATCAGATGGATAATATTGGTTTTTCTTTTGTCGAAGTCCTTTCTGCCTGTCCGACTTATTGGGGGCTGCCTCCTAAAAAGGCGCTTGATTGGATAAGAGACGTAATGATAAAAGAATTTCCTTTGGGAAGAATAAAATGACCGAACATATTATTATCGCCGGCAGCGGCGGGCAAGGGATTATCCTGTTAGGAAAGGTTTTGGCTGAAGCGGCAATGCGGGGCAATAAGCATGTAACGTGGATGCCTTCTTATGGCGCGGAGGTGCGCGGAGGGACAGCGCATTGTATGGTTATTATTTCTGATGAAGAAATAGGATCTCCCTGTATAGATAAGGCTGATACTTTAATTGCCATGAACGATTCTTCTTATGAAAGATTCCAACTCAGGGTGAAAAAAAATGGGTTGTTTATTATTAATACGTCTTTAGTTCTTCGGGAACTTAAAAATACCGCGCATAGAGCAGGATATCCTTTTACCGATATCGCGATGGGGTTAGGCAATATTAAAATCGCGAATATGGTAGCTTTAGGATGTTTTTTAGCAAAGAAAAAAATTTTTGATAAGGAACTTGCTTTGAGTACCATTGAAGCAATTGCTCCGCCGGGGAAAAAAGATTTGGTAGCAATTAATAAAGAGGCGGTATTAAGAGGCGCCGGCTTGATAAAATAAATAAAACAATATATACTGTAATATATGGCTTGTAAAAAAAGGACATAATAATGATAAGAGTAAGGTTTGCGCCCAGCCCTACGGGGTATTTGCATATAGGCGGTTCAAGGACTGCTTTATTTAATTGGCTTTACGCGAAAGCAAAACAAGGCACTTTTGTTCTCAGGATCGAAGATACCGACGCCGCGCGTTCTCAAAAAGAATATCTGGATGAAATATTGGACAGCCTTAAATGGATGGGGTTTGAGTGGGATGAACTTTATTACCAGAGCCAGAGATTTGGCATATATAGGGAATTTGCCGAAAAATTATTAAAACAAGGCACGGCTTACATAGAGAAAACAGAGGGTAAAGGCGAGGCCATAATTTTCAAAGTTTTGCCTAAGAAAGTAAAAGTTACCGACCTTATCAGGGGAGAAATTGAATTTGACAGCGAAATAATAAAAGACCAGGTGTTGATTAAATCTGACGGGACTCCCACCTATAATTTTGCTTGTGTGGTTGACGACGCGACAATGAATATAACCCATGTGATAAGAGGCGATGACCATATATCTAATACTCCTAAACAGGTAATTTTGTATGAAGCCTTAGGTTTTGAATTGCCTAAATTCGCGCATCTGCCGCTTATTTTGTCCAAAGAGGGAGGCAGGCTTTCTAAGCGTAAGGGCGCTACAGCGATTTCCGATTTTCGCAAGATGGGTTATTTGCCGCAAGCTATGGTTAATTATCTGTTGCTTTTGGGCTGGTCGCCGGGCGGCAACCGTGAGGTAATAGATATAAATGAGGCGGTTAAATTATTTGATATAAAAAATATCAATACGACTGCCGCGGTATTGGATTTGGATAAGCTGGATTGGATGAATAACCAATATCTTAAAAAGGCGGACCCCGAAAAGCTTACTGATGAATTAATCCCTTCTTTGATCGAAAAAGGATATATAGAAGCTGATAAATTTGATAGGAACGCTATTGTGTCATTGGTGAAAATTTTTCAAGGCAGGCTCACCGTATTAAATGATTTTGTTGATTGGGCGGATTTCTTTTTCGTGAAAGACCTGATAATAGACCCGCAGGCGCAGGAAAAGTTTTTAAACAAAGATTTTTCCCGCGAATTCAAGCTTTTTATAGAAAGGCTGGAGGCACTTGATAATTTTGATATTCTTTCTATTGAATCTTGTTTCCGGGAGATGGTGAAGGAATTGAACATCGAGGCAAAAGTCCTTATTCATCCTATACGGGTAGCTCTGACGGGCAAAACTATCGGCCCGGGATTATTCGAAGTGATATATTATCTGGGGAAGGTAAAAGCTAATGAAAGATTAAGTAAATGGGTAAAGAAGGAGTAAGGGCATGAATAAAAAAATATGTTTTTTGTTTTTCGCTTTACCGATGATTATACTTTTTGTTAGCGGCTGCCAAACAACCGGAAACGGCGTGGCTAAAAACACCTGGCAAGCTGTCTTAAGGGCGGATGATTGGGTGCACAGAAATCTTTGGTGATATCTGTAGTAATCTTGTTAGCCTACATTTAATCTTTTTCCAGTTGATGTTGCGTATTTAAAAGAACATAATGTTTCTCAAGAAGTCATTGATACTATGTAGGCTAAATAGATGTATTGTAAAAAGTGCGGTTAAGAAGAGAAACACGGAATTTTTTCCGTAATGAAGCCTGTAAAATTAAAGGCTGGACTTAACCGTCCAGCCTTTTGTGCTTGCAAAAGTTAAAATAATAGGGCGGTATGTATAGGTACAGGTATCATGTTTGGTTAATGGTATTTTTATTGTTAAACGGTTGTATGCAATTGCCTAAGATAAAGAGTATGCGGATTGTCCGCGAAAATGGCAAATCGGCAGCGGGTTCTAATTATTTTAATATTCAAACGCCTGATGCGCGCTTGCCGGATTATGAAAAATTGACCTACGATGTCAGATGGTGCGGTATGTCTGTAGGCATTTTGACCACTTCAATATTAGGGATAACTAATTATAAAGGCAGGGAGGCTTATGTTCTTGAAGCTACAATGAAAACGAATGCTTTTCTCTCGAAAATTTATAAGATAGAAGATCGTTTTATTTCCTATATGGATGTGGAAACGCTTTATACCTTGCGCCATGAAGTATCCCGCAGGGATGGAAATTATAAAAAGAACGCTGTCACTGAATTTGACCAAACAAACCAAAAGGCTTATTACAAGAATTTTATAGATAAATCAGAAAAAAATTTTGATATCCCCATAGGGATCCATGATATATTAAGCGCGTATTATTCTTTTATGCTTTTGCCTCTGCGAATAGGCGATAGAATCGATTTTAATGTCAGTAATAATGAAAAAAATTACCAGTCTTTTTGCCTTGTACAGTCTAAAGCGTTAATAAGGTTGCCGGCGTTTGACAAGAAGGAATATGAAGCATTTCTTATACAGCCTTACGCGCATTTAAAAGGCGCGAAAGTCGATAAGGGAAATGTTAACGCGTATTTTAGTTGTGAAAAAAGAAGGCTGCTTTTATTGGCAAAAGTAAAAGGGCCTATATTTACCGAAGTTACAATTTATTTGTCAAAAATAAGAAAAAAAAACGTTAATTAATTGCGTGTCTTAATAGGGCGCGGGTTGGTTTGATTAGGGCTTTATTTGTTGTCCGCCTGGCTAGCGTATATTGTGCGCGTTGATTAAATTTTTGATAAAATGGATAGAAAATTAATAGTTGTTTTAATGCTTATTTGTTTATTGCCGGGTGTGCTGCCTGGATGCACGGCATATAACGAGTTAGCCAATACTTCCGATACCATAATTTTTACTCCTCGCGACGAGCAAGGCACTAAGGGGCAGGTAGTATATTCTAAATTAGATTGCCCGTATTTTCTTGTTAATACTATTTTAGGATACGTGGTTTTAAGGCTGTATGATGGAAAACCCCCGGGCGTAGGAGACATGCTTGCAGGTGATTTTGAGTCTTACGGGGTGAAAAGGATTTTTAATTCTTCCAATGGCTTGAATATCAAAGTATTGGTTGATAATTTCTGGTTATCAAAGGATAGAGCTATGGAGATATATTATGAGAAATGTATCCAGTCCGAAAATTGAGATGCCAGGAAAAATAAGGGGTATTTTGTACAGGCGTCTTTGTTATTTTCTATTGCAAGAATAATCACATAGCGTTATAATTTAGTGCTCTTCTTTGCCCTGTCGTCTAATCGGTAGGACTTCAGATTCTGGATCTGACTATCATGGTTCGAGTCCATGCGGGGCAGTTAATGAGGCCACAACTTACGGAGTGGCTGTTTTGCGACAGGCGAACGTAAGTTGTACGGCCGAATTATCCCGAAGCGTGCGAAGTAAATTGTGGAGTCGTCTGCTTAAAAGCAGGCAGGCGACAGAATTTACGAGCGATTACGCGAGGGATAACCTTGACTCCTGCTGACAGGTTGAGTAACAGTGATGAATGTAGTGGTTTCCCCCATGGGGAGGAGCGTAGCGACGACTGGTTCTAGCGCGAAGCGCGGAGTCCATGCGGGGCAGCCAATAGGCGCTCACGGAGTGAGCGATGTAAGGTATTTTCCGCAGTAACGAAAACCAAAGAGACCGTTGTTAATGAAAAATTTTAAAGGTGTGATAGAAACTGGAAGATTTTTAATACCCTACCGGATATATGATAATCAAGGGCCGCATTTAATATTTATTAATGGCGTTCAGCAGTCTATGGCAATGTGGCAAAGTTTTATCTTGCGCTTTGCCGATAATTACAGAATAGTCCTTTTTGATTTTCCAAACCAGGGTAAAGCTAAAATTCTGTCCGGGCCCTTGAAGTTATCGCTTGATGAACAGGTTGAGATATTGTCCGCGGTAATGGAGAAGACAGGCATTAGCAGAAATGGGACAATATGCGCTGCTTCATGGGGAGGAGTTATCGCGGCGGCTTTTGCCGCGAAATATCAAGATAGGGTTAAAAGGTTGATTTTAGCCAGTTTAGGGACGAAGCCGAATAAAAAAATGGTAGAAACCATTAAAAAAGGCGCTACTTTAGATATGAATGACAGGGAACAGATGGCGCAAACATTAATAAAGAGTTTTGGAGAAACGCTTCCGGAAAAATTTAAACAAGGTATTCTTAATCAATTCCGCGCCATGAAAGAAGAAAGCGTTCAGGCTTTCTACGAGCATGGATTGTTCGTGATCTCTTCGAAGCAATTAAGCGAGGTGGTGAACTTGCGTAACATTACGGCTAAAACAATCCTGCTTAACGGAGAAAAAGACACTATTATTGACTTGGAAGATGTCAAATTCCTCGCTTCTCAAATTCCTGATTGTGAATTGAAGATCATAAAAAATGTAGGCCATTTCTTGCACATGGAAAGTGAAAAAGTCCTTGATTTCTATGAGGCTATTCTTCGGCCATAAAAAGCCTGTTTTTTAAACAAGATAATTATAAGCGGATATGAATATAATCCAGTTTTTAATTAGAGACATATTTAGAAAAAAGATACGCGTATTGCTTACTATTTGCGGGATCAGCATAGGAGTATGCGTGTGTATTATCATGTTGGGAGTCGGCGAAAGCATAAAAAATTCTTTTAAAGATGTTTATAGCAAGCGCCAGATAGATATTATTATTCAAGAGAAGGAGCAGTTGAGTATTTTGTTGAGCAGGGTGGATGCTGATTTGGCGCTTGGCGCGCGAAAAATAGCGTCGATAGAAGATACTGCCTCGACGCTGCTTTATCTGCATAAGTTAAAACGGACAGCAGTGCCCGTTTTTGGCTGGGAAGCAGATAGTTTTTTATTTGGTACCGTAGAGATGCTTCAAGGCAGGGCGCCTGTTGCCGGTAAAAAAGAAATAATGGTAGGCGATGCCCTTATGAAAGGCTTGAAGAAAGAAAACGAAAATCAGATAAAGATCAAAGGCGTGACTTTTGTTATTACCGGAGTTTTTAAGAGCAGCAGCCCTTTTGAACAGTTTGCCGCGGTAATGCCTCTTACGGACCTTCAAACAATAATTCATGAAGAAGGCAAAGCGAGTTTTATCAACGTAAAGGTAAAATCTCAATACAGGACAGAAGCCGCGATTGAAAATATTTTAAAAGAAATAGAGACCGTTTTTCCTGCCATTACAGCTATGAGGGCGGATACTTTTATTTCCGAAAAGACAAGGTTTATCGTTATGGGTGAACAATTTTCTTTGCTTGTGAGCCTGATTACTGTTATCGCGGTGGCTTTGGGGTTAGCTAATACTATGGTAACTTCCAGTTTTGAAAAAAGAAAATTTCTTGCTATTCTTTTGGCTTTGGGCTGGCAAAAGGCGGAAATAGCCGCGCTTTTTATTTGTGAATCTTTGATTGTGGCTTTAATCGGGGGTTCTATCGGAATTCTCTTAGGCTTTAAGGGGACAGTATATATTTTTGGCATGACTAGTATTAACGCGTTTGTTCCTGTGTTGAGCACTGTTTTTGTTTTTAAAATAATAGGATTGATTTTAGGCAGTGCTGTTTTTGCCGCGCTAATCCCTACGTGGATAACTCTGAATTCCAATCCTGTGGAGACTATAAGAGGTGAATAAGCATCTTTCTAAGAAGGAAATTTTTCGCACCGTTAACTTGCGTAAGTTTTATCCGCAGACGCAATCGTTTGCCCTTGCCGATGTGAGTTTGACGGTTAATAAGGGGGAATTTGTCGGGATTAAGGGGCCAAGCGGCAGCGGCAAGAGTACCTTGCTTTATCTTTTAGCCGGTTTGCTTATACCCACAGCCGGTGAAATATATTTTCATGACAAACCCCTTGGAAGCGTTAAAAATAAGGCGCTTTACCGTAGAAAAAATATCGGTTTTGTCTTTCAGGATTTTTATCTCTATCCGCGTTTTACGGTATTAGAGAATGTGTTGTTTCCCTGTTTGCACCAGTTCATTATTCCGGCGGCCACAGTTAAAAAAGCGGAAGCGCAGCTTGAATATCTACATATGTATGAGAAGAAAAATTCTCCGGTGGAGGTTTTATCCGCGGGAGAGCGCCAGCGGGTGTGTATCGCGCGCGCGTTACTCTTACAGCCACAATGTATTTTAGCGGATGAGCCGACCGGTAATTTGGATAGCGAGAACGCTAAAAACATCCTTGGCTTGCTGCAAAAGATAAATAATGAACATGAAACCACGATTATTTTAGTTACCCACGATGAAAAAGTATCCCACTACGCGCACCGCCTTGTACACGTCATTGACGGTAAGTTGCAGCAGGAATAAGATTTTCTGAAACCGATTTAATACGCTGGTCTTCTGAAAAATATTTTATGGTATAGGAAAGTGCATATATGTCTGCGCAAAAAGCCAGGAAGATTATTGGCGTTATTATACCCATTGCCTGCGCCATTTTTATTGTTTTTCTGATTGGCGGCTTTATTTTTCTGAAAAATTTTGATATCGCAAGATACAAACCGCAAATTATTAAAGCAGCAACTCAAGCCTTAGCCAGGCAGGTTGATTTTAAAGATATTAGCCTTAAAGTTTCTTTTAGCGAGGGGATAAGGCTTCATTTGTCTGATTTTGTTATCGGGGAAAATCCGGATTTTGGCGGCAAGGATTTTTTCTTTGCCGGAGAAGTTGATGCCGGTTTAGATATTTTTTCCTTTTTTTTAAAGCGGCAAATTTCTATTCCAAGCATAGTAATACATTCTCCCCGTATTAATATTATCCGCAGCCCAAAAGGGCTTTTAAACGTCCAGTCTATCGGCAAACCCCTGTATGCCGAGGCTCCTAAAGCAAAAAAACAATCGGCAAACCTGGGTGTGCTGTCGGCGCTTTTGATCAAATCTTTTGAAATCAAAAACGCCGAGCTTTATTTCACGGAACAGTTTACCCAAACAGGACAAAAAATTTCCATTACGCAATTGAATTTAGCCGTGCGGGGCTTTTCTCTTAATAGGCCTTTTGAATTTTCTGTTGATGGCGCGGTGTTAGCTCCTCAAACAGATTTGCGAGTTTACGGCAAAGCGAAGTTAAATCTTTTAAAGAAAGAAGCACGATTAATCGATACTGTTGTTTCTATTGATTTGAGCCGGCTGTCGCTGGATGAATTAAAGGCGCTGCCCGCGTTTAAGGCGGCGGCCATCCCGCAGGTTGTTAAGGGGCAATTGAAAGCAACGATTAATGAAATGACCGTTTCAGATAAAGGAGTAGGCGCTCTTTTGATGGATATTTCTTTTTCAGACGGGCAGGTGGCCGCGCCGGATATTATTCCCGGAGTTTCTTTTGAGGCAAAAAAAATAGAGTTTTCACTGGATAATTTTTCTTTGGATCGGGCGGCACCTTTGCGGCTTAATTTGGCAGCCGCGCTTTACCAAGAGCAAACCAACGTGAGTTTTAAAAGCGATGTTTTTATTGACCTTAAGGCGAAGGGGGCGCGCTTTGCCAACGGGAAATTAGTGGCTGATCTTGCCTTGTGGCCGCTGGAAAAAATCAAATCATCCATAACTGCCTTAAAAGACGTCATTTTACCTGAACATCTTGCCGGAGAATTTCAAGTAGAAGTCAAGGATTTAAGCGTTCAGGCAGATGGCTTTAAAAATGTGCTTTTGGACGCGCAGCTTTCCGAGGGAGAATTCGGCCTGAAAGAGGCATTGCCGGGAGTAGCAATAGAGCTTAAAAAAACCAACCTGATCGTTAAGGATTTTTCTTTAAACCGGAATTTTTACTTTTCTTTAAGTACGGCATACCTTAGCGAAGAGCCGGATATTTCTATTGAAGGCAGTGCCATTTGTGATTTTAATAAGCAATCCGCTGTTGTTAAAGATGCTGTTTTGGGGGTAGATTTAGACAGGGTTTCTTTGCAGCGCCTTAAGGGCTCCGGCTTAATTGTTCCTGACATGCCTTTTCCTCAGTCCTTGAGCGGTAAGCTGGAGGCGCGGCTTAAAAGTTTAGCCGTAACCGCCGCGGGCGTGGATTGGCTGAATATGAATATCGCTTGGCGTAACGGAAAAATTTCCATTCCCGAAGTAGCAGCCGGGATTTCGGTTACGTGCAATAATATTGATTTGGAAGTAAAAGATTTTTCTTTGAAAGAAGCGTTTGATGTTGCCGCAACGCTCGGTTATGAAAGCGGCACGCCGAATATTTTCTTTAACGGCAAGGTAGCCTTCGAACCTGTTTCGCAAAATGTTCATTTTAGTAAAACAAATATAAAAGCTAATCTTTCCGAAATTCCTTTTGAATATTTAAAAACAACCATAAGGCCATTAAAGGATGTTATTCTTCCAGAAGTGATAAAAGGCGAATTGGCTGTTATGGTAAATGAGCTTTCTGTAGGAAAGAAAGCTCCGGTAAATTTTCTGGCGGATATTTCTTTGAAAGGCGGCGAAATCAGCATGAAAGAGGTTTCTCCGGGGATCGCGTTTTCTTCGTCTCATATTAACGCGGATATTCAGGGTTTTGGGTTAGGCAAGCCGTTTAAATTTAACGTTGCCTTGGCATATCTTCATGACAAACCTAATATTGAGGCGGGTGGCTTGGTTACGATACAATTGGAAGACCAGAGTGTCGCGGTAAAAAATTTTGCTGTAGGGGCTGCTTTATCCACTTTCTCGATAGAGCAACTTAAATCGTCAATTCCGGCGTTGAAAAACGTTTCTTTTCCGGAGAAAACCGAGGGGCAGTTTAATATTGTAATTGCTGAAGCTGTTGCCGGCGCCAAAGGTTTAGGGTATTTAAATAGCCGAGGCTCCTTAAGAAAAGGGAAAATAAAACTTAAGGAATTTTCACTGCCGATAGAAGGGTTGGATACGGATTTTAGTTTGACGGAGAAGGATTTTTCTATGGATACAATCCAAGCTAATATCGGTAAGGGCAAGATTGTTGCTCAGTTGGGAGTTAAGGATTATTTGGGTTTTCAGAAATTTATATTATCAACGGAACTTATTGGGATCGACCTTTCAGAAGTTTTGGAGCAGAAACAAGCGCCGGTTAAAATTGAGGGGCTGGTTTTTGGGAGTTTGAAAGCCCAGGGGCAAGGCTCCGATATTAATTTAATCAGCGGGGAAGGCAATATTGAAATTAAGCAAGCGAAGTTAAAGGATTTTAATGTCCTGAAAACAATGTTGGATAAAATGTCTTTTTTTCCTAACGCGCCTTCACGGATTGAAACCGCGCTTGCCGAAAAGTACAAGGAAAAACTGAACAATAAGGATACGGATATTAAAAAAATATCCGCGCTTTGCGTGTTTTCTAAAGGAATGGTTTTTATTGATCCTGTTTCTATAGAGGCGGATGAATTTATTTTTTCCGGGAAAAGCCAGGCAGGATTTGATCGGAAATATTCTTTAGACGGTAATTTTAAAATCCCCGCGGAACTTTCCGCCGCCATGGTTCAGGGCGTTGCTGAAATGCGGTATCTTTTTGATGAAAATAATAATATAAGCCTTCCAGTCCATGTTGTCGGACAGGGGAGCTTTAAGCCGGTTATTGTCCTTACTCAAACGGCTGTAGAGCTAGGCAGGAACGTTTTGCTTAATGAAGGAAAGATAGAACTTGAAAAAGCCTTGATTAGGGTTTTGGGCGAGGGGCAGGAATCGGTTCCTTCTGACGCGAAAAGTCAACAGCCCAAGGAAGCCCCTCAAGCGGAAGGAACTTCCGTGCCGCAGATTGTCGACGATATTTTTAACAAAGTTTTTAAGGGCCGTTAACAAAAAATAGGAAAGGCGCTATTGTGGAAGATAAATATATTTCAGCAGAGATGTTCGGTTGTTTAAAACGGTATTGGGGGTATTCTAGTTTCCGGCCATGGCAGGAAGATACGATTTTAGCTGTTTTGGATAATCAGGATAGTTTGACTGTTTTACCGACAGGAGGAGGAAAATCTCTTTGTTTTCAGCTCCCGGCTATGCTTAAAGAAGGAATGGCTGTAGTTATTTCTCCTTTGATCTCTTTGATGAAGGATCAGGTGGATAATTTAAAAGATATGGGGATCCCCGCGGAGTTTTTGAATTCCAGCCTTGCGGCGCGGGAGCAGAGTTCCGTGATTGAGGATATTAAGCGGGGCAAGGTCAAGCTTCTTTATATTTCTCCTGAACGGTTGCAAAGTGATGAGACTTTAAATTTGCTTAAATCTGCCGAGGTGTCTTTTTTTGTGATTGATGAAGCGCATTGCATAAGCCAGTGGGGGCATGATTTTCGCGACGATTACCGCTCTCTTGGTATTATTAAAGATAATTTTGAAAGCGTTAATATCCATGCTTTTACTGCCACGGCGACAAAGGAAGTCCAAAAGGATATTTTAGGGCAGTTGCGCCTTGATTGTCCGCGGATCAATATTGCTTCAGTTGACCGTGCTAATTTGGTTTACCGGGTAATGCTGCGTTCAAATGTCGTAAATCAGATAATGGATGTTTTAAAAAAACATCCTCGGGAAGCGGGGATTATTTATTGTTTACGCCGTAATGACGTTGACGATATTTCCGCGAGGTTAAATCAACTAGGTTTTCTTAATCTGCCTTACCACGCCGGGCTTTCCGATGAAATACGCCATGAGCATCAAGAGCGGTTTATGCGTGAAAAAGTGGATATTATAATAGCGACTGTCGCATTCGGTATGGGGATAGACCGCTCTAATATCCGGTTTGTAATACACGCGGCAATGCCTAAGAGCATAGAGCATTATCATCAGGAAACCGGCCGCGCCGGCAGAGACGGATTACTTTCTTATTGTTATATGTTTTACGGGGGAGGAGATTTTCGTATTTGGAACTTTTTTCTGGAACAATCAGTTAACAAGGCTGTGATGTCTGAAAAACTCAAAATTATGTATAATTTTTGCGTTCAGCCGCAGTGCCGGCACAGGGTTTTTGTGGATTATTTCGGGCAGGATTATCAGCCGGCGTCATGCGGAGCTTGTGACTATTGCCTCGGGGAAGTCGATACTGTTACAGACCCTTTGGGTATAAGCCGCGCGATTTTATCTTGTGTGGATAAGCTTTGTTATGGAGATGGCCGCGGTTTCGGGGCAGGGTATATTTCTAATGTTTTAAAAGGAAATATAACCGAGCAGATAACCGGCTGGCGGCATCAGCAATTGCCTTTTTTTGGCGCAATGGCGCAGGAATCAATATTTTTTATCCGTTATATGATTGAGCAGCTGGCAGGGCAGGGATTTTTAACCCGCGGGGGAGAATTTTCCACTCTTTCTGTTACTGCTTCCGGAAGGCAGGTGTTGGCAGGGGAGTTGGTTCCTGTATTAGCCAAGCCGCTTGTAGCTAAGAAGAAGAAAGAAATAAGCAGTAAGCAAAGAAAATCAAGAGAAGATGACTGGAGCGGTATCGATGAGAATTTGTTTGAAATGTTGCGCAAGAAGAGAGCGGAATTGGCTGAAAAACAAAGGGTTCCCGCTTATATCATCTTTGGTGACAGGTCGCTTAAAGATATGGCTGCCAAGAAACCGTTGACCCCGGAGGAATTTGCCGCGGTTTTTGGCGTAGGAGAACATAAGTTGAAGTTATACGCTAAACCTTTTATACAGGCCATTAGGCAATATTGTGAACGCTAAGCATAATCCTGTTTTTTTCGATGCTGGCAGCGCGGTGATTTTTTACACTTTACGTATTTTGAAATAAAGCCGATAATCCCATCTTGCTTTTTCAATGGCATATAAAGCAAAATTAAATATTTTCTCATTATACAATAGTATATAAATAATAAATCCGATGATTTTCCCGAACTTGTATTGAAAAAAAGTCTTTTTATAAAGCCTGTTCCCTATCAAATACAATTTCTTCCTTTCTTCTTTTTTAAATTCTGTTGTTTCAAATATAGGCTCAACTCTCATCCGGCTGATATAAGTCAAATAGTATTCTTTATCATAAAAGAACCTGGCATTTTTTTTCACTGCCTCATAAGCTTTTGTTCCGGGCACAGGTACGAATGAATAAATATTAACATAAGAACATTTTAAGCTTTTTGCGAAATTTATAGTGTCCATCGCGGTTTGGTAAGTTTCTCCGGGAAGGCCTAAGATAAAATTAACCGCGCAGGCAATACCGGCTTTATTAGTAAGCTTAACCGCGTTAAGCAGCGCTTCTTTTGTTAAACCTTTGCCGGTACTTTTTAAAATAAGTTCATTCCCGGATTCCATGCCGTACACAATAAAAGCGCAGCCGGCTTTTTTGAATAAATTAACAAGCTCGCCGTCAATTTTGTCCGCCCGTATCCCCTCATAAAAATAAAAATTAATTTTTAATTTTCTGTTTAATATTTCCGCGCAGATTTCTTTGGCCCTTGGCAGGTCTTCGTTAAAACTGCCGTCGCTGATGGAGAAATGTTTAAATCCCCGTTCAAACCAATATTGCATTTCATCAACCACATTTTTTGTCTTTCGCATTCTGAATTTCCTGCCTGTGCATATGGACACAGCGCAATAACTGCAAGCATATGGGCATCCTCGCGAAGTTATTATTCTACAGTATGTTTTACTATGGTAACCAAGATAAGTTTTGATCCCGCAGGAAAAGTAGTCGGGGTAAGGGATCGTGTCGATGTCTTCTATCAGTTCCCGGTTTTCGTTAATTATGAATTCTCCGTTATTATTTCTGAAAATAATTCCTTGGGTATTGTACAGAGTATTCATTTGGTTTTCTTTGTTGTTCTTGTTGTCAATAAATAAATTTTTGATTAAATTGTATAAAGGCCGTTCCCCTTCTTTTGTTATCGCGTAATCAGCAGGGGCACTTTTTAAAAAATCTTCTTTTGTGCACGAAACGTGCGGCCCGCCGGCTACAATTAGGGATAGAGAAATTTTTTTAATAAAATTTACGATTTTTATTCCTTCCGTAAATATATTGCTATATAGGCTTATTCCTATCAAATCCGGCTTGTAATCGTTAATACATGAGATTATTCTATTCTCCTTTTCAGAATATTTGAGAGATAAATCCAACATTTCGGCATCGATGCCCCGTTCTTTTAAATAACTCATTAAATAAGCAACGCCCATATGCGGGAATTGATATTGTATGAAATTATTATACCCAAAAGATCTTCCCGGAAGCACTATAAATAAAACTTTAGGATTCATTTTTTTTTGTATTTTTATAGCTGATAGATATTGGTAGTACCGAAATTAGCCGGTGTTTATCGATGAAAAAATAAAGGTCAAGGCCTTTTTGCCTTGGTACTTAATTTTATCATAAAATATAAGAAATACACTCATTTTAGTTAATTGGCCTGAAAAGCGTGCTGATATATAGCATAATTACAAATGACGCAAGCTGTAACAAGCGTTTGCCCGGCAACATATTTTATGGTTAATTTGCTATAAAGATGCTATAATAAATCAGCTAAATATTTACAGAAAAAAAGTATTTTAAGAGAAGGAGGCGTTGCTATGAGATGGTCTAAAAAAAGCATTATTTCTGCAATAATAGGCCTTATTGTGGTTATGGCAGGTTATGCGATAGCCGCTGATAGTGAAGATGTAAAAGTCCGGGGAGTGGTTGACGTTTTCTATGCAGGGTATAAAACAGAGAATTTAGATTTGTTGATGTCGACAATATCTCGTGATTTTTTAATGTCAAAGTTTGGCGGTAAAACTCAAAATGAATCCGTTACCGCAGAAAATGACGCCCAGGGGGAAACAGCTCTCGTTGGTTATGAGCAATTTAAGGAAACCAATAGGGTGCGATTTGAAAACTGGGATAATTTAGAGGTTAACGTTGAAATAAATAAAATTGAAATTAAGGATAATGCGGCGGAGGTTGAAACTGTATTTAAGGCTAAAGAGATAAGCAAGGCGGATTCTCACGAGGTAGAGGTATCCCGGAGCCCGTTGATTATTCTAAACAAAAAAGATAACACATGGTTGATTACAAGTATACAAAATAAATAATTGTTATTTATGGTTGATAATCAGCCCTGCCTGTGAAAGTAAACCATGTGTTTTTTAATCACACAGTAAAACCGTATATTAGGCCAGAAGTAATGACCTGCCCGATTTCTAAGAGATAAATACTTAATGGTTAATTGGTAAATTCTGGCAGAGCTATTCAAATTATCTTATCTGTTGTTTTCTATAGGCGGGAATAAATATTAGGACAAAGAAAATTCTGTTTCAGCCGGCATGATGCAGTTTGAAATGCCAAACATTTTGCCGTCAATGAATAGCGGATAAATTGAACAAGCCTGAATTCAATGAGTAAGCCCACTAAATTAGCTTTAATTATAACTTTCGCGGCAGTAACGATTATTTTGATAGCTAAAGGCCTATTTTATAAAACGCCAATATACAGAAAGGCACGCATAAACAAAAATAAAATTGTTTTGATCGGTTTAGACGGCGCTGCCTGGAAGGTAATGCAACCGTTGATAAATCAAGGCAGGTTGCCTAATATAGCGAAAATAGTTAATAATGGCTCAAAGGGGCCCCTTAAGGCTGTCGGGACGATGCAATCACCTGTATTATGGACGACTATTTCTACAGGCAAAGGTGAAAAAAAACACGGGATCACGGATTTTGTTGTAAAGCTTGCCGGAGAATACGAGGTATTGCCGGTGACCAGTAATTTAAGGAGGTGCAAGGCTTTTTGGAATATATTAACTGAATATAATAAAACTACAGGCGTTGTTAATTGGTTTGTATCCTGGCCGGCAGAAAAGGTAAAAGGGTTTATTGTTTCGGAACACGTTTTTTTCTCTGATCTTTACGAAGACCGGCAATTTGCCGATAAAATTTCAGATCTAACTTTCCCCGAAGAGATTCTTCAAGATATTTTGAAATCCAAGAAGTTGTTTTTAAAGGAGCTTGATAAAGAGATAATTAATATACTTGGCTGGATGCCATCTCAACCTGTTTTAACTCCGTCGTTAATTTTTAAACGCCAATTGCCGCCGAATTCTCCCGGTTATAAAGAAGAAGTCATTACTTCGCTCATTCCAATGTTTGTCAGAAGAGACCTTTTGTCAGGCGCGGCCGGGAATTATTTATTTGGCCGTTATCATCCGGATCTGTTTGCTGTTTATTTCTGGGGTATTGATCCAATCCAACATTTTTTCTGGGAATTCATGGAACCAAAGGCCGCGGGTTGCAATTTTGAGACTACGCAGGAAGAAATAAAAAAATATGATCAAGTAATAAGTAAATATTATCAATTCATTGACAAATTAATTGGGGAATTATTAACGAAGATCGATAAGGATACTACTATTATTATAGTGTCCGACCATGGTTTTCATGCAAACCTTCATTGGCGGGACTCAAAGATATATGATCTTAATTTCTTATTTGAAAAATTCGGGTGGCTGAAATACAAGAATGATCAGGTAGACTGGTTGAATACGAAAGTTTATGATTATACTAAAGGAAACGCGTGGTTCCCGTATCGGCATCTATATCTTAATTTAAAAGGAAGGGAACCCCAAGGCTTTATCAGCCCGGGAATAGAATACGAAGAGTTAAGGCAATTGATAAAACAAAAATTAGATAATATAAAGACTGTGGATGGGCAAAAAATATTTGAAGTGGAAATTGTTCAATCAGCGCAAAGAGTTGAAAAAAAGCAGCAGCCGGATTTAACAATAAGAATAAATCCTGATATGTCTTATGATGCTAAGTTTTTCATTGATAATGAAATTTATCCGGTAGCAAAGTTTATTTTACCAAGGCCGCTCAGCGGTGAACATCAGGATGAGGGGATAATTATTATGTCCGGGAAGCATATTAAGAGAAATGTGGAAATTAAAGGGGCAAGTGTTCTTGATGTCACGCCGACGATTCTGGGGTTATCAGGTATTCCGATAGGTAAAGATATGGATGGCAAAGTGTTATCAGAGGCTATTACGGATGACTATTTAGTTTCAAGCCCTATTGCTTATATTGATTCACACGAAGATATGATGCGGCCCAAAAGCCCTTCAGTATTAAAATCTCCAATTAATGAGGAGATAAAAGAGAGGTTGAGAAGTTTAGGCTATATACAATGATAAATAGAAAGAAAACCACTTTTTTATTATTTCTGGTATTACTAATAGGCTTTTGTTTAAGGGTATATAATTTAGGGAAACACAGCTTTTGGTACGATGAAACTAAGTCAATACTGGAAACAGAAAATCTCCTGACGCCTATAAAATATTATTGCGATGTTAACCCTCCTTTGTTTGGCTGGATACTCTTCTTTTGGAAATTATTAGGAGAAAATGAGTTTACATTAAGATTGCTGCCGCTTTTATTCGGTATGGTTGCTATCGTAATGGTATATAAACTCGGCAAAGTGTTATTTAATAAAAAAGTAGGGTTGGTTAGCGCTTTTTTACTGGCTATATCTCCATTCCATATCTATTATTCGCAGGAATTGAGGTCGTATACTTTAATTACATTTTTAAGTTTAGTGTCAATTTATTGTTTAAATGAATCCTTAAAAGAGAAAAACAGCCGCTATTGGATTAGTCTTGTAATTACTAATATTTTATGTGTTTATGCGCATAGTATTGCCGTTTTTTTATTAGCAGCGGAGAATATATATATATTAATATTTTATAAAAAATATAAAGATTTGTTTAGAAAATGGTTAGTTAGCCAATTTATTATTTTATTGTTTTGTATCCCAATAGTTATGATAATGTCTAATAGGCCGATTATAGGATTTCTTTACTGGATCCCTAAGCCGTCTTTGTTGATGCTCATGCAGTTGTTTAATGTTTTTAATTTAGGCTATAATGCAGATAAAATAATGTATCTGGGGAGTTTTTTAATTTTTTTTATTTTATTTGTATATGGCATTTGGGCCGGCAAGAAAGAAAAGGGCGCAATATTTTTATTAACAGCGTGGTTGTTTATACCAATCAGCCTCGCAATGTTTATATCTATAATATTAAAAGAAAGTTCGATTTTTTTATATAGGGCGTTTATTTTTGTTTTACCGGCATACCTCATTATTTTGGCTAACGGATTTAGCAGGATGAAAAAAAACATGGGTTATCTTATTTTATCCTTTATCATATTGTTGACGAGCTTATCGTTATATAATTATTACTCGGATATCTTTTTGGTTCCCTTTCATCCTTATGTTAACGAAAAAAAAGAAAATAAATTAGCCGCTGATTATATTAGGAATAATTTTAAAGAAGGCGATGGGGTAGCTCATACCTGCCGTTCGACATACGGTTCTTTTTTATTTTACCATAAGAAAAAATTAGAAGAGAAATGGGTTATTTCTAAATATAATAAAGATTGGGACCCTTTGAGCCGGGTTTATTATAGTTTTGATGCCTCTCGTAAATTACTTAATTTGGAGCCGGTAAGTATCGCTCAATTTGTCCGGGGCAAAAACCGTTTATGGTTAGTTTTGTCGGGTTGGAGGTTTGATTATTTGGAATCCCCCGATATTAAAGACTGGTTAGACAAAAACTATATTTTGTTGGAAGAGAAGAATTTTAAAGGGATGTCCGTATATCTATACGCGGTTGGTTCTTAAGTTATTGCCAAAAAAGATAAAGAATAACTATGGTTTATGTTAGAAAGTAAGGTTGGTTAAAATGCGAAATATTAAGATCTATTGGGAACTTATGCGTCCATTTACTTTATTAGCTCCGGTTATAGGTTTTTTATCCGGGGCTGTGATGGCCGCCGGATCTTTCCCTCCGGCAGTTTCTTTCTTAGGAGCTATTTGCGCGGCGGTATTAAACGGAGCTTCAAATGTTAATAACCAGTATTTTGACCTGCAAATAGATAAAATTAATAAACCTCACAGGCCTTTGCCTGCCGGTAAAATCACTCCTAAAAAAGCGATAGTATGGGCCTTAGTATTATATTTAGCAGCTGTTTTTTTGGCTTATTTAGTTAACTTTCAGTTTTTTATTATTGTTTTGGCCACTGTTTTTCTAACTTTTTTTTATTCCGCCCCGCCTTTTAGGTTTAAAAAGCACGCAATAATAGCAAATTTAGCTATAGCTATCCCCAGAGGAGTGCTTTTAATAGTGGCTGGGTGGGTTTCGGTTAAATCGGGTTTTGCCATAGAACCTTGGTTTATAGGCGGAATATTTGGCTTATTTTTGTTGGGCGCGGCAGCTACTAAAGACTTTAAAGATATAGAAGGCGACCGTAAATACGGAATAAATACTTTGCCGGTTATTTATGGGGTGGTTAAAACGATTAAAATTATTTCGCCTTTTTTTATTTTTCCTTTTTTACTTATCCCTTTAGGTGTGTGTTTTAAGATTATTAAACCTACGGCTTTGCCTTTAACAGGATTAGCTTTGTGGGGAGTGTATATTATAAGGCTATTGTTGTGTAGGCCACAGGATTTAACCTTGGAAGAAAATCATATTTCGTGGAAACATATGTATTTAATGCTTATTACAGGCCAGGCGGGTTTTGCTATAGCGTATTTAATATGAAAAACTGTCAATTGAATGCAATCAATCCCGGTTTATTGAAGCTGGATCTTTTTTGTAAAGGGATGAGAATAGAGGACAGCTGCCGGCTGGATCAAGACGCGCGGCCTATACTTAGAACTAGAGGAGGCTTAGGCAGCGGCCTGGAGATATTTCTTCCGGGGGGCTTACCCGTTAACGTGCCTATAAGAGAGCATTTTATTAAAGAATCGCCTTATAGTTTAGCCAAAAACGACGGTAAATATGTCCTTAAGCAATATAACGATGTTATTTGCGATATTATTTTGCCTTCTAAGCCAAAATTTTATGATTTGGCTACTTCTTCCGGAAAAATTATGTCTAGAATTGGCATCCTGCAAGGGACATATTTAGCTGTTTATCCTACAAAAATATGCGAGTTTTGGAAGATGAAGCCGCGAATGAACTGCAGGTTTTGTTCTGTGGGGTTAAATGTCGGTTTTACGGAAGAATTGGAAAAAAGTGTAAAAGATGTGATAGAAACCGTGAAAGCCGCCAGAGGTGAAGAGAAAGTTACGTTTGTTCATTTTAATACAGGTTATCTTGGCGGCGGTGATGCTTTAGATGAGTTAGTGCCTTATATAAAAGCGGTAAAGGAAAAAACAGGCCTTTTAATAGGAGTTCAGAGCGCTCCGGCTTTGGATTTATCAAAATACCTGTATCTTAAGAAAATTGGCGTGGATCATGTTTCTTTTTGCCTGGAGTTGTACGATCAGCAAAAATTCGAAAATATTTGTCCCGGTAAGAGTAAATACATAGGCAGAGAAAAATATTTAGAAACCATCAAATATTGTGTAAGGGTATTCGGTAAAGGTAAAGTTTCCGGCGAGATTATTGCCGGCTTAGAAGACCCTTCGGATACGATAAAAGCGATAGAATATTTCGGTAAAATCGGAGTTGTTTCTACTGTTTGCGTCTTTAGGCCATGTATAGGGACAGATTTGGAAGATTTAAATTCTCCGGGACTTGAAGAAATGATACCGATATTTAAAAGAATGTATAAAGCCTGCTTGGAGAACGCTATCCCTTTTGGGATAGCGCCGAATATCAAAGTAAGCCTTGTTCTTTTACCGGAAGAAGCAAAATATTTATTTTCAAAACAGGAACAGTCCGGCGTGTTTTTCTTTCTGGCAAGGCTTAAATTAAAAATAATAAAGGTGTTGTTCAGGCTGTTTTTTAATTTTAAACTTTTTCTAAAATGTTGAGGAACCATTCTATTCTCTGTTCTCTCGGTTGCCCTGAGGGGCTTTTTATGGTAGGATTGGATATCAATCCAAATAGCTATGGTAAATAATGGTAATTTTATTTTTGACAATATTGACATCGCAGAGCTGGCGCAGCAATATAAATCGCCTTTTTTCTTTATTTCAGAAAATAAATTAATAGAGAATTACCGAAGGTTTGTCCGCGCTTTTTCTAATATCCCTAAGTTTAATGTGTATTATTCCCTCAAAACAAATTTTGAATCCGAGGTTTTAAAGACTTTAAGAAATTTAGGAGCCGGGGCGGAGGTTGGCGGAGAATTAGATATACTGCTCGCGGAAAAGGCCGGATTTTTACCTGACAACATAGTTGCAGACGGCCCGTGTAAAACGGACGAAACAATAGAAAGCGCGCTTTTAAGAAATTTTCATATTATAAATAGCGAATCTCTGCGGGAGTTATTTCAGGTAGATGCTTTAGCTAAAAAACATAATAAGATAGCTAAGGTTGGTTTACGGTTTGATCCTTTGTTGAAACTATATAATATAAATTCATTTTTTGAATGTAAGCAGAAGAAATTTGGTTTCATACAGCAAGATATCGGCCTTTTGTTAGGCGCGTTGCGTAATTTAAATAATATTAAAATTGAGAGTTTGTTCACTCATATCAGCGCTCTTGTGCCTTCGCCGGGAGATTACAAGGTTGTTTTAGAAAAACTTTTTCTTATTTCTAATACCCTGCTTCAAAAGGGGATAAAGATTGAAGAAATAAACATAGGCGGAGGGTATCCTTCTTACGGTTTTGGAGATTCAAAGAGTAACTCTTTTTTTGATAGCATAAGCGGGATAGGTAAATTAAGCGGCGCGGCTATTGAAGAATTCGGCAGGATTATTTCCGCAGCTTATCTGCGGGAATCCCGGCGTTACGGTATTAACCCAGTCCTTTCTTTTGAGCCCGGAAAAAATATTGTAGGTGATACAACCATAATAGTAGGTAAGATTATAGATATTTTCCGAGGGTGGGCATTAACGGATATCAGCACTAACTATTGTGATGTTTCAAGGCCTTTATTCAAGAGGCCTTTCGTGATCGCTAATAAAGCTAACCGTAGGCCTGAGATTAAGATGAATATCGGCGGCCCGACATTGAAACTTAATGACGCGCTTTATTTTAATGTTCCTGTCCCGCGTTTGGAGATCGGGGATATTTTTTGTATCCTTAATGCCGGAGGATATTCCATTTCTTTGGCTAATCAATTTACGCTTCCGCGTATTGCCGTTTATTTTAAAAAAAATTCCGGGCAAATTGAACTGATTAGAAGAAAAGAGACTCCCGAAGATGTGATCTTTACTCAAAAATGGTAAAAAATAACATTTTAATTTAAAGGCCTTTATACTATAAAATCTTTACAGATAACGGGGTTTAGTGAATGAAAATACTCTCTCCGATTGATAGCATCGCTGAATTGCAACCATTAATAGAAGCAGGCGCGGATGAACTTTATTGTGGTTTTTTAGATAAATATTGGCTTAATAGATATACTTATCTGGCTGCAACAGATAGCCGAAATAATCCGCGCAGCCATTTGAGTTCCCTCAGTGAATTAAAAGAGCTTATTTCTATTGCTCATTCCAGTTCTGTCAGCGTATTTCTTACCGTAAATGATGTTATGTATACCAAAGAACAATACGTTTATATCCTGGATTTGTTAAAGAAAGCTTTGGATTGCGGGATTGACGGGTTTATCATTGCGGATATTGCTCTTCTGGTTAAATTGCGTGAATCCGGATTTAAAGGGAATATCCATATTAGTTTACGGGCAACCGCCTTTAACTCTGAAACTGTAAGGTTTTATACGCAATTTGGATGTTCTCGTATTAATTTGACAGAGGATTTAACTGTTGCAGAGATAAAAGATGTAATAAAATATTCTCCTGACGGTTTAGAATTTGAAACTGTTATTTTAAACGGAAAATGCGCGAATGTATGCGGGTTCTGTTCTTTTCATCATGGAATTAATACTATAAATAAGAATAATAACCTGATTTTTGATCTCGCGTGTTTTAAGAAGTACAAGATATCCTTAAAGACAGGCGTAAAAAATAACAGGCAGAATCAGTTTTTATGCGATAATGTCAGGCCGAAGGACCGTGATTTTGGTTTTACGCATTGCGGCGCGTGCGCGTTGCGGGATTTTAGAAATATGGGGATTATGAGCGTGAAAATTGTCGGCAGGGGATTTCCACTGGGAAAAAAGATAAAAGATGTTTCTTTTTTAAGGTCTTGTTTGGATTTAGCCGAGAGCGGAAAAACGGCTAAAAGAGAATTTCTGAATAAAATAAGGCTGAAATATTCTCAAACTTATAAAAGTGACTGCGAACGGTATTGTTATTACTATACAGATTATCACAATTAAAATAACGGGAAGATGAAATTGGAAAAAGCGATATTTATTTCTACTCTACAGGGAGTAAAATATATAACACAAGAATATTCAAGAATTTATTTCGGCAATGAATTCTGCCAGCGGCTTATCCCCAGTAAAAAAGATTTAAAAGAAATAATTCGTATAGCCAACAGCAGGAAAATGGGGTTTACCCTAGTCACTCCGTATGTAACTAATGAGGGGGTAAACCGATTACGAGATTTATTTGAGCTGTTAAATAGCCAAAAGAATAGCTGTGAAGTAGTTATAAACGACTGGGGCGTATTAAGGATGCTTAATGCTGAATATAGGCAGTTACAGCCTGTTTTAGGCCGTTTACTCCATAAGTTGAAACGGGGGCCTGAAATTAAGAATATAATTAAAGAATTGCCTGCATCCGCTCTTAAGCATTTTAAAGGTTCAAATGTTTCATTGCTTTGGTTTCGCCGTTTTTTATCACAAAATAGGATTAAAAGGATTGCCTTTGATAATGTAATTCAGGGGATAGAGGCGGATCTGGATTCAGGCGGTTTTTCTATGCAAGGCTCTTTTTATTTTCCTTACGTATATGTCACTACTACAAGGGTATGTTTGGTCAGCGGATGTAAGGCAAAAAAAACTTCTCCTAAGGTTGGGATTTTGCCTTGTCGGAAGGAATGCCGGAAGTATGCTTTTTATCTTGAAAACCCAGATATGCCGGTAACTTTGATCCTTAAAGGGAATACGCAGTTTTTTATTAATGATAAATTGCCGCGCAATTTAGTGTCAAAAGGAATAAACAGGATAGTTGAACAACCGGAAATACCAATGTAATTTATAAAAATGAGTATTATAAAAAGATTGCCTAAGTCGTTTACCGTTTCAGACGAGTATTTTAATAAAAGAATAAGCTTGTCTAAAAAACAAATCGAAGATGAGCAAAACAAATTGTTTAGGCAAGCATACTTTTTAGCATGGGATAACGTCAGGTTTTATCAGGAGCGGTTTAAAAAACATGGTTTAAGCAGGAATTCTGTAACGGGCATTAAGGATATTGATAAGCTTCCCTTTATGAGCGCGGATGACATTATCGCAACTGAAGCGAATAAGCGCAGTTCTTCTGATTTCTTAGCTGTTCCACAGCGGGATGTTTCTTTAGTGCATACTTCTTCAGGCACTACCGGAAGATGCAAGGTCCTTGCTTATACGGGCTCGGATATAATTAATTGGGCGAGCAATGTGGCGACTTGTTTTTGGATAATGGGATTCAGAAAAAACGATATTTTTGTTAGTTTTGACCCATTTGGAGAATATACAGGAGGAGGGGGGTTGTATTTAGGGCTGACTATGTTGGGAGTGACCTATATCCCTATATCAGTGGGCCCCGGAGTTACAGAAAAGGTAGTCGCGCATATTACGGGCAAGTGGAGATTAGGTAAACGAGAGATTGAATTGGACCCGCTTCAGATCGCCAACGCGATAGGCGGGATACCTTCTTTTGTCCCCAGAATAGAAGAGGTATTAAATAATTATGGATTGGACCCCTCTTCTTTTATGCTGCGCAAAGGAGCTTTTGGGGCGGAGCCTTGGTCGGAAGCTTTTAGAAATAAAATAGAGAAAAGGTTTGGCATAGACGCCCGGGATATGTACGGCTTGGGAGAATTCTTAGGCCCCGGAGTAGCGGCTGAATGCGGACAGAAAAAAGGGTTGCATGTCCTTTCTGATGCTTTTATCGCTGAAGTTATAGATCCCAAAACCGGACAGCATGTAAGAGAATCCGAGGAAGGGGAATTAGTATTAACCAGCCTTAAAAAAGAGGCTATGCCTTTTCTGCGGTATAGGACAGGAGACAGGACTGTTTATATGGGGCGGGACTGCGGCTGCGGGATTAAACATCAAAAGATAGGAAGAATCAGCGGACGAATGAATAAAGATGAAATAATCCTGCCGGGAGGAGTGGTAGTTAAAAGAGTATGTTTGGAAGAGATTATTTTAAGTGAGGATGGGTTAGGAACCGAATATAAGTTTGCTGTTTTACCCGTTTCAGATAAGGCTATCTCGAAGTTACACATAGTTGTAGAAGGCGATATGAGCAAGGCGGATAAAATAAGCGCGTCTCTTACCAAAAAGATTCAGGTCCAATATAATCACCAGCCTATAATTAAAATTCTGCCGCAAGGTAAAATACCGCGTAATCCGGGCAAGGCAAAAAGAATATTTTCCTTAGAAGAATATAATGATTTGCTGTTTAACGGCACAGGGTTAGATAAAGAAAAATAATTTTTGCCGAAGAATTTTGATAATGAAGGGATTATTATGCAAAGCAATGTTGTAGAGGTATTAAGAAGGACAGAAAGCCTGTGCCCAAAATGCCTGAAGAAAATTAAAGCGGATATTATTACGAAAAATAATAGAGTATATATGCTGAAAGAATGCGCCGAACATGGGAGTTTTGAGGTTCTACTTTCGAATCATAGTTGGTATTATAAAGGGTTAACCGAGTTCTTTTTTTCTTTAATTAAAGCGGATTTTACGCAAAAAGATTATTTACTTTATCTTACCGATAGATGTAATTTGAATTGCCCTATATGTTTAAACGGGGTTAAAGACAATCCCACAAAGGATTTTAAATTAGAAAAATTAAAGGGAATTATTAAAGGCAAAAAAGGCTTAAAATTTAATCTTATGGGCGCGGAGCCTACAATGAGAGAAGATTTGCCTGATGTTATTAGAATGATAAAATCTTCCGGTAACAGAGTGTCTTTGCATACAAATGGGATAAAGCTGGCGGATATCGGTTATCTTAAGGAATTGGCGAAAGCAGGCTTGCGGGAGGTTAATCTGCAATTTGACGGATTTGATGACCAGGTTTATATGAAGTTAAGAGGAAGGAAATTATTGGATATAAAATTACAGGTTTTGGATAATCTTCGGAAGATCCGGATGGCGACGCATATAAAAGCAACGATTGCCAAAGGCGTTAATGAACAGGAGATGGCGAAGATTTTTAAATTCGGCGTTGAGAACGATTTTATTAATGAAATAGGCTTTATTGGCTTGCGATTTTTAGGTAACGCGAGGAATTTACCTTATGAAATGTGCCTGGTCCCGGACGAATTGATAGATATCCTGGAAAAAGAGACCAAGGGGAAAATTTCCCGAAAAGCGATGTTTAATTTTCAAAAAATGTATTATTTTATGCTGGATGTTTTTTCAGTACGCAAGTGCTGTTACAATCAGCATTTTTTGATCAGCAGGGATAAAATGAATTATATCCCTATTGATAAATCTATTGATATTGATGGTATCGCGAAGAAATTAGATAAGTTTAACCGCTTGAAACAAACAAATAAAACCTGGGCTTTATTGTATGCCTTCCTGAGTATAGCGCCTAAATTCTTTACTGTTAAGGGCGTGTTGTTTTTAAAAGACTTCCTTTTTTTTAAAATTCCGCTCGTGAATAAATTTGATTTATCCAAATTCCCAAGGGGCAAAGTAATAGTAAGTTTTACGACTATTTGCGATTCTTATACAATAGATTATCAAATAGCGCGGCATTGCTGCTTTGGAGAGATCTCGGATGATTTTGGGATACAGGATCCGGCGATATTAAATTTTGTCCGGCGGCAGGGGCAAGTTAAAGTATTAGCAAATAACTGAGCAATCGTAATACTATTTTGTTTCAGAAAATAGGGGGGTTTTATAGAAAATGAAGGGCGCCTTTGAACCGGAGGTTTCAATTCTTGTGCCGGTATGGAACGAAGAAAAAGTCATCAGGGATTTTTATTCCGAACTTTCTAAAGTCTTAGTAAGTTTAAATAAAAAAACAGAAGTAATTTTTATAGATGACGGAAGCAGCGATAATACTTTTAGCATGCTTAAAGAAATCCATAGTGAATCATCGGGCGCGGGCGTGAAAGTAGTGAGATTGATCAGGAATATGGGGCAACATTTTGTCTTATTGGTAGGCATGCACTATGCGCAAGGTAAAGTGGTCATCGGCATCGATGCTGATTTGGAATATTCCCCAATAGATATACCCCGTTTTATTGAAAAAATAGAGCAAGGGTATGACCTAGTGTTCGGATGGAGGAGCGGTTATCGGCAGGGAGTATTGCGTTCTGTATATATTAATTTCATTAATTATTTTGTCCGGCCTAAAGTGCATGATTTTACCTGCCCTTTTCGCGCTATGCGCGGGGAAGTCGTAAAACAGATAAGAAATTGCGGCTCGATAGATAAGGTATCCGCTAAAATCCCGCGCCACCGTTGTTCAGAGATAAAAATCAAATTCGAGCGGAATAAAACAAAAAGGTCACGATACACTTTTTGGGGGAAATTGGCATTATCTTTTAGAATGAGTCAGGATATTATTTTAAAAAGGTTGAATCAAAAAAAAAGATTTGATTTTACGCCAGTTATAAAAGAAGTCCTGGGGTAGTTCCCTTGATTTTTTTAAAACTGTAGAGAGCATAAAGGAGGCTTGAGATGACAGATATTATTCTTTTAACTATTGATTATCGCCATATTGACTATTACAGAAGAGCTTATACTAATCCGTTTAGATTTCCGCCGATTCAGGCTGTATACCCTCATATCGGGCTGGCATATTTAGCCGCGGCTTTAAAGGAGAAGGGGTTTCGCGTAAATATAGTTGATGGTTATTTGTTCCATCTTACGCAAGAAGAGATATTGCGCGTGATAATTGAAAATAACCCTAAGGTGATCGGGATGACCGTCAGTTCAGCGTTGTTGCCGGAAAATTACGCGCTTATAAAGAAGTTAAGGCTGGCGCAAAGACGCGATGGGGTTTTGAAAGGCCTGAAAATAATATTGGGAGGCCAGCATGTTTCAGCGCTGCCGGAGGCGGTTTATGACCTTGAGGCGGATTTCGGTTGCCTTGGCGAAGCAGAGGAATGTTTACCGGTCCTTTGTGATTATATTATAAATCATAAGGGCAATTTAAATGAGATAAAGGGGATAATTTATAAAGAGAATGGCCAGGTCAAGGCAGGAGAGATACAGATAATAAAAGACCTGGATTCATTGCCTTCGCCCGCGTACGACCTTTTTTTGACCCCTAAGGGTTTGCAACAGAATATGGATTTTCCCATGATACCGATGTTACAAACCAGGGGGTGCGTTAACCGATGCGCGTTTTGTCCCAATAAAAAACCGATACGGTTCAGGAGTATCCCCAAAATGATAGATGAGATGCAGTTTTTTATTGAGAAGTACCATTGTAAGGCGGTTACTTTTATCGACGAAACTTTTACTTTTGATAAAAAAATCGTCCGTGAAATGATCGCGCAAATGAACCAGAGAAAAATAAAGATCGACTGGTATTGCACTACCTGCGCGCATTTCGTTGATGAAGCGCTTCTTAAGGAGATGTATTCAGGCGGGTGTAATATGATTCGAGTCGGCGTCGAGACCGGTTCTGAGAGGGTAAGGTATTCTGTGAATAAACGTATTTCCAATGACCGTTACATGGAGGTTTTCGGAATATGCAGAAAATTAGGGATAAAGACTACGGCGTATTTTATGGTAGGGTTACCATCTGAAACCAAAGAAGATGTGAGAGAAACAATATCGTTTATCGATAAGTTAAAGCCTGATTACCTGCTTTTTCAACTTACTGCCATCTTTCCAAACGCTCAAATGTATGAAGAGTATATAAAAAGTGGGAAATTGAATAACGATATGTGGGCTAAATGTAATAATGGGGATACTAATTTAATTTTTAATGTTCCGGAAGGATTAACATTGGACCAGATACAAAAAGTCAGAATAAAAGCCTATTTAAAGTTTTATTTTAGCCCAAGATTTATTATGAGGTGTTTTTTAGCCAGAATACATAAACTTTGCTTTCCTTTAAAGACTTATATGAATAGCTGTTTTAGGCCCCGGTATTTGATTCTTGAACTATTTCAGATAAAAGACGCGATATTGGGCAAGAAGAGAAATAGTTTTTAATCCTAGTAATTTGCCTATAATAAAAAATATTATTGCAATAATCATGTCCTGAATTCCAAATGAAGATATTATTATTTCCCGTGCCAACTTCTGATTTTTTGCCGATGCCGATGAGGGTGGGGTTTTATTTTCCAAACACCGGTATTTTGACTATAGCCGCTTATCTTGAGCAGCATAATTATAAGGTTAAGATAATTGACATGATAGCGTTAAATTTGACCTGGAAGGATATCCCGGCTTTAATAAAAGCTGAGAGCCCGGATTTTGTAGGGATCAGCGGCCTTACAAGAAACGCGTATATGTGTATGGGATTAGCGAAGATAATTAAACAGGTTAATCCCCGCATAGTTACTGTTTTAGGCGGCGCGCATTTTTCTTTGGTTCCCGAAGAGAGCTTAAGGATATGTAAGGAAATAGACTATGTGATAAGGGGAGAAGGCGAGGTTACTTTTCTGGAGTTAATAAAAAAGGTGGAGGAAGGGGCGAAAAAAGAAGCTATATCTAAGGTAGAGGGGTTAGCTTATTTGAGCGGCGAGGATTATATTAAGACACCTTTACGGCCGTTGATAAAAGATCTGGATACGCTGCCTCTGCCGGCGTATCATCTTTTACCTATGAGCAGGTATAAAGTATCTCTTTTGGGAAAAAACGGGATGGGCTGTAATTTCTCTCGCGGCTGCCTTTATAACTGCAAGTTTTGTTCAGAGATGATCATATGGAATCATACAAGGAGAGGCCGCAGCGCGGGAAAAATTATTGAAGAGTTGGAGTTACTGGTAAATAACTATGGGAAAAAAACCTTTTGGTTCAGCGATAGTGATTTTTTGCAGGATGAACAGAGAAATATAAAGTTTCTGGAAGAGATGGAAGCCAGAGATTTAGATATTAAGTTTTTGATATACAGCAGGGCGGATGTGTTAATAAAGAATAAAAGTCTTCTGAAGAGGCTTAAAAAAATAGGGTTAACCGCCGTGATAGTGGGGGGGGAAAGTTTTTCTCAAAAGATGCTGGATGAATGGAACAAAAAAATAACGGTTACGGATATCGAGTCGGTTTCGGGGTGTATACAAGATGCAAAGATCCCTATATTTGAATGTGATTTACTTTGCGGCAGTTCTGATGACGATAAAAACGCGCTTGTAAGATCGTTGCGGATAAGCCATCGTTTAGAGGTAGATTTTTTTAAGCTCAGCATATTGACGCCCTGGCCCGGAACCGAGTTGTTTAATGAAATGAAACAAAAAGGCTTGATCAAGGTTTGGGATTATAGAAGGTATGATATCGATCACGGGATAATGGGGACGAAGCATCTTTCTATTAAACGCTTAGAGAAATTACACGCGTGGATAGTGGCGATGTGGTGGCTTGACCCCCGCAGGATTGTTAAAAACTTCAAGAATAAACAAAGAAGATTGCTCCATGTTTTTCAGCTTAAATGTATTTGTTTAAGTATCCTAAATTTTTTATTTGCAAAGCTTACATCCCGGAGAAAAAACAAGGTGGCAAAAGATGACTCAATAATTGAGGAGTTTTATTTAAGGCATCTTGATTATATTGGGATAAAAAGAGAAGACGATTGTAAAACTTTCAAGATCTGGAGCTGTAATAAATAATATATAAATACGATAAAGCAGAAATTCAGAAGCTGGAGTTTAAGAAAACGTATCGGTTTGGCGTATTCGCTAATATTTAATTGACAAGTAAATAAAAGTTGCTACAATAAAGTACGCGTTTATTTGTTCAAAATACGCGTAATAAATGAATATAATAAGAATAAGGGAGGGGAAAATGTTTAAGTTATTAAATTCATGCAAAAAGTCAGCTAAAAGGAACCGGATAAGATTTTGCAGGTGCGCGCGCGTATTGTGGTAAAAGCGGCTTGTATTAATTATTGATTTGGATAAGATTTATATATTACGGTTTAATGCATTTACGCATTAAACCGGCGGCAAAAGGCCTGTTTTACGATAATAAAGTTTTTAACTAAACCAGGATAAATTAAGGTGATTCTTATGGATATGAAAACGCGATTTTATAGATTTGAACAATGGGACAAGAAATTTGCAATTGATAACCGTACAGGTAATTTTTTTGAGGTTGATAAATTGGGATGGGATGCTATTGGGGTGTTAGATAATAATCCAATAGGTAAAGCCGTAGAAATCCTTAGTGCTAAATATGACCCTAAGGCCGTAAAGGCCGCGGTCGCTAGTTTAAAAGATCTGATAGATGATAAGGTAAAGCCTTCAAAAAGTAAGGTGGCTAAAAAATCCACTCCTTCCGCCCCTAAATTTTTCTACGTAACATTAAATTTAATTAATGAGTGTAATTTGGTTTGTAAATATTGCTGGAATGACAGCGGTTCCTACAGCAAAGAGGACGAGCATCTTAAGATGGGGGAGGATATCGCTTTTAAGGCAGTGGATTTATTAATAAAAGGCTCAGGCAATAAAAAGGAATTAGTTGTTGATTTGTATGGAGGAGAGCCGACATTAAATTTTGAACTGGTCAAAAAAGTTGTTAATTATTGTAAGTCCCGGGAAAAAGACTCTAAAAAAGAGTTTCATTTCCTTCTCGCTACTAATGGTACTATGTTAACTCCGGAAAAGGCAAAGTTTTTAGATGATAATGGGGTTGATATAGCTATTAGTATTGACGGAGAGAAAGAAATGCAGGATAAAATGCGCCCTTTTCGCAGCGGCGAAGGCACGTATGATATTATAATGAAAAATTTAGACAAAATTCCCGCGGGGCTTAGAAAACGCATGGTAGCCAGGGCAACTGTTACGCCTTTTAACCCCAAAATAGTTGAGATCTTTAAGACTTTGAGAGGCTTAGGTTTTGAAAGAATAGAAATCTGCGAAACCGAAGATGTTTGTTTCGGGATGAAGAGAGAAAAAGCGAAGTATTTTTTTAAAAATAAAAAAGATGTGGAGGTTTTAAAACACGAATATGAGAGGTTAGCTAAATTTTATGTGGACGAAATTATAGCCGGCAGTTTTAATTATTATAATATTTATTTTAACAGGTTTTTTAAGATGTTGGCAAGGCTATACCACCAGAATAAAATCTGGGGGTGCTGTTCTGCCGGCATTGGGCAAATCGCGGTTGACGCGAAAGGCGATATTTATCCATGTACCACCTTCTTAGATATAAAGGCGTTCAAAATAGGCGATGTTTTTAAAGGGATTGACCAGAGTTCAAAAAGGATATTGCTTGATAGCGAGATTACGACCAGTGCCAGTTGTGATAAATGTTTCGCGAAGGTATTGTGCAAAGGGGCCGGCTCTTGCTACAATATAAACTATTATTTCAATAAATCTATTACCGAGCCTGTAGAGGATTTCTGCGATATTTTTAGATTTAAAACTAAGTTAATGATAGCTGTTATTGCGGCAATAAACGCAAAGAAACCGCATCTTTTATCAGAACTGCTTAAAATCCCTTCATGATCCGTTTCTAAAGCGCAATCAAATCCGCCGTATTTTTTTATTGAACTATCATAAAGGCTCTCTTGAATTGGCAGGTTTAAATGACTATTTGATATCAAAAATAAGAGGGAGAAGCCCGAAAAGACATGATCCCCGGATTATATTATAACCTTATTCGTGATTTGCCTTTTAATCTACCGGGCCCGGATTGGCGCGATATTAAGAAGATCCTTGCCTTAACGCGGATTATTCCTAAGGAATTATTATGGCTAAAGATCCTGAACAAACGTTTTTTTAAGATACCTTCAGAGGTTTTAGATCTTTATTTAACCTATAGGCCTACACCTTTGGTTCGCGCGCATAATCTTGAAAGTTATCTGGATCTGCCGGAAAGAATAGCTATTTATTATAAGAATGAATCAGTTTCTCCGACAGGGTCTTATAAACTTAATGCCGCTATTCCATCGGTGTATTTTGGTAAAAAGGCAGGGTATAAACGGGTAGTTTGTGCCACTTCAGCCGGCCAGTGGGGGGCTGCGATAGCTTTTGCGGCTTCGATATTCGGTTTAAAATGTAAGGTTTACATGGTTAAATCGGCTTATTATAATAAACCCGTTAGAAGAGATTTAATTATTTCATACGGCGCGGAAGTAGAACCGACACCGGACGATTCCCCCGGATTAGCAAATTCTATAGCTATTTCTGACGCGGTTTCAACCCATTCTTTATTCCCCATGTTGCATTTAGAGATGTTTCATGGTATTATTGGGTCGGAAACAAAAATTGAGTGTGAACGCCTGGGTATAAAACCGGATATAATGATTGCTCCTGTTGGATCCGGGATGAATTTTGTGTCTTTTATCAGTTCCTATCTAAAAGATAATATTGTAAAAAAGCTTAATATAGAATTTCTGGGTATTGAATCTAATTTAGCGTCGAAACTGACTAAAGGCAAATATGTTCGCGCTTCATACGATTCTATGGGTTTATCTCTTCCGGTTCAGGCATATAGTTTAGATAGTAATGTAGTTTTAGGGGAAATGGCAGCTGAAGGCTTAAGAGTTTCCTCCGCAAGTGTTTTACTTAGCGCCTTGTATCATAATAAAATGGTAAAAATTCAATCTTATGAAGAGAAAGCTGCCATTAATTCCGGAGATATTTTTGCCGGAACAGAACGTATTTGCCCCGCCCCTGAATCTTCATACGCTATTGCTGCAGTAATTGATCGTGCTTTGCTGGCAAAAGAGAGAAAAGAGAAAGCAACCATCCTTTTTAATCTTTCCGGGCATGGGCTATTGGATAAAAATCCCGATAATGACGGTAAACAATGATTATTTTATCAATATTTTATTCCCTTCTTTACTATCCTCAATTTAGCTAGAGGCGTAGTGCAACCTTTTATTTATGAAAATTAGTTTTTAGAGTTAAAATGTTGAAAAAAATTATTTCTAACCCTTTTATTTACGTGTATGTTTTGATCGGGGCTGAATTCATGTTTATGATCAGCCCGTTTGTTCTTTACTATTATGCAATCTATGGTTTGGTTTTAAAGAATCTTTTTATTTCTCCTTTAACCTGTTGGTTGACAGGATTTTTTCTGCCACACATTGTTTTGATTAATAACCCTTTTTTTGTTATTTTAAGTTTTGCAGGCCCGGTTTTAATAGTTATGGGGCTGTTAATATTCCTTGTTTGCGCGGTTGAGGTTTATTTTGTAAAGTTTAAAGGGGGAAATAAGATAATAACAAAAGGGGCATATTCTTTTTTCCCGCATCCTCAATATTTAGGGTTAGCCATTTCCGGTTTGGGGTTCCTTTTGATTTGGCCGCGTTTTTTAATTTTGATAGCTTATATTACTATGCTTTTTATGTATTATTTGCTGGCCAAAGATGAGGAGAAGAAGATGGAAGAGGAATTCGGGGATGCCTACAAAAATTATAAATTAAGAGTGCCTAATTTATTGCCAAGCCTAAAATTACCCATTTTTTTTGCGTATATTATGGTTTTAATCGTAAGCGTCGGGATAGGGTTTGTTTTAAGGGAGTATACCAAATCTCAACTTCCTGTTGCCTATTTTAAAAATATAGTGATTGTTCCATTATTCCCTGAAGACAAAAATATAGCCAGAGAGGCCATTGAAAAAATTCTGGCCGATGAAAAACTTGTGCCTTATGTGTCCGGGGATAATTTAAAGGAGCAGCCGACGTTTATAGCTTATATCATGCCTGTGTACGCCGCCGGTTCGGGGGAAAAATATATTGGCGATAACTATAGTGATAAGCCTGATGGTGCGGATAAGAAATCAGATCTCAAATCCAATTTTATTTTTCGTATCCGTAATTTACATGATATGTTCATTTTGGGCCCTTTGTCACGGCTAAATACTCATAAAATTCCCGCGATGCGCAGGATTGTTTTTTATCGGGTTGTTGACCGTAAGCATAAATATGTTTCTCCCAGAGATGTTTTTAAAATAACTGCTGAGAGGATTCCTTCCGCTTTTATTGAGATTGACATTAAGGAATGGAAGGTTTTTCCTTTACCGGAGATACCCGCTTGGCGGAAATTTATTCTGCCGATGCCGTCATTTTAAGGTTTTGTTTGGAAAACAAGTTTACAAAAAACAAAATAATAATCTATCGCAAATGAAGCTATCAATACCTTATAATTATGACCTTAATTTAGTATACGAGATAGCCAAAAGGCGCCCAAAAAATATTGATGAATTATATTTGCCCGCGGATCAATCCGTTGTAGGTTCCGGCAGGCCGCATAAGCAACCAAACGATTACGATAAACAAGTGCCTGTTATTATTGATTTAATGCATAAGCATGGGATTAAAGTAAATATGCTTATTAACGGACAATGCGAAGGGTTGGCTTTTTATGAAGAACGTAATTTAAAGAGGCTTTTGGAGTATATTAGATTCTTCAGAAACGAATTTGGTTTAGATTCGATTACGGTAATTGATGCTATTCATTTGGAAGATATTAAAAACTATATTCCTGATATTGAACTTCATAGCGCGGTAAATCTTATGGTAAATACTGTTCAGAAAGCGCGATATTTAAAAGCGTTGGGGGCCGATGTAATTACAATAGATAAAGATATAAACAAAGATATCGGGATGATAAAGAAAATAAAAGAGGCAACCGGATTAAGCTTAAAGATGCTGGTAAATGATTCTTGTTTGCCCGACTGTGTCTATCGTATCCAGCATGCGAATGCTGTCGGCCACGTTGGCTGTTTAAATTACGAAGAATATGAAGAATTTGGCAAAGATATAAATTTAGTATTTATCCGGCAATGCGGGAAGCTTTACAAGGAAAGCCCCTGGCTGTTTTTTAAATCGAGTTTTATCAGGCCGGATGATATTAAATATTATGAAGGGATTGTTGATTCGATAAAAATTGTGGATCGTATGGGAAGTACCGGTGAGATATTAAATATTATTGACGCTTATTCCAAGGATACTTATAGCGGAGATTTGTTGGATTTGGTTTTTGTCGGGAAAGCCGCTTTGAGGAAAAAAGGCATAACTATTTTAAACGGAATGATGCCGGAAGATTTTTTTGCGAAAATAACAAGTTGTTCCAAAGATTGCATGGAATGTAATTATTGTAGAAATATTTTGGGAATTATGGCGCCAAAGACAGGGTAATTAATTTGTTATGGGGATAAAAATCGAAGCATTTACAAAAGATAGTCTTATAGGGCTTGTTCCTTTGGTGGATAATTATAAAAATAAGCCATTCAATTCTTATTCTTGTTTATCAAATGAGGCGTTGACAAAATACGCTATTGAGGAGATCTCTAGCGTGTTAAGCTGCGCAGAAAACAATATCGCGTTTATCGCTAAGGATGATTTGCGGATAGTTGGGTTAATTATCGCGGAAAAATTACTTTGGGATTCAGAATATTTCGGAATAAAAATGGCTAAAATCAGTTATCTCATATCTGAAGGTTTTTATCCCGGCGCGTTTGATATTAAGAATGCGCTTTTAAACGCTGTTTTTAGTTCATGCGTAAAAGAAGGGATTAAATTTATTTCCGCGAAAGTTAACTTTGAGGATTCTTCATCCATTCATTCTTTGGAGGAAAGAGGTTTTAGGACTATGAGCGTGTGCGGAACTTATTTGCTGGATAAAAATTATTATTTAAGCAAATTAGACCAGCCGGCTGAATATGTTTGCAATATTCGGCCATATAAAAGTGAAGATGCACTGTCTTTAAAGGATATTTTTAATAATTCCTGTATCAAAAGCCATTTCAGAAGGGATGAATTGCTCCCTCAGGATAAAGTAGCTAATTTATACAGCGAATGGATTAAAAATTCATGTAATAGTTCCAGCGAAGAGGTTATAGTTGTAGAAAGCCAGGACCAGATAATTGCTTGTGCCACTTTTAATGTGGAGAAACGTTTTTCTGCGTTAGCCGGAAGAAAATTAGGGACGACGCCTTTAGCCGTATTTTCCGAATCGGCGCGAGGCACAGGATTACATAATGTTTTTGTTTTAAAGTCACTTCTGGAATATTATTTTACAAAAGTGGAGATGGTTGATGTGACAATTCAGATAGATAATATTAAAGCAGCTAAATATTGGTTACAGCTGGGCGCAAGGATGGCCGATTGCAGGTATGTCCTGCATAAATGGCTGTTTTAAGGTTAAAGCAAATATTTAATAATCAGATTTTTAATATATGCACATATTGTGGCTTGGTTTTATCGCGGTAATCGCGCTGGTTTTTCTTATCGCGCATTGTTATGTATACAGAGGATTGCGGATCACCTTAACTTTTTTCATAAGTTGTTTCCTTTACGGCATCTTTAAGGAAAATGCGATTTATTATATTGAAGGTGTTCTGTCTCATGCTAAACCTCCTTATGAGGTCATCAATCCTGTACTATTGATTTTTCACGCTCCTCTGGTAGTCTGTATAGGATGGTTATTCGCTCTTTATACAAGCTGGTCGCTTGCGGAAAGGATCCTTAGGAAAATTGAGTTATTTGACGGTAAAATCTTTCCGACATTATTGTTAGGTGCTTTAATCACCGCCGCGGTATCATATTGTGTTGAGGCAACCGGCATTGCCGCGGGATGGTGGCGATGGGCAAAAAGCGACATAAGGTTCTCCGGTTTTTTGGTGGGGGTTCCGTTATTCCCTCTCGAAGGATGGTTTTTCACGTTTCTGGCGGTTATGGTTCCGTATTTTTTGATCGAATGTTCCAAATATAGAGTTAAAAAATGGAGGTATATCTTTATTTTGCCTACTTTTTTGTATGTCGCTATACGTTTAAGCAGTAATTATTTATTAGCTACGATTGTTGAATGCGCGGCAGTAATTGTGTTGTTTTATCTGGCGCTTAGAAGCCCTTTAACGTTAACTAATCATTTCAAAAAGGGCCATGGTTTTGATCCAGGCAAATATCCGTTTGTGGCGCGTTTTATGAATAATGCTCCTTTTTTTATGGCTTTACTCATGCTGATAGTCATGATTTTTATCGATCTGAAAATTGTCAAACAACCGGAATTACTCATCTCGGCAGTCCCCATAATTATTTTTATGCTGCTTTCTTTTTTAAGTATTTCTGTTTTGGCGGCATTTTTTTCAGTATTTACGGCTATCTTCTGGGGCGAAAAAAAAATTATGGTTACAATTATCCCCGTAATAATATTTTTGTTGTTTTATATAATTTCCAGGTTTTCTATACGGCAATCAGCTAAAGGTGTTTTTAATAAAAAAAGGGTTATCAAATGAATATTGTGTCTCCGATAAGCAAGATAGAAGAAGTGGAATCTGTTATAAAAGCAGGTGCAAATGAAATTTATTGCGGTGTATTTACTTCTGATGAAAAGAAAGAGTATACTAATTTGGGTTGCCTTAATCGCAGAGCAACAGCTCTTGCAAGTTTAAAGTGTTTTAAAGAATTGAAAACCGTCGTAGAAATAGCCCATTTTCATAATATTCGCGTTTCTTTTACTATTAATGAAATATATTCTGAAAAACAGCTGTTATCCGCTTTAACGCAGGTTGATAAAGCGGTTGAGGCCGGCGTGGATGTCTTAATTATTGCTGATGTCGGGTTATTATACGCGCTTAAAAAGAGAGGTTTAAAAGGCGTTAAACGGCATATAAGCTCAACATGTTCGGTGCTAAATTCAGAAACAGTTGATTTCTATCGGGACTTAGGCGCTTCGCGAATAATATTGCCCAGGCAGTTGACTTTGGACGAGATTAGCGGGATCTCTCAAAGGTGCGCGAATATTGAGCTGGAAGTGTGTATACTTAATAAAAAATGCAGGTACGCGGAAGGTTTTTGCACACTGCAACACGGGTTAGCCGAAGCATCCGGTGTTTTCGGGAGTAGATGGCAAAATTCAGGGATATTGAAAAAAATTGCCAAATTTTTGCCTCAACGCATAACTAATATTTGCCGGCGGAGTTTTTTAAAGCAGGAGTTTGATTGTTATTCGATCTATAATTCTTTGGTTTCAGCTAAGCCGCCGGCTTCAAAAAAGTCAGGCGCGCATACAGGGTATTCGGCATGCAAAATAAACCCTGAAATCGACCTGGATAGTATCTTAAATGTTAATGGATGCGCCGCTTGCGCGGTATTTGATTTAGCAAAATTGGGGATCGGCTTTTTTAAGATCATAGGGCGAAGTAATTTACATGCCAAAAAAGTTACAGATGTCGGGTTTATTAAAAGTTCTATAGAATTGCTTAAAGAAAATAAAACCAAAATAGATTTTGAGCAGGGAATAAAAAGGTTATACGAAAAGATTTATTTTTCCGCGTGTAACCCGCAATATTGTTATTATTCCGCAAAAAAAGATTGAAAAAGGGGAAAACTTTATGCGCATTCTTCTGGTGAATTCTTATTGCAAGTTTAAATTTATTCCGCCTCTTTATCCTATCGCGTTAGCATATGTGGGGAGTTCGGTTTTAAGAAACACCAAAAATACTGTTACGATCCTTGATTTGAACTTGTATGATGATCCGTTAAATAAATTAAAAGAGGTGTTAACAGTAGAAAGCCCGGAAATAATCGGTATTTCCATGAGGGATATGCCTTGGTACCATTCTGTCTTCTCTTCTCCAATAGTATATATTATGAAGTTGAGTAAAATGATTAAAACGCATAATCCAAGCGCTACGGTGATCATGGGGGGAGCGTGTTTCTCTTTGTTTTCTGAAGATTTGATGGAATTATTGCCGGATGTAGATATAGGGGTTGTGGGCGAAGGCGAAGAGGCGTTTGTGGAAACTTTAAATAATCTGGGGAATTTAGATGTTGTAAAAGGTATTTTCTACAGAAAAAAAGGAGAAATAAAATATACGGGGGCCCGGCCATTTATGGATGTCGATAAGATCCCTATGCTTGAGGATATTCGCGGGTTGGAACCTCTGCGTTATAAATATGTAGGTGTTCAAACCAGGCGCGGTTGCGCTTCTGAATGCATATATTGCCCAAATGAATTTTTACAAGGCCGGCGGATCAGATTAAGGCCAATAAAAAGCGTAATTGAAGAAATAAGGTTTTATAAGGATCGCGGCGTGAATTATATCTATTTTGCCGATACGATCTTTAATGTGCCGAAAAATTATGCCATAGAATTAGTCGCGGAAATCATAAAGAGTGAATTAAATATAAAATGGGGCGCGCAATTTAAGCCGGTTGCCTTAGACAGGGTTTTTTTACAAGATGTGGAAAGATCCGGCTGTCATATGCTTGATTTTACCGCGGATTGCGGGTCCGACGATTTTTTTAGGTTGCTTAAGGCTAAAGTTAGCGTTAAAGATGTCCTGGAAACAGTAGAGTTAGTCAGTGAACGCAAAAATATTACTCAAGCATGGTATAGCATAACTAATTTGCCGGGAGAAACGGTAAAAAATAATTTTGAAAGAATAAAATTGTTTGTAAAATTGATAAAAAAAGGCGTAAAACCGAAAGATATTTTCTTGAACAGATTAAAATATTGCCCTCGCACGGAATTAAACAATTTATATCCTAAAATTCGCAAAATTGATATCAGTAAGCCATCTTTTTACTATTGGTATCTTTTATTGGATAAAGATATCTATATGACATTTCTTATTGGTTTATGGGCAATTTATAGGGCAATGAAAGGTTTCAAGAGGTACGCGTATTAACCATATTTAATTCAATAAATAGATATTACAGGGCTATTCAATGGAATGGGCAATATTTATTTCTAAAGCGGCAGACTTGAAGTATTGGGATAAAAAATATTCACGCGTTTATTTCGGTATTGAGTTTTGCGAACGCTTAATTCCTGACGCTAAAGAGATGGAAGAGGTTTTTAATTTTGTTTCTAAAAATAAATTAGAGGTAAGTTTAGTTACCTGTTTTGTAACAGATACAGGTTTGGAAAAAACAAATGAGTTGTTAAAAATGCTTCATCAGTTCCGGCCGGCTAGCGAGGTAATAATAAATGATTGGGGCCTGTTGCGGGTTGTTAAAAGTTACGGGTTAAATCCTGTTTTGGGAAGATTGCTGGTTAAACAAAAGCGTGATCCGCGAATATTAAACCTAAAAGGTAAGATACACAAAACAGTGCTCTCTCAGCTTCAAGATACCAAACTAAATTCTTATTTTCTTGAATTTATAAAAGATGAAGGGATAGGCAGGGCAGAGATAGATAATTTATTACAGGGAATAAAACCGGAAAAATTCAGGTTTTCTTCCTTGGTTTTTTCTCTTTATGTCCCGTTTGGGTATATTACTACTACGAGGATATGCCCTTTTATCCCTGCTAATAAAAATGAGAAAAAAATAGGGATTTTCCCTTGCGGTAAAGAATGCCAGGTTCAGCCGTTTATTCTTCGCCATTTGTCTATCCCAATTCCGGTAATTTTAAAGGGGAATACCGTATTTTTTGAAAATCAGAAGATTCCCGACAATATAATGGAAATCGGTATTAATAGGCTTATTTATCAGCCGGTTTTACCATTCTGACAGGCATTTTGGAAGGTACCTTTATTCAGTATGGGCGAAGGCAATATCCTTGAAATTACGTGCTTATATAGTATAATAAAGTTGTTTACAGCACTCCATTCAAATTATCTCTTAGATGGTGTTTGCAGAGGGGAAAGATCTATCTTACCTGCAGTATTTAGGCACAGCGAAAGGTTATTGTACAACTTTAACAAATGCCTATCGCATTCATAATTTAAAGAAAACTAAAAATGGCGGTAATTCAATTCAATGATGTATGGGAGATGTATAAGCTAAAGCTTGTTATTGCCAATAAAGCTTCCTGGGAAAATTTCTGGGCGCTTAAAGGCATAAGTTTTTCCATAAATCAAGGAGAAACTGTAGGGCTAATTGGCGAAAATGGGGCAGGTAAATCTACAATTTTAAAGTTAATCTCCGGGATGATTAAGCCTGACCGGGGAGAAGTTAAGGTTTTAGGAAGGCTTTCCGGGCTTTTAGAATTGGGGGCCGGTTTCCAGCCGGAACTTACCGGCAAAGAGAACATTTATTTAAACGCCTCTCTCTTTGGTTGGGATAGGGATAAGGTAGAAAAGAATTATGATGAAATTGTGGTTTTTGCCGATATAGGTAAATTTATTAATGCTCCAACTCAATGTTATTCTCAAGGAATGCTTGTGCGCCTTGCCTTTGCGGTCGCTATACATATTGACTCGGAAATCCTGCTTATTGACGATACATTGGCGGTTGGGGATGAATATTTTCAAAATAAATGTATCAAGAAGATATTTGAGTTAAAGGATTTAGGCAAGACTATAATATTAGTTTCTCACGATATGAACATGTTAAGCCGCCTTTGTAAAAGGGCGATTTTTCTTAAAGATGGCAGGATAATTAAAGACTCTCAGACCGATAAAGTGATTGCGCTTTATAATCAGACGTTCGGCATAAAAGAAGGGGTGTGTATTTTAGAGAAACAACCTTTAAGTATAATATTTAATAACGGCAGGTTTATCATAAACTGGAAAGATAAATTGCTTACTTCTAATTCCGGCGTATATACGGCTTTTTTGATTAATAATAAATGGTTTAATTCTCTTCAAGCCGATTGGGAGGTTAAAAAAGAAAATGATTTTAGTTTCGTTGCCAAAGGCCAATTTTTTCAGCTGTCTTTGACGTTTATATGGAGGCTGGAAATAGGCCCTGACCATATGATTAAATGGGGCATAGAAATAGATTCAAAAGGTCCGGTTGAGATTCAGGAAGGGGCTATAAACATTATGCTGCCCAATGAATATACCGGTTGGTTTACTAATTTTGAGAAAGGCAGATTTCCTCTTATCGAAAGCAAAAGTAAACATTGGCAGGCTGTGTTAAGCGATAATATTAATAATAAATTTATCGGAGTAAACGCGGATGAGTTCGATGTTGATAAAGCCCCGGCCTTAATTTTTGAGCAGCTTGAGAATTCCAACTTTAATCGAGCGCAATTATTTAACGCTGATTCTTACGCGAACTGCAGGATATTGCAATATAAAACATTGCGTTTACAGAATTTTTCAGCAGAAATTACCAGTAGTTTCTTATATTCCTCCGGTAAAATAATTATTGATGTTAAAGATATAGATGCTTATGTAAAAAAAATAAATGATGAATTTGTCATTTCTGAAGGGAAGATAAAATTAACCTTTGATAAAGGGGCGGTGGCTCTTTGTTATGATGGTATAGATTTGACTAAGGCGGAGCATTTTAATACAGCGGTTCTTATTAATGGCAGATGGTTTTCTTCTAATTTGGCGGATTGGGAGGTTAAAAAAGAAGATGAAAATAAATTGATTGTTAAGTGCAAGTGGCAAGGTTTGCCAATTGTTCAGATTTGGGAAATGGAAATAAATGATGGCAGCTCTTTTTTATGGAAAGTTAAGTTGGAAGCAAGTAAAGAGGTGAACATTGAAGAACAACATGTATTATTTATGTGTAGTAAAGATTATAAATATTGGTTTTGTGACTACGGAAGCGGTAATTTTCCGGATGAATTTATTGAAATTCAGACAGATATGTTTCAAAGAATTATCCCGGATGGAACGATTGGCCTTATGAGTCAAAATAACCAAATTCCCAATATAGCGTTAAAATTTTCAAAAGAATTAAAAAATTTTGCGGAAATTCTCAATTCTGATTTTTATTGCAGGGCCAGGGTTTTGCGGGTACAGCGGGTTGAGCCGGAAACAGCTACTAGGTTTTTACCGGGGGTATATGATTGTTTTATGATGGAAGTTAATCTGTATAAAAAAGAAGAACAAATATGCGGTAAAAGTTTAACAGGCGTATTACAAAAGAATAAATTAAGATTTGTTTTTGATAAAGGCAAAGGGCGTATGTATTTCGATGGAGTGGAACTGACAAAGAATTTAGGGTTGTATACTTCTTTGCGCTCGCTAGGCAGGTGGCACGATTCTGTATCCTTTGCTGTATGGAAAATTGAAGAACAAAATGACGATACTCTTAGGCTTGCAGGGAAGTGGCTGCATTTGCCGGTAAATCAGTATTGGCAAATTAGTTTAAAGGATGAAAATATCTTTGAGTTTAACGTTAAAATGTTGGTGAATAAGGAGATAGAAGTTGATCGTTTGCAGGTTAATGTCATGCTTTTGGAAAAATATTCTCAATGGTTGACGGATAGCCAAAAGGGCGCGTTTCCTTCATTTAAAGAAGACGTCGATAGTGACTGGGATTGTGTTTGGCAAGGGGAAGATAATACAAAATGCATTGGCGTATTCCAGAATAGTATTGAAACAGGTTCTTTACCGGCTGTCAGATTCTCTTTTCAAAATTCAAACTCAAATTGTTGTCTTAACATTGTAAATTCCGATATCTATCATAGGGCGAGAGTATTACAATCCCTAAATAATCATAAAATGGTTATTCCTCCCGGGGAATACCATTATTTTAGCGGCAATATTGCCATTAATATTTAAATGGATGTATCTATAATTATTCCTACCTATAACCGTAAAGAGAAACTTAAAGCGTGCCTGGAATCTATTTTCAGGCAGGATTATCCTAAAGAAGATTATGAGGTTATTGTCGTTGATGACGGCTCAATAGACGCGACGGAGGAAATGATGCGGCAGTTGTCAATTGGCAGGCCCAATTTACGATACTGCCTCCAATCTCATAAAGGCCCTGCCGCCGCCAGGAACTTAGGGGTAAAACAGGCAAAAGCCGAGATAATTGCTTTTACGGATAATGATTGCATCCTTAATCCCGATTGGTTAAAAAAAATGGTAGAGGCGCATAGAATAGATGATTCTCTAGCTGCGGTCGGCGGCAGGACGGAGATCAATATTCATAATATTAAAGCGGCGGTGAGCCAATTTTTAAGCGATGGGGCAATTAGAACGGATATTAATGGTAACTTAGAAATAATATTTTTCCCGACATGCAATGTTTCTTTTAAAAAGCGGTATTTAAACGATACTGAGTTTAATGAATTATTCCCTTTGTCGGCAGGAGAGGACCTGGAGTTTTTTTGGCGGCTTTTTAAAAAAAATCGCAAGTTCGCGTTTAGGCAGGATATAAGGTTATTCCATAATTGCCATTCTAATTTTAAATCGTTTTTAAAACAAGCTTATATGTATGGCAGGGGTAATTATTTGGCTAAGTATATGCATAAAGACCATCCTTTATTAAAAGAAATAAAAACCGGAAGCGGGTTTTCTTTTGTGTTTGGGCTCTTTTTAAATTTTATAAAAATACCCCGTTTTTCATATCTGTTAGGCAGGGGGTTAATTCGTTCCGAGCATTGCTTTAGTATTTACGAAAAATTTAAAATTTACGCGTATTTTTCGCTGCATAAAATAATGTATTTGTTTGGCAATATAATTGAACGCGTACGCATTTCCAGAATATCTTTATCCGCGTTGGGTGAGCAAAAGAAGCCTTTAGTTCCAAGCGAAATCCAAAGTAAACCGGAATTTATCATCCTGGATGTTACGCACAGGTGTAACCTGAAATGTAACATATGTGAAATCCGAAAGGATACCTCGTTAGAAGAATTCTCTACTGATGAAATCAAGGGCCTTATTCTGCAGTCAATTGAGTGGGGGGTAAAAGAATTTGTTTTATCCGGGGGAGAACCTTTGCTGAGGGGGGATATTTTTGAAATATTGGATTTTGTAAGGGCAAAAAAATATCATATCGGAATTCTGAGCAATGGGGTGCTGTTAGATAAGGCCTTAATTAATAAATTATTGCCTCATTTGATTGCTAAAAACCTTTCTTTAAGCATTTCTTTAGACGCCTTAACTCCCCGGATCCATGATGATATTAGGGGTACGGCAGGAAGTTTTGAGAAAACCTGTAATGCCTTAAGGATACTTTCAGAATTGAAACAGGAATACCCCGATATAAACTTTAATGTCATATCGATAATTCTTAATGAAAACCTGGAAGAGCTTTTGCCCTTAGCTGAATTTTTAAAAACACTGAATGTTAATTCAATACAATTTCAGCCATTATTGGCAAATAATATGATATTAAAGGAAAGGTCCAGCAGGGTTAAGTATTGGATAGATGAAGATAGAGTAGAGGTTTTAGACAAGACGGTAGATCGTTTAATAATTTTTAGGCGGGATAATCCGAAATTAGTATTAAATTCAGAAAATAATCTGCGGTTAGTAAAGAAATATTTCCGCGGGGCGTTGACTCAGGATGACGTAAAATGCCTTTATGCCGTAAAGACTATGCTTATCGCGAACACTGGAGACGCGACTACTTGTTTTGGCGCGTATAGCAATGCTAAAAAAAATAAATTAAAGCAGATTTGGGATTCTAAAGCGATTGAGCGCGCAAGAGAGAGCGTAAGGCATTGTAAAAAGCCCTGCCTTTTACCCTGTTTTACCGAACCGGTTGAATCAAACTGGGAATTTAAGATTACCAGGTTGCAGGTTGAATCTACGATTAATTGTAACTTGAGGTGTTCTATCTGCTGGCACACATTGGGAAACGTAAGAGATAAAGGAGAATTTTATTTTAAAGATTTTAAAATGATAGTTGACCAGTTTGAACATTTGGAAGGCATTAATTTACAGGGGCTTGGGGAGCCATTTCTTGCGAAAGATATATTTTTAATGATTGAATACGCCAGGAAAAAAGGGATAGACGTGTGGCTGGCTTCAAACGGGACATTGCTAAATGAGGCATATTGTGAAAAAATAGTAAGGTCAGGCTTATCTCTGATCAGGTTGTCTATTGATGCGCGGCAACCGGAAATTTATAATAAAATAAGGGTAGGCGCGGATATAAATAGGGTAATACAAAACATAAAGAATTTAAATAAATTTAAAAAAGAATTTAATTCGGAAACACCGCGCTTAGCGATAAATACAGTAGTTTTAAAGAGCAATATCGGAGAATTAACCGGTTTAGTGGAGCTTGCGAAAGAACTGGAAGCCAGTGAGCTTTCTTTGATTCCTCTTGTGGTTTTTGATAAGGGATTGTCCACAAAAGATGAATCGATGTCTTCTAATAAGGTATTTTTTACAGAAAAAATATTGGAGGCTAAGAAATTGGCGGAAATTAATAATATATCTTTTGAATCGGGTATTTCGATGGAGCGGCATCCTGATACAAAAGATCTGCCGCAGTTTGTAATTCCGCAATGCGTTAACGGCTGTTATATAAATTACAAAGGTGAATTAAGCCCCTGCTGCAATATCAGTTATTCTTTAGGCAGTATAGTGAGAAGTTCCTTTAAGGAGTTATGGGAGGGCAGGAAATATGCTGATTTTAGAAAGTATATTTTGAATAATAAACCTACCTGCCTTAAGTGTAATCTGGATATAGACCACCGTAAGATTTTGGACTAAAATACGGATTAATATAAACCGGCAAGAAAATTATGTAGATTTAGTAAATATGGCTTCAAGAGTAGTCGGTAAGATATTTTTATTATGTTTTGCGGTTATTTGCGCGGCTATCATTGGGGAATATATATTAAGGGTTTTTGGGATCACATTTAAGGTAACCCCCGGTATTTCCCAAATTGAAATGATTTATGCGGAAAATCGCAGCTGGTGGGGATTCTCAAAATTAGGCGTTGAAAAGGTAAAGAAAGAAAACGCTTACATCAAAAGCAAAAATAAAAAATTATTTTATGAACCTACGGAATGGTTTTATTATTTTAAAAAAGAATTAAATAAAAACCCCGAAAGTTATAAGATATTTTGTTTAGGAGATTCTACAACCAGGCTAATCCCGAATCTTAATTCAGATATTAATTTTGATGCCGATTATTACCCGTTTTTGTTGGAGGAAAAGCTTAATAATAAAAGCAAAAAGGATTTTATCGTGGTAAATTGCGGCATTTCAGGTTATTCAACTGAAGAGGAAGTGGAATTTCTGGAGAAAAAGCTATTAATATATAAGCCAAACTTAATAGTTTTTGGGTATTGTTTAAATGATAAAGATATAAAGTATAGAATAATAAAGCATAAAGGGCATTATTATTGCAGTAATTTGCGTCCGAAAGTTGAAATTTGCCCTTTTTTGCCTTTCATAGAGGAGTTATATATAAATTCTGAATTATATAAATTATTATATTGTGGTTTAATAAGCGCCTGTAAGAAGTTTAATATAAAGACAGCTTATTTTGAGATGAGTTATTATAAATCAATAAAAGCTTTATTAAAACTAAAAAAACTCAGTAAATTTTACAATTTTGATATACTTTTTGTTATTTTTCCTAATGTAGAGCCTCTTCCTTATGGGCATTCGCCAATGCGGTGGATAGAGGCTAATCTTAAAGAAATTGGTTTTGATTCTATTAATATGAAGGATGCCTTTGTTAATTATGGGATAGAAAAACTTAAATTGAGTGCCGGTGATCAATATCATTTTAATAAAACAGGGCATTCGCTTATTGCAATGGAATTATTTCGGTATATTAAAAGTAAGGGGTACGGTAATAATATCCTGAGTAATAAAACAAAGGAAGCATTTTAATAGCTAAATTTATTTAAAAAGGTGAAAATCGCTTTAGTTCAATGCCCAAGTTATTCTGTTGATACTCCTCCTTTAGGCATCGCTTATTTGTGCGCCGTGCTTAAGAAGGAAGGATATTCTTTAAAGGTTTTTGATTTTAATGCCGAGTTATATGATAAATATAAAGAATATTGGAAGCCGGAGAAGGAATGGAGCTGGTACGCGAATAAATTTTTCCTGGAGAAAAGCGAATTTGAGATATTAACAGATTCCTTCGCGGGAGAAATTTTAAATTTTTGCCCGGACGCGATAGGTTTTTCTGTCCAATCTACTTCCGCGGTATTTAGTTTACGGGTAGCAGATAAAATCAGGCAACGCGATAAGAGTAAAATAATTATTTTTGGCGGCCCGGAGTGTTTCAGGGAAAAAGCCGAAACTTTCTTAAATAATTCGGAATTAAATTTCGTGATTTCCGGAGAGGGCGAGGAAACATTAGTTGAATTATTGCGAGTAATTAAAACAGGCTCTTCTTTGTCCGCTTGCAATGGTTTAACATTTTATTCCGGCGGCAAAATTATATGTAATGCTCCCAGGAAGGAAATAGAAGATTTAAATTTCCTGCCATACCCTGATTTTTCCTTTTTTACGCCGGGAAAATATTTACATAAGGGTACTTTGCCGATGCTTTCCAGCAGAGGGTGTATTAATAGATGTACTTTCTGCCTGGATACCTGGTATCAATATAAATATAGAAGCCGCGAGCCGGAAAATGTTGTCGGAGAAATAGAATATTTAATTGAAAAACACGGGGTCAAATATATTAGATTTAATGATTTATTATTAAACGGCAATTTAGAGAAATTAGAGAAAATGTGCGATCTGTTAATTAAAAAAAACGCCTCTTATGTCAGCTGGGTCGGTAACGCGGTAGCAAGAGATATGAATAAAAAATTATTAAAAAAGATGCGCCGTGCCGGGTGCGTTAGGCTGATATTCGGGATAGAGAGTTGTTCTTCCAAAATTTTAGGCCTAATGCGGAAAAATACAAAAGTAGAAGAAATCAGTTCTTTGTTAAAGAAATCCGCGAACGCGGGGATAGAAGTGGTTACAAATTGGATAGTCGGTTTTCCCGGAGAAACCAGGGAAGATTTTATGGAAACGATAAGGTTTATTTTGGCGCATCAAAGGTATATCTTTTCTTCCGGTTCCGCTAATATTCTGTCGATACTTCCGCGCAGTATTATAGCGAAAGATTTAGAAAAGTTTAATGTCGAATTTGGAAAAGATCTTCAAACAGAATGGCTTTGCCGGGATAACAATATTTCGGAAAGGCGGCATAGGCAGAGAATATTTAATAAATTCCTTGTTAATTTGGGCATCTTGGATAACGATGATAACGGCCGCGAACATCAGTCTTTCTTTAGAAATATTATTTTATCCGTAAAAAGAGGGAAAATCCTGAATGAAATTAAAAAGGAGCTATATGCGAATACATAATTTAAATAAGTCGGTGGAATTGTTGAAAAATGATATTGGTTATTATTTTTCACGGAAATTAGATTTTCCTTTCGGCACGCCCAAGAATCTCACGCTTACTCTTACGTACAGGTGCAACCAGAATTGCATTATGTGCAGTATCAGGAATAATGATATGGATAAAAAATGCGAATTATCCATTGATGAAGTTAAAAATATAATAGAACAAATGAAGGAAATGCGCATACCGGAATTAGTTTTAACGGGAGGCGAACCTGTTTTATTGGATTATTTTTTTGATATCTGTAATTACGCGTTTAATAACGGTATCCGGGTAATAGCTATTACAAACGGCTGCTATCCCAAGCAGTATGTAGACCGGATTATTGCCTCAAAAATTAATCATATACAGATCTCTTTAGACGGCTCAAACGCTGATACGTATGATTCTATCCGGGGAATTAAAGGCGGTTTTGATTTGACCATAAGTAATATTAAGACTTTGATAAAGGCGGGAAAATCTGTAGGGCTAACTTGTACGGTAATGAACCAGAATTTTTCAGAATTATTAGACATTGCTCTCCTGGCAAAAAGCCTGGGTGCTACCCGTTTAGCCATTAGGCCGGTGCATTTAGATAATACCGACCCGAGGAATTTTAAGACGGATAGTAATATCTGGGTTCCGGAAGAAAAATTAGAGGAGTTTTGCGCGGTAATAGACAGGTTGAAAGAGTTTAATAATAAAACCGGGTATATCGATTTTAATCCGGACCTGGATTGGTTTAAGTCGTATTTTAAAAAGGGCTATATTATGCCTACGAATCTCTGTTATATGGGTTATAATAGGCTTATTATCGCTTTTAATGAAAAAGAAAGTTATGAGGTATGGATGTGCGGCGGCATGATAGGAGATATTAGAAAGAAATCCATCCGGGAAATATGGTATTCAAAAGAAGCAAAGGCTTCGAGAAAGCAAATCCGTAAATGTAAAAAAGCATGTTTATTCCCGGAACTGTATGAGCCCGGTTTACAGAATTTTAAAACCATTATAGCCAGCTTTAAAAATAATTTAAGATGTAACTATGAATTATAAAATAATAAATACCTTTAAAGAAGTGTTTAGGAACCGCATGTTTTATCTTTCAAGATTCATTAATTACCCTTTGGTAAGGCCGGAAGTATTGCAGGTTACTTTAACCAACAGGTGTAATCTTAATTGCAGGATGTGTTTTGTTAATTACTATGTCACGAAACCTGAAGAGGAAATGTCTACCGAGCAGGTATTGAATCTGGTGAACCAGGCTGCCAATAAAGGCATAACTGTAGCTGTTTTTTCAGGAGGGGAACCGTTTTTGCGGAACGATATTTTCGATATCGGAGAGTTTTGTTCCAAGAAAAAGGTGTGGTCTGTGGTAACTACCAATGGGGTTTTGTTGGAAGATAAGATACAACAGGCTATTGATTCCAAGATCAGCCATCTGCATTTTTCCATAGATGGATTGGAGCAAACACACGATTATATCAGGAATAAGGCGGGTTGTTTTAAGAAAACCACAGGTGTAATAAAAGAAATTGCCGGCCATAGGTATAAAACAGGCAAAGGGCCTTTTACGAGCCTTGCGTGCGTGGTTATGAAAAAGAATATAAGTGAGCTGCCTGAAATGTTGAAGATGGCGGATGAATTAAAGGTAGATGTCTTTGATCTTTTGCCGTTATTGCCCGATAACACGGATTTTACTGAATTTCAGAACGAAAATCTGCGGGATCTCTGCCTTAATCAGGATGAGGATATTGAAATATTAAAAAAGTCGTTTAACGAGATTACAAATTTAAAAACAAAACACACAAAGCTTAACCCGCATTTTAATCCGCGCCTGTTTGTGAAATATTATGCCAAACGGTTAAGCTCGTGTGACTGGAAGTGTTTTGCCGGGTTTAAAACCGTATTTATCACTCTTTCCGATCCCGGTAAAACCGGCACGAAGATTCCCTGTATTTTTATGTGCAAAGGGCACATTACGGAGGTATTAGAAAAAGATATGTTTTCTCTCTGGACTTCTAAGAAAGCTCAACAGTTAAGGAAAGAAATAGCAAAATGCAAAACCCTTTGTTATTCACCCTGTTTTTCGATTCCTGATCTAAATTTTTTGTTAAAATTAAAATTAAGAAAATTATGATTTTAGTTTATACGTTAGAACAGAATTATATATGCTAAAAAATTTAAATTACCCTTTAAATGAATTGGACCAGAATGTAGGCTTTTATTTTTCAGAAGCTTTGAAACGGCCTTTGGCTAAGCCCTATTGGATATTTATAAGTTTGTCGCATCAGTGTAATTTTAACTGCCAGATGTGCGGCGTAAAAAAGGTATTGAAAGAGCATGAACTAGATTTCGATACATTGAAAAGGGCGCTGGATGAAATCGCGGGCTGGGGGTCTGATTGCGTTGTTTTGTTTACCGGAGGGGAACCTTTTTTAAGAAAGGACATATTCGATATTATTAATTATTCTGTTTCTAAAGGGATCAAGACGGAAGTTGTAAATAATGGCAGTTTAATTAATAATCCTCAAATCGCCGGGAAGGTCGTTGAATCCGGGCTTAAAAATATCGCGATTTCTTTGGACGGGGCAAATTATCAAACTCATGACCATATCCGGGGAGTTCCAGGCGCTTTTAAAAAAGCAGTATCAGCTTTTGGGTATCTTCGCGAAGAAAAAAAAAGAAGGGGATCCGGCCCGCAAATTTCCATGTGGACAACCATAATGAAGGAGAATGTGGAAGAGCTGGACGAAATGCTCTTTTTAGCTGAAGATTTGGGCGTGGAATGTTTGGTTTATCATCCGGTAATTGTTACACAGGAAGATATGCAGAATACCCTTAAGAGCGGGCATTTTTGGGTTACTGATGATCAACTTAATACGCTAAAGAGCAAGATAGATAAACTAGTGGAATATAAAACCAAAAATGGCATGGTCGCTTTTCTGCATGACCCTTATCTTTGGCTTAAATATTTTCAAGGGGCTGTAACTAAAAATGACTGGAAATGCAACCCTTTTGTCTTCATTGATATTGGCCCGGATGGGTTTGTGAGAAGCTGCGGGCCGGCCTTTGGAAATATTAAAGAGCTGAGTTTAACGGAATGCCTGCATACCAAAGAGGCAAAATGCGCGCGGGAAAGAATGCTTCTGTGCCAAAAACCCTGCCTGCAAACCTGTTGGGGTTGGCAGGAGGCAGTTTCTTTGGTGGATATAACAAAAAGTTTTATTAGCAAAGTGGATAGCTCGGATGGTAAAAATGTTGATAAAAAAAAGATTATAAATGAAGGGATTGAATTGTTAGACAGGTACAACAGGATTGTAATAGAAGATTATAAAGCTAAAAATGACTGATAAATTAAAAGAAATAATTATTTCGGTGACTAATCGCTGTAATTTAAGATGCAGGATGTGCCAGATCCCTCAAATGCCTAATAATGAGGAAATGCGTACGGAGCAGTTGAAAGAGCTGATAAAAGATTCCGCTAAATTATATCCGGAGAGTATTGTATTCAGCGGAGGGGAGCCTTTGTTGAGGGAAGATATTTTTGAATTGATCACATTGGCTAATCAATGCAAAATTAACACTTGTCTGACTTCAAACGGTACTTTGTTGAATGATGATGTCGCTAAGAAATTAGCTTCCTGCGGGATAGGCGTTGTAAATATTTCTATAGAAGGCCCGGAAGATATTCATGATTCTCTTAGGGGTAAAGGATCGTTCGCGAAAGCGATAAATGCTTTAGAGTGTTTATCACGGTATAAAATTGAGACAACTATTGCTACAATTGTATGCCGGCAGAATTATAAATTTTTACCTTATGTAATGGATTTAACACACCAATTTGGCGCAACTACGGTTAAATTTCAGCCCTTTAATGAGCTTTTTCTTGCCAAAAAAGAAGAAAGAACAGATTTTTTTCTTCCCCGCAGATCGTTTAAAGAACTTAAATCAAATATCGAAAAAGTAATAAAATTGTCAGAGGGATACAAAATAGCTATTAATCCCCATGATTATTTATACGCGATTTCAGCTTATTTATGCGGTTTTTATAAAGGACATTATCGTAATGATTGTTTGGCTATACGCAGGTCATGCCCTATTTCTCCGGAGGGGAATGTTTATCTTTGTTGGGTTTTGTCTGATAAGCGTTTAGGAAATGTAACAAAAAACGAGCTTTCTAAAATTTGGAATTCAGATGAACATAACCGTTTGCGCCAGAAAGTGGCGGAAAAAGGTTGTTCCGGCTGTTTAATGAGCTGTTATGATTATAATTTCGGCAAATACGCGGCAAGCCAGCCTATTTATTATAAAGTAAAAAAGATGAGCGAATTAAAATTTTATAAGAGAAAATATTACCAATATTATCAATACCTGAAGTATATCTTTGGCAAAGTGTTGAATCGAATAGTAAATTTAAATATCTTCAGAAAAGTTGATAATAAGCATAAAGATATACAGTTGCTTGAAGAAATAAAGATAGCTAGGGATATGTTGTTAAACAGGTTAAGGGCATTGGAAAGAAATGAGAAAAGTTAGTTTATATATTCCGTGTTTTAATGCTGAAAAGACGATCTTGCCTTGTTTGGACGCGGTTTTAGGGTTGGATTATCCTTTAGAAGAGATAGTTGTTGTTGATGACGGTTCAACCGATGAGACTGTTAAAATAATTTCCGGTTATCCGGTCAGGATTATCAGTGTTACTGATAATAAAGGATTGGCTGCCGCAAGAAACGCCGCGATAAAGACAATGAAGAGTGAATTCATCGCGTCTTTGGATGCCGATTGTATTCCTGAAAAAACCTGGTTAAGCAAGATTATGGAGGTTTTTAATAGGGAAGATATTGCCGGGGCAGGCGGTAAATTGATGGAGTCGGGGGATAATATACTGGACATTTGGCGCAAGGAACACCTGGCGCAAAATTGGGGGGATAGAAAAGAGGATAATCCTGAATTCTTATTTGGATCGAATACAGTTTTTAAAAAAGAGGTTCTGTCTGAAGTAGGGTTGTATAATGAAATATTTAGATCTAACTATGAAGATTGCGATATCTCTACGCGCGTAAAAGAAAAAGGTTATAAATTATTGTATCTTCCGGGTGCTTTAGTTTACCATATACGCAATGACACACTTCCCTCCTTGCTTAATACCTTTTGGAGATGGAATTTACATTTTTATGAAACTCAAAACGCGTATGCTGATTTAAAGAATTTCTCCCTTAAAATAAAAGACAATATGGGGTTATCCAACAGGTTTATTGAAGAAGATATGCGTTCCGGGAAGGTTTTTCTGGTTTATTTGGATTTTTTGCTTTCTACTTCGCTGATTTTTAAAGATTTAATGTATTTTTCTAAATTAAAAAACAGGCCTTATAATAAAAAACTGGTTAGTTTTCTTTATGTATTAGAACAAACAATATCTTTGAAGTTGGGAACTGAACAGTTTAAACCGTTGCTTAAAAATGAGTATAACGCGGAGCGGTATATATGTTTGCTGGTCCTATTTATGGGCGCGTTTTTTAAAGAAAAATTTTCCCATAAGAACTTTTATAAAGTTTGGCTTGGCGATATCCTGGTTTTTTATTTTGAGAATACAGAAGTGTCCGCCGTATTAAATATGCTGATTAATCTTATTGAATCGTATTCTTATAAACAATTAGAACAGCTTTGCAGTAATAAACTGGTTGGCGCCAGCAGCATTGCCGGCGCAATCTTTATCGGTAATTTTGATTTATTTTTCGATAATTTTAAATTAGACAGGATAATCGAGTCTTCTTTTAAAAAAAACGCAGCGGTGTGTATAAAAAAATATGCAGAAAAAACCATAGATCAGCAAGCTGAATCGGTATTATATTTATGTAATGAAAATATCGAATGGGTGGAAAAGGATATTAAGTCGTTATCAATTAATGACATTCCGGCAAATTATGAGCAATTTATTAAGGACTGCGATTATTATTATTCCCGCGTATTGAATTATCCTTTAGTCAAACCCGCGGTAATACAATTTGATTTTATGCGGAGATGCCAGTTACAATGCAGAATATGTAAAATATGGTCAAACCGGGCTACAGAATTAGCGGATGAGCTGAGTCTTGAAGAACTTAAGGATTTATTTGACCAGGCTTCTGATTTAGGGGTAACGCAATGTTATTTTAGCGGCGGAGAGCCTTTTTTGCTGCCTTATTTGTTTGATATCTTGGCATATTCTAAGCAAAAAGGCATGTATACAGAAGTTACAACCAATGGGTTATTATTAACCGAAGACAATCGCAGGAGGTTGATTGAGTTGCCGGTAAATCAATTAAACGTTTCTATTGACGGTGCTTCCGCCCAGACGCATGACTACCATAGGAATAAGCCCGGGTTGTTTAATAAAGTAATCGATAATCTTAAGGCGCTGGCGAAATTGAAGAAGGCCGCTAATCCCGAATATCCTATAATCAATATGGCTTGTATCTTGACCAATAAGAATTTTTTTGAGATGCTTGATTATGTGAAACTCGCGAGGGAAATTGGAGTGAATGCTTTTTTTCAGGCGTATGTTTCAGAAAATGATAATTATTATTATAGGTCATTGAATGATGAGTTTGTAATACCGGATAAGGGGGAATCTTTAGTATCTGTTTTAAAGGAAATTGATAGAGTTATTGGCTATAAACAAAAATATGCTAAAGCCGATATTATTACGAATACTGCGGAATCCCTTAAAAATTTTAAGAAACTCTCATCAGGCTGTTTAAAAAGTAAAGCATATTGTTTTGCCGGATTCAATAGGATAATTATTTTGTCCGGTAAAAAGGTGAATATCTGCCCCGGTGAGATAGGAGACCTTAATAAAAATTCGCTAAAAGAGATTTGGTTTTCAGAAAAGGCAGAACAGATGAGAAGAAAAATTTTGAATTGTTCAAAGCCTTGCCTGATGGGTGCTTCATACCAGCCCGGGCCAAGCATAAATGATATCGTTCGGATCACAAAAAGATACATTACAAATCTTAAAAAGCATAATAAATATAATGAGGAATCAATAAATAATATAATAACCCAATTAATAAAGTATACGGGGGAATTGCGCAAGAAGGGCTTATATCAGGAGAAAGAAAAGCTTGAGTTGATTTTGCAATTCATTAAGAAGTCCAGGCGGGTGAAGTATTGTGGAAGTAAATGATGAAAAGCGTGATTAAGGTTTAGCCGGGCATGGAATCAAGGCCAACTGTTATTTTAATAAAACAGAAGATATTCTATTAGTGCGCAAGCATTATAATTATATATATGATAGCCTTAAATAGTAATAAATATATGCTGGCGCATAAAATACCTCCCAAGGCAGTTTTTAATATAACATTGCGCTGTCAATTAAAATGTAAAATCTGTACTATTATCAATCCATATTCTGCCTGTGACGAGTTGGAAACTGACAAGATACTTGCTGTGTTGGAGGATTTGGCCAGGAGCGGGATTGTGATTATAGATTTTGTCGGGGGAGAAATCTTGTTCAGAGACGATGCGATAAAAGTACTGAAATTCGCGCGGCATTTATTTAAAGAAGTGAACATCGTTACGAACGGGATGGTAGAGGCAGAAGACGCGGATGTCTTATTGTCGTTGCCGGTGGATGGCATTACTATTTCTTTTGACGGCAGTAATAGTGTGACGCATGATTCTATCAGGGGGATAGGGGTTTTTGATAAGGTAATGAATTTTATAAGGTATCTTAAAGCAAAGAAACCAAGGAATAAAAAGCCATATACCACAATAAATACTGTGATCTTAAAAGATAATTTTCTTGAGCTTGTTGATATTCTAAAGTTAGCGGATTCCATGTATTTTAACAGTATAACCTACCAAGTATATTTATCAAATAATGCGGACCTTAAACTACAGACGTTAGACAGCCCTTTTTGGATTAGAGGCAAAGATTTGCTGCTTTTAGATGAACAAATCAAGGCAATATTAGAGATTAAAAGAGAAAAACGCTATACTATTTATATCGCGAATACTAATGTCTATTTAGAAAATATTGTAAATTATTATGCGGATAATTTGGCCCCGAATTTATTTACCTGCAAAAATGGATTTGAGTTTATTACGATAAGATCAGACGGAGCTCTGGGGTTTTGTAATTTTACTGTGGGCAACGCCGCGGATGAAAATATTTTAGATATATGGCATAAACAAAAAACACAGCAGGCTTTACAGTCAATTTTAAATTGTAGAAAGCCTTGTATGATGAATTGCATGGTAGGGGCAATAGATGATGACAATGCTAAATTATGAGGTAAAAGGGGAATGTCTTTCTAAAAAGATCGGGTTGTTTCCCGGAACTATTAATAAGATAGTAACGTTTAGTTTGTGTTTGTAATGATGAAGGTATATTAATGCGGGTAATTTTGGCAAATCTTCCGTGGACGAGAGAAGGCCGTTTTGGGGTAAGGGCAGGTTCGCGTTGGCCTTTTACCTCTGAACCTGAAAAATGCGGGTATATTAAATATATACCTTTCCCTTTTTTCCTAGCCTATGCCGCGTCACTCTTGAAAAATAATGGGAACGAAGTTAAATTAATAGATGCGATCGCTGAAGGAATAGATGAGCGAAGTTCGATAAGAGAAATTAATAATTTTAATCCCGGCCTTATCGTTCTGGAGGTTTCCTCTCCATCTTTTGAAAATGACATGAATATTGCACACAATATTCATCAAGAATTACCTTTTTGCCAAATAGCGTTATGCGGGCCGCACGCGAGCGTATTTTATGAACAGATATTAAAGGAGTATAAATTTGTTAGTTATGTGTTAATTGGCGAATATGAATATATACTTTTAGATTTAGTGAATTGCCTGGAAAAAGGTTCTGATTTAGCGGGCATTGCAGGTTTAGTTTATCGTAATAGCAATCGTATCCAAGTTAATAATCTAAGGCCGGCGATTGGTAACCTCGATGGTTTGCCCTGGCCGGAGAGAGATAGTTTAAATATATATAAATACAATGATGGGTTCGCGGGTTTGCCGCAGCCTAATGTTCAAATGTGGGCAAGCAGAGGCTGCCCTTTTCATTGTACCTTTTGTCTTTGGCCGCAGGCTATGTACAGGGAGCATAAATATAGAAAAAGAAGCTATGTGGATGTTGTAGATGAGATGGAGTATCTGATTAATAAGTTTGGTTTTAAGGCCGTATATTTTGATGATGATGTGTTTAATGCCGATAGAAAATTTGTTTTAGATATCTGTAATGAGATGCTCTCTAGAGGTATTAAGACCCCCTGGGCGGCAATGGCGAGGGCTGACCTCATGGATGAAGAATGTTTGGCAGCTATGGCAAAGGCCGGTTTATTCGCGATTAAATATGGGATAGAATCAGCAAACCGGAATATATTAAATCTTTGTAAAAAAAACATAGATTTAGATAAGGCGCAACAGGCAGTGAGAATAACAAAAAGCCTTGGGATAAAAGTGCACTTGACATTTTGTTTGGGATTACCCGGGGAAACGAAGCAAACCATTCAGGAAACAATTGACTATATTAATGCTGTTCAGCCTGATTCAGTACAGTTTTCTTTTGCGACTCCTTTCCCGGGAACAGAATATTATAGTTATCTGGAACAAAAGGGGTACCTTTTATCTGAAAAGTTTTCCGATTACGACGGTAATTATAAATGTGTTATCCGGACAGAAGGATTAAACGGCCAAGAGATTGAAAATATAAAAAGCTATATTTACCAGAAACTTGATTTTTAATATTAAATGCGATCTTCAGTGATAGCTAGGGGTTCTATGGTTTCTGATACTGTTAGAAAAAAAGATAAATGATATTTAAGGGAAATAAATTTAGAACGCTTAAATTGATATTTATAATTTTGTGTTTTTTAGAGATTTTCATAAGGGGCAATGAAGCTGTAAGCCAGATAAACATTGACAATTATAGAGGAAGAAGTAAGGGGATTTACACGATATTGTGTGTAGGGGATTCATCTGTTTACGGTGTTGGGGCCAATGCCGGGAAAGCGTATCCTGATCAATTGGAGGAGTTATTAATATCGGCAGTAAATGATAAGAAGTTTAGGGTTGTTAATAAAGGTGTCCCCGCGCAGAATACCAGGCAACTTTTGGAGGGAATTAATTATTATATAAATAGTGAAAAGCCGGATTTAGTAATTATTCTTTCAGGTGAAGCTAATTATTGGAATTACACGGGGTACGAAATATATTCGAAAGAAAAGGCTTTATTCCCGATATTGAAGAATATCTTCAGCCGGATTCGAATCTATAGGTTAACGAAAAATTTATATTTTCGCATAATAAGCAGGGTTAAAAATCCGGATAATAGCAGCAACAAGGGGAATTATAATGGCACAGGTGTGTCTTATTTTGAGCAAGGGATAAAAGTAAATCCCAAAGATATTAATAATTATAATGGCATAGGTTATGTATATTTAAAAGAGGGCAGATATAATGAAGCGATAAAGTGGTTTGAAGAAGCAATAAGTATAAATCCTAAAGATTATATCGGCTGTAATGGTTTAGGTTGGGCTTATACAAAACAGGGCCGGCATGAAGACGCGGTGGACCGGTTTAAGGAAGGGATAAGCTTAGCCCCACGGTATAGTGGCAATTATAATGGAATAGGGGAAATTTATAAAGAACTGGGCAAATATGATGAAGCAGAGAAATGGTTTAAAGAAGCGATTAATATCAATCCTAAAGATAGCAACCATTATAGCGGGTTAGGATGGCTTTATGTGGATCAAGTTAGGTATACCGAAGCAATAAAATGTTTTGAAACAGCGATGAGCCTGAATCCTAATAACCCGGATAGCTATAAGGGGATGGGTATCCTTTATTTGCTTCGTTTTAAATTTGAAGAAGCGTCGGAATGGTTTAAGGAAGGAATAAGAATGAATCCTGTATATATTGGCAATTATCACGGCTTGGGGCAAGCTTATCAGGGGCTTGGTAAATATGAAGAAGCGATAAAATGTTTTAAAAAAGAGATAGCCATAGCGCCTGAAGATACCAGTAGTTATAGCTGTTTGTTTTTGGCTTATAAGGCTATGGGCAGGCATGTTGAAGCGGTAAATTTATTTAAAAAAGGCAAAAAATTAAATCTCAGCAATAAATCTAATTATAAAAAAAACCTGTTGGTTGATAGGAAACCGGATTTGTGTTCCAAATATTTATATATGATGCCTTGGAGAAAGAGAAGTATTAATAGCGATATTGGCCAATGGGCCGAAAGTGATTTAGAAAAAATTATAAATATCTGTAAGGAAAATAAAATAGCGGTAGTTTTACAGGATTATCCAAAAGGCAATCGCGAGATAATTTCGATTATCAAAAGGCTTAGTGAAAAACATGCTATTGCCTTTGTCGAAAATTCTTATGTGTTTAATAATTTGTCCGGTAATGGAGAAGAAAAATATTTTACATCTGGTAGGGCATATTGTAACGATATGGGGTATGGAGTAATGGCAAAAAATATATATAACAAAATAATAGAATGTAACAGCCCGGTTGGAAATGAAAAGAACTAAAGTAATTATTATTTTCTTTCTGTTGATAGCAGCCATAATTTTTTTAAGAATAAAACGGCCGCGCCCTCCAAACATTATTTTTATTACCATAGATACATTGCGGGCTGATCATGTCGGCTGTTATGGATACAAGAGGCAGATAACGCCTAATATCGACAGGTTGGCTAAAGAAGGGGTATATTTTAAAAATTGTTTTGCCACTTCTTCTACTACTGCTTTTGCTTCGGTAGGATTGTTGACAGGGCGATACTTAATGGTTTATAAGAGTGATGAGTCAGGAGGTTTTTTGGATAAGAAGTATTCTGTATTGGGGGAATACCTTGATAAATTAGGTTATTTTAATGCCGCTTTTTTGAATAATCCGCATTATTATTATCATACGGGTTTTGAGAGGGGCTTTAGGGCTTATAAAAATTTTATTGGAGGTGCAGAAGTTACAACGAACGAGGTTATTGGTTTTTTGAAAGATTATTCCAGTAAAAAGCCATTTTTTTTATGGGTACATTATATAGACCCGCATGACCTGGAACTTGCTTCGGAAGATTATCTGAAATATTTTGAAAATGACAGCCTATACAAACAAAATGATGAATTAGTGAAACCGCAATTAGATTCGTTGGCTCATCGAGAAGTAAGCAAAGGGTATATGCCTAAAATGTCTTTTCGGCAAGGCCGGTATAATTTAAATTATTACATAGCTTTATATGACGCGCAGATATTATTCACAGATTACCATATAGGCAGGCTGCTTGGGAACATAAAAGATAAAAATACTTTGATCGTATTGACTGCAGACCACGGGCAATCTTTAGGTGAACATGGTATATATCTTTCTCACGGAGAAAGCATATATGATGAGGTATTGCGTGTGCCTTTAGTTATTAAAGATAATCGATATTTCAAAGGGGGCAAGGAAATTTTAACGGCTGTTTCTTCTTTAGATATTGTGCCGACGATTTTAGGAAGAGTAAGCCCTATAAGCTACTTCTTTAATAAAAATAAATTTAACGGCGTAAATTTAAAGAAGGCTTTAAATAAAAAAGATATAAAAAGAAAATATATATATTTTTATTTTCCTACCGCCTGGGGCGTAAGAGATACACATAAGAACTTTAAATATATTCTAAATTTAAATTATAAAGAAGAATTTTACCTTTTGCCGGACGAAAACAATAATCTTATAGATAATAACACTCCGGATATTTTATCTTTGAAACAAAAACTTGAAAATGCGTTATTAGCCTGGCTGCGAAAGTATCCGATCCGTTCAGATACGAATTCTATGAAGAGTTTATTATTAGATGAAAAAGTCAAAAATAGCTTAAAAAGTTTGGGATATATTGAATAAAGGCCTAAAGATGAAGAAATTACCGGTTGCCTTGGCAGCAAGGTTTTTTATATGTATTATTGTGGCGTTATCCTTTATGTATGTACCGGTGCCATGTTTTTCAAAGAATTTTAATAATTTGTCCGGCAGATATAAAGGGTATAATGTCATTTTGATTGTTTGTGACGCTTTACGCCCGGATCATTTAAGTTGCTATGGTTATAAAAAAGGAACCTCGCCTAATATTGATGCGTTAGCTAGGCAAGGGGTAATCTTTAAGAATGCTTTCAGCCAAGGGGCATTGACTTTGCCGTGTGTGGCTTCTTTGTTTACTTCATTATACCCTCTTTCTCATAATATGCTGTTTATATTAAAAGATGAATTGCCGAAAGAAGTTAATACTTTAGCTGAGGTTTTGAATATATACGGGTACAAAAATATTTGGTTTGGGCCTGTGAAAGATCCCCACACGGGTTCAGCTAAAGGTTTGCTTAGAGGCTTTATAAAAGAGGACTATTTTTTTCCAGACTCGGGGCATAAAATATTTGATTATATTCAAGAAAATAAGTTCAGTCCATTTTTTATAACAATTCATACTTATCAAACCCATGAAGATTTATTCCCTTATAATAGGTTTAGTAATAAATTTTCCAGTAATATTAATGCGGGTTTTTTGAAAAATATCGATAGGTATAATTGGATTAAATTTAAAAGAAAATTGATGAATAATAATAAGGTTTGTCAATCGGAAGAAAAAATAAACAAGATCTCTGAGAATATGAAGTCAAAAACCTGGGGCCCTGCGCATTCTTGGTTTAGTTCATTAGATAAAGCCGGTATGTCGGAATTCTTAGCTTTGCTAGATAGTTCTATTTATGAGTTAGACAATAAGTTGATAGGTGAATTAGTTAGTTCTTTGAAGAAACTAAATCTTTATGAAAAAACTATAATTATTATTACAGCAGATCATGGTAACGAATATCAGGAACATGGGAGGGTAGGGCATAATTTAAAGCTTTATGATGAATCAATACATGTCCCATTGATATTTTATCTGCCGGGTTATAAACGAGTTATCAATAAGGAGGATCTGGTGCAGAGCATAGATATAATGCCCACAATCCTGGATCTTTTGGGATTACCCATCCCTTATTACGCGCAAGGAATAAGTTTGAGAGAGATGATGGAAAATAAGGCCGGCGCTTTGACTAATAAATATGTGTACGGTTTTACTTATAGTGTATTAAGTATTCGCGCAAAAAGGTGGAAATTACTGGTAAAATTCAATAAGGATTTATCAGGATCAAATGCCCGGTTGCGAGATATAAAAAACCTGTTATCTAATGATGATACTTCCCGTGAGGGGCTTTTTGACCTTAAAAACGACCCTTATGAAAAAAAGAATCTTATATTAAAAAAACCGGATATAGCTCTGTATCTCAGGGCAGCTTTAAAATCAGAAATAAATAATTTACATTCATATCAAATAAAGAATAACGAATTCCCCGTCGAAGTTAATGAAGAAACGAAGAAAAAAATCATAGAAAGAGGATACTGGTAAAAGCATAAAAACAATAAAAGGAGATGATATGATTTCCCTTGCCTAAACGCTGGTAAATTTCAAAGAAATTTACTGCGCAGGCCGCGGGATAATTCCCCCCCCCCGCTGCTTCGCTTTGCGAAGCAAAGCGACGGGGGTCATTAAAGGAGGTTGTAATGATGAAGAGAAAAAAAATGCCAACTGTAATGTTTTTAAATATTCTTTCCTTGGTGGTTCCCTGCGTGGGATTTTTAATTTCAGTATATATGATTATTTCCGGTTTTAACGCTAATCCGGTTAAGTCATTAATAAGCGGTTTTTTAGTATTATTAGGCAGCTTGGTTCTGGCTGGCATAGTCAGGATGATGGGCATAATAGGGCAGATGCTAATGGATTTTTCAGGCAAAATTTTTAGTTCCTTTGATTTGTTTTCCAGTGATTTAAAATTGCAAACGGAAGTTGTAAAAGATATTTCCGGTTTATTGGGCAGGTTCGAATCCACGCAGGCTAAAAATACGGAGGTTGTAAAAGATATTTTTGGTTTACTGGGGAGCCTTGAATCTGCACAGGTTGAAAATAAAAAAAATATTCTGACTTTGTTTGATAAGCTCAATTTTTTGCAAGAATTAGTTCCAATAAATGAAAATATCCGGGATAAAGTTGAACAACTTAATTGCGATTCGAAAGATATTAATCAGAATCTATCGCATTTAAGCGATTTCATCGCGCAAATGGAGAAGCATTTTGATATCAAGGAATAAATCAAATGTCTAAAAAAAGAATGTTTATTTTAGGCGCGGGATTAGCCGGTTTAAGCGCGGCATGGTTTCTTCAAAAAAACCATGTGGATTGCCAGATTTTGGAAAAAGAATCTGAAATAGGCGGCTTATGCCGCAGCAGGAAAATCAATGGTTTTGTTTTTGATTTAGACGGGCATCTTTTACATTTTAAACACCGAAGCGTATTTAATCTGGTTAAGAGGTTAATGGGGAGTAATTTAGCCAGGTATCAAAGAAGCGCCTGGGTTTACGCTTACGGCAGGTTTATCCCGTATCCTTTTCAGGCAAATCTGCATAGTTTACCCCATCCGGTTATTAAAGATTGTATTTTTGAGCTTATTCATAGTGATAGGAATGCGTGTGTTAAAAGTAAAGAAAGACAAAACTTTTTGGACTGGATAAATTACACTTTTGGCAAGGGGATAGCGAAATATTTTATGGTCCCCTATAATACTAAATTCTGGACAATATCTCCCGATAAATTAAATTGCGATTGGGTGGAAGGATTTGTGCCGGTGCCTACTTTTGATCAAATGATTGAGGGGGGCATGAATGAAAATAAAAAACGGTTTGGTTATAATGCCCAGTTTTGGTACCCGAAAAAAGGGGGTATAAATCAGGTCGTTAAGGCTTTGGCGGGCCAAATTAAAAATATCCGTGTAAATAGCCGGATAGTGGAAATTGACCCCGTAAATAAGGTAATAAAAATGGCCTCCGGCGATAAAGAAAAATTTGATTATTTGATTTCTACTATCCCTTTGCCTGAGCTGCCCGGGTTGATAAAGGGGATGCCGTTAAAAGTTTGCCGCGCTTTCAACAAATTGAGATGGAATTCTATTTTTAACCTGAATATAGGCCTAAATGGAAAAGATATCTCCGGAAGGCACTGGACATATTTCCCTGAAGAAGAGCTTTGTTATTTTCGCGTAGGGTTCCCGCATAATTTCTCTTCTTCTCTTGCTCCCGCGGGTAAAAGTTCTTTATATGTGGAAGTGTCTTATTCTAAAGATAAGCCGCTTGACAGGGGCAATATCGTGCAACGCATCAAAAAAGATTTAAAAAAAACCGGGCTACTTCCTTTTGAAGATAGAATTTGCGCTGAAGATATAAATGATATAAAATACGGATATCCTATTTATGATAAAAACTACAGGATAGCCAGAGAGGAAGCGATAAAGTTTTTAATTCAGAATAATATTATGCCTTGCGGCCGCTATGGGTCTTGGCGATATATGTCCATGGAGGATACTATATTAGACGGAAGGTTTGCGGCGAGAAACCTGAATTTAAGGCGGTAATACTAATGAGCTCAAAAATATATATTCCTTATTTATTAGAAAGAACGAACAAATTGTTATCTCAAAGGTTGATCCTTAAGAATATCGTGTTAGGGAACTTAAAGGCACGGTATGCCGGTTCTTTATTGGGAGTTTTGTGGGCGATAATTAATCCTTTGCTTGTTATGGCAGTGATAAGTTTTGTTTTTACACATGTTATAAATATAGGTGTTGATAATTTCCCTTTGTTTGTTTTATCCGCTATTCTGCCATGGATGTCTTTTTCCGCGTCTATATTCGATTCCGCCCTTTCAATAACCAAAAGCGGCAATCTTTTGAGCCAGTTCACTATTGCCAGGGAGATTTTGCCTATCGCTTCCGTGGCGGCTAATTTCATAAACCTTCTTTTCGGGTTGATTATTATGCTCCCTGTTTTTATATTGTTTAAAGTCAATATAATGAATTTTATTTTATTATTGCCTTTGGTGATCTTGTTGCATTTTACTTTTACCGTCGGGATCGGGTTATTGCTGTCTTGCGCGAATGTTTTTTTCCGCGATATTATCCATTTTTTAGAAGTAGGATTGATGTTCTGGTTCTGGATGACCCCGGTATTTTATTCCGTTGATATGGTGCCTGCGCGTTTTCGCTGGATTTGCCTCTTAAATCCGATGACTTCTTATATAACAATGTACCGCGATATTTTATTTGAAGCGAGAATGCCGAGTGTTTATTTAATAATTATCGCGGTTGTTATGGCTTTGATCATGCTGTTTATAGGTTACGTTGTTTTTCTTAGGAATGAAGAGTCTTTTTTAAAGAAGATTTAAGTCGCTGTTTATTTGGAGAAATATGGATAATTATAATTATTTAAATGAGTTAGAAAGTAAAAGTATTTATATAATCAGAGAGGCTTATTGGGAATATAAAGATAAATTAGCCATGTTGTGGAGCATGGGCAAGGATTCTACAACTTTACTGTATTTAGTAAGAAAAGCGTTTTTTGGAGAAATCCCTATCTCAATTATGCATATCGATACGGCTTTCAAGTTTAAACAGATATATGAATTCCGTGATAAATACGCTAAAGAATGGGGCCTTAAGCTGATTATCGCCAAGAATGAAGAAGCGCTTAATGCCGGGGTGTCTCCTGAAAAAGATAAGTTTGCCTGTTGTACGGCGTTAAAGACCGAAGCATTAAAACGCGAAATTGAGAAATACAAATTTGAGGCCTTGCTTGTCGGTATACGCAGGGATGAGCATGCTATAAGAGCAAAAGAAAGGTATTTTTCAGTGCGTAACAATGAATTTAAATGGGATTATCAGAACCAGTCTATGGAGTTATGGGCGGAATATTATAAAACTGTAGGGGATGAGGGGGAACATTTTAGAGTCCATCCTTTGCTGCATTGGCGGGAAATTGATATTTGGCGGTATATAATGAAAGAAAAGATCCCAATAATAAACCTGTATTTATCGCGGGAAAATAAAAGATACCGTAGTATCGGGTGTGAATGCTGTTGCCAGCCTGTGGAATCAAAAGCGGATAATATTGATAAGATTGTCAGGGAAATTCAGGATACTGTTGTAGCCGAAAGGTCCGGGCGCGCTCAGGATAAAGAAAAAGAATATATGATGCAGAAACTAAGGTCTCTGGGGTATATGTAAAATGAATGATTGCCTAAACGTAGTTATAACCGGAGAGGTTGATTCCGGCAAGTCCACTTTGATCGGGCGGTTTTTATATGAAATGGGTTTAGTTCCTGCCGCGGTAATGAAAGATATTGAGAATACCTGTCAAAAATCAGGAGGAGATTTTGAATTTGCTTATCTGTTAGACAGTTTTGAAGAAGAAAGAAATAACCAAATGACCATAGACTCAACTCAAGCCTTTTTAAAGATAAAAAAAGGCAGGGAATTTATTTTTATTGATGTACCGGGGCATGAGGAATTGATTAAGAATATGCTTTGCGGCAGCTCTTACGCGGACGCGGCAATCATTGTAGTGGATGTGCAAAAATCAGTAGAGGAGCAGACAAAAAGGCATGCTTTTATTTTGCAACTGTTAGGCATAGGCCAAATTATATTGGTTTTTAACAAAATGGATTCCGCCGCTTTTAATGAAGATGTTTTTAATAAAGTAAAAAATGACGCGGCCGGGGTTTTTAAAAATATAAACCTTGTCCCTAAATGTTTTATTCCTGTATCCGCTAAGGGAGGGGATAACCTGCTTAAGAAATCTAAAAACATGCCTTGGTATGACGGGGCGGCGGTTATCGAGGCTTTAGGCGTTTTTTCAAGAAAAGGCAAAGATGAAGGCTTCCGTTTTCCCGTTCAAGATATTTATAATCTGGCCACCGGCGAAAAAATAATTGTTGGGGAAGTTATATCCGGCCAGATAAAAAAAGGAGAAAAAGTAAATATTTTGCCTCAGAATAAAGAGTGCATTGTTAAAGAAATCAGGGGGCTTAAGAAAGATCTGCCTGTTGCCAGGGCTCCGCAAAGTATAGGGTTAATATTAGATGATATGAATGGCGCAAGCCGGGGGCAGGTTATCTGTAAGGCTTTATTGCCAAGCGTAACCAGGGAATTTACCGCGAAGATTTTTTGCGTTCATCCCGTAAAAATCGGGCAAACTTTAATATTCCGATGCGCGACGCAGGAAAGCCCGGCCAAAATTAAGAAAATAAACGGCATTTGGGATACCGCAAGTTTTGGGCTAAAAGCTAAAGAAGAATTTTTAGGGGAAACAGACATTGCTGAAGTAATTATCGCTGTTGAAACTCCTGTGGTGGTGGAGAAGTATAAAGGTTTACATAATTTGGGCAGGTTTATTCTTCAGAGTGATTCGAAAGAGATTAACGCGGTAGGTGTTATCATTGATGCCAATAGTTATTAATGCTTAATTATTATGTTGATCCGGGTTCCGGGTTTATATTCGCGCAAAACACATCTTTTCTGTGGGCGGTTATTCTGGGGCTGATTGCGCCTTTATTTTTTGTTTTTAGGTTTTTAATAAATTTTTTTAAGAAAAAGTTCTGGATTATTATTTTCTTCTTAATAATTATTGTTACGGGAGCAATACTGATGCATAATCATAAAAATACGAATAAAGTAGTAATTCTGGGAATCGACGCCATGGAGCCAAATATTACAGAACGCCTTATGAGTGAAGGTAAATTGCCGAATCTTTCATATCTAAAATCGCACGGGGCATATTCTCATCTTGCGACCACTATTCCGGCTGAATCAGTTGTAGCTTGGACGGGATTTTCAACCGGCGTAAATCCCGGTAACCATGGGATTTTTGGATTTGTCATGCGGGATCCCAGGTATTATCTGCCGTTTTTAAGTTTAAATGATATTTCTAATGTCAATGGGAAAATCGAGGTGCAAACCAGAAGGAAAGCAAAAACATTCTGGAGCATCCTTTCTGAAAACGGGATACCCAGCGATATCTATTTTTGCCCTAATACGTTTCCTCCGGAGCGGATTTTAGGCAGGATGCTTTCCGGTATGGGGACGCCTGATATTACCGGGACGATGGGGAAGTTTTCCTTCTATACCAGTAAAACTTTATCCCAAGAGGATAAAGAAAGCCGCGGCAGGATTATCAGTGTTGGGCTTAAAGATAATATAATTGAAACAAAAATATTTGGCCCGAAAGTAGCCGGCAGCGGTTCAGTCTCCGAAGCGGTTATTCCGCTTAAAGTTGTTTTTTCGCAGGACAGCCAGAGTGTTTCTTTGGAATTTCAGGGAAAACAGGTTTTGCTTAAACAGGGCAACTGGAGTGATTGGCAAAAGATATCCTTTAAAATAGATTTCCTTAATAAAACCCACGGCATATTCAGGTTTTATTTAAAATCTGCCGCGCCGGATTTCGAATTATATTTGAGCCCTATTAATTTCGATCCGCAGGCGCCGGTTTTTCCTGTTTCTTATCCGGAAAGTTTTTCGCAAGAATTAGCAAAAAGCGTGGGCCTCTATTATACGCAAGGAATGCCGCATGATACCTGGGCTTTATCCGAAGGCAGGCTGGATGAAAAGGCGTTTTTGGAACATGTCGATGAAATCCTGGAAGAGAAAACAAAAATCCTTAATAAAGGGTTAAAGGAGCATAAGAACGGGCTGTTATTTTTTTATTTTGATACTTTGGATATAGTGCAGCATATGTTTTGGCGCTATATAGATCCCGCGAACCCGCTTTATGAAAAGGATCTTTTATATCAAGAAACCATTTTTGCTTATTATGAAAAAATTGACCGGATAATCGGAGAGGCTGCGAAAAATTTAGATAAAGATACAACTTTAATCATATTATCAGATCATGGTTTCAATTCTTTCCGCAGAAGCGTGCATTTGAACAGGTGGCTTTTAGAAAACGGGCTGCTTGTTTTAAAAAATGGGGTAGAAGAAAGCAAGGAATTTTTTGATGGCATAGATTGGTTAAAAACCAAGGCTTACGCGGTAGGTTTTGGAGGCATTTATATTAATCTAAAGGGCAGAGAGCGCAACGGGATAGTCGATGATTCTGAGGCAGGGCAGATAAAAAACACTATTTCCGAAGGGCTAAAACAATGGCGTGATACGCAGGCCGGCACAAATGTAGTGAAAAATGTATATTTTAAAGAAAACGTATTTTTCGGGGCTCATGCGGAGTACGCTCCGGATTTATTTGTCGGTTTTAATGCCGGTTATAGGGCGTCTTGGCAGACTGCTTTAGGCGGCGTCCCGAAAGTATTGATCGAAGATAATAAAAAGAAGTGGAGTGGGGAGCATTTAATTGATTCTTCGTTGGTTCCCGGGGTTTTGTTTATTAATAGAAAAACAAGTTTGAAGCAGCCTTTTATTATTGACGTGGCTCCTACAGTATTGAGCCTGTTTGGGATCGATATCTCTAAAGGAATGGATGGCAAGGTTTTAATAGATAACGTTAACGAAAAATAATGTTTTCCTGTTAAAAAATAATTGTGGAGTGAAATTATGAATAATTTAAAAAAAAGAGGTGGTTTAAATATGAATTCTCCGAATATTATTATTCTTGTTCTTGACGCGGGGCGTTTTGATTATTTGGGTTGTTATGGATGCTCTTCTAATCTTACTCCTAGTATAGACAAGTTAGCAAAAGAGGGGATTCTTTTTGAAAACGCGACTACTGTCGCTCCCTGGACAGTTCCGTCACACGCTTCAATGTTTACCGGGCTTTATCCCAATCAGCATTTAGCTAATTGGAATACATTAAAGATCAAAGAAGGGATCCCGACCATATTTGATATTTTACGCGGGAATGATTATAAAATTGCCGCCTTTGTGGCTAATGACACGCTTATATACCCTTGTGAAATATTTGGCAATGATGCCGAGATTTACGGGCTTAACAGGCGCGGCCGCAGCAAGAATGATTCCGGATTTGTAGATGGATTCAAGGCCGAGGATTCAAACTGTGACAGGATCACAGAATTTTTTATGGATTGGAGCAATAAAAGCCCCAAGCAGCCGTTTATGCTGTATTTTAATTATTACGACCTGCATTCGAAATATGATGCAAGGCAGCCGTATCGTTCGGAATATGTGACTAAAGAGGACGAAAAGGTTTTAGTTGAGATGGGAGATAGGTTTAGCCTGCATTTTAGAGAGATGAACCGGCAAGCGCAAGTAACTAAAGAACAAATCCAGGCGATGCGCAATCTCTATAAGGCAAAGATGGCGATGATTGATGAGAACGTCGGTAAAGTGGTTGATAACCTGACAAATACTAAATTAATGGATAATACTGTTTTATTCATTACCTCTGACCACGGCGATACTTTGGGCGATCATACTTATCCGTCCTTTCATCATCAGTTTTCTATTTATAATGCTTTAACGAGGATCCCTTTAATCGTCTATTCCCCTTTGCTGAAATCTAATGCTAAGAGAGTTAATACGCCGTTAATTCAAAATGTAGATATTTTTCCTACAATTTTAGACCTCTGCGGCATTGATAAACCGGCGCATATGGTGTCTTCTCCGGCAGTTTCATTGGCAGGGTATATTTCCGGAAGCAGCCAAATAAAGCCGCGCGATTATGCTATTTCAATGTATGAGGCGCCTAAAAAATTCGTGGCCTGGAATAAGAAATCAGTTAATCCCGCCTATATCCGTAAATTACTGGCGATTCAGGACGAAAGATATAAAATTATTTTTTCCGATGACGAAAAAATAGAGCTTTATGATATAGTAGCTGACCCGCAAGAACAAAATGATATAAACAATAAATTCCCTCAAATATGCGAAAAATTAAAGGGTGAATTTAATAAAATATTAGAGGGGTATGGCGGGGTAAATCAGGATTACGCGGTGAGTAGTTTTTCCCCTGAAGAAGAAGAGAGGATCAAGTCTAAACTTAAATCTTTAGGGTATTTGGAATAAAAAATAAAATATGGCGAGTTTGAAAAATCCCAATATAATTATAGTTGTTATTGATGCCGGAAGGCCGGATTATTTTAGTTGTTACGGTTATCCTAAAACGACAACCCCTAATATTGATAAATTAGCCCGGGAAGGCGCTTTATTTGAAAATGTGATCTCAACCGCTCCCTGGACTATCCCTTCCCATGGTTCTATGTTTACGGGTTTGTATTCATGCCAGCATAAGGCGACTTGGGAAACTTTGCGCTTAAAAGAAGGGATACCTACTATATTCGACATATTTACTGAAAGAGGCTACGACGCGGCGGCAGTTTCGGCAAACAGCCTTATTGTGTCTCCTTACAGCATGTTCGGCAATAAAACCAAAATACTCGGGCCTTTAGTTTGTAACGAGCCGGATGTCTCCAGTTTCGCCGGCGACTTTGATTACAAAAAAACCAGCTCCCAAAGCATAGCGGATTATTTTATTGAGCATGTCGGGCAGATGCGGCAGGATAAACCGCAGATTATTTATTTGAATTTTTATGATTTACACGCGAAATATAAAGCCAGGGAGCCTTTTTACAGCAGATACGTTAATGAAGAAAATAATAAGATCCTGGAGGCTTGCGGTGATTTCTATGCTTTACATTTTCAGGAGATGAATGATGAGATAGAGATTTCTGCGGGCATGGTATCGGCTCTGCGCGCGTCTTACGCGGCAAGATTAGCGATGATCGACGAGGATTTAGGCCGAGTGATTGAAAAATTAAAAGGGCGCGGGTTTTTGGATAATTCAATTGTGGTTATTACTTCCGACCATGGGGATGTTTTAGGCGACCACAAAAAACCTTCATTTCATCACCAGTTTTCAATTTATAATTCCTTGCTGCATATCCCTTTGATATTTTGTTGTAATGCGATAGCGCTTCCTAAAAAGATCAGTGTCCCGCTTATTCAGAACGTGGATATTCTGCCGACTATACTTGAACTTTGCGGGATAACTAATTTGCCCGCGTTGAATAATTCTCCCGGGGTATCGCTTGTCAAATATATTTTGGATAGTGATTATAATGTTGTTCCGAGAAAATATGCTGTTTCCACATATGAGTCACCGCTGCGTTTTATAATGAGGAATAAAAAGAAAGTAAACCCGGATTATCTTAAAAATCTTATGGCGATACAGGATGAGGAATATAAGCTTGTTTTTTCTGATGACGCAAGCCCGGAACTTTATTATATCCGGGAAGATAAATCTGAAAAAAATAATATCGCTGATAAATTACCGCAAAAGGTTATAGAGTTAAAAAAAGCGTTTTATGAAATTATGGAGAAATATAGCGCGCCTATAGGGGATAAGGATTCCGTCGGTAATAATGCCCATAATGAAGAACTAATGGTTCAAAAACTCAGGTCGTTAGGTTATATAGAATGATTTTGATTAAAAAGAATTGCGTTAGCTGCGGCGTTTGTGTCGATGTCTGTCCGGTGACAGCGTTAAGGTTAAATAAAACTGATGTCACAGTTGACCCGAAAGTTTGTATAGATTGCGGAATTTGCGCGAAGAAATGCCCTTTTGGGGCAATTAAATCTAAAAATAAACCGGATAAGTTTTTAATAAGAGATATCAGGTTGCAGGTGACTGGTGAGTGTAATTTAAAGTGCCCCTGGTGTTTTTCTGACGCCAAGAATCCTCTGCCGGATGAACTTTCTTTGGAAGAAGCTTATTCTGTGGTAGACCAGCTTATAGCTTGCGGGCTTAAAACCATGACCCTCACGGGAGGAGAATCTTTGCTGAGAAAAGATTTCTCCCTTGGGCTATTAAATTATCTTCACCGCAAAAAAATATATGCTAAACTGTTTACCAACGGCTCACTGCTTGATGAACGAATAATTGCCGATATTGCCGGTAAAGTTTCCGAAGTACAAATCAGTGTTTATTCGAAGAATTCCTGGCTGAGGGTGAAGCGGTTGTTTCTGATATTAAAGAAATATAAGGTCAGGGCGGTTATGCGTATCACATTAACCTCCAGGAATTACCGTGATATAAAAAAGTTAATCAGCCTCGCGGAGAAAAGTAAAGCCGATTGTGTGCGCGTAAGGCCGTTTATTGTCAAAGGAAGAGGCGCAAAACACAAAGATTATCTTTTAAACGAGAAGGCGCGGGAGAGCATAAAATATTTGGTTTCTATCCGCAGGAAGAAAAATTATCCGATACAATTGCTTGCTCCGGCATTTCCCTTTTTGTACGATAAGCAGATAAAACCGGATAGTTTTACCGATCGCGGTTTTATTGGATATACGCTTTGTAAGTGTATAGAGGATATGGGGACAATACTTCCTGATGGCGGCGTAAGGGCTTGCGGTTATTTCCCCCAGGATTTGGGAAACATAAAAAAGCAGAGTTTTCGGGAAATCTGGTCGAGAAAAAATAAGATTAAAAATGGGCTTATTGTGGGGCGCCTTGATAAAGAATGTATGGATTGCGCGTATATCACAATTTGCGGAGGGGGATGCCGCGCAAATGCTTACGTGAATACGGGGAGTTTGACCGCGCGTGATCCTAACTGTCCGAAAAAGCGGATATAATAATAGGAAGGGAAAAATATGGAATTGTCTAAAATAGAGGAACATTTTAAGCATAGAGCGGAAAAATATGAATCTTCGGCCCATTGGGTCAAAGATAAAGAAATCCTTAGGATTATTGAGGATTTGGCGGGTGTGGGAAGCGAGGATCTTGTTTTGGATGTCGCGACGGGAACAGGCATTATCGCGGAGATATTTTTTAGAAAAGCAAAAGCGGTAGTAGGGCTTGATTTTACTCAGGAGATGTTTAAACAGGCGCTTCTCAGATTAAATTTTATGGTAAACGCGCAGGCGGAAAATTTGCCGTTTAGCGATAACGCCTTTGATCTGGTAACTTGCCGGCAGGGGTTACAGTTTATGGATGCTTTTAAAGCTGTTTCTCAAATGTATAGGGTTTGTAAGCCCGGCGGTAAGATCATTCTGGTGCAGCTGACGGCTTTGGGAGACGCGGATAAAGAATACGCGTTTAAGATCCAGATGGCCAGGCAGCCGGTAAGGGAAAATTGTTTTTTAGAGGACAACTTGGCCCATTTATTAAAAAAATCCGGATGCAAAAGGATCAAAAGCTGTCCTTATTTTAGCGAAGAATCAATCAATGAGTGGATAAATAATGGGGCGTTATCCCAATCGAGGCAGGAAGAGATAAAACGGTTGTATTATGAGGCTCCTTTATCGTATAAGAAAACGCATGGCTTAAAATTTGTCGGAGATGATATAATAGATAAAATGAAAATATCTATCGTCTGCGGATATAAAGAATAAATACAGCGCTTATTATTGAACATGGATACTATTGAGAGAATAAAAAAACAGGCAATGGCCCCGGAAAAAATTGACGAAAGTAAACCTTGCTTCGGGATTGTAGTAAGCCCCTCAGCATTTACTGTGCCGCAAGGTTGGGAATTCGTGCTTAAGCAACCGTTCGAAGGCGTTTCTTATATCGCGACAGTTTTGCATAACGCCGGCTTCAGAGTAAAAATAATCGACGCGCGTTGGGTTGATGATCCGATAGGCACGGCTTTAGCGGAAATTTTAAACGGTGTTGATGTTTTGGGAATAGCTACATATGAAGATGGCTTTACTTTTATCGAAGAGTTAACGGCGTGCGTTAAACAATTTCGTCCGGAAATGCCGGTGATTTTAGGCGGTTCTTTAGTTACTTCGGCGCCTCAAGTGGTTATGCGGAATACTTTGGCTGATATCGCGGTGTTGGGTGAGGGGGAGCTGACCATTTTAGAGTTGATGGACCTGATAAGTAATGGCGCAAGGCCGCGTATCGGAGAAATCCCGGGGATTTGCTATAAGGATAATCTTGGGAATTTGATTTTTACAGAGAAGCGCCCTCAAATGAAAGATTTGAATTCTTTGCCGGTTATGAATTTATCCCTTTGGCCTCAGGCGCGGGAAAATCCGGTGATAAAAGAGGTTCTTTTTTCTCATAGCCGCGGTTGTTATATGAATTGCTCTTTCTGTTACCGCACTACGCCGCAATTAAGCCTGAAATCAGTAGATAAATTTAAAAATGAATTACGGGAATTAAAAGATAAGCATAAGGTTGAATTTTTATATTTTGTGGATTTAACATTCGCGATTGAGAAAGAACGGGCTTTGGCGATATGCGTTGCCTTAAAAGAATTTAATGTTAAATGGTCGTGTATGTGCCGGGTGCAGAACCTGGACGCGGAGATCCTAAAGCAAATGAAGGAAGCCGGTTGTCAGGTCATTCTTTACGGATTTGAATCTTTGGATGAGAATGTTTTGAATAAAGCCCATAAGGGCATCTCGCCTGATGAAATAAAAAAGATGGTTCATTTGACGCAAGAATCGGGGATCCAGGTGGCAGGGCTTTTTATATTGGGTTTACCGGGAGAGACTAAAGAATCCCTTGCTAAGGTTATGGAGTTTATAAAGCAGAGCGCCGGAGCCTGCAGGGTGAAATATTTATCCGCTATCCCGGGAACGGCAATTTACCGGGAGGCTTTAGAAAAAGGCGTTATTAAAGATGAAGTTTCACATTTACGCTGGTTAAGCCGGGAAAAGGGCCAGGCAGGTGATGAATTTTTAAATTTTACGGGGCTGTCCGATGAAGAATTGCGCGGCGCCTTTATACAGATAAGTTCTATGTATATAAAAGGGCCTCGTCCGTATGAGGCATGGGCCTGATTTTACAGAATAAATAATTTGCTCAGAAAGGATATCGTAAACTGTGATTAAAGACACGTTGTTAATGGAAGAATATTTAAACAAAATATCCCGGCAGCCGTTGGCGTTAGATAAAGAAAAACCGCATTTTTATCTTATAGTTCCTTCTTCTCCTCAGGTACCGACACCGGGCAGGGAATTTTTGCTTAAAACTCCTATAGAAGGGGTGTCGTATATAGCTACCGTATTAAAGAACGCGGGTTACCCGGTTGAAATTGTTGATTACAGGCTGCAAAATAAGCCTTTGGGCGATTTACTTAAGGACGATAAAGCTGTTTTAGGGATCGCGACTTTTATAGACAGTTATTGTTTTTTGGAAGATTTTGTTAAAAGAGTCAGGCAGAAAAATTCGGATATTCCTATAATTTTAGGCGGGCCTTTTATTTCTTCAGCTCCGGAAGTGTTAATGAAAAATTTACCGGCTGATTACGCGGTTTTAGGCGAGGGGGAGTTGACTATATTAGAATTGATGGACGCTTTGCATAGAAAAGATAAAGATGCGATAACGCGGATTTCCGGAATCTGTTATAGGCAAGGCAAAGAAGTTTTGTTTACCGGCTTAAGGCCTCAAGTCAAGGATCTGAATATCCTGCCTTTATTAGATCTTAGCCTTTGGCCTACGATCAAGAGTGATCCGCGCGTGGAAAAAATGGGTTTTTCTTCCAGCCGCGGCTGTTATAGCGAATGTTCTTTTTGTTTCAAGGCTATGCGTCAAGTCAGGCAGATGAAGCCGGCTAAATTTAATGAAGAGGTCCGGTTGTTTGTGCAAAAGCACGGGCTTAAATACGCTTATATAAATGATTTGACGTTTGTTATCGGAAGAAACAGGACTCTGGAGATGTGCGGGGGGCTTAAGGCTTCAGGGATCCGCTGGGCTTGTTCTACCAGGGTTGAGAATATCGATGAAGAGCTGCTTAAGATAATGAAAGACAGCGGGTGCGAAGAAATTTGGTATGGTTTTGAATCGGTAGACCAGAAAGTATTGGATGCGAATTTTAAAAAGATAACCGTTGAACAAATAGATGAGGCGGTCAGGATAACCGATAAAGCCGGAATTAAAGTGATGGGTAATTTTATTATCGGTTTGCTGGGAGAAACCCCGGGGTCGCTGGATAAAATGGTAAAATTCATCGAGACGCGCGATGTAATCCCCTGCAGCATTAAGTTCCTTACGCCTTTTCCCGGCACGCACATTTATGATCATGCTTTAAAAAAAGGGTTAATTAAGGATGAAGTTGAATATTTCCGGTCATTAAGCAAACGGAAAGTTAATTCCGCTGACGATGAAATTATTAATTGTACTGATCTGCCTGTTGAGAAATTACGCGAGGCTTTTAAGAAAATCAGGCAGATTTCTTATGACAGGTACGGGCCTCTTGATTGGAATTCCGAATGAACTCTAAAATAAAGGATCAATTTAAGGCAAGGGCGGATTCTTTTGAGGCTTCGGCTAGATGGGTAAAGGATAAAGATTTATTGGATATCCATCAGAAATTAGCCGGGACTTTAAAAGATAATTTAATTCTTGAAGTCTGCTGCGGAACGGGAGTAGTGGGCAAGAGTTTACTTTGCCGGGATTCAAAGATAGCAGGCCTTGATATCAGCTTGTCCATGTTAGGGCAAGCAAAAAATAAACTGCAATTTTGCGTTAATGGCAGCGCCGAACAAATTCCCTTTTTAGACGGAATTTTTGATATTGTGGTTTGCAGGCAAGCGTTTCATTTCTTGGAAACTAAACGGGCTGTAAAAGAAATGCTTCGGGTATTAAAACGTGGCGGAAAGGTTATTATAAGCCAGATAGTGCCTTTTGGGCGGCAAGATGCCGAGTGGCTGCGCGAAATCCATCTTAAAAAACAGCCCTTATTGAAAAATTTTTTACTGGAAAATGATTTAAAAGATTTGTTAAAAGATGCCGGTTGCGCGGATATTGTTTTACACGAGCATGTAATTGAAGAGCCTATTAATGAGTGGTTAAAGGATACGTATTTTTCTAAAAGCAAGATAGATGAAATAAAAGAAATGTTTTTGAACGCGCCTAAAGGCTATAAAGAATCGCATAAGGTAAGGGTTGCCGGCAATAATATTTTTGATACGATGAGATGGGTTGTATTCGGGGGGAGAAAGGCATAAAAATGAAAAGGCTAAGAATAATATTTTTTTTGATTGTTGTAGTTTGCGGCTCAGTTATTTGCGGCGCGCTTGAAGCGGCAGAGAAAAAAAGAGAGGTTAAACCCGGGGATTACGCTAATTATAATGTCCTATTTGTTTCTTTTGACGCTCTTCAAGCCGCGCATGTCAGCCATTTGGGATATTTTAGGGATACAACCCCCACGATTGATAAGTTTGCTAATGAGGGATTTTCTTTCAATAACGCGATCAGCCAGGCAAGCTGGACAGTGCCTGCGTCAATGACGTGGTTTACATCTCTTTATCCTTCAGAGCATAAATGTATCAATAAATATTCAGTTTATACCGACAAGGAGAAGATATTATCCAATTTAAAAGAACTTTCTCCCGGAGTTACTACTTTGGCGGAAGTTCTAAAGAAAAAAGGATATATAACTGCCGGATTTAACGGCGACGCGGGGGTCGGCGGGCATTTTGGTTTTGATCAAGGGTTCGATGTGTATGTAGACGGCCCTAAATTTGGCGGTATGGACTATAGTATCCCGTTGGCTATAGAATGGCTGAAGAAAAATTCAAATAAAAAGTTTTTTATGTTCCTGCACGGTTACGATAGCCACGGGCAATTTGACCCGCCTGGAGGATATACTAAGAGATATGTTGATCCCGGTTATAAAGGTTCATTAGAGGGAGGAAAGAAAGAGCAGGAAAGGCTTAGAGAAGAGGGGTTGGATAAAGGGTATATTAATCTGACTGACGATGATGTTAAATTCTGGCGGGCGTTATATGATGAAAAGATCAATGATGTGGATGAGAGATTCAGGCAGTTTATGGAAGAATTCGAGAGATTAGGATTGTTAGATAAAACTATTATCGTTCTCACTTCAGATCATGGAACCGAATTTTATGAGCATAAAAGATTCGACCATGGATTTACATTATACGACGAGTTGATACATGTGCTTTTAGTGTTCAGGCTGCCCGGTGCCGAAGGCAATAAAATCATCCCGGACCAGGTAAGAGCTATGGATATTATGCCGACGCTTTTTGATTTGCTTGGTATTAAACCGGTCAATAAAGTTAAAACTCAGATGCGTGGGGTAAGTTTAGTCCCTCTTATGAGAGGCAGGCATTTGGATTTGGACGCGTATAGCGAAACCGATTACAGGCTTATTACGCATAAAAGGTCAATACGGACAAGCGGCGGCTGGAAATTTATCTATACAATGGAAACCGGCCGGAAAGAATTGTATAATTTACAAAAAGACCCCGGGGAACTGGATAATTTGGTTGAGAAAGAATTAAGGACCGCCTATGAAATGGAACAAAAATTGTTCGCCTGGCTTAAATCCATGGGGCAGGATGAAAATTACCATAAGAAAGCATGGGCTGATATGCTTAAGATCAAAGAGTATTAAATAGCCGCATTAAGAATTTACAAATAAGAAAATAGTTTACCATAAAAATATTTTATGTTTAAGGCCAGTCATGCCAAAACTTCCTTCCGGCAAAAAATAATTTTAATAATTCTGGGATTATTTTTAACCATTGTTATTCTTGAGTTAGGGCTGCGTTTGGCAGGCTTCGGATTATACGCCCTGCAGGAGTATGGGAATACGCAAGCCATAAAGCAAAAAAGCGTTTACCGCATCATGTGTCTAGGTGAGTCTACCACTTTTTGCGGTGCTTCAGAATATTGTTATTGTTGTGGGAATAAATATTCTTATCCCTATCAATTGAATGAAATTCTGAACCAAAAAGGGCTTGGGGTAAAATTTAATGTGATTAATAAAGGATTACCCAGTATTAATACATCATATATTTTGACGCATTTAGAAGAAAACCTTGATCTGTATAAACCGGATATGGTAATTACGATGATGGGTATAAATGATGGAGATAATTATATTTTTTTTCAAAAAGAGCGCACGTTAAAGGCAGTTCTTCTGTTTAGATCACTAAAAATATATAAATTAGCCGAACTTATCTTGGTACATCTTATTGCAAGAGTTACAGATAGAGAATCTTATAACACGCGGAAAAATCAACAGTTTCAGGAACAAGTAGAATTAAGCCAGCAAAGAAGCGAGGCAAGAAAAATTAATGCTGAATACTTAAGTGCTGAATTGCGAGAAAAGGCTTTTAGAAAACGTATAGAGATGAACCCCGGTAATGATAGCGCGTACGATGATCTAGCGTGGGTTTACCAGGGGCAAAATAGATTTTCTGAAGCAGCCGCGTTATTCAAGAAAGCTGTAGAGATAAATCCAAGAAATATTTGTGCATATGCTATGTTGGGCGGGTATTATGAAGATCAAGGCGAATATGCTTTGGCAGAAAACATGTTCAAGAAAGGCATAGAGATAAATCCAGAAAGCGACATTTTATATGCGGCGTTGGAGATATTATATAGAAAAATTGGCAAATATAAACTTGCCGAAGAATTTCATAGAAAGTTAAATGGATTAAGATTAAAAATGTGTAATCCCATAACGCTCAAGAACTATCTACATATTAAAAAAATCTTAGATGATAAAGGAGTGAAGTTAATTTGCGCGCAGTATCCCATGCGCAGCATAGAACCGTTAAAGAAAATATTCAAAGACGATAAAGGCGTTATATTCGTAGATAATGAAAATACATTTTATAATGTGATAGAAAAAGAAAATTACCGTGATTATTTTGTAGATATGTTCGCTGGTGACTTTGGCCACTGTACTCAAAAAGGCAACCGGCTCTTGGCTGAGAATATTGCCACTGTTGTGCTAAAGGAAGTATTCGGCAGATAGATTTTATATCGCCGCTGTAAAAAGCTTTTTAAGTGATGTTGATCTTTGCTTAAGCCATAGGGAAATTATACCAGCCTTTCTACTTGACGAATGAATGGCTATAGCTTAAAATAAGACCTGCGTAATAAAGGTTTTGTTGTATTTTAAGCATATTATATCAAACGGCTATTTACGCGCGGGTGGTGGAATGGCAGACACGTTAGCATGAGGGGCTAATGCCGAAAGGTGTGGGGGTTCAACTCCCCCCTCGCGCATAATCTCAAATTTTGCTATTGCAAAATTTGCCCTGACCGCAGGTCAGGGGCGAACGAGGAAATCTCGTTGAGATTTCCGAGTGCTTGTCGAGGTATCCCTTTTGGGATAAATCTAAATTTTGTAATATTCTTATTGCAAAATTTTTTTTGAAGACGGAGGCCGGTGTTTTGTGATTAATTCAGCGGTTCAAAAACTGCAATTTGACCTGCCAGGATAAAAAATGTTCCCCCCCATACAATTATTAAGAAAGGATTTAAAAAATGATTACCATTGATGATTTTAGAAAATTAGAATTAAAAGTTGCTGAAATAAAAGAGGTTGTTGAACATCCCAATGCCGATAGGTTGTATGTTATTACGGTTAATGTGGGAGATAAAACCAAACAGATAGTTGCCGGCATAAGGAATTTTTACCAAAAAGAAGACCTTATTGGTAAACAAGTGGTAATTATTGATAATCTGGAACCCGCGGTTTTGCGCGGGGTAGAAAGCCAGGGGATGCTTCTGGCCGCATCCGATGAACAGGGGATCGCGATTGTGAGCCCGCAAAGAAAGATGAATCTCGGCAGTATCGTAAAATGATACCCCAAAAAATTTACCTATATGTTTTTGTGTAAGCTTTTTCGCCGTAAAGCACGTTCCAATGCAATTCTTGGGATAAAGCAGTTTATTCCTGAAGAAGTTTGTTTAAAGTGCCAGGGGTGCTGTAGATTTAAAGAAACGGTTGGCGTATGGCTGCCTTGCATTTTAAATGAAGAAACAGCAGTTTTAAGTAAAAATAATCTTCCTTGCCCGCAGGATAAAAAAATAATCCCCGTTCTTTCAGAAAAAAAAGATATTTTTTTCTGCCCTTTCTTAAATAGAGAAGAAAATAAGTGCGCGGTTTATAGGGAACGTTTTTTTGATTGCCGGCTTTATCCTTTCGTTATTAACCGTAAACAGCAAAAAGTTTATCTGTCGGTTGATTTAAATTGCGTTTTCATTAAAGATAATTTTAAAAGTGGCGGTTTTGAAAAATACGTTGAATATTTGTCTGGTTTGTTGAACAGCAAGGTTTATCTGGATATTTTGAGAAGTAATCCGCAGATTGTTCAGACATACCCGGAAGTTACTGATATTGCGGAGTTAAATTTATAAGCCATGCGGTTAAACAAGCTAAGAATTAAAGATAGAAAAATATTCGATGCGTTTTTGAACTTGTCTAAACATGAGCTATCTGTTTACGCGTTTGAAAATATTTATATCTGGGGTAAATTTTATGATATTTTCTGGGTAATAACCGGGGATAATTTATGCGTATTTTTCAGGGATAAAATCGGGTGTTTTTTGTACCTGCCTCCGCTAGGCAAGAAAAAAAATTGTATGGCCGCCGCCGAAGCGTTTGAAATTATGGATAGGTTTAATATCAATAAGGATATTTCCCGCATAGAGAACCTTGAAGAAAAGGATGTTGTATTTTATCGAGATTTAGGCTATGAGTGCAGATATAAGTCAACCGATTATGTATGCAATAGGGCCGATTTAGCTTCATTACGAGGTGATAAGTTTAAATCTAAGCGCGCCTGTTTTAATTATTTTGTTAAGCATTACGCGGATTCGCAATACTTGCCTTTTTTACCGGAATACAGAGGGGAGTGCTTAGGATTATTTGAGCTTTGGTCCGGCCAGCGGAAAGTTAAGCTCGATGATAAGGTCTATCGCGGCATGATTGATGACAGTAAGGCCTGCCTTAATTTTTTATTTGATAATTATCGGGATTTAAATATTATAGGCAGAATTGCGCGTATCGGAGGAAAAATCAGGGCTTTTAGTTTTGGCTTTAAATTAAACCGGGATACTTTTTGTATTTTATATGAAATAACGGATCTTTCCGTTAAAGGGTTAGCGCAGTTTATTTTTCGTGAATTTAGCGCGGAATTAAAGGAGTTTCGTTATATAAACATTATGGACGATTCAGGCTTGGATAACCTTAAGAAAGCAAAACTTTCTTATCATCCCGTAAAGTTAATCCCAGCTTATATCGTAACGAGAAAATTGAATAGTGAATAAATGTATTATATTTTAAGATCTTACAAATTAAATTTTCCGGTTTCCGATTTATTTGAAATTATAAGCAAAGAAAAAAACTGTTTCTTTTTGGACAGCAGCCTTAATAATGATTCTTTGGGCAGGTTTTCTTTTTTAGGCATAGAACCATTTTTAATATTAAAGGCTAAAGGAGAGGACCCTTTTAAAACCCTGAGAGCGCATTTGCGATCCTGGCAAATGCCTGATATCAGCGAGGAAATCCCGTTTTTTGGGGGGGCGGTCGGTTATCTGGCTTATGATTTAGGGTTTATCCTTGAAGAGAAAATAAAAAAGAAATATAAATTTGATTTGGGGATACCGGATTCTTTTTTTGGTTTTTACAATACGGTTATTATTTTAGATCATTATAAAGGGGTATTTCATATCTTAGCCTTGGGATATCCGGAGAAAAAATACATTTTAGCGAAGAAACTAGCGGAAACAAATTTTAAGAAGGTCCTCGGAGTGATTTCTAAAATAAATGTTAACCGGAGGGAAATAAAATCAGGAAATGATATTTATGCCGAAAATTTGCGCTCTAATTTCACTAAGGCCGAGTATCTTAACGCGGTGCTGCGGGCTAAGGAATATATACGTAGCGGGGATATCTATCAGGTTAACCTTACACAACAGTTTACAGCCAAAAGTAAGCTGTCTTCTTGCCAGATTTATAATCGTTTGCGTAATGTTAGCCCCTCATGGTTTGGCGGATACTTTGATACCGGAGATTTTCAGATTATAAGCTCTTCTCCCGAGCGGTTTTTAAAATTGGATGGCAATACTGTTATTACCCGTCCGATGAAAGGGACAAGGCCGCGTTCAAGGAACAGATTGAAAGATAGCCAATTTAGGCAAGAGCTGCTTCATAGCCCCAAGGATAAGGCGGAGCTTATGATGATAGTTGATTTGGAAAGAAACGATTTAGGCAAGGTTTGCAGTTATCATTCTGTTAAGGTGGCGGCTTTACGGGAATTAGAAGAATACCGGACTGTGTTTCAGACAATTGCTTCGATTGAAGGCAAACTGCATAAAAATAAAGATAGGATAGATCTCTTGCGGGCATGTTTTCCCGGAGGCTCTATTGTAGGCTGCCCGAAAATACGCGCGATGGAAATAATCGAAGAATTGGAGCCGGATAGAAGGTCTATTTATACGGGGTGTTTGGGGTATCTAAGTTTCTCCGGGGGGATGGATTTTAATATTCTGATAAGGAGTATTTTAAAAAAGGGAGATAACCTTTATTTTGGAGTAGGCGGCGGGATTGTAGCTGATTCTAAACCGGAAGAAGAATATCAGGAAACGTTAGTCAAGGCAAAGGGGATTTTAAAGGCGATAAACGCCAGATAAAACTAACAATTTGCCGGGAAATGCGGCTTGTAAAAATGCGGCATTCATGTGATAATATTTTTACAAAATTTTAGAACTATTTTTTGCAGGCAACTTTAATTTACTAAAGTTATATAAAAAAGAAGTTTAAGGATGAAAAAAATACTTTTAGTAAGGCCTCCGCGTTATATCTGGCCTTTTATAAATGAATCTGATAATTTTCTATTGCCTTTAGGATTGCCGTGTCTGGCCGCGAGTATACGGGCAAAATGCCCTGATGTAGAAGTAAAGATCATTGATTGCCCGCCTTTAAAAATAGGATGGTTTACATTAAGAAAGATACTGGAAGAAGAAAAACCGGATGCGGTTGGAGCCGGCGAAGAAGCGCTTTATCATCATGAAGCGGTTAAATTGTTTGAATTAGCGAAAGAAATCGATAAAAAAATAATTACAATCGCGGGCGGGCATTTTTTTTCCTGGATGGTAGATGAGAGTTTGAAAAAAATACCTGTTGATATAATTGTACGGTTTGAAGGGGAAGAAACGATAGCAGAACTGATAAATGTTTTAAAAAGGAAAGCAGATTTGTCTGATGTAAAGGGTATTGCCTATCGAAAAAATGGGCAAGTAATCAGGACTCCTTTGCGGCCTCTGATCGAGGATTTAGATACGCTGCCTTTGCCTGCGTTTGACTTAATGCCTATGGGCAAGTATTCTCCTTTTGGTTATCTTTGGCCTCAAAGTGTTACTCTTGAACATTCACGGGGATGTATAGACAGGTGTAATTTTTGTTCTCTTTGGACCTTTTGGGGCAAACATACGCTGACAGATATTGAAAAGGGAGAATTGGAAGTCACGCCCAGGTACAGGAGCAAGAGCGTAGAGAGGGCTTTACAAGAGGTTGACGTTGTCTATCAGAAATATAACAGGCGTTATATAATTTGGGCGGATCCTACTTTTAATGTTGATTCTGATTGGGTAGATAAGTTTTGTGAAGGGCTTTTGAAGAGAAAATATAAAGATTTGTATTGGTGGGCTTTTTTACGCGCGGATTTTATTTTAAGAGATGAACGCGCGGGTATTTTGGAAAAAATGGTGCGGGCCGGGTTGATCCATCCTTTAATCGGAGTAGAAAGAGAATGCGCCGAAGACCTCAGGAAGATAAGAAAATCTGTTTATACCCGGGAGTTGGTAAAAGAAGTATTTATGATTTTTAAGAAGAAATACCCCCAGGTGTTTCGGCAGGGCACATTCATAACCTGTTTGCCTTTTGATACCAGAGAATCAATGTTGGATTTGGTAAAGTACGCGATAGATATAGACATAGATTATCCTGCGTTTCATCCTGTTGCCCCTGTCCCCGGAACATATCTTTATCAAGAGGCCCAAAAAGCTGATCTGTTGGAAGAAAAAGACTTTACAAAATACGATTGGGCTACGCCAATAATGCGTTCTTCTAAAGGATTATCCATGGAAGAGTGCGCTAGTTTGAATATGGAACTTAATAAACGTTATGTTTTGTACAGGCCTCATTGGTTGATAAGAGGTTTTTTTTCCGCGCATTCGCATAAACGAAGGCTTTATTGGTGGTTTTTTATAAACACTCTAAAAATGATATGGTTAGAAATTAAAGACGCGTTTTTAGGAAGAAAAAAGCTTGAAGGGCTTACCGGCTTTATGCGTTTGAGAAAGCCGGATTGGTATGATAATTAACAAGGAAAAGTGAATTTGTAGCGGGAGTTACAAGTTATATTTAAGCACAATTAAAATGCAAATTTCTGCCCCGACAAATTTTGATTTTAGAATCATTAATAAATTAAAAGGCAAAATAACCTGCACTTATGGCAGTTTAAATAATGATCCCGGGGAATCTATCCTGCAGGCATATGCTATCCCCAAAATTTCTTTCGGGCAATTAAAAGAATATGTGGAGCATTCGCATTCTTTTGGCGTCGAATTTAATTATATAATGAATTATCCCGAAATAAAATTAGATAAAATAAAAACCTCTTTTTTAGAAAAATTAAATAAGATAAACGTGGATATAATAACGGCAGCGGATCAAAATTTTATCTCTTTTATTAAGAAGGAATATTCTTTCAAAATTTGTTCTTCCGTTATTTGTAAAATAAATTCCCTGGAGCGGGCGATAATGTATAAGGAGTTAGGCTGTGATATACTCTGCTTAGATCCCAGCAGGAATAACGATTTGGAGTTTATTAAACTCATTAAAAAGGAAACCAACTTGATGATATCGCTTATAGCCAATAATATCTGTTTACCCGGATGCCCTTATAAAGAAGAACATTTCGTCAGGGGCGGAAATTTAGAGAAAGCGTCTATAAAATGCTTAAGATTAAAACTGAAAGACCCGGCTTTGATCAAAACAACCGGTTTTATCCATCCCGGTGACGTAAAAAAGTATGAAGAAGCAGGGGTCGATTTCTTAAAAATAGGCGGAAGAACTAAGCCTTCCTGGTGGATTATTGATTGTGTATCCGCGTATTCCTCCGGAAGTTATAAAAAAAATAGCTATAGATTAATGAATACTTTCGCTTCGGAAAATAAACTTCCTGAAATAATTAAAAAGTTGATAATTCTTTTGCCGGCGGCATTTATAAAAAGTATTTTTTTAATATTGTATTTTTTTTCAGGCAAAAAGGTTTTTATGCTGCTCGTAAAAGAAAAAAACCTGAAATCATTTTTACGATTGTATTTAGCCGGAGACCTCTTCTTTGGCGGTGATAAAGAAATTTTGTCTAATGAAAAAATACGGGATTATCTGATAAAAGAAATTGATAAATTCATCGCGGATGCTTGAACACCATAAAAGTGAATTATTTATGCGCTAAAGTCATATGTTATTGCCTGTTTCTTCCAACATAAATCAGGCAGATAGCCCTTAGGTTAATGAAAATAAAAAAATATATAGTTCTTGGAATTTGGTTAGGGGGGGTAATTTTCTGCGCTTTTTTTTTATTGAAGTTTTTACAGAAAACCGCGCATCGCAATATTGTTTTTGTTACGGTAGACGCTCTTAGAGCCGACCATCTTAGTTGCTATGGATATAAAAGAATAACTTCCCCAAATATTGATAAGCTTGCCGGAGAAGGAGTCAGTTTCCTGAATTTTTTTGCGACTTCATGCACAACACAGCATGCTACTCCGGCTCTTTTTACCGGGAAATATTTAGGAGTTTATAGCCTGGAAGTCCTGACTAAATCTTTCAATAACGTTCTTGATGATAAATTTACTACATTGGCGGAATATCTCAAGGGTTTTAATTATGAAACGGCAGCATTCCTGGAAAATGTGCATCTTAGGAGCGGTACAGGGTTTGAACAGGGGTTTAACACCTACAAGGATTTTTCGGGTAACGCGCAGTCCATAACCGACAAAGTTATCACTTTTTTGAAGAATTATCGCAGCAAGAAACCTTTTTTCATCTGGGTGCATTATGTTGATGTCCATTCGCCTTACTTTTCCCCGGAAGATCCTATCGGCCTTTTTGCGGGTGACAGCCTGTATAAAGAGGGAAATGAAATATTAAAATTAAATTTAGACGACAATAGCAGCCCTTATAGAAGCAAGGGGTATATACCAAAAATAGTATTTCGCAAAGGCCACTACTCTCTTAACTATTATATCGCTTGTTATGACGCAGCTATCCGTTATGTGGATTTTCATATCGGCAGGTTACTAAAGAATGTGGATAAAAATACTCTTATAATAGTTACTGCCGATCACGGAGAATCTTTAGGGGAACACGATACTTATTTTCACCATGAAAATTTATACGATGAAGCGTTGCATGTCCCTTTAATTATTAAAAACAATAATTTTTTTAAGGGGGGAATAACGGTTTCTCAACCAGCCTGTTCTATAGATATTGTTCCTACAGTGTTGCGGGAAATCGATCCTTTAAAATATTTTTTTATTAAAAAAAACCTGAATGGCATAGACCTCAAGCTAATGGTAAGAAACAAAAATATAAGACGGCCGTATATCTATTTTTATGCCCCGGGAATCCATGGCGTTAGAAATACCGATGAAAACATTAAGTATTCAATAACCAATAATAAAAAAGAAGAGTTGTATTATATGCCGGATGAAAATAATAATCTGGCATCTCGTTCTTCTCGAAGTGTTCCAAGTTTATTGGAAGCTATGAGAAGTAACGCTGATGCCTGGTATAAAAATTATCCTATCCGTTCAGATGTCAACCTTACGGAAATTGATCCGGATAAAAAAATAAAAGATGAAGCAAGAAAGATGGGGTATTGGTAAATCAAAAGGCAAAATAAACTGTGCTGATGAAGGAGGGGGCCTGAGATCGTATTCGCTATCGTCTCTAGCCGGATGTCCCTTTCGTGGCAATTATATATTATTGGTTATGAAAATGTTGTTTGTTAATCCGCATCCAATGTCCGGTTATCTGAATACCTGTGACTATGGGAAGCAGAAATTGCTTTAAGCAATCAGTATGCTAAATGGGGGAAATGTAAGATGATGGGCCATAAAGCATTATTTATTATTCCCAGCGCGGTTTACTATCAGTTTAGGGATAAAACATTATACGCGGGAGTCGCTTATTTAGCCGCGGTTTTGGAAAAGATCGGCGTTGAAGTAGAAATAATTGATTGCCGGATCCAAAAAGGCTTTAAGCAAAAAATAATTGAACGCCTTAAAAATTATTCTGTAATTTGTCTGTCGGTAAATGTGGCCACAATCAGCAGCGCATTAGATCTTGCCAATTTAATCAGGGATCAGTCGCCTAAGGCGAAAATCATAATGGGCGGGCCGCATCCTAGCGTTTTATACGAGAAATTAATACCTAAATACGCGGATATAGTTGTCATCGGCGAAGGAGAAGAGACAATTGTTGAATTGTTTCAGTCCGGCTCATTGTCAAAAGTTTTTGGGATCGCTTATTGGGATGATTGCGTAAAAGTTACGCCTCCTAGGGTGTTTAACGATAATTTAGATGCTTTGCCTTATCCCGCCTGGCATTTATTTGATTTGAAAAAGTATAATTTTGGGGGGAACGTACGAGCAACTTATGCCCCCCTGATTACTTCCCGGGGGTGCCCATGGCAATGCATATATTGCACAAAATTAGTCCATGGTACTAAAATCAGGTTAAGGTCAATAGATAATGTTGTAGAAGAAATCGATTATCTGAAAAATAGATTTGATGTGAAAGACATTAAAATTGTAGATGATAATTTTACTTTTTATCCGGAAAGAGTTAAGGAATTTTGTAATAAAATCATTGCGAAGAGATATAAAAATATCCGGTTTTCTCTTAATAACGGAATTCGCGCGGATATCTGTGATCCTGAAATGTTCCGGCTTCTAAAAAAAATCGGTTGTTATGAGGTACTGATTGCCGTTGAAAGCGCGTCTCAAGAAATCCAAGAGAAACTTGGGAAAAAACTCGACCTTTCTAAGGTCAGGAAAACCGTTGAAGAAGTAAGAAAAACTGGGATGAACGCAAGGTTGTCTTTTATATTAGGCCTGCCTTTTGATACTAAAGAATCAATGCAAGAAACGATAAATTTTAGCAAGTCAATCCCTATGGAACAAGCATTCTTTTTTGTAGCGATACCTTTTCCCGGGACTAAATTTTATGAATTCGTTGAGAAGAATGGGAAATTCCTGTGTGATTTGACTTATAATTCTGTTTCTTACAGCGGGAAAGCCGTTTATGAATTGGATCAGCTAAAGGCTAAAGATGTTGAAAAGTTTTACAAAAGAAGTTATCGGGAGTTTTATTTGAGGCCGGGGCAAATATTCAGGAATCTTAAAAAGTCTAATATTACTTCTCTTAGGGGCTTATTTCAGTCTGTAGGATATTATTTGAGAAGATTGTTTTTTAGTTTATGATAAAATAAGCGGCGGAAAAATGATAAAGCTGATTTTGCCCGGTTTATTGCCGGCAATGACAAACAAAAAATATTGTAAGTCAAAATAAGGATGGCCTTATAGAATTAAATTATCTAAAATTATGAAAATAATATTAATAAACCCTGACTTGCCGCCTATTGTGCAAAATAAAATTTATAGCAAATTAATGCTTCCGGTGCCTCCCGCAGGCATAGCATGCATTGCCGCTCTTTTAGAAAAAGAAGGCAATAAGGTGGTTATTATTGACCAATATGCCAATAAAATATCAAATGAGCAGCTCATAAAAAAGATTGACGCGGAAGATCCCGGGATTGTAGGGTTTTCTTGCCTTACACCGACTATTAAGAATATCGAGAACTTAGTTACTCAAATCAGGGGTCTGCATAAAGATATACTTATTGTTTTAGGTAATATGCACGCAACGGTTTTTTCAAAGGAGATACTGGAATATAAAATCGCAGATGTTGTCGTCCGCGGCGAAGGTGAACATTCTATGCTGGAGATCGTTAACGCGCTCAAAGAGAAACGCCGATTCCATCATATTAAAGGCATTGATTTTATTGACGGTAATGGAGAGTTTGTGCATAATCCTGATAATGAAATTGAAGCAGATCTTGACAGCCTCCCCTATCCAGCGTGGCATTTGTTTGATTTATCGCTGTACAAAATCCATCCTTTAATATCTTCTTATGAGATAACTTTGCCGATCCAGGGTTCCAGAGGATGCCCTTATAAATGTATTTTTTGCGCGCAGGAAAAAATGTTTAAAAAACCCCGGCATAGGGGAAATGATAATATTATTAGTGAACTTGAATATCTGTATGTTAATTTTGGAGTTAAAAGATTTACATTTATTGATGCCTTCTTCCCCTTTTCTATAGAGCAGGGCTTGGATTTTTGCGACAGATTGATAAAGAAAGGGCTGCATAAGAAAATTAAGTGGATTGTAGAAACAAGAGTTGATAAGGTTGACTTTAAATTATTAAAAAAAATGAAGGAAGCAGGGTTACATTTGATAATGTATGGTTTTGAAGTAGGCAACCAGAGAATATTAGATAGTTTGAATAAGATGGCGACTGTGGAACAAGCAAGGAAAGCTATGAAGGAAACTAAAAAAAACCACATTCTTACCACGGGCTTATTTGTGTTAGGTTTACCCGGAGAAACCAAAGAAACCTGCAAAGAAACTATCAGGTTCGCAAAAGAAATAGATTGTGATATCGCGAAATTTAATATCGCGGTACCGCTGCCAGGTTCAAAATTGTTTGAGATTTATAGAAATAAAGTCAGTAAGATAGAAAACCCGGAGCATTTTACCAGTTGGGCGAGCTGGTTTGTTAATATCGACAGCTTGGTTTATTCTCCGGAAAGCATAACTTCAGAAGAATTAATGGACCTGCAAACCGAAGCAATGTTTAAATTTTATATGAGGCCCAAATTAATTCTCCGTTACATTATTAGAGGAGAATTCCCGGTTAGAAAATTCTGTTACGGGGGCTGGTTCCTAATAATTAGATATTTAAAAATTATTATTGCCAGGATAATGAATAAAACTGAGTTTTAAAAAATATAGAGTATTGAATTATGGAATTAGATTGTTTATTGCTTTATATCCCAAAACTGAAAAATTACTATAAGCTGTTCGGCAATCATATGTTCGGCATGTTTATGCCGATGGGGTTATTCGCTATCGCGGATCTTTCAGCGCGATCCGGATTTAAAACACAAATTGTCCACTTTGGGGTAGAGAAGATAGAGGACAAAAATTTTTGTATTAATGATTATGTCGCAAAAACCAAACCTAAGATTATTGGATTAGCTTTACACTGGAATTTTCAGTCATACGATGTAATAAAAATAGCCCAAGAGATAAAATCAGCTAACCAAAATATATTTATAGTGATTGGAGGCTTTACCGCTACTTTCTTTCATGATGAGATTATGGAGGAATTTAGCTTTATTGACGGCGTTATTAAAGGCGACGGGGAAACCCCTTTTTTAAAATTGACAGAGGCTATAACTGATGAAGCAAAGGACCTTTCCAGTGTCCCAAACTTAAGCTGGAGGCGCGGGAATAAAATTATAAAAAATGAGATAAGTTATACCGCTTCGAGTAAAGATTTAGATGAATTAAATTTTACAAACTTTAGTTTGCTTAAAAATTATGAATTGTATATCAAATATGTAAAAGTTCCCTGGTTTTGGATAAGCGGTTTAAGTAAAAAATTTAATTTAAGGCTTGCGGATGAGAATCTTCTTGGCTCTTTTCCTTTGTCTATTTCGAGAGGTTGTTATGTAAATTGCTCGTATTGCGGGGGAAGCCGTGCTTCGCAAAAAATAATGTGCAATAGGCAAGGCGTTGTGTTCCGCTCTGCCGAGAAAGTTTTAGAGTCTATTGAAGAAGCAAAGAATTATGGATATTATACAATTCGTATAGAGTATTTCCCCTGTGAAGATGCCGGTTACTTTGAAAAATTGTTTAACCTGATAAAGGCTAAAGCGCTAAAGCTAAGCTGTATACTGGAATGCAGGGCCTTGCCCGCCGCGCATATCTTGGAATTATTCCGAGAAACCTTTGACCTTTCTCAATCTCAAATTTCTTTTTCTCCGGAAAGCGGCTCAGAAAAAATAAGAAAATTGAATAAAGGCTATTACTATGACAACTCAGAATTACTTAACGCGGTTAACTGCAGCATTAGCTTGGGAATTAAAACGGCAGTATTTTTTGCGTTAGGGCTGCCGTTTGAAACAACTGATACGGTCAGGATTACTAAGGATTTTCAAGATCATTTAAGGAAAGAATATAATGATCTGGTTATTATCAGGACAGAAATTATCGGGTTAGACCCGGCTTCTCCAATGTATATGGAACCGGAAAAGTATAAAATCGTAAAAGTCTGGGGTTCTTTTATGGATTATTATGACGCGCATATGGGGGCAAAAAATTTTTTAAAACCTATTTTGGGATATTACGCGGAAGCATTGTGCAAGAAAAGGGTCACTGTTAAAAAATTAACGGAGGCGCAATTTTTCGAAAACGGAATTAGGAAAATATATTGCAAAAACTTTTGCAGGTTGAATAATTTTCTATCCAGAAAATTTAAAATAAAAAATATGGGGTTATCTACAATGATGTTCTCTGTGCTTTCTAATTTATTCTGCGGTTTTGCGAAACAATTGTTGAAGTGCAAAGATTATATTTTAAAAGGGTGATAATTTTTCAGGCAAAGGTAAATATTTAATAGGCAGAGTTTTTAATATATGAATATATTGTGGTTCGGTTTCATAGCGGTAACCGCGCTGGTTTTTCTCATCGCGCATTGTTATTTATACAGAGGATTGCGAGTCACCCTGACTTTCTTCATAAGTTGTTTTTTTTATAGTATTTTAAAGGAAAACGCGATTTATTATATGGAGACTGTTATGGCTCACCCCAAACCTCCTTATGAAATCATTAATCCTGCGGTATTAATTTTTCACGCCCCTTTGGTAGTTTGTGTCGGATGGCTAGTGGCTATTTATACAAGCTGGTCGCTTGCGGAAAGTATCCTAAAGAAAATTGAATTATTCAGCGGGAAAATTTTTCCGACATTATTATTAGGCGGTTTAATCGCGGCTGCGGTATCGTATTGCGTTGAAGCAACCGGCATTGCCGCAGGATGGTGGCGCTGGACAAGAAGCGACATGAGGTTATCTGATTTTTTGGCGGGTATTCCCATATCTCCGCTGGGAGGATGGTTTTTTATGTTTTTGTCTGTTATGGCACCATATTTTTTAATTGAATGTTCTAAATACAGGGTTAAAAAATGGAGGTATATATTTATTTTGCCTACTTTTCTATACCTGGCTATACGCTTTAGCGGTAATTCTTTGTTAGCTTTGATTATTGAATGCGCGGCAATAATTGTGTTGTTTTTTCTGGCGCTTAGAAGCCGTTTACTGTTAACCGGCCATTTCAAAAAGGGCCGTGGTTTTTATCCGGGTAAATATCCGCAAGTGGCGCGTTTTATGAATAATGCCCCTTTTTTTATGGCCTTACTTATGCTGATAGTTATGATTTTTATTGATTTAAAAGTTGTTAAACAGCCGGAATTGCTTATTTCGGCAATTCCTATCGTTGTTTTTATGATGCTTCCTTTTTTTAGTATTTTTTTTTGGATGATGTTTTGCCCGGTATTTACGGCCGTTTTTTGGGGCGAAAAAAAAATTATAGTTACAATTATCCCGGTAATAATCTTTTTAGCGGGTTTTATGATTTCCAAATTTTCTACCCAGCGAATAAATAAAGAAAGTCTTAATGAATAGTGGTCCATTCACAAGCAAGACAGCTAAAGCAGCGGTTATTATAAAAGCAGCGGCAAATGAAATTCATTGTTAATCTCGGCACGTAGGATAAAGCCAATAATTACATAAAATGCTTTCAAAAAAAGCCTGGCAAAAATATACTTTTATTCATTTAATCCCCATTTTGCTCCTGGGTGCGGTTCTGAGAATATATAATTTGGGGGCAGTTAGTTTGTGGTTTGATGAAGCGCTCGATATGGTGAATCTTAATGACGCGATTTCTGGAAAAGTGGTTACATATAAGAATGCCTGTTTTTCAGCCCTGCCTGTTTTTTTTAATTATTTCTGGAGAAAATTAGGAAGTAGCGAATTTTTGCTAAGGTTGCCGGCGGCTATATTCGGCGTATTTTCGATAGCAGTTGTTTATTTCCTAGGAAAAATGTTTTTTAATAAAAAGACAGGGTTGTTCGGCGCTTTGCTTTTTGCGATATCCCCGTTACATATTTACTATTCACAGGAATTAAGAATGTATAGCGGGTTAGTGCTATTGATCTTATTGTCATTATATTTCCTGAAAAGCTTCTTAGAAGACGGGAAATTTGCTTCGTTATTGGGGTATAGTATTTTTATTGCCCTAAGCATATATACTCATTATATCGCGTTACTTACCCTTTTAGGGGGGAACATTTTTTTTCTGTTGAGTTTTAAGAAATATAAATATTTAGGGTTAAAATGGATTAAAGGGCAAGTTATTGTAATCTTGCTTATGTCGCCAATATTATTGCTTATGTTCTCTAATTTAAGCCACATAAGCAAAAGCCCTATGTGGTGGTGGGTGCCGGCAGTATCATGGAAAACAATTTTTATCACTCTGATGAGTTTTAATATAGGCTACAACGCCTCATTGACAATTAACCTTCTTGCTTGTATTTTATGTTTCCCCGTGTTTGTTTGGGGGGGGTACTGCAGTGTTAGTAAAGGCAAAGGAGAGGATTTGCTCTTGCTTTTATGTTATTTTTTTATCCCTATATCTATTATTTTCCTGATTTCGATATTTAAGCCTTATTACGTCGATAGATATTTTATCCCGGGTTTGCCGGTTTATTTACTTATTATTGCTAAAGGCCTGTCCGAATTAAAGAAAAAATACTTAATATTTTTTATTTGCGCTATTTTTGTGTTAACCTTTTTTGCTCTAAAGAATTATTATTCAAATTTTATCCCGGACTTAACTGTCTTCCAAAGGGGGATTCAAGTGAAGACTGACACAAAAAGTTTAGCGCGGTATATTTATAAAAATTTTAAACAAGGGGATATTATATGCCACGCAAACATCAATACCGTGCCTCAAATATTGTATTATCTTAGCCCCGAATATAAAATTATTTCTGATAAGGGGGATAAAGGGATCGTTAAAGCCAATAAAAGAATTATACTGGAATATAATGATAAGGAAAAAAATGTGTCATTATCGCAATTCGTTAGAGGGCGAACAAATTTTACCAGAAAAACCGTATTCTCTTTGGCTTCATGCAAGAGAATTTGGTTTGTATGCTGCACTACCAGGGAAAAATTTGAAGATGTATTGGGCTATTTAGCCGGCAAATATCCGGTAATAGACCATAAGGAGTTTTATGGCCTTGAGCTTTATTTATATGATTGTAATGCGGCTCGTTAGCCAAGGCGTTTTGAGCTTGAAATATGGCGGAATTTTCTTTACAGTGTAATGAGGTTATGATACGATTTAAAATCAGGCAGTGTGCCGGGCTTTAAGCCTAAGAATATTGTAGAATCCAACAGCGCTGATAACCAAAAAGTATAATAAGTCTTCTTAAGGAGGTGTTTTATGATCCGCTTGTTAAACCGCCGTAAAAGCAGGAAATGCTATCGTGTAGCCTTTTGCCGTTGTGGTAGAGTCTTGTGGTAGTACTTTATTCCTAAAAGAATATAAATTGTTTTGAGAGTTATCTTATATTAGAGGTTTTTTAGATGAAAGTATATCAATTTAAAATTTCCGGCAAAAGATTTGCCGTGGATATTAAAAGCGGGAACTATTTTGAAATAGACCAACTTGTGTCTGACGCCCTTAGGTTTCTTCAATCGCATACTGAAGAAGAAACAATCAAAAAACTAAAAAATAAATACACTCATAGCTTAGTTGATAAGACTGTAAAAAAAATAATGCTTTTAAAAAAAAGGGATAAGCTCTTTTCAGGAGTTCCGGATAAAGAAGAAAAGCATGAAAGAGAAATAACAGATCTTACGTTAAATATAGTGAGTAGTTGTAATTTGCGGTGCCGTTATTGTTGGAACAACGCAGGCACCTATGGGAAAAAAACTTCCGATATCAAATTGATGGATGAAAAAATCGCTATTAGGGCGGTAGATTTGTTGATAAGGGGATCAAGAATATCCAAGAATCTGGTTGTGGATTTTTATGGAGGAGAACCTCTCGTAAATTTTGAACTTATTAAAAAAGTTATTATTTATTGTAAAACTATTAAACAAAAAAAGAATATCAATTTCCGGTTTTTATTAGCTACAAATGGCACGTTGCTTACAAAAGAAAAAGCCGGCTTTCTAATCGAAAATGGGGTTGATATAGCAGTTAGCCTTGATGGCCCTCGTAAAATTCAGGATCTTCAGCGGCCTTTTCCTAATGGGGCCGGTTCATTTGATACTATTATGAATAATATAAATTCTTTTAGCGAAGAGTACCGCAATAGATTAGTCGGGAGGGCAACCTTTACGCCGTATTCTACGAAAGTAGTAGGAAATTTTAATTTTTTAAAAAATCTTGGTTTTAAGCGCATAGAAATTTGTGAAAGCGAAAAGGCCGGTTATGGACTGAAACCGCATAATGATTTTTTCTTTTCCGGTACAGTAGGATTACGCCGCCTGAAATCTGTTTATCGCAACTTGTCTTCTTTTTATACGCGTGAAATAACAAAGGGCAATTTAACGTATGAAAATACTTATTTCAACCGTTTTTTTAAACAGTTAAGCCGTTTATATAATATTCATTCGGTTATTGGGTCGTGTTCTGCGGGGGGCAGCCTCATGGCAGTTGATACCGACGGCAGTATTTATCCTTGTACTGCTTTTGTAGGGGTACCGCAATTTAGAATAGGGAATGTTTCAAAAGGTTTAAATGAAAGAGGGTTAAGAAGGTTTTACGATATAAAAATTTCTTTAAATAATGCTTGTGAGAAATGCTGGGCAAAACGCCTTTGCCGTGGCTGCGGTTCTTGTTATAATCTGAATTATTTTAAAAATAAAGCGTTAGGTGAGCCAGACCCCTATTATTGTGAATTATTCCGGTATAAAACTAAACTTATGATCGCGATGCTCGCTGAAATAAGTGAAAATGATCCTCAGCTTTTAGAGGGGTTGCTTATTCCGGAATATTATGCTATGCGCGGAAAACCGGGAAAAAATAACGCGGGATAGGATGGCGGTTTAGGTGCCTTATAGTGATTTTTAGCTTTGGAAATTTCTTGCGGAGGGTAGCGATGAAAAAACTTAAATTAGGTTTTTTGCTTGCGATAATGGCGGTGGTTTTCTCAATTATAAAAATAATGGGAGCGAATGCCCAGATTTCAGAAAGTGATGATTATTCTTCTCTTGGAATTAAAATTACTACTAATTTATTAAATGCGATGAAGAATAAAAATTACGAGGCCGCATGGCTTTTTTTGACACAGTTAACAAAGAATGAATTTGGAAGTATCAAAAGTTTTGAAGAATGGTGCGGTAAAATAGAAATATTAGAAGATGTGGAAGCAGATGAAGTTGTGTTCCTCTCCAAACAAAGATTATTAGTTACGTTTTATTCTTTTGGCAAGTCTCAAGCGGTACTTTTAATCAATCAAGGCCAAGATTGGAAGGTAGCTATTATAAATTTATATATTAAGAAAATGGAAAAAGATTTTCAACTGTTAGCAGATGTTTTAAATAATTATTACAAGGAAAAAGGACAGTTTCCGGATGAATTAGCTCAACTCGTTAGCCCGATTCCTTATATTCAAGCAATTCCATTTGATCCGTTTAGCTACGGGAATGAACCGTATCATTATGCGGCTGATATGGGCGGGTGGAAGATTTATAGCGTCGGTCCGGATGGTGATGATGATGCCGGGATCAAAAAATATGATTCTTCGGAAGACGGATATGATGGGGATATTGTTAAGGAAGGAAGCCCCAATTCATAATTTTATACAAATATGTTATTGAGGTGGCCATTCAAATTATCTCATGAAGGTGTATATGGAAGATAAAGGTTGAATTTAGCCTGCATTGTTTTTCTGCGCAATGCTATTGTGTAACCATATTTATTTCCTGCCGAATTGATAATATTAAATAACGTGAAAAATAACAGGGGGCCGCGGTGAAAGAAACGGTTTTTTTGAACGGTCAATATGTGAATCCCCAAGAAGCCGGCATATCGGTATTAAACTCAGGATTTCTGCTGGGCTACGGTTTGTTCGAGAGTATGCGGTTATATCAAAATAAAATAGTTTATTTTGATCAGCATATGAAAAGAATAATGGAATCAAGCCGGTTGATCGGGATAAAGCCGTATTATAACGAAGGCAAAATAAAAGAGGTTATAAGGAAAACGGTTAAATTAAACGGCTTTTCTGATAGTTATGTAAGGTTAACTTTATGGAAGTCGGATGGCAGGGACGGTATTTTAGTTATAGCCAGGCAATACGCGCCGTATCCTTTTAAAAAATACCTGGCCGGTTTCCGCGCCTGTGTTTCTAATTTCAGGCAGGCAGAGAAATCTATTTTATCCGGGATTAAGTCTACTTCCCGCCTTATGCTTGAGCTTGCTTACGCCGATGCCAAAGAAAAAAAATTCGACGAAGCGATTATTCTGAATAACCGGGGTTATCTTGCTGAAGCAAGCCGCTGTAATATTTTTTTTGTAAAAGGCAATGAATTGTTTACGCCTTCTTTGGCATGCGGATGCCTAAAGGGCATTACTAGGCAGGTAATATTTGATTTAGCCGGAAAATGCGGCCTATGCGTAAATGAAGGGGAATTTACGCCTGGGGATTTATATAACGCGGATGAGGCTTTTTTGACAAATTCTCTTATGGGCGTTATGCCGCTTTTTTCAGTGGGGAAAACAGTAATAAACAGGGCTAGTAATTTAACCGGGGTTTTTATCAATAAATACGATTTGCTGAAAAAATAATTTGAGGAGGATAAGGATGAAGATATTCCATAAGATATGCGGCATTAAGAAACCACTGACGCGTAAGCGCGGGGTATTAATTTTTATATTCGTATTTTTAGGGCCCGGTTTTTTAACCGGTTGCGCCATAAACAGCGTTTTAAGGCAGGCGCAAAGGAATGTTTTAAGATCCGATATTTATTATGAACGTGCCGTCAGCTCATATAAAGTGATGCTTGCCGGCGCTAAAAACAAAGAATCGGCGCGAATATCTTTTGAGCTGGGCCGTTTATATTATAACCACGGTGATTTTAAAAACGCGATAGAACAATTTAAAAATATTAGCGGGCCGGATAACATTCAAACGGCAAGTAAGCTTTTAGCAATCTCTTATTATCGTTTAGGCGATTTTACCGCGGCGTTAGAAATTTTTAATAACATCAAGGATAATATTATTGATGACGAAAGCCGTTATTATCAAGGTTTGACTTGCGAAAAATTGAATCTTTACGATCAGGCGCTGGATATATACCGGAAAATAAAAGCCCGGGAATTAATAGGTTCTGTTAATGAACGCGTTAATGCCATAGAAAAGAAGGTTAATACTGTTTTGATAAAGGATTTAGACCCGGCAGTGGATAAGATTATAAGGCAAGCTCCGGACGCGCAAAAATATCCCCAGGCAGGCGCTTTGATTTTATCCTGCGAGGAAAAGGTAGAAGTTACCTCTGATAATAAACAAATATCCAGCACGCATAATATAATTAAGATTTTAAATGAGCGCGGGAAACAGGATTTTTCCGAAACGCATATAGAATACGATTCTACGTATGAGAAGGTGGTATTGGAATATGCCCGCACGATACGGCCGGATGGAGTGGTGGTTGATGTGGGCAGCCGCCATATCCGCGATGTATCTAAATACCTTAATTTTCCTTTGTACAGCAATGCCAGAATGTGCATTATTTCCTTTCCGGAAATTACAGAGGGAGCGGTTGTGGAATATAAGCTTAAGGTTTACCGTAATCAGCTGGTGAATAAGAAAGATTTTGTTCTGCATTATTCCCTGCAGATGATGGAACCGGTTATTTTAGCAAATTTTACCCTTGATTTGCCTGAAAACCGGATTTTGCGTATTAAAGAATTGAACGTTAAATATAATAATTTTGGCGCGGAATTAAAACCTCTGAAAGAGAATGTATCCGGACGCTTAATTTATCGCTGGCAGTTTAAAGATATCCCGCAGATTATTCCGGAAGCCAATATGCCTGATAGCGTTGAGATTAACGCGGCGGTTTTAATGTCAACTTTTAACTCCTGGCAGGATATTTATGACTGGTGGTGGGAATTAGCTAAGGATAAGTTAAAGGCGGATGCTGCCATAAAAGATAAGGTAAAAGAACTAACCGTTAACCTTAAAACTGATGAGGAAAAAATAAAGGCGATATCCGGTTTTTGCGCCCAGAAAATCAGGTATGTCGCGGTAGAATACGGACAAGCCGGGTATGAGCCTCATAAGGCAGAGGATATATTCAAAAATAAATATGGCGATTGCAAGGATCAGTCTGTGCTTCTGGTTACAATGCTTAAAGAAGCCGGCTTATCCGCTTATTTGGTTTTGATCCCCACAAAAGAATATTATAACCTTAACGAAGATTTCCCATCTGTAATGTTTAATCACTGCATAGCCGCGGTTTCATATAATAACGGGTTGGTTTTTATTGATCCGACCGCGGAAACTTGCCCTTTTGGCGATTTACCCGGCGGCGACCAGAATAGAAGGGTGTTGGTATTCCAAGAAAATGGGTATAAGATAGAAAATACTCCTTTTTATGAGGCCGGGCATAATCTGGTAAAACAAGACTTAAAGATAAATGTAGATGAGCAGGAGGGGATAACGGCTGATAAAGCTATAACTACTAATGGAGTATATAATCAGGGCCAGAGGTATTGGCTTTTATATACTCCTCCGCAATTAATTGAGGAGGCTTTAAAGGAAAAGATACAGGATGTTTCCATCGGCGCGCAGTTAAATAGTTACGAGATAAAGAATTTAAATGAGCTGAATATTCCCGTAGCTTTAAGCTATAAATTTAGCGGCAAGGAATATTTTACTACGGCAGGGGCTTTAAGGATAATGCCGCAGTTAGCCGGCATTGATACCGCGCTTGTGGCAAAGAATAAGCGTAATTATCCCATAGATTTTAATATTTTAGATACAAAAGAAACAGTATTTAATATTGTTATCCCGGAAAAATTTGTTGTAAAATATCTGCCGGAGAGTGTAATTGAAGACAGCAGATGGATGAAGTTTACCGGCGAATATAAATGCCTCGGCAACAATATATTTTTTACGCAAAAATCAGAATTAAAAAAAAGTATGGTTTTAGAAGACGAATATCAGGAATTTAAAAATTTTTATGAGGGTTTGGCAAAAAAGCTTAAACAGAGGATAATCCTTGAAAAAACCGGTAAATAACGCGGGCTATGTTTAAAAGAAAACATTTTGTACAAGAACAGCGCAGGTATATACGTTTGGATTCTGTATCTCCGGTGGAATTCCGGATTATGGGTATAGACGGCAAAGAATGCTTTTCTGATTGGCTGCAGGGGTTTACCAGGAATATCGGCAAAGGGGGCATATGTTTAGAAATAAATAACCTTAAACTTGAATTTGGCGCGCTTTTGATTAACCGGCAGGTAAAATTATCGCTTAAAATAGATTTGCCTGTTTTTCAAAGCCCTGTGAACGCTGTGGCAGATGTGGCATGGGCCAAGAATAATTCCGATACGCTGAATAAATATACCGTTGGTTTGGTTTATGAGAGTATAAATCCCCGGCAGAATAATAAAATTATGCTTTATGCCCGGGCAAAAAAAATATTTGTTCCAATAGCCTTGTCCGGGGTTTTTATCATGGGAACCGGATTAATGGCCGGCGCTTATATAAATAATAAATTAGTTTATAATAATCGGGTAATTGTTAAACAGCTTGTCGGCGCTATACAGGAAGCGAATATAGTAAAAGAGAAAATAAACCTGATAAATGAAGAGAAAAATAAGTCTGAACAGAAAATTAAGGAATTAATCGCGGGTATAGAATCTTTTGAAAAAGAAAAGGTATTGTTAAGAGAAAAAGCAAAATTGGACGGATTAACGGCCGCGGAGAAAATAGAAGGCCTTAATTCGCGGATTGAGAAGCTGTCCCTGGAAAAAGCGGATCTGGAGGATAAATTAACCGCGCTCAAACGGCAGGAGAGCGCTGTCAGCGTCGAATTGTCGCGTATCGATAAAATAAAAACAGGCTTAGAAAAAGCGAATTTAGATAGGATGTTTAAATGGCTTAAGGTTCATCAGAACCCTTTGACCGGGCTTGTTATGAGTTTTGAAGGCGATAACGCGATCGCTAATTGGGCGTTTATTTATGACCAGTCGTTAAGCGCTCAAGTATATACCCTTTTTTCTGATTATGGCCGCGCCGGGAAAATTCTGGATTTTTTTTCCAGGAAAGCAAAAAAAAGCGGCGAGAATTTATTTCATAACGCTTATTATGTCAATGATGGCAGCCCCGCGGAATACACTGTGCATTGCGGCCCGAATATCTGGTTGGGCATAAGCGCGCTGCAATATATTAATAAGTCCGGCTCTAAAGAATACCTTGGTTTAGCCGAGGGTATCGCTCAGGCAATTATTGGTCTGCAGAATGAGGATAAAGATGGAGGTATCAAGGGCGGCCCGGGAATAACCTGGTATTCTACCGAACATAACCTTGATGCCTATGCTTTTTTTGATATGCTTTACCGCGTTACCGGCAAGAAACAATATCAGTTGGCGCGGGACGGGGTATTGAATTGGATTATCCTGCATACTTATGATAAAATGGATATCCCTATTAAGCGCGGCAAGGGCGATTCTACGATAGCAACAGATACTTATGCCTGGTCAATAGCCGCGATCGGCCCGGAAAGATTAACTCAATTGGGGATGGATCCCGATAGGATCTTAAAATTTGCCGAAGAAAATTGCGCGGTGACTGTTAATTATAAACGCCCGGATGGGGATAATATAAAAATAACCGGGTTTGATTTTGCCCCTCAAAGGCATGTATCCAGGGGCGGATTAGTTTCTTCCGAATGGACAGCTCAAATGGTAATGTCTTTTAAAATAATGGCAGAGTATTACCGGCAAAAGGGCGCAAAGCCTCAAGCTGATTATTACGAGGCAAAGGTCCAAAATTATCTTTCAGCATTAGGCTGTATGATTATTTCCAGCCCTTCGCCTTCCGGCCAGGGGGATAGTTGTTTGCCTTATGCTACGCAGGAAAACGCGGATACCGGGCATGGCTGGATGACTCCTAAAGGCGTATCCACAGGATCTGTAGCGGGTACAGCCTATACCCTTTTGGCTTATTACGGGTTTAATCCTTTAGAATTTAATCTCTCGGCGGAAAACCGCGGGTTATTACCCGTGAATGAACGCCCGGCGGATTCGGGAGCGAGCCTTAAGCCTTTAAGCCGAGAGGGCTCCGCCAATGAACAGTAAGCTGGCGGACATTTATGATAAGCTTTATGCGTATTTTGGCCCGCAACACTGGTGGCCGGCGGAAACAGCTTTTGAGGTTATTATAGGCGCTATATTAACGCAGAATACCAGCTGGCTTAATGTTGAAAAGGCGATAAATAACCTTAGAAAACAAAAATTGCTTAATCCCTTAAAGCTTAATAAAGTGCCGCGGCCAAAATTAAGTGAAGTTATCAGGCCTGCGGGTTATTATAATATTAAAGCAAAGCGTTTAAAAGAATTTGTAAAATTTTTGTTTAATAATTATAAAGGCGGCTTGAAGGAAATGTCTTTGCGGGATACCTTTACGTTACGCCGGCAATTGTTATCGGTAAACGGCATAGGGCCTGAAACCGCGGATTCTATATTGCTTTATGCTTTAAATAAGCCTATATTTGTGATAGACGCTTATACTAAGAGGATATTTTCACGGCATAATTTGCTTGATAGCGGCGCTACTTATGAACAGGCGCAAAATTTGTTCATGGTTAATTTAAAGGCGGATGAAAAATTATTTAATGAATACCACGCGTTATTAGTTAAATTGGCTAAGGAATTTTGTTTGAAAAATAAACCTAAGTGCGATATCTGCCCGTTAACCCTGAAGTAAGCGGCAGGTAAAACTATATGGAATTAATAAAGTACATAAATAATGGCTTTCATCTTCCGCCTGTTCAGATCAGGCAAATCATGGAAGATTTCCGTTCTGAAATGATTTGCGGCTTGGCGGCAAAGAAAAGTTCCTTAAAGATGATCCCTTCGTATGCTGATATTTCAAACGGACGGGAAAAAGGTAAGTTTATTTCATTAGACCTGGGAGGCACTAATTTCCGGATTCTATTGGTGGAACTTAAAGGCAAAGGAAAGATTATTAAGCTTAGCGAAAGAAAGATCGTTTTGGAAAGGAAATATACCCGGGGCAGGGGAGAAGGACTTTTTGATTTTATAGCCGGTTGCATTAAGGATTTTATCAGGGCAGAGGCTATTGATATGCAAAAAAAATACGCTCTCGGTTTTACCTTTTCCTTTCCTGTAAGCCAAACCGGTATTGCTTCGGGAATTCTTGTCCATTGGACAAAGGGTTTTTCCGCAAAGGGTGTGGCGGGCAAGGATGTGGTCCTCCTGTTGAATGAGGCATTGGCAAGGCAAGGGATAAGTAATATCAGCGTGGCTGCCCTGGTTAATGATACCGTAGGGACATTAGTGGCAAGAAGCTATCGGGATCATAATTGCGACATAGGGGTAATTTTAGGCACGGGGACAAACGCCTGTTATCGGGAAAAGGTGTTAAATATTCTGAAATGGAAAGGGCGGAAAAATCCGGGCGCGAACATGGTGGTTAATATTGAATGGGGTAATTTTAATAAAATCACGCCTACTATATATGATAAGTTGTTGGACGAGTGCTCAGTTAATCCCGGCCAGCAGATATTAGAGAAAATGGTTTCCGGCATGTATTTAAGTGAAATCGCCCGGCTTATTATCAGGGATTTTATTGAAAAGAAAATATTGTTTGGCGGTTTAAGCCTGTCCGCGTTTGACGGCGCGCAATGTTTTAAGGCGGAATATATGTCGAGGATTGAAACTGACCGGACATCCCGGTTAAGCGGCATTAATTCTTTATTAAAAGAATTGGGGGTTTTAAAATCAAGTTTTGAAGACAGGCGGCATATTAAAAAAATATGCAATCTAGTAGCTAAGCGGGCAGCTAATATAAGTGCCGCGGTATTAGCCGGGGTGATCACAAAAATAGACCGTAATTTATCCAGGCGCCACATTGTCGCGGTAGATGGGACGGTATACGAAAAATATCCGGGATTTTCGGGAAATATGAAATTTGCTTTACGCCGGATATTCGGCAAAAGCAGCAATAAGATTAAAATGGTGTTGACTAAAGATGGTTCAGGGATAGGTGCCGCGGTTATAGCGGCGGTGGCTAAGGGTGTATAAGTGAATGAGTGCAAGAATGCAGAAGTGCTTTAGTGCAGGAGTGTGTTAGTACGGCAGTGTAAAGGAGGGCTGATGCGTAAAATAGTGGCATTTTTTTTCTTGGGATTAAGCTTCACTTCGATTTGTTATGCCGCGCCTTGTTACGGGACAAAGATGCCCAATGCCAAAGAGTTTTTTTTAGGCGCGCAAAACTATACGATTCTTAAAAGGTATCTGGAAAATGATTTTGGTAAGATCCGGAGCACGCAGGATTTTTTGCTTTTGTCGTATGGAGTGTTTGATTGGTTATCGCTGGATTTAAAAGGCGGCGCCGGCAATATTAAACAGCATCCTGTCGCTAGCGATGAAATTGATTATCCTTCAGCTTTTGCCGGCGGATACGGTTTCCGCCTGAAAGTATATGAATCCGGCGGGATAAAATCTGTTTTTGGTTTCCAGCATATAAGCGTGCATCCGCAGGAGATTAATATCGGCGACGTTAAGCATGAATCAATACTGGATGATTGGCAGTTTTCTTTTTTAGTTTCCAGCTCGTTGGCGAAAATAACTCCTTATATCGGGGCAAAATGGTCCAGGGCCGATTATATTCACCGTGTAGATGATAATAGGAAACGCAGAATGTCTGATCTGACAAAAAATATCGGCTTGATTTTAGGGCTGGATGTGCCCATAGCCAAGCAAATTTGGATTAATTTAGAAGGGCAATTTTTAGACAGCCAAGCTTTTGCCTTTAGCTTAAATTATGCCTTTTAATTTTTAACCGCGTAATAATTATATGATAAATAAGAAAAGACTTGTAAAATTGGCTCAACAGTTAATCAGGATAAATTCTGAGAATCCCGGCAGTAACGAATCGGAAATAGCCGGTTTTGTTAAAAGTTATCTAAACGAGTTCGGAGTGAAGAGCAAAATATATGAGTTTAAAAAGGGACGTTCTAATCTGGTCGCGAGTTTAGAAGGCCGGAATAAATTACGGTCTTTGCTGATTACCCCGCATTTAGATACCGTGCCTGCGGGAAGGAATTGGAAATTCCCGCCATTTTCCGCCAAAATATATAAGGATAAAATTTATGGGCTGGGCGCGACTGATTGCAAAGCCAACCTTGCGGTCAGTTTAGAGGTAATAAATAGTTTAGTTGAAGAAAATACGTTTTTGGATTATAATCTTATTTTTGCTGCTACCGCGGATGAAGAAACGGGTTCTGATTTAGGGTTGATCCCTTTGCTGAATAAGGGAATATTGAAGCCTGACGCGGCAGTAGTGCTTGATGCGGATGATTTTTCAATTATCGTAGCGCAGAAAGGTTTAATTCATCTAAAAGTTAAAATTCGCGGAGTAAAAGCTCACGGCGCGTATCCCTGGAGGGGCGTAAACGCGATAGAAAAAGCCGTTGATATACTGCGGGAATTAAAGAGCGGCAGTTTTGTCTATGAAAAAAATAAATATCTTAAGCCGCCGACAATGAATATAGGGACGATAAAAGGAGGGGATAAGGTTAATATTGTCGCGGATTGGTGTGAATTTGAGTTGGATTACCGTTTTCTTCCCGGCATGAAAGCGCGGGAGATATTAAAGAACCTGAAAAATATTATAAAAAAGCATACGCGTAAATTTGAAATAGAAGTTTCCGGCATCCAGAATTATTATTCCATAAATGAAAAGCATCCTTTAGTAAAAACTATGGTTAACGCGTTAAATAAATTGCGCATCAGGCCTAATATATCCGGGTCAGAAGGGGCGACGACAATAACTTTTTTTCAGGATAAGGGTATTCCGGCGATCGCTACCGGTTTCGGCGTTGAGGGCTTGGCCCATTGTGTTGATGAATATGTTAAGATAGATAATTTGTATAAAGGCGCGCTTGTGCTGGAAGATTTTTTGAAAAATTGCAGGTTTAAGGGAGTCATTAAAAGATAGCCCGATACCCCTTGCGTAAGCGCTTGCCCCCGATGTATAAAAATAGAGGGACGCGCACGCTGCGGGGTTAATTCGTACTTATAACTTACGTTCACTCCTTGCTTAATCGCCCCCGTCGCTTTGCTTCGCAAAGCGAAGCAGCGGGGGCAAGCTGCGGAGTTAATTTTGGAAGGAATAAACCTGAATTAAACAAAATTAAGGAGATAATTATGGAAGGAATTAAAAATTCTAAAGTCCCGAAGCTTAAAAATCCCTGCCTTATTGTCGCTTGGCCCGGGATGGGCGAAGTAGCTTTTAAGGCGGCTAAATATTTAGTTGATAATTTAAAGGCGGAAGATTTCGCAACGCTTAAGCCGGAAGATTTCTTTTATTTGACCACAAGCATTGTCCAGAAAGGCGTTCTTGAATTGCCTGAATTGCCGCAAGGCGTATTTTACTATTGGAAGAATCCAGCCGTTAAAAGAAGCGCGGGAGCCAGGAATCAAGGAACAAAGTATGCCGACAGCGATTTGGTTATATTTATCAGTAATGCCCAGCCGGATTTAGTTAAAGCTGAGCAGTATTGCGAAAAGATAATCCTTTTGGCAAAGAGTTTAAAAGTAAAAACAGTGGTTAGTATCGCGGCTATGCCGCAGCCTATCGACCATACGCAGCAGCCTAACGTGTGGCTTGCCGCTACGTCTATGGAGTTACTGAATAGTTTAAAAAAACATAACTTAAATATTCTGGCTGAAGGCCAAATCAGCGGTATGAACGGAATTTTTCTGGGAGTTGCTAAACTGAAGGGGTTGTCCGGGTTTTGCCTCCTTGGGGAAATACCTCTTTATACTATACAGATAGAAAATCCTAAAGCGGTTCACGCTGTCCTCGGAAAGCTGGGGAAGATATTGAATATTCATTTGGATTTAACCGGGCTTCTGGACCAGGCGCATATTATGGAAAGTGAAATTAATAAACTGCTGGATTTTCTTAAGCTGGGGACTCCTCTCGGGCCTATCGGAGAAGATGAGATAGAAAAAATAAAAAAGACCTTGGGGCAGTTGACAAAATTACCGGCTTCCATAAAAGAAAAAATAGACAAATTGTTTAGCGAAGCAAATCAGGATTTAACCAAGGCCAATGAATTAAAATCAGAATTAGATAAATGGAATGTTTATAAAGAATACGAAGATAGATTCCTGGATTTATTTAAGAAGAAGAAAGATAATAATTGAGGACAGCTTGCGCCATAAAAGCGGTTATTTTTGATTTAGGCAGAGTCTTGATTGATTTTGATCATGGCATCGCGGCGAAAAAAGCGGCATCTTACTGCGATAAGGCCCCAAAGGAAATATTTGACTTTTTATTTGATTCTCAATTGACGGCCCTTTTTGAAGCGGGAAAGATCTCTTCGTCGGATTTTTTTCATAAGGTTAAAGCGGAGATAAATTTAAACTTAAGCTATGAGGAGTTTTTGCCTGTTTGGAATGAGATTTTCTTTCAGACAGATGATAACCGCGCGGTTTATGATTTAGCCGGGAAATTAAAGAGGGATTATAAGCTGGCACTTCTTTCCAATATTAATGAATTGCATTTCAAATATTTAAAACGCAATTTTTCGCTTTTTGGCCATTTCCATCACATATTGCTTTCTTTTGAGATGAAGTCTATAAAGCCGGAACCGTTGATTTATAAGCGGGCTCTGGAAATATTAGGATTATTGCCGCAAGAGGTTTTTTATACCGACGACAGGCAGGAACTTATTCAGGCGGCGGGTTCTTTAGGCATACAGGCATTTGTATTCCGCACAGCGCAGCAGTTAAAGAAAGATTTGTCGGATTCCGGGGTAAAAACGCTGTAAATCAGGAGTTTGAAGCCGTATAATTTATATCAATAAATAATTTTGGGCAATATTTTTTTAAAAATATTAATGTTTTTGATTTAATTCACGCGCTGTTTTTATGAAATACAAAATATTTTGCCGGCGCCACGAAAAATCCTCCAAAACTTCTGCTGAATAAGGGTGGATTGCCATTGGATTCCGTCGAGAGAAAGGATTTTTAAAATTTAATCAAAAACACTTGACAAAAACATTAGGTTATGTTAAATAATAATAAGAATGTGTTAAAAAATAAAGCGTAAGTGGGTTTTAGTTTCATATATTTTAAAAAATTAAACTGAGGATAAATAAATAAAATTGAAAAAATCGGGTATGATCATAAGGGCTCATAAAATGCAAGAGCCCTTATTTTTTGTCCGTTTACAGCCTAAAAAATGAAAACAGTCGGATTAACATACGATTTGAAAACGGATTATGAATTTAAAGAAGGCGATCCTCCTGACGCGAATGCTGAGTTTGATCATCCTACCACGATAGATGTAATTGCCAATACCATTAAATCTCAAGGCTTTAAAGTAAAAAAAATCGGTAATGCCGCCAGTCTTTTGGAAAAAATAAACAATATTGATGTTGATATTGTTTTTAATATTTCAGAGGGGGTTTCCGGCAGGAACAGGGAATCGCAGGTCCCGATATTATTGGAAATGGCGGGTATCCCTTTTGTGGGGGCCGATGCTTTGACTTTAGGCTTGACGCTGGATAAGATTATGGCGAAAAAGATTTTTATAGCCGAAGGTGTCCCTACCCCTAAATTTCTGGAAATAAAGAATTCAGATTCTTTTACCGACGCGGACCATTTGAAATTCCCTCTAATCGTGAAACCGCGCTTTGAAGGTTCTTCAAAAGGCTTAAATGAGAATTCCCGGGTTGAGAATATGGAAGAATTAAAGAATCAAGCCAGGTATATTATTAATTCATATAAACAGCCGGCGCTTGTTGAAGAGTTTATCTCCGGGCAGGAATTTACTGTCGCGATAATCGGCAACGACCCTGCCATTGCTATGCCGATTATTCAGATAAAGATAGACGGGCATTTAAAATTGAATAACAGATTTTATACTTTCGCGCGTATTACCTCGAATAGGCTGGAATATGTCTGCCCGGCGCATATAACCGAAGAGTTAAATAAAAAGATCGCGGATATCGCTTTAAAGGCATATAACGCGGTGGAATGTTATGATTTCGGCAGGGTCGATTTTAGGGTCGATAACGACGGCAATCCGTATGTCCTTGAAATTAATCCTTTGCCCTCTTTGTCTACCGAGGATGTGTTCCCTATCGTTGCTAAACAGGCGGGATTATCTTACGAACAGATGATCGGCAAAATAATTAACAGTGCTTTAAAAAGATATAATTTGAGTTAATTGAATGCCGCTAAATTATGGATTATAAATACTCCCGTTAATGGTTCATTTAATTAAGGGGTTTTTAAAATGAAAGTTGTATTGACCTATAATTTAAAAGAAAATGATAATACAAAACCTCCGGATTATTTTTCGGAATTTGATTCGGAAGAAACCATAAACGCAGTTATCAGTTCCCTGCAAAAAAAAGGGCATGAAGTTTACCCGTTAAATGCCGGAAAGACGAACCTTTTTACCTATTTCAAGAGGAATAAAGCGGATATGGTTTTTAATATCGCGGAAGGTAAATCCGGAAAGTTCCGCGAATCGGAAATCCCCGCTATATTAGAGTATCTAAATATCCCTTATACCGGCTCTAATACCTTTTCTTTAGCATTAGCGCTTAATAAGTCAATTACCAAGAAAATATTAAAAGCCGACAATATCCCTACGCCTAATTTTCAGGTTTTTACAGAAGGCGATGAAGAATTAGACGATCGCTTAAAATTTCCCTTGATCGTAAAACCTAATTGCGAGGGGTCTGCTAAAGGCATAGGCGTATCAAATGTGGTCAGAAATAAGGAGGCATTATTTAAAAAGATCAAGGAAATAAGGGATGTTTACAGCCAGGAAGCTTTGGTGGAGGAATTTATTGACGGGAAAGAATTGACGGTGGGAATATTGGAAAACGGCAAGGCAAGGGTATTGCCGATTTTAGAAATAGATTTTTCCAATTGCGCCAAAAGCGGGGAGTATTTTTACAGTTGGCGAATGAAGGAATTTCAAGGCAACGCGGAATTAGGGCTTGTCCCTAATTTTTATTGTCCCGCGCGGATTGATAAAGAAACTGAAAAGCTGGTGCAGGATGCGGCTCTTAGGACTCATCAGGCGTTGGGTTGTTATGATATTTCACGCACGGATATAAGATTAGGCAAGGATAATGTCCCCTATGTGCTTGAAATAAATCCGCTGCCGGGCATTAACCCTAAGGAATCAAATTTCCCTATTATGGCTTATGCTGCCGGCATGAAATATGAGGAACTTATTGATTCAATATTGACGAGCGCTTCAGAACGGTTCTTTAAGGCAAGAGATAATAATTAATCCCTTTCGGGATATCCCCAGGTTTTAATCCGGGGATAATGGGGATTTCATTACGGTGGGAGGGAGCCTCGGCTTTCAGCCGAGAGGGCTCCACTTGAAGAATTAAAGAAGGAGGGAAATAGTAAATTGAATAACTTATTAGCCGTCGAAAACCAGAAATCGCAGCTTGAGCCGATAATTCAGCCCCGCCCAACGAGAAAACCGCTGGATTATCAGCAGTTAAGTTTATACAAAGATGTTAATCCTTTAGATTGGGAAGATTGGCATTGGCAGATAAAGCATAGAATCCGCGCGAAGGAAGAACTCAGCCAGATAATAAAATTAACGCAGGAAGAAATTGATGGTTTGGCGAAAGCTAATGGGAGGTTGTCTTTGGCAATGACGCCTTATTGGGCAACTTTAATTGATCCGGAAGATGCTAATTGCCCGTTAAGAAGGCAGTCTGTGCCGGTAAATACGGAATTTGTAGTTTCACCTCATGAGATGGTGGATCCCTGCGCGGAAGACAGGGATTCTCCCGTTTCTCACCTTGTGCATAGGTATCCGGACAGGGTTTTGTTATTAGCTACCGACCATTGCGCGATGTATTGCCGGCATTGCACTAGAAGAAGATTAGTCGGCGAGCACGTTCAGGAGGAAGATCATTCCGTAAATAGGTTTGATGCCGCGATTGAATATATAAAAGCAAACAAAAAAATACGCGATGTTTTAATTTCAGGCGGAGACCCTTTAACATTGGAAGATGAGGATCTGGAAAGTTTGATCCAGAGGATTCGCGCTATTTCGCATGTAGAATTATTACGGATAGGGACAAGGGTTCCCGTAACATTGCCGCAACGTATCACGGGTAAATTAGTGACTATGCTAAAGAAATATTCGCCTATCTGGATGAGCATACACTTTAATCACCCTAAAGAAATCACTAAGCGTTGCAAGATCGCCTGCGATATGCTGGTCGAATCCGGTATCCCGTTAGGCAGCCAATCAGTGTTATTAAAAGGAGTTAATGACAGGCCGTATATTATGAAAAAGCTTATGCAGGAGCTTTTACAGATAAGGGTCAGGCCGTATTATATTTATCAATGCGACCCTGTTAAAGGGACACAGCATTTCAGGACTCCTGTTTCGGTAGGGATAAATATTATGGAGAAACTTAGGGGCCATACTTCAGGTTATTCGGTGCCGACATATGTGATAGACGGGCCCGGGGGCGGCGGGAAAATACCCGTAGGCCCGAATTATATTTTATCTCAAGCAAAGGGCAAGTATGTTTTACGCAACTATAAAGGGAAGATCTACACTTATTTAGAATAATTTATGGTTTGGTACAGTTATTTTTAAACAGGAGTTAAAGGTGCTTTTTTGTAAGGCACCTTTTGCTTTTTTATGACAGCCGGGAGACAATCGATATGGGCAGTGAAAATCCGTCAGAACAAGAAAAGCGTAAAGCACAACGGTTAAAGATTAGTATCACGATCGTCTATCATATAAATAAGCCTTCTCATGTGAGGGTGTTAGTCGGGGAGGATGAAGTTGAAGCCACTACGTCAGATTTAAGCGAAGGAGGCATGTCTATTCTGACTTCTTATGATATTCCCGTATTGTCCATACTTACAATAGAATTTATGATCTATCAGGTTAATGAATTGGATAAGTTCAGGTTCTATAAATCCATAAAGGTAACCGGAGAAGTCCGTTCAAATGTCCCGTCGGAAAATAATTTCTACCGCGTAGGCATAATTTTTAAAACAATAGAGGCGGAAGATAAACTGGAGCTGGCGAATTTTGTTAAAAGAAGGATTGAATCCGGAGACGCGGAGATGTTTCCAGACGGTTCAGGCGCATAGCTGGTTTTATCGCAAGATTTTTTTAGTCTACAGGCGATTCCTCGTTAATTGTTAATTCCCCGGTCAACTTGCTTATATTGAAGGCCGCTTAATTTATTTCAAGATGCCCCCAATTAATTTTCTTTATGTAATCACAAAATTAGAATTAGGCGGTGCCCAAAAACAGCTATTGAGCCTAATCCGCCATTTAGATAAAGAGAAATTCCGCGTTTTTTTGTTAACCGCACAAAGAGGAGTATTGTTTCCCGAAGCTTTATCCATAAAAGGTTTAACGGTTAGAAGATCAAGATGGTTAGAGCGTTCAATTAATCCTTTAAAAGATTTCTTAGCCTTAATTGAGGTTTATTCTTTTATAAAGAAAAACAAGATTGAATTTGTGCATACCCATAGCTCTAAAGCGGGTATCCTGGGGCGTGTCGCGGCAAGATGGGCCAAAGCAAAGGTTGTGATTCATACAGTGCATGGCTGGAGTTTTAATGATTATCAACCTTTGCTTAAAAGGTTATGCTTTATTTGGCTGGAAAGGCTTACGGCGCGTTATACGGATAAAATAATTGTTGTTTCAGGTTATGATTTACAAATCGGGATAAATAAGCGCATTGGTACGGAGGCTAAATATGAAATTATTCGTTATGGCATTGATTACGCGGAGTTTAATTTAGGGAAGCGGGATTTAAGGCAAGAATTAGGGGTAGGAATGAATGATTTACTTGTGGGCATGGTAGCTTGCTTTAAACCTCAAAAAGCTCCACAGGATTTTATAAAATTGGCGTTTTTGATCAGCAGGGCTTTACCCGATGTGAAATTTGTTTTGGCAGGAGATGGCGTTTTGCGTAAAAAGATAGAAAAGTTAATTTCTGATAATAAATTGCAGCGAAAGTTTTTTTTAATGGGATGGCGCAGGGATATTCCCGAAATACTTTCAGCTATAGATGTGTTTGTCCTTACTTCTTTGTGGGAAGGGCTGCCTATCTCGGTATTAGAGGCTATGGCTTCTTCCAAGCCGGTGGTGTCTACAGATACGGGAGGCATTAGAGAAGTCATTTCTGATGGCCGAAATGGTTTTTTGTTCGCGCGGCATGATATGGAAACAATGTCAGATAGGGTTGTCGCTTTATTGAGGAATGAGGGGCTAAGGCGGAAAATCGGCATAGATGCGAAAAATTCCCTGAGGGACGGGTATTGCCTCGAAAATATGGTACGGGATACCGAAAATCTATACTGCCGGTTTATTCCAGAAAAAGATTGACGGTTTTTTAGGTTTTTTGATTTTATTTATCTTGAAGTAGCAACTTTTGCAATAATAATTGCCGTTTTTTGTCAAAAAATAAACTGATAAATCCTTCTTGCATATATGGCAAGGTGATAATTTAGGTTTATGCCCTATTTTCCAAATTATGGCCGCAGTAAATTTTTTAGGGTTAATGGAATAAGGCAGGTTTTTCCCGTAGCCGTCGTAATATAAATATATATGCTGGCTTGAGTCGAGAACTTTTAATAATGGCGCTTTATAATAGATAAATTTTTCTTGAATAACCCCCAGTTTTTTTTGATCCAGATTTTTCATGTAGAAATAAGGTGTGCCTAAAATGAGGTCGCCTTTTTTAAACTCATGTTTGTTGTATACCGCGTTAAACTTATAGGGGATAGAGTTGCCCCAATTCCTGTCGTCCGTAGTAAACCAAACAGTTCCTTTTAATTCCCGGGTATAATATTCGATGATCCGGGTGAATTCCTTTGAATCAAAAACAGACTGCGCATAATCGCTTTCACTTATTAAAAATCCCAGGGTAAAGCAAATTAAGGCTATATTTTTTGAGTAGCGGATAAACTCGATATGTTTACGTTCAAGCAGCCTGAATAGCAGGAAGGTAACCGCGGGTATAATTAAAACCAGGAATTTAGGCGAGATAAAATATGCCGAGCTGTGGAAAACAATTAATATTATAATCCAGATAAGCAGGAATAGGTCATCAGTATATTTATAAAATAAATCTCCATTATTGTCGAATCTTTTTAAGTCTTTTATCAGCCAGATAAAAAATAAGAAACAAAAAGATGTGGTAAAGCTGTAAAAAATGATATCTATGACGGTGTCTCCGCAAAAGAACAGGTAGCAGCCGACAAGTAGAAACAAAACAAGGATAGCATGAAAATATTTTTTTCTGTTAAAGTTGTTTTTGAATAAGAATATGACCGCGAAACAAACGGGGTAAACTATCAGAGAGCCTATGTAGATGAAGTATAATATTATTCGCGGCAGTATGCTGCTGAGTTTTAAATAGAAAGATTGAGAAACTATGATAGGGGTTAGTATATGCGGCTTGCCATAAAAGACAACATTGTGCAGGCACCAAAGTATAAATGCGCCAAGGGGGATTGTTAAGTAGAGGACAAATGGTTTTAAGTTGTTTTTTTTAAGAAGTGTATATATAAACAGTAAAGGAATAAGCATAAAGCTGTTATAACGGGTAAGCAGGGCAAGGCTGGTGAATATTGAGGATAAAACAAGGAAGTTCTTATTGTCCGTATTTAGTGATTTTATGTAAAAATATACCGCCTGGCACCATAACCCTAATAACATTATATCCGGCATGAGAGAATGGCTCTGCAGCATAAAAACAGGGGTTGTTATTGCGGCGCAGGTGGCAAGGAGCGTATTTTTTACAAATAGTTTGCTTAGCAAGTAAAATGAAAAAGCTCCAAAAGCCGCGAATAAGATAAAAAATGAATGTAAAACAACAGGCTTTGCCCCGAAAAATCTGATGATCATCGCGAGAAAATAAGAATTTAAAGGAGGGTTTGTAAAACCTTCAAAACCGCCTTTGACGGTTTCTTCTACGGTAAGAAAATGAAAATTATAGGGTAGAAGGAAGTTTTTATTAATAGAATCAGCGCTATTTAAAAAAAGATGGTCGTCAATATGGATCGGTTGGCTGATAAAAGGCAGGGTTATTGCGAGCACTATAAAGAAAATCAATAATACTTCCCATGGGTTATTTATTTTAATTTTCATCGATGCAAAAATTAATAGTTTTATCCACCGTGTTTTCCCAACTGAATGATTTAACCGAAGCTAATCCTCCCAAGGATAAATTTATTACTTTATCCTGGTCTTGAAGGAGTGTTAATATCTTGTCGGCTAAATCCCTGGGGTTACCGGCAGCAGCAAATAATATATTATAATTGTCGCGCGTTATTTCTTCAATGCCTTTTAAGCGGGAAGCTATAACAGCTGTCCCGGAAGCCCAGTATTCAAGTAATTTTAAGGTCATTACCAGGTTGTTTCCCGTTGTGTCAGGGCGTGGGATAACGCCTACAGAGAAATCCTTTAAAATATCTCCCATCAGGGCATGTTTTTTGAATTTTTGAAAAATAATATTCTTTTCGATTTTGAGCCGTTTTGCCAAGGCAACGCAATTTTTTATTTCTAAGCCATCGCCAATTATATGCAGCATAGCGCTATCGAGTTTTTCTAAAACAAAAACAAAGGATTGAATTAAGTATTCCACTCCGTTATGGGCGTTTACAAGCCCCAAATGTACAACTTTATTCCGGCTGCCGGGATTTTTCTGTGTGTGAAATTGTTTTTCGTTTACGCCGTCATAGATCACATAAATTTTATTACCGTCTATCCCATGAGATTGCAGGTGCGACTTCATTTCATTAGTTACCGCGAATATTTTTTCAGCTAAAGAAATAAGTTTATATTCGAAAAAAGAAGCAATGTTGGGCATAAAATTAAAATAAAATGTTTTAGGCCTCATTTTTACATATTCGGAATGAATATCGGTTATTTCCACAAATACCTTTTTCCTGAAAATACCGGCAAGGATTATTACTGCCGGCAGGCTAATGGCGTTATGAACAACAATGAAATTTGTTTTTCGAATGTGTTTGCGTAGCTGAAAAAATAATGAAAAATTAAATTTCAGGAGATTAATAAGGACATTTTTTTTATTGTGCACGGAATATATGTTATAAATATCAAGGTTTTGTATATTTTTTTCATTTGACGGCGCGATGACTATGGTGTCATAGCCTTTTTTGCTGAACCCCTGCGCTATTTTTAGTGCCCTGACGCCGCCGGCTCCGGTTAAAGGAGCGACATTGTCATGGCAAACGACGATAATACTTTTCATTTTTAGCCTTATAATATAAACTATGATTTGCCCAGAAGAATATTAATAATTTGCTTAAGCGATACTCTAAGGCCCTGGCTTAGAATAAGCTTTTTTAGGTACCGCAATTGCCTTATAAGCCAAGCCGGGTCCAGTATCCTGTTAATCAACCAATATCTGTACATGTTTATTTTATATCGCGTTAATTTATTCCCGTTTAGTCCCGGGTATTTTAAGGCTTGTTTTGCCGCGCCATCGTAATCCCGCCAGTTTTCTGTTTGAATAAAACCTTTTGATTTTGCCAGGTCATAAAAACGCGTGCCGGGAAAAGGCGTGGCAAGGCTTATTTGCATTGTATCAACATTTAAAGTTCTTATCCTGCGGTATGTTTCATTTAATGAGTCAATATCTTCATTTAAGAGCCCGATCGCAAACGCGGCATGGCTTTTTATTTTGTATTTCCGGCAATGTTTCGCTATTTCATTGGCCTTTTCCAATGAAATAGGCTTGCCGATCATTTGCAGGACTTTTGGGCTTAAACTTTCTATCCCGAATTTTACGCCGATGCATCCTGCTTGGCCCATTAACTTTAACATCTCTTTATCAAGGTTAATCGCGTCAGCCATACAACTCCATTTAATATCCATTTTTCTTTTGATTATTAAATGGCAAATTTCAGACACATATGTTTTATCAATAGTGAAATCGTCGTCATCAAAATATATTTCCCTGGCGCCGTACTCTTTAATTACGTATTCCATCTCTTCAATCACCCTGTAAGTGCTGAATTTTCTATATTCTTTTGTATTATACATAACTTCATTCCAAAGGCAAAAATAACATTGATAGGGGCATCCTCTTGTCGCTTGCATTTGTATTGCCGGGCGGAACTGGCAAAACCCATCCCAATATCTGTTGATATCATTGAATTTATTGCTCGGGAACAGTTTTCTTGCCGGTATCGGTAAAATGTCCAATGATTTGTTCCGGTCAATGGCATTGGCGGAAGTTATAATTTGATCGGAATCTCTATAAACCAAATTACTTACATCTCTGATTTGGCTGTTATTGCTTAATTTTTTTATAAGTTCAGCGCAATTCAATTCATATTCGCCCTTTAATATATAATCGATGCAGGGGCTATTTTTCATGATGCTATCGGCGTAAACAGTCGCGTGAGGCCCAGCTAAAATTATTTTTGCGCAAGTCGCTTCTTTTAATCTTTGGCTGATGTATATATCATGTTCTATTGTAGGTGTAGTGGTTTCTAATAATATGACCTCGGGGTGTAATCCTTGCGCTTCCTTTATGAATTGTTCATCATCATAATCCAAAGCTACGCCATCTAAAACGTGCACATCATGCCTGTCTTTTAACAATAAACCGGCGGTGTAAGATAGAAAGAAAGGGAATGGCAAATAGCCGGGTGGGCTTGAGTTTCTTTTTACCCTGGAATGAGGCCACCTGCTGCCTGAACGGACAAAATATCTTTCGTGTGTTTTATTAACCGGATATTTATAAGATGGGTTAGCTAAAAATATTCTCATTTTACCCTTGCGCGGGTGCTACTTTTATCCTTGTTTTACCTTGCGTTTTTGTTATACTTAATTTTAACACACTTTTTGCCAAAGGCATACGAAATCTATAAGGGGTAAGACTTGTTATCTGTAATAATTTTAACTTTTAACAGCAGGAAAATTGTTGAGTTTTGTTTAAATTCTTTATTTACGCAACGATATAAAGGGTTTGAGCTCGTCGTAGTGGATAATGGCTCACAAGACGGCACGCCCGGATTTATAAAAGCGAATTATCCCGGAGCCCGGTTAATTGAGAATAAAGAAAATTTAGGCGCGTGTAAAGCCAGAAATCAGGGGATTGAAGCAACAAAAGGGGATTGGGTTTTATGCCTTGATTGTGATATAGTCCTCGGGGAAGGTTTTCTTGTAAAGATAATGCGTTTAGCGCAATTATCAGAAGAATCGATAGGGATGTTTCAGCCAAAGGTTTTAGAAAGCGATAAAAAACATATCTATTCCTGTGGTATAGCTCTTTCTAAAATGAGAAGGTTTTATGATATTGGGAGGAATAAATTAAATAATGGTGATTTTAATGTCCCGGGGTATGTTTTTGGCGCTTGCGCGGCGGCGGTATTGTACCGCAGGGAATGTTTAGCGCAAGTTAAAGAAGCTAACGGGTATTTCGATGAACGTTTCTTTTTTTTAGTTGAGGATGTGGATTTATCCTGGCGCGCGAGTAGAAAAGGGTGGAAGGCTTTATTTTGCCCGGAAGCGATTTGCTGCCATACCGGCAATAGCTCAAATACGCCCTTTAAGATGCGGCAATACCTTTGTTTCCGTAACAGGTATTTAATGATTCTTAAAAATGACAATGTCAGGAGAGTAGGATATGCCGGCATTATTCTGTTTTATGATTTGCCAAGGGCAATTTTTTTACTATTAACTAATAGTTATATATGGAAATCATTAGGCGAATTATGCCGAATTGCCCGTTTATATCTCTTGACCCTGTTTTTTAGTGGTATATAATATTACAAGTTATAGTTGAAGAAAATCTTTTTGGCAGTATCGGATCTATAGTGTTTCAATGGAGTACGCCAACATACAAGAATAAATAAAATCTAATTTTTAGTTTTGGCAGGTTTTGTTTTATCCCATTTGGGAAATCCTCGGGTATAAATCCGGGGATAAACTTGGATTTCATTAGAGTGGGAGGGAGCCTTGGCTTTCAGGCTGAGGGGGGCTCCACTTATTTGAGAAAGGATTGATTAAGTGAAAATAGGTATTTTTGGAATAGAAGGTGTTTCTGCGGGAAAAGCTAATATTATTGACAGGCGCGTGGATGCGTTGCAGCAAATGTTTAATGCCGCGAAAAAAGTTTATATCCAGGCGGATATTATAATTGATAGCGGGAAAATTTTTGAGGCAGACGGGATCCTTTGCGCTGAGAGCGCGAAGTTAGATTTAATTATTCATGACCTGGAATTTGTGGAAGCAAGGCTTGCTCGTGCTGAAGAGGATTCAGAAAAAAAATTATTTAGCCGGTTTAAGGAGCAATTGGATAAAGAGGGTTTTCTCTCTGAAATGGCTTTAAGCGAGGAAGAAAAGAAAATAATCTCAGGGTATTCTCTTCTTTCTGTCAAGCCGGTTTATCTGGCTAAGGCGGAGGAGTTGGAAGAAAAGGATAAGCTTTTGTTCGCGGCGTATTACCATTTGGGGTACATTTCTTTTTTTACCGCGGGAGACAAGGATTCTCATGCTTGGCCGATTAGAAAAGGGGCTAATGCCTGGGAGGCATCCGGAGCTATTCATTCTGATATACAAAAAGGTTTTATCCGCGCGGAGGTGGTTAGCTATCAGGATTTAATCAGTGACGGCGGATTGTCGCGCGCGCGGTCAAATAATCATATCCGCCTGGAAATGAAAGAATATATTGTTCAGGATGGCGATTATTTGGTCTTTCGTTGTAATAAATAGAAAATAATGTGATTTTGGTATGGTTTTTCCTTTGGTAAAACCGCATTAGAAGCCTGCCGTTATAAAAATAATTAACCCTGAAAGGGGGCGAAGTATTCTGCAATTGTGCCTGCCCGGCAGGCACAATTTTGTGTTAACTTATTCATCAGAAAATGGTTTTTATTTTAAATTTTAGGATAAATGATCGAATTGTTGTGGTTTTTAATTAATTTTAAGCAATCAAATATAATTCCTGATATTTATAACTAAAGATTATGCTAGGGGGAGGTTGAAGATGATTAAAATTAAACGGGCCTTAATCAGCGTTTCGGATAAGACGGGGATATTGGATTTTGCGAAGGTTTTAACCGCTTTTGGGGTAGAGATTATTTCTACCGGAGGCACCGCAAAATTATTTAAAGATAATAATATTGCCGTGAAGGAAGTTTCCGAGTATACAGGTTTTCCCGAGATGCTTGACGGCAGAGTAAAAACGCTGCACCCTAAAGTACACGGTGGCTTACTGGCATTGAGAGATAAACCGGAACATATGCAAAGTTTACAGGAGCATGGAATCGGGTTGATAGATATGGTGGTGGTGAACTTATACCCTTTTGAAAAAACGATCGCTTTGCCCAATGTTCCTATAGAAGAGGTTATTGAGAATATCGATATCGGCGGCCCCAGCATGCTGCGTTCCGCGGCTAAAAATTCCAGGAGCGTCGCGGTGGTTTGTAATCCCGATCGTTATAGCCAGGTTGTTGAAGAATTAAATAAGTATGAGGGCTGCCTTTCAGAAGATTTAATGCGTGGTTTGGGCATAGAGGTTTTTAAAGTAACCAGCCATTATGATAGTGTAATCCATAGCTATTTAGAGAATTATTTCTATCCCGATAAAACAAATAAATTCCCAGGGGAATTATTATTAAATTTTACTAAAATTCAGGATTTGCGTTATGGAGAGAATCCTCATCAACAAGCGGCGTTTTATAAAGAAGCCGGCAAGAATAAAGGATTGATAAACATAAAACAGCTGCAGGGTAAGGAATTGTCATTTAATAATATCCTTGATTTAAATTCAGCGGTTGAGTTGGTTAAGGAGTTCGATAACCCTGCCGTAGTGATTGTAAAGCATAATAACCCTTGCGGCGCGGCCGAAGATAAGGCTTTGGATAAGGCTTTTTTTGCTGCCTGGAAATCCGATCCGCTTTCCGCGTTTGGAGGCATTGTAGCTTTAAACCGGAAGGTGGATTTGAAAACCGCGAAACTTATTTTAAAAAGCGGCTTTCTAGAGTGTATCGTTGCCCCTGATTTTGCCAAAGAAGCGGCAGGGTTGTTTAAAGACAAAAAGAATTTGCGCCTTCTTACGTTAGTGGATATGTCGGCAATACAGGAAAGCGAATTTAAGCGCGTATCCGGCGGCGTATTGGTCCAGGATAAAGATTTTGATACTTTGGATCTTAAAACCTTAAAAATTGTGACGAAAAAGAAACCAACGAAGAAAGAAATGGATTGCCTTATCTTTGCCTGGAAGGTGGCAAAACATGTTAAGTCCAATGCTATTGTATTATGCCGCGGCTTAAAGACAGTGGGTATTGGCGCGGGACAGATGTCCAGGGTCGATTCAGTGTTTATTGCCGGAAAGAAGGCCGGTAAGTTAGCCGAAAATTCGTGTTTGGCATCGGACGCGTTCTTTCCTAAAGCGGATGCCGTAATTGTTGCCGCAAAAGCGGGAGTAAAGGCAGTAATTCAGCCGGGCGGCTCAATCTCTGATGAAGAAATAATAAAAACTTGTGATAAGTATGGAGTATCTATGGTTTTTACAGGGATGAGGCACTTCCGGCATTAATTTTAAAATGTCTTATCAGAAAGCGATAAAATACCTGGAATCATTTATTAATTATGAAAGGATTTCTGATTGGGGGTATAAAGAATCCTTTAAATTAGATTCGTTTAAGGATTTTTTAAATACGATAAATAATCCTCAAAATAACTTCCCTAGTGTTCATATCGCGGGTTCAAAAGGGAAAGGCTCAACTTGCGCTTTTATCAGTTGTATATTGCGTGAAGCCGGGTATAAAATAGGTTTATACACTTCTCCTCATTTGGTAGATTTTAGGGAGAGGATCCGTATATTAGAGCGCAAGAACACAAGTGCACAAGGGCACAAGAATATAGATTGTTTTGAAGGCCAAATCCCTAAAGCCAAATTAGTTGAATTGGTAGAAAAATTTAAGCCCGCTATAGATAAATATAATCGGATATCAAAATACACGGCGCTTTCATTTTTTGAAGTCTATACAGCATTAGCCTTCGTTTATTTTAAAGAAGAAAAAATAGATTTTGCGGTTATTGAAACTGGTTTAGGCGGCAGATTAGACGCTACCAATGTGGTCAATTCTTTGGTTTGCGCGGTTACGCCAATTAGTTACGAACATACTCATATATTGGGCAATACCTTAAGAGAGATTGCCGGGGAAAAAGCGGGGATTATTAAAAGCCACAAGAGCCCGCCAGCAAAGCTGGCGAGGTCTCGCCAAAAATTTTGGCGGACACAAGGGCACAAGTTAGTTGTTGTAACTGCTCCGCAGGAAAAAGAAGCTTTAGATGTAATTAAGAACAGATGCAGGAAAGTAGGCGCGAAGTTATTTGAGGTAGGTAAAGATATTATCTGCAAGAAAATCTTCTTAGGCGATAACTTTCTGCCTGCTCCGTTAACGATGGGGCGATTTTCAGTGGTTAGTAGACATAGAAATACTTTCCTATACCATAAAAAAACAAAGAATGGCTTTACAGTAAAAGGAAGATTCGGAGAATATTCCGGCCTTAAGACTAAACTTTTAGGCGGACATCAATTAATGAATGCAACTGTCGCGATAGGCGTAATTGAGGCGTTGCGCTTATATGGTTTAGAGGTGGGGATCGATGCTATTCAAAAGGGAGTTTCTGATACCTTTTGGCCCGGCAGGTGTGAAGTTGTGCCTGGAAAACCAGTGATCGTTTTAGATGGCGCGCAGAATGCCGCCTCAGCGGCAGTCTTGAAAAAAGCCGTTAAGGAAAGTTTTAATTATCGCAGGCTAATTCTGGTTTTAGGAATTTCTAATGATAAAGATAAAAAAGGCATATGCGGACAGCTCTCTGGTCTTGCCGATGAAATTATTCTAACTCAGTCGAATAATCCTCGGGCTGCAAGTGCCGATGATATTGAAAAAATTATCAAGGCACAAGGCACAAGGCACAAGATTATAAAAACCAGCAATGTAGAAAGTGCCATGAAAAAAGCAAAAGCTATGGTTAAAAATAATGATTTGATATTGATCACAGGCTCATTGTTCGTGGTGGGAGAGGCAAGGCAATTATGCAAGATATAAATTCAACAGATACTATAGCCGCTATCTCAACACCTATTGGTGAATCCGGTATCGGTATTGTGCGGTTAAGCGGTAAAGATGCTATTGCTATAGCAGATAAAATTTTTTTATCTAAAGATTCTGTGAAACCTTCGGGATTTAAAACTTATACCGTGCATTATGGATGGATTGCGCAGAAAAGTCCACAGGCCACAATCCATAGTCCACAAGACGCGAATAAAGAATCGTGGGCCTTGGGCCGCGGTCCGTCGACTCACATTGTAGATGAGGTTCTCTTAACCGTAATGCGCGCGCCAAAATCTTATACAAAAGAGGATATTGTTGAGATCAATTGCCATGGCGGGATTGTAGCTTTACGCCGGGTATTGGAATTGATCTTGGAAAATGGATGCCGTTTAGCAGAGCCGGGGGAATTTACTAAACGCGCGTTTTTAAACGGCAGGATCGATTTAACTCAAGCGGAAGCAGTTTTGGATATTATTAAAGCTAAGACTGATTCTGCTTTGGAAGTGAGTATCGGGCAATTAAAAGGAGTTTTATCAAAGGAAATAAATAAGGCTAGGCAGATTTTGTTAAATATTCTTTCTGTTTTGGAGGCAAATATTGATTTCCCGGAAGATGAAGTAAATTCGGTTAATCTAAAGGAAATTCTATCACAATTGCACGTTGTTAAGAATGATTTTAACCGTATCCTGGCTGCTTCAAAAACAGGCAGGATCTTGCGTGAGGGGATAAGCGCGGTTATTTGCGGCAGGCCCAATGTCGGCAAGTCGTCGTTATTAAACGCTCTTTTGCGGCAGGAACGCTCTATAGTTACGCCTATTGCCGGTACTACCAGGGATACTATTGAGGAAATAATAGACATAAAAGGCATTCCTGTAAAGATTGTCGATACCGCAGGCCTTATCCAACCGCGCGGCCTTATTGAACGTAAGGCGGTCCAACGTTCAAAACGCTATATCAAACTGGCGGATATGGCAATTGTAGTATTTGATAATAGCAAAAAGTTAACTAAGCAGGACGATTTTTTCCTGAAGCGGCTGAATGGTAAAACAACTATCGCGGTAATCAATAAAATAGACCTTAAACCTAAGATAGATAGGGAAAAAATTATAAAAAAGTTTAAGCATTCGGTTGATATTTCGGCAAAAAACATGAAAAATATCCTTTTGCTTGAAGAAAAGATCGTTGATTTGGTATATCTTGGGCAAATAAATTGTCCGGAACCTGTATTGGTCAGTAATCTCAGGCAGATCGCGCTGATTAAAAAAGCGCAAAAACTAGTTGCTGAAACGGTTGATTCGATGGATAATATTAATTCAACCCCTATAGAGTTAGCCTCTCAGGGGCTTAAGGACGCGCTCGGGGTTTTGGATGAGCTTTTGGGCAAGAAATTTTCTGAAGATTTATTAGATAAAATATTCAATGATTTTTGCATAGGTAAATAGCGGAGGAGTAATGGATAAGTACAAGATTGAGAAAGCGGTTAGAGATATACTGGAAGCGATTGGGGAAGACCCAAAGCGTAAAGATTTAGAAGCAACTCCCCGGCGCGTCGCGGAGATGTATGAAGAAATATTCTCCGGCATAAATCAGAGCCCGCAAAAAGAATTGGAAGTAATTTTAGAGCAGAAGCATAATGAGATAATCCTATTGAAAAATATTCCTCTCTATAGCGTATGTGAACATCATTTACTTCCTTTTTTAGGCAAAGCGCATGTCGCGTATATTCCTAAAGGAGGAAGGGTTACCGGATTAAGCAAGTTAGCCAGGGTCGTGGATATTTTATCTAAACGGCCGCAAGTTCAGGAAAGGCTGACTACTCAGATCGCGGATATTATAATGGCCAAACTCAAACCGCAGGGGTGCATGGTGGTTATTGAAGCGGAACATATGTGTATGTCTATGCGCGGCGTAAGAAAACCCGGGACTATGACGGTTACAAGCGCGGTAAGAGGCATCTTCAGGGAAAACGAAAAAACCCGCGCGGAAGCTTTAGCGCTAATTAAATGAATCTTTGGAAAATCAGTGAGAGCGTAGATGGATGATGTTTTATTAAATATATATTTGAAATTCATCAATAATTTAGGGACTACTATCCGGAAGATTTCCCTTTATCCTCCGCAGCATCCGGCTATTGTAACATCAATTAGGAATATTTATTCCGCGCTTACCGAAATCTTAGCGAAGAAAGGTTCTATAACTTTAAGTTTATCCCCTGACGAGAAGGTTATTATTGAAAACGAGCCGGTTAATGAAAAAAGCGTGTTTATTGACGATTTTGTTTCTTTTCTTAAAAGATTAAATATAGAAAATATTAGTTTTAATTCCGGCATTACTGAAAAAGAAATCAGCGCTTTTATAAAGATTATTTTGTTAAAACCGGAGCAGATTAACGAATCCGGCGATATAAATAAGCTGTTACAGGATAACCTGATCCTGCATATAAAAGGCAATCAATTTTCTTATATAAAAGTTGATAAAGACGAAAAGCCCGTGGTGGTAAAAAAAGAGATTTCTGAATTGGATGCCTTGAAATCGCAGATACACAATTTTTGTTTAGGCAAAGTCCAGGCCCCCGAAGAGTTGCGGGATATAGAGAAGCGCCTCTTTGAATCGATAAACGCGGAGTTTAAAGAAAAAAAGAAATTAAGTGCTTCTTTAAAAAATGTTTTTAAAAAGTTTATTTTGCATAATAAAGATAAGGATTCCGTGCTTTTAAAGTTGAAGAATTCTCTTCTGGAATTAGGGTATGAGGCGCAGGAAGTAGAAAATCTTTTAAAGGATATAGATGAGGAAGTTTCTAAAAATTCTGATTCCAAAACGGATGTTGTTACAAAAGAAGAAGCTAGGCGGTTTAAACAAGAAAATGAAGAGTTAAGGTTAAAACTAAATCAGCTTCAAAATACGCTGGATCAAACAAGCGCGCAGCTTAAAGAAGAACAGGCGCAGCTTAAGAGGACTACGAATGATAAACAACGTTTGGATAATGTCATGCACCATATGGCGGAAGGGATAGTGGTTGTTGACCCTCAAGGCAATATTATAATGGCAAATCCCACAGCGGAGAAATTATTGGATATTAATAAAGAAAGCCTTGGTAAATCGGTAAAAGAAGTAGCCAAGGATGAGCATCTCTTGACTTTGGTAAAGAAATTATCCAGCGGTACGGATGAAGTTCTTGAAAAAGATATCGAGTTTTTCAGTAATAACGATACAACGAAGAAAATACTGCGGACCAGTTCCGCGATTATCGAAGACCCTAACGGCAACACTATTGGTATGGTTACGACATTAAATGATATTACTAAACAAAAGGAATTAGAGGGGATTAAGGCTACATTTTTAGCTAATGTATCGCATGAATTGCGCACGCCTCTTGTGGCGATAGATAAATCCATATCTTTAATATTGGGCAATAGTTCTGAAGAAGTCCCTGAAGAGCAGAAGAAACAGTTTCTTTCTATCGCGGACCGTAATTTAAAGAGGTTAACCTTGTTAATAAATGATCTGCTTGACCTTACGAAATTAGAAGCGGGGAAAATGACCATAAAGCGGGAAGTCGCGTCGGTAGGAAGGGTTATCATTGAATCGGCAGAAACTTTAAATAATTGGGCAAGGGCCAAGTCTCTTAATATTAAGTTGAATATCCAGGAAGGCTTACCGGATATTAGTATTGACCCGAATAGAATAACCCAGGTGCTTACCAATCTTATAGGTAACGCGATTAAGTTTACTCCTGAGAATGGGGATATAATTATCAGCGCGGTTTTGCTTATGGAAACGCAAGAGATTGAAGTTACCGTGGCGGATACCGGTATTGGGGTAGCTAAAGAAAATCTTCCGAAAATATTCAGTAAGTTTTATCAGGTTGGGGAAAGGGTTTCTACCGATATCGGTGGCACAGGCATAGGTTTATCGATTGCTAAGGAAATTGTTGAATTACATTGTGGGAAAATCCGGGTTGAAAGCGAACAAGGCCATGGGACGAGGTTTATTTTTAGCTTGCCGTTAAAGGATAAACCTGATGTTGTGTGATAAACATGAAATGGCCTGTTTATGCCTTAGTTGATAAAAATATCTTATTATGCCTGAGAGCGCAAATAACAGCGGGAAAAAAAATAATAAATGTAAAAGCCCGGGCGGCGATAATTATTTAAAGTCCCAATCAGTTTGTAATTATCTGACAGACGGCAATGAACAGCGGATCAGAGCGCTTCTTTTTTATTCCAGCGTGTTTATTTTTTGCAGTGTCCTTCCATTTATCCTCGCTTTCGCGTTAGGGTATAAATTCGATAAGAAAACATTCAAATTTACTAAAACAGGGCTGGTTTTTATAAAAACTCAGCCTTCTGGGGCAAATATTTATTGGGATAACCGTTTATTAGAGGAGAATACGCCGGGTACTTTACGGGGGGTTATTCCCGGCAGTTATCCGGTAAGGGTAGAGTTGGAAAAATATTACCCGTGGTCGGCGCAGGTAAACGTAGAACCCCGGAAAGTAACTTTATTGGATAAGATCATACTTTTTCCTTTAAGGCCGAATATAAAGCATATAAATAAGGGTAAATTCAACTATTTCTGGACAGATGAAGAAAGAAGCCTGATTTATTATGTTAATTATGAAGACAATAGTATTTATAGTTCGGATTTGGAGGGAGCGCATTATGAAAGGATAGGTAATTTTTTAAATATGAATCCGTTTCCGGTAAAGTGGAAGCTTTCGCCTAATCGCGCAAAGGTGCTGTACTTTAATAAACGCCAGGTCGGGGTGGCTTATTTAGAGCCTTATAAGGAAATTCCCATTGACCCGTTTATCTTGGATTATCATGGTAGTTCCATAGTGGACGTTTTCTGGTATTCCGATAATTATCATTTTGTTATAATAAGCGATAAAGCGATAGAAATATCGGAGGCGAATCCGGAGGCTCTTCCTGTGGAGTTGCTGGGTTTAAACAAAAGAAGCACATCGGTTAATTACAATACTCGTGAAGACGCCCTTTATTTTATAGATTCACAGAAAACAGAAGACGGGGTGGCTTACGATAATCTTTATAAGCTTGAGTTAAATCCCCGAATATCCCCTTTTCAGGAGTTGAGGAAATTGAATCCTAATGAAAAACGTTAATAAATTTAATAGGGCATTTGAAATTATTCCCGGAGCGCTTTCCTGGGGCATAATTATTTCCATGGTGGCTTTAAGCCTTTGGAACCCGGTTACCTGCGCGGTTTTAATTATTGTTTTTGATTTTTACTGGATTATCAGGACGCTTTATTTAACTACTTTGTTAATTATGGCGTATAACAATTTGTCTTGCCAGAAGAATAGGGATTGGCTTCTTGCCTGCCGGAGGTCATCGCAAAAGAAAGATTGGCAGAGTATAAATCATTTGGTTATCTTTCCGACATATAAGGAGGGGTTGGAAATCCTGAGGCCTTCGTTGCAGGCATTAAGAGATTGTAATTATCCTAAAGATAAAATGATCGTCGTTGTCGCGTTTGAAGAACGTAATAAAAAAGCTAAAGAAAATGCCTCTGCTCTTGAAACCGAATTTAAACAGGATTTTTTTGGGTACATATCTACTTTCCATCCTGACGGTTTGCCTGGAGAAACCCGCACTAAAGGCGCCAATGCTACTTGGGCCGCAAAAAGCGCCAGGGAATTTTTATCCGCGAAAAATATTCCCTGTGAAAATGTTATTATCTCTTGTTTTGACGCTGATACGTGTGTTGAAAAAGAATATTTCGGCTGCCTTACATATCATTTTTTAAGTTCTTCTAACCCGCACCAGGCTAGTTATCAACCCATGCCGGTTTATAATAATAATATTTGGTATGCCCCATCTTTCGCCAGGCTTGTGGAAATGAGCGCTTCTTTCTGCCAGCTTATTGAAAGCATGCGCCTTGAAAAATTTGTGACTTTTTCAAGCCACAGCATGAGTTTTAAGACTTTAGTGGAAATCGGGTATTGGCCGGTAAATATGATTTCCGATGATTCTGTGGTTTACTGGAAGGCTTATTTGTTTTATAAAGGTGATTATAGGGTTATCCCTTTATATATTACAGTTTCTATGGATGTAGCTTATACCAATAATTTTTTTAAAACAATTCTCATGCAGTATAAGCAGAAAAGAAGGTGGGCGTGGGGCGTTGAAAATTTTCCTTTTGTAATGAACGCTTTTTTAAATAGCGAAGGGATCCCGTTAGCGAAAAAAATAAGGAGGGCGTACCATCTTTTAGAAAGCCACGTAACCTGGGCGGTTTGGGCGATCATCCTTATGCTGGTTTCTCCTTTGCCGATTTTATTCGGGGGTGAGATCTTCAAACAGATGTCTATAGGCTATAATTTGCCGCAAATTACCGGTTTGCTCCTGAACTTTACTTTAGGGGCCAGTATTATCTGGATACTTCTTAGTTGGACAATATTGCCTCCCAGGCCGAAAAATGTGCATTGGTTTAAGAATGTTGTGATGGTGGTGGAATGGGGTATTGTCCCTTTTATTATACTAATGGTCGGTTCAATCCCCGCGTTAGATGCCCAGACCCGGTTTATGTTAGGTAAATATATAGAATTTCAGCCTACGGAAAAGATGCGCAGGGATAAAACTGTTTGAAAGCTATTTGTACTTTTCTATCCCATTGACGCGGTAAAATTAATATGTTAAATTAATATAATATGGACGAGCGGCGTAAGTATGTCAGGATAGATAATGCGTTATCCGTTAGTTACCGGGAATTGAAGGGTTTTTTTACAAGTTCTTCTCGCAGCCGGAATATATCAGAAGGCGGGATATGCCTGCCTATACACCATAAGTTTGATCCCGGAGTAGTTTTAGCTTTAAAAATTAATATTATAGAGTGGGGTGTTTTTATAAAGGCTGTCGGAGAATTGGTTTGGGTAGAAGAGTTAAAGGATGGGACTTTTACATTTTTAACTGGGATAAAATTTATTCAGATCGATCCCGAGGGGTATGTTAAGCTTCGCAGGTATATTACTAAGTTAAATCAAACAGTAAAATCCGTAAAAATTGATTTGTTGTAGCGGCAACAATTTCTTGTTTTTAGATATATTCCAATTGTATGATCCGTAAGATCCGGCCTTCGAATTCTCCTGATAATCCAAACTTATATATTGTATTTTTCCAGGTTGATTAATCCCATTTGGGAAATCCCTGGGTTTCACCCCAGGGAGGAACGGGGATTTCTTTACGGCGGGAGGCAGCCCCGTGGGCTGCACTAAGGAATTAAGCCTCTGATGCCAAAAATCTTCATAAAAAAACATTTGGGTAAAATAAACAATTTATTTTTTTTAATTGGCTTGTCGTTTTTTGCGTTTTATATGGTTTTTAAATCCGGGGAAAGAGGGTTTTTCGCTTTTGACCAGTCTATAGTATTTGACGGCGGGTATAGAATTTTAAAGGGGCAAATTCCATATAAAGATTTTATCTGCCCTTTTGGCCCGGTTGTTTTTTTGATTCAGGCGTTATTTTTTAAATTTTTTGGCGTAACTTATTTTTCATATATATTTAGCGCTGCCCTCTTTAATGTTTTTGCCGCAATATTAAGCGTATTCATGTTCAGGCTGCTTTTCCCCGGCGAAAAATTCCTTTCTTATATTTCCGGGTTGCTGACAGCGGTATGGTTTTACCCTCCGATCGGGACATTATATACTGAACAGACGGCATTTTTTTTCTCATTGGCGGCGGTAACGCTTATCTTAAAGGCTCTATCGGCGCAAAATCTGTGTTTGGCTGGGAATAACTTTGTCATGTTTGCTTCCGGGGCTTTAGCACTGGTAGCGTTGTTAACCAAGCAGAATGTTGGTTTGTTTATTTTGCCATTATACTTTTTACTGATAATCGCGGCGAACCTTCCTTCCTGGAAAAATATTTTCCGCTGCAACATGATTTTTCTAGCCGGTTTTATGGTGAATATGGCGTTATTTATTTTGTGGGTGTGCATTAAATCAGATTTTAGGGTTTTCTTTCGGTATTTTATTGAGACGGCATTACAGGTAGGAATTAATAGGGTCTTCTGGCAGCGTGCGCATGTGTACAATGTGTTTTTATCCGGAGCCGGGCCTCTGCCTAATAAGATTATTATTCTGGCGGGGCTTTTTATCGCCCTAGCCGGTAGTGTTATCTATTTTTTCCGATTTAAAGGAGCAAGAAATTCTTTAAGGAGGTATCTTTTAGCGATCATATTATGCGTATATTTTATTTTTTCCCAATACCTGTTTATTTCTTCTACTTCCAATGATCCTGAAAACGGCTTTGTTTTTATCGGGTTGATTTTTTCTCTGAGCATGGCTTTGTTGTTATATAAATGGGAAGGGGTATCCGTAACCGACTCTTCTTTAAAAGCGCGTACCCCCCCGATTTTAAGAATAACTATAAGATTTACGGTATTTTTATTAGCAGCTTGGTTATTAATATCCGGCATAGCGGTATCTCTCAGCCGTAAAGTTAATAACGCGTTTTGGCAGGCTGAATTTCCGCGTTATTTGGATATAAAAGGGCTTGAAAGTTTAAAATGGGGTTATCCTACCAGGATACATGGCGTAGATATTAAGGAAAGAGACATTAAAGCCCTGTATGAATATTTAAAAAAGAAGGATAAGGGCTTTTTTATTTTTCCGGATTTTACGATCTTTTACGCTTTGCTTGATAAGCCTTCTTTGCAGCCGGTGTTATGGTTTCATAAAGGGTTGACTTACAGTAAACTTTATGACCCTGATTTAGATAAGTCGATAGTTAATGGTTTAATAAATGGCAGGGTTGAGGTCATAGTTTTGGAAGAAGTATCCTGGTTCGGCACGAATGAAAGAATTGATTCTTTTCCGGTATTAAAGCGCTATATCGGGCAGAATTTCCGGAAAAACAGGGGTATCGGCATTTTTAAAATATATGAAAAAACAATGTAATTTTTTAACGGTTTAACCGGTTAAACTATGAGTTTAAAGAAAGCAATATTTTTTATAACGGTTATTTTTATAATGGTTTTATGTTTGCGCTTACCTACAGTTTCGGAAAAGTTTTTTAACGTGGATGAGGGGATCGGCGCTGTTGTGGCGGATTCGATATTAGAAGGCGGCGTCTATTACCGCGATTCTATTGATCAGCGCGGCCCGGTTACATATTATATTTACGCGTTGATTTTCGCGCTTTTTGGCAAAAACAATATGTTTGCGGTGCATTGTTTTTTAATATTGCTTATTTTTGCTATCGCTATTATTCTGTATCTTATCAGCGTCTTAATCGCGGACAGGAAAATGGCTTGTTGGGTAGTCTTATCTTTCGGGATATTCACACACGGCTATGCTAAGTCCGATATGTTGGCTTTTCATACCGAATGGGCCGCCGCGCTTTTTAATGTTATTGGCGGCTATTTTTTCTTAAAACATTTTTTTAAAAGCAGGAATATTTCTTTATTTTTTAGCGGCATTGCTTTTGGTTTAGCTTTTTTTTCCAAGCAGCCCGCGTTACTCGATTATTTGATAGCGTTAATATTCTGTCCTATTTTCTGTTTCGTTATGGGCAGGAAAAACAATCGCCCTTTATTCGCGCCGTGCGTTTATATGGTAGCCGGGTTTATTTTACCGGCGGCCGTAATTGTCGCTTATTATTGGCTGAACAACGCGTTGAAAGATTTCTGGTTTTATTTCTGCGTTTATAATTTTAAATATTACGCGGCGGCAATTCCTTTTTTCGTAAGGGCAAAAATCGCGGCCGCTTATTTAATAAATCCAAATAGCTTTTTCATGGTTAATTCTTTGTTAACAGTGTCTTTCTTATCCGGCGGCATTAAGGCCCTTTGGCAGCTTCTACATAATTATAAAAAAGCCTCCAGGGACTTGTTGATCGGCGTGTATATTTTATTTTGGGGGGTATCCGCTTATATCGGCGCAGCTTATACCGGCAGAAATTACGGGCATTATTATATAATGATTTTACCCGCGTTTTGCCTGCTTGGGGGCAAAACGATACATGAGCTGTTTGGTGCCATAAACTATCATTTTAGGCAAAACAGGCAGAAGCTTTACATTGTAAGAATGTTTTTAATTATTGTAATATCGTTTGGCATGACCATGCCTTTAATTAAACGTTTTAGCTATAAAGAAGTTTATTTGAGCTCTTCCAGTGACCCGTTGAACGCGAAATTTGCTTGTGGCAATAAATTATCGCAAATCTCGTTTTGGCAAGACGACCACTTTTTATTGTTTAATAAGAAAAGGCCCGGCAGGCGAAATATTTTGCTGCCTAAAAAAGAATTAAATAGTTTATTGACGTATATGAAGTCCGGCAATAACGGCAATTGCGAAAAAATATTTGTCTGGGGTTTTTATCCGGAAATTTACGCCTTGCTTAATCAAATGCCGGCATCCAGGTATACATACTGCAATTTTTTGACCGGTTTATTGCCTTGGGTCAACATTGATGAAAAAGTGGATACTTCTTCTACGGTTGTTCCAGGCAGTTGGGATATCTTTATGAGCGAGCTTAAAAAAAATAAACCGGCGTATATTATAGATACCAGCTTAGGCAACCATAATTATTATGGCAAATATCCGCTTTATAAATTTGGAAGGTTTTTTAATTTTGTATTAAATAATTATGCCGTAGATAGGTTCTTTTTGGGCAGGGATATGAAAGTGTCATTTGTTTTGTTTAAAAGAAAAGATATTTGAAGCGCCAGGCAGATTAAGCAGCGCGGCGGCAAATTAAGGGGTTAAAATGATAATTAGGAAGGAAAAACTTGTTTTTTTTATTTGCCCGGCATTAATAGCCGTATTAGGTTTTATTGTTTATTTCAATTCGTTAGGGGGTGAGTTTATTTGGGATGATACTGCTTTGATAAAAGACAACGCTTATATAAAAAGCTGGACGAAGGTTGTAAATATTTTTACGGAGAGCATAGGTTCCGGGGCAAGCGCGGAAATAAATTTCTACCGTCCGCTTCAAATCGCCAGTTATATGGCAGATTATTCCGTATGGGGGCTTAATGTTATAGGGTATCATTTGACAAATATTCTATTGCATGTCCTTGTGGCATTGGCGTTATATTGGCTAATTTTTACGCTTTACCATAATAACTGGCTTTCTTTTTGGGCCGCTGTTTTATTTGTTGTTCATCCTGTTCATGTGGAAGCGGTGGCGTACATGTCGGGGCGGGCGGATTCCCTGGCGGCATTATTTATATTGTTAAGCCTTATTTTCTATATAAGGCGCGGTTTATCCAATAACAGAAAAGATCTTATTTTCATGTTGTTAAGTTGTATCCTCGCGTTATTGTCGAAGGAATACGCCGTAGTTATCCCGGGTTTGTTATTGCTCTATAGTCATATTTTTAAAGTAAAGCTTCGTGGAAAAGAGTTTTTATTTGTTTTAGGCAGCGTATTAAGTTATTTTTTATTAAGCCGGTGGATATTGAATATTACTAATGAAAATATTTCTTCAAAGGCCACTTTATTGCAAAGATTGCCGGGTTTTTTTGCAGCTGTCGCGGAATATGCCAGGATTTTGATATTGCCGTTTAATCTGCATATGGAATATGGCAGTAAGCTGGTTAGCTTTTCCGATCCCAGGGCTATATTGGGGGCGTTATTCTTGTGCCTGTTATTAAGTTACGCGTTTGTTAAAAAAAAGCGCGGCGATTTGATATCTTATCCTCTTTTTTGGTATTTTTTGTTATTACTGCCGGTATCAAACCTTTATCCTCTTAACGCTTATATGGCTGAACATTGGCTTTATTTACCGTCGATGGGATTTTTTCTTTTTATGGCCGCTGTAGTAGAGCCGATATACAGGATAAAAAAAACCAGGTTTATAATTGTCTTATTGTTAACGTGTATAACGCTATTTTATTCGCATCTGACAATAAAGCAAAATACTTATTGGAAGGATAAAATATCTTTTTATAAGCGTACGCTCCGGTATTCCAAAGATAGCCCGCGGATTTATAATAATCTTTGCAAGGCGTATATAGATATCGGCAATACCCAAGAGGCAATAATATTTTGCGAGAAAGCGGTTGAAATTAAACCTGATTTTTACCCGGCATACCAAAATCTTGGGAATGCTTATAGGCATGTCGGTGATGTTTCTGCTTCCTTGAAATCGTATCAAAAGGCTGTTGAAATAAACCCTAACCTGGCAGTCGCGTATAATGGCTTGGGTTTGATTTCCAGCGATAGGGGCAATATAAAAGAAGCGGCCTTATTTTACAAAAAGGCCATAGAATTGAGCCCGAAATATGCGGATGCGTATTTTAATTTAGGCAATGCTTATGGAGCTTTAGGCAGGATAGAAGAGGCTATAAATTTTTACAAGGCGGCGATAGGAATAGACCCTAAAAGCGCGCATGTAGAAGCGTATTATAATAATCTTGCCGTAATGTACGCGGCAACCGGCAGAAACAGTGAAGCAATCACGCTATATGAAAAAATATTAAAGATGAAACCGGGTTATAAACCCGCGGAGGAAAATATAAGAAAAATACGGCAATCTGGCCCGTAAATTATTTTTGGTTAAGGCAGCAATAATTAATGGCAGTAATTAGAACGCGCAACGCAGCTAGGCCGGGGTAAAAAATGAATAAAAAACTTGAAACGCGGTATTTTATATTTTTTATTGTTTTATTTTTAATTTGTATGGGTACGTATTTTTCCAGCTTATATTGTGATTTCGTATTTGATGATAACGCGTTGGTGGTTGAGAACCCCTTTATTAAGGATTTTAATTATGCGGGCAAAATATTTACAACTAGTTTATTCGATACTTCTTATGATAGTTCTAAGCCCAATTACTACAGGCCGCTGCAATTAGCCAGTTTTATGCTGGATTATCGCGTATGGAAATTAAATCCCTTTGGTTATCATTTGACTAATGTCCTGCTGCATTTCTTCAATGCCTTTCTGGTTTTTAGCTTAATATGCCTGCTTTTTGAGAATTTTTCTATCGCGGTTTTCAGCAGTGTTCTTTTTTGCGTCCATCCTATTAATACTACAGCAGTAACTTATATATCAGGACGGGCTGATTTGCTTGTTTCGTTATTCATCTTAGCGATGTTCTTTTGCGCTACCTTAGGGGCTAAGTTTAATAAAGGCGTAAAATTTAATTTTTCTTTTGCCGTTTTATTTTTTGTTTTGGCGCTTTTGTCCAGGGAAAGCGCGGTAATCGCGCCTTTAGGCTTGTTATTACTGTCTTTTTTTATAAAAAGCGGGAAAAGATACTGGATATGTTTGTTCTTAACGCTGTCTTTATTGTTTTTTATATATTTATATATACGCGTAGCGGTCCTGAATATATCTTTCTCAGGGTATCCGGTTATACAAATGCCTTTTTATTTTAGGTTAATAAATTTCCTGTCCGTAATTTTTTCTTATTTATTCCTGCTGGTTGTGCCTGTCAATTTATACCTTATGCATATAGCTAAGCCTATATCGCATGTGTTTGATATAAGGTTGTTGGGGGTATTTTTTTTATCCTACGCGCTTATAATGTTTTGTTATTTTAAAAGGAGAGATAAAATAGTGATTTTTAGCGTGATATGGTTTTTTATTTTTATTTTACCGGTTTATTTCCTTATGGCTAATTTCTCGGCTAAAATTACAATGGCTGAACATTGGGTTTATCTTTCTTCCGTGGGGTTTTATATAATCGCGGGCAAAGCGATAATTTATCTTAAGAGCCATTTTAAGAACCTAATATATCCTTTAATTGCCGTTGTTTTTTTAATTTATATCGCCTTGACGGTGGTCAATAACGCTAACTTTAGAGACAGGGTTGTTTTAGCTAAACGCGTATTACAATTTAATAGCGATAATAAAGAAGCGCGTAAGGATTTGGCGTACGTGTACTTATATAATAAACAATATGATTTGGCAATAGAGCAAATAGAGAAGGCTTTAAAACTGGTATATTTTGACGAGGAATTGTATTTGTTGCAAGGGGTATATTATGAGAATACCGGAAAAAGCGGCCTGGCGGTTTCGTCTTACGAAAAAATATTGGAAAAAAATCCCCGTTCATCGCGCGCTATTAATAATTTAGCCGGAATTTTTTGGGATAGCGGCAATTTAGATAAGGCGGAAGCTCTTTTTAAGCAGTCGATTGAAATCAACCCTTTATCATATGAAGCTTATTTTAACCTGGCGAAACTGAATTATCAGAAAAAAGTAATGGATAAAGCGGTATTTTTTTATGAAAAAGCCTTGGGCCTTAACCCTTCTCTTAATGAGGCGGCACTTACTTTAGCCCAGATATATAAAGAGCAAGGAGATGTTTCGCGCGCTATCAATACATTAAAAAGCGCTTTAGGCGTGCCTATGCCTGACGCTAAAATTTTGCTTATGCTTGGCATGCTTACCGCCCAGCAGGGGGCTAATGATAAAGCGGAATATTATTTTAAGCAAGCTTTGAGATTAGACCCCGGATCTGATGAGGCGCTGTTTAATTTAGGGGTATTCTACGCTAATAATAATCAGCTTGATAAAGCGGTAAAGGTATGGCAGGAAGCGCTAAATAATAATCCGGATAATAAAAAAATAAAAGATTATATGGAAAGAGCCCAACAGTTATTATCCCCTTAGTTTGGATTATCGATTCAAAAACAGTTTTTGCATAATATTTCGGTTTTTTTGTCCAAGGTTAAAGTATCGGATCGTATTATAGGAAAGAGAGGGGTAATCTCAATGTGTGCCAATGTTGTAAAAGAGAGCCCGGAAAAAAGAAGAATTACCTGTTTTCACGCGGTTTTTATAATAATTCTTGGCTTTATCGTTTATTGCAATTCCTTAAACGGGCAATTTATATGGGACGATGAATTTTTAATAAAAGATAACCGTTATATAAAAAGCTTAGTTTACATTAAAGATATTTTTACGCAACACATAGGGGCCGGGGCTTATGTGGAGCACAAGTTTTACCGGCCGCTGCAACTGGTTAGTTATCTGTTTGATTACTCTTTATGGGGGGAGAATGTTGTCGGCTACCATCTGACTAATCTTTTGTTGCATATTTGCGTCGCGTTAGCCGTTTACAAGTTGCTGGGGCTTATCTTTTCAAGCTCTCCGTTGTCTTTTTTTACCAGCCTGTTATTTATAATACATCCGATACATACAGAGGCGGTAGCTTATATTTCAGGGCGCGCGGATTCCCTGGCGGCATTGTTTACGCTTTTATGCTTTATTTTTTACATAAAACAAGCCGGCGGGCACAACGCGAAAACATATATCCTTTTGCTATTGAGTTATATCGCGGCGTTATTATCCAAAGAATATACTTTAATTACTCCGTTGTTATTGATAGGGTATAATTATATATTTAATAAAAAAATATTTAACAGGGGTGTTTTTTCTGTATTGGGGTTGGCGGGTGTTTATCTCATATTAAGGCTCTCGGTATTGAATTTTCCCTCTGCGCCTGCAATCGCGCAAAGCCATTTATTTCAAAGGGCCCCCGGGGCTTTTGTAGCGCTATCGCAATATTTCCGGCTTTTGCTGCTGCCTTTTGATTTACATATGGAATACGGCAAGCCCGTGTTTAATTTTAGCGATTTTAAAGCGGCCCTGGGATTTATTTTGGCAGCGGCATGTTTAATATACGCTTTTCAAAAAAGAGAAACTAATAAATTGGAGGCTTTTGCCATTTTTTGGTTTTTTATAACAATAGCGCCTTTTTTGAATTTTTATCCTCTTAACGGTTACATGTCGGAACATTGGCTGTATTTTCCTTCCATAGGCTTTTTTTTGTTTGCGGCAAGCTTATTTGAAAAAGCTTACACAAACGGAAAATATAGAATTGTTTCCCTGGCTGCCTTAGCCGGCTGCGTAATATTTTATTCCTGTTTAACTATCAGACAGAATGTTTATTGGCAAAGATCAGTGCTATTTTTTGAAAGGGCTTTGAAGTACGCGCCGGGCAGCGCAAGAGTTTATAATAATCTCGCTAGCGATTATATCCTTATCGGAAAAAACCGGGAAGCGATAACTCTATGCGTTAAAGCTTTAGAACTGGACTCCGGCAACCCAACGGTATATTATAATCTGGGCAAAGCTTACGCGAATACCGGCTATAAACAGAAAGCCATGGCGTCTTATCAAGAGGCATTAAAATTCAAACCGGATTATTTGAATGCTTATAATAATCTCGCGGCGTTATATTCGGCCGGGGGAGAAACGGATAGGGCAATAGAGTTATGGGATAAGGCTGTACGGATTGAACCTGGTTTTGCCTTGGCGCATTTTAATTTATCAATGGTTTATTTTTCAAAAAAACAGTATGCTCTCGCGATTAAGCATTGCGATAAAGTAATCAGTTTGGGTTACAAAGTGGACGCTAAATTTTTAAAACAACTTGAACCGTTTCGTGCTAAATGAAAAAACCGGCGATCATAATAGCGGCAGTTTTAATTATTATTATAACTTTTTTTTCTTTTTTTAATTGCCTTAAGAACGGATTTGTAAGTTGGGATGATGATATATATGTTACAAATAACCCCCTTATCCGTGATTTGTCTTTAAAAGGCATAATAAAGATCTTTACAACAATCCATTTCTGGCTTTATAAACCGCTGGCCATTTTTTCTTTCGCGTTAGAATACCATTTTTTCCAGTTAGCCCCCGGCGGTTACCACGCTGTGAACCTTGCGTTACATTTATTTAATTGCGTATTGGTTTTGTATTTGATTTATATCCTTACGGGAAAGTTAGAAGTTGCTTTTATTGTAGGTATTTTATTTGGGGTGCACCCGCTTCATGTGGAGTCCGTAGCCTGGGTCAGTGAACTCAAGGATGTGCTTTATTCGTTCTTTTTTTTATCAGGGATTATTTTTTATTTTTATTCCCGGCAGGGCACCAGGAGGAAATTCCATTATTTGGCTGTTTTGTCATTTGTGCTGTCGCTTTTAGTCAAACCGATGGGGATAGTTTTCCCTTTTATTTTATTGCTTTGCGATTATTTTTTGCGCCAGAAAATCGGCATAAAGAATAAAATTATCTTTTTTGTTATTGGAGGGGTATTTTTGCTGTTTACGTTTTATATTTCATCAGAATATATAGGCGAAGAAAACCAGTTTTCTTATTTCGACAGTGCGCTTATCGCTAATTACAGCCTTATGTTTTATTTGGTAAAGCTTATTCTGCCGATAGGCTTGTCTGTTATTTATCCTTTGCCTCAGAAAAGCGCGGGGGGCGCGTTGCCGTGGGTCTTTTTTATCGCGCCGTTAGCGGTATTTTTATTGGGGCTGGCGGTGTTTTTATCCAAGCGTTATACCAGGAATTTGATTTTTGGCAGTTTGTTTTTTTTGATATGCGCCTTGCCCGCTTTGCAGTTAGTGCCTACAGGAAACACAATAGTTGCCGACCGGTATTCTTATATTCCTTCAATCGGCATATTCTATATCGCTGCTGTATCCATCGAGTGGTTTTATAAGGTAAAATTAAGGAATCAATTGATGGCGCGGGCGCTGGTATACGTGGTCCTGATTTTTATCGTGGGCATGTTCTCTTTTTTAACGCGGCAAAGGTGCGACGTCTGGCAGAATGACGCCGCTTTTTGGGATGACGCGGCAAAGATGTATCCGCGGGAGGTAAGAGAGCGGATCGTGTTTTATGCAAAAGAGCTTGAAAAGCATCCGGATTCACTGGAGGCATATAATAATCTGGCGGTTAGTTATGGGCATATAGGTAACCACCGGCATGCGATTTTATTATGTTTGAAGGCAATTAAACTTTATCCTGATTCAGCCGCGGCATATAATAATCTTGCCGCGGCATACGGGTATTCAAGAAATTTTACCCGCGCGATAGAATCCGCTTTAAAGGCGGTAGAATTAAATCCCGGGTTTGCCAACGCGTACAATAACCTGGCAGTTGCGTATTTTTATAACAAACAATACTCTTTGGCGGAAAAATACGCGCAAAAAGCTTTATTTTATGGGCATAAAGTTGATCCCGGATTTTTACAGGCGCTTAAGAAGCATTTAGAATAACACTCGTATATTTGATGATGCCTGATATTAAAATGTCTTATAATAAACTATTGGCGCTATTTGCGTTGTTTTTCCTAGGGGTTGTTATTTATTCCAATACCTTCCGGAATTCCTTCCATTGGGATGATATAGCATTTATTCTTAATAATCCGGCAATAACCGTGTTGGAAAAACCGGCGGAGATATTCAGGTATTGGCCGTCCCGTTTCGTGGGGTTTTTTACCTTTGCCGTAAATTATCGGGTCCATCAATTTAATGTTTTTGGGTATCATTTGGTTAATATTGTTGCCCATATTTTGACGGCTTTTTTGGCCTATTGGTTTGTATGCTTGACTTTTTCTACCGCTATAATAAAAAAGGATGCTATTTACCGTTATAAGGAATTTGTAAGTTTTTTTGCCGCGGCGGTATTTTTGGCGCATCCGGTACAAACAGAAGCCGTGAATTATATTTTTCAGCGGGTTACGATCCTGGCGGCATTGTTTTATTTAGCGTCTTTATGTTTATATATAAAAGCGCTGCTTCCGTTAGAAGAAAGCGGCAGGATCAACAAGCCTTATTTTTTCTTCAGTTTTCTAGCCGCTGTTACCGGCATGTTGGCAAAAGAAAACGCGGTTACTTTGCCTTTAATGATCTTGATCTATGATTTTTATTTCTTACGGTTTAAAAGAAGCATAAATTGGAAGTATGTTTTGCCATTTTTTATATTGCTTCCCATAATTCCTTTAACTGTGTGTATCGCAAAGCCGATAGTTTTTACAGATGTGAACAGGCTATTGGCCGACCCTATTGCTTCTTCCATCAGTTATTTTTGTACCCAATTCAGGGTATTGATCACTTATTTGAGGTTGTTTTTGTTCCCGATAGGGCAAAATTTGGATTATGATTATTCTATTGCGCGGGGTTTTTGGGAGATTCCGGTCATGGTGAGTTTTTTAATCCTGGTTTCTATTTTTTCTTTCGGGATCAGGATGTTTTCCAGATATAGGCTGGTATCTTTTGGCGTTATCTGGTTTTTTATTACTCTTTTGCCGGAGTCAAGTGTTATCCCGTTGTTAGACCCTATATTTGAGCATCGGCTTTATTTGCCGCTTGTCGGCTGCAGTATTATTGCGGTAAGCGCGATAAGTTATTTATTAAACGGCAAAAAAAATAATATTGTTTTGGTTATCCTGTTGCTAATAATTGCCGTGTGTTCGGGTTTAACTTATAAAAGAAACCGCGTATGGGAAAACGAGATTTCTTTATGGTCTGATGTCATCAGTAAATCTCCGGGAAAAATACGCCCTTATAATGAACGGGGGATAGCATATTCTGCCAACGGGGATTATGATGCCGCGATTATCGATTTTAGCCGCGCTGTGGAAATAAACCGTAATTATGCCGATGGTTTTTTTAACCGCGGCGTTGCGTTTCAAACTAAAAAAGAATTGACAAAAGCTATCCTTGATTATTCCGAGGCGATAAGGATAGCTCCTAATTCATTAAAAGCGCATATTAATCGAGGCGTGGCTTATTATTCGAATAAGGAATATGAAAAAGCTGTTTCTGATTTTAAACGCGCGATAGAGGTCAGCCCGAGCGATACAATGGCATATTTCCATTTGGCGAATTTATACGGCAATTTGGGTAAAAACGAGCAGGCAATAGAGTTATATATGGAAATATTAAAGATAAATTCAAAGAATGCGGCGGCGTATTATAAGCTTGGCAGTTTATATAACAGTATCGGTAAAAAAAGGAAAGCTATAGATTTTTTGAAGAAAACAATTGATTTGGCTCCAACTTTAGCGGCAGCTTATAATGATCTGGCGGAGGCATATTATTATGAAAAGCAATTTGGCCTGGCGATTGAAAATTGCGATAAAGCAATTCAGTTGGGATATAAAGTAAAACCGGAATTCCAGGAATTACTACGGCCGTATAGAAAGTAAGCAAAAAGTGCCAAATAAAAAAATCTCTTATGGAGGAATGAATGAAAAAAATATCCGTATTATTCTTTGATTTATTACGTGCCGTTACATTAGGCTACGCGGCGCAAGATAGAATATTGCCGGATTCTCAGTTGACTCCTGGCGTAATTTTGAACGTAGCAACAAGGGGGGGTATTTGCGTGCCCGGATACTCTAAGTTTGTCAGTCATGTTCCGGAACGCGAGAAAAGGCAGGTTTACCAAGAGGATAATATGCAACCGCATAAATAAGCTTGTCCATGCGAAGTCGATCATCTTATTGGCCTTGAGCTGGCAGTTCAAACGATATTAAGAATCAGTGGCCTGAGCCGTATTCAGGCAACTGGAATGCTTATATGAAAGATCTTCTTGAAAATTGGTTGCATAAACAGGTGTGCAAAGGTAATATTTTATTACGGCAAGCCCAGGAAACGATTAGAGTGATTGGACAAAGGCTTATGTGAAATATGGGATTGGTAATGTTGGGAATAAGGGGTATATCGTAAAAATTGTTCATTAAATTCACTAAGAAAGGCAATGATTTATGAAAAAAAGTAGAATGGTTACTTCCCGTTTGCCTGACGCAAAGGCGGCTTTTTCCCGCGGGATGACGATAGAATTGGATTCAATAAAATTATTTTTTATATCCGGCACGGCTAGTGTTAATGCTCAAGGCAAAACCGCGCATGCGGGAGATTTCCATGCGCAGGTGATGCATACCTATAAGAATATTGTTTCTTTACTGGAAAAAGAGAACGCCGCTTTAAAGGATGTAGTTAAATTCACCGTATTTTTGAAAAATATGGATGATTATGACAAATTTAACAAAGCGCGTGATGAATTTTTTGAAAAATCAGGGCTTCTAAGAGAAGAGTTTCCCGCCGGCACTTGCATTGAGGCAAGGCTTTGCCGGGACGATTTATTGGTAGAAATTGAAGCCATAGCAATTGTCTCAAAGGAGAAATAAGTTTGTTTTTAATGCGTGCTAACATGTTAAAAACCAGGAAATTCCTTTTTACGATTATAATCTGCAGTATCATTTTTTTACTAAATTTTCGTTTGTTATATGCCGGTAAGTTTCAACCTGTTAATTGGAAGCTTTCGGATAGATTTATTGGTACTGATGACAATTGGGTAGCCGATTGTTCTTTGAATAAGCTTAATTTTAAAAAAAATGATGAGGTAATGTTAAACATCAGCCTGAAGACAGGCGTAAAAGAATTTAAAGAATATATCGAAAATCACGAGGGGATCGGGGTAATTGTTATTGCGGAGCGCATTTATGATCAGGATGGGCGCCCGAATTTAATTAACAATAATTTTATGTCCACGGTATTAACTCCTGCCGGTATCCCTATAGAGTTTTTTGCGGAGCCTGCGCAAAACTATTATAAGGAAAAGGGGCCTTATCGAAGCATATTTGAGTTAACCGCTTTTAAGGAGAAAGGGCAGATAAAACTTATAAACGATACGGCTCAGATAGAGTTTGTTTTAAACAAATAGGTCCCCCCTGACTTTCCCGTTGGGTATTATCGTTTCCATTTGGATTTTTATGCCGACTCAAAATATGGCAGGCAGCGTTTATCTTTAGTTTATAACCAACGCAGCAGGGGCAAAAAGAGCATTGATCCAACTCTTTTTAGAAGATTCAGTTTTACTCAAAGAGTATATACTTCGCCTGTTTTTACTGTCGGTAATCCGGCAAGGCCACATATGGTTTGGGCTCTTTTTATTAATAAAGTTTTTATGGGCGTTAAGGGGATTATTGCACAAGAGGATAAAAATTATTTTTGCCTTAATTCCCGGAATCTTATTTCAGATAAGTTTATTATTCCTCCAGAGACAACGTTAAATATCGTACCTGATTTCCCGGTTTTTTCTATTGATAAAACCGGGATTTCTCCTGTTGAGAAAATGTGGCCTTTTTGCGTGCCGATCCCGTTGGATTATACAAGCGGCAAATTTTCAGTAAGAGTAATTTTGCCTGATGGAACGAAGAAGAACCTGGGCAAAAGCCGGTTTTCGCGCAAAAGTTCTACAGGCGCAAGTTCCGGGACAGGGCAGTATAGTTTTAAATTTTCTCAATTTGGGCAGTATACCATAAAAATGGATGGTTGGATTAAAGATATATGGGGCCATATTTACTATGGAGGAGGGACATACAATTTATGGGTAGCTCGCCGGTTAACCTTCGCGACAAGTGTAAAACCAGGTTCTCCTTTTGAAGTTGGGGATAATTATCCGACTTCTGTTTTTGTGCATCCCGCTTTTCCTGCCCAGGTAACTATAGATGTAACCGAATATGTTAATTCCAAGAAGGATGAAGTTAAAAATTGGCATGCCGAAGGAAAAGCCGGCCGGTTCGGGTATTTTTATTCCAAGGAAAAGATAGTTTTCCAGGAGCCGGGAGAGTATATCGCTAAGGTTAATGCGTCATACGAAGCGCCGGATGGAACATTATGGATCGGTATCGAGACAGGCAGTTGTGTGGTCGCGCCTGTTAATACCAGGCTTATTGTCCATGGTAAAAAATATGCCAGGACGAATAATGTTCCTCAGGCTAGATTTAATTTAGATTCCGAAGGTTGCCAGGTAAGGGATGGGAAATACATATCAGACGATTTGGGGTATTTCAATTGTACTAATTTATTCGCTCCATATTATAGTGGAGATGTAATGTTTATAGCTACCGCTCCTGATTTCTCGAATGGAATAGATGGTAGGCTTACCGCTCAATTTGGAGATGGCATGGAGCAAAGAACAGAAACAGAAAATGCCGTCTATCCGTATGATTTTCCGGAAAAGATAAAGAAGCACGCGTATTTTTATTTTTCCGCGATAAGGCCGGGAATAATGGCGAGGACTTTAGTCGCCGATCCCAACGCTTTATTTAAAGATTCGTATTGGCCGACGTGCCGTGTATTTAATGCTTTTGGCAGTCAACTCAATGTGGGTGATGATGACGATTTAGCGCAGGATGTGTATCGTTTTATGGGAGGGTTCGTAGTTCGGGATGTAGAGAAGGGCAGGACAGATTACGGGATTTATGCGTCTGTAGGGGTGGTGATCCCGAAAGGCTCAGACGCGAATCGTGTAGTTGCGCCGTTTAGTGAACCTTTGTTGGAAGTAAACGGGCGCCAGTTTTATATCTTTGAGGCAGGAGCTCCTTCGCAGGGGGTGATTTATGAAGTAAATGAGCCGATCGGCATAGGGGGGATGGTTTTTCCCGCTGTTGGAGGGATTAACTGTGTAAAAAAGGTTATTTTTCCTGATGGGCGGGAAGTTGTTTCTCAAGGGGTGTCGAATAAAATCGGCGTCCTGAAAATGTCTCCTGAAAAAGTTATAGCTGATATCCCCGGGGTTTATAAGATCAAAGAAACGTGTTGGTATGGAGAGTATAGGGGAGATGTGGTGGGAACCGCGGATGGAGTGTATAAAATATATGTTGATGATAATAGCACTAAGAAATATTTTGAATTTAAAAATCCCAAGTATTTTACTTTTACCCCTGATAAAGAATTGAATCTTAGAGGTACAGTCGCGCCGGATTTAAAAGATATAAAATTAACCTATAGTGTAATAATGCCCGGCTGCGTTATGGATGAGGGGGTACTTAGCGTTAAACAAGGAAGTTTTAACTATAAATTCCGCCCTGAGGAGTTCAATGCTCAATTCCCAAATTATAATTTTTCCAGGAGCTTGGATAAAACTAAACGTATCGTAGATTTGGTAATAATGACATTTTTTCTTGAGGGTAAAGACAAAAAGACCGAAAGAAATGTTTATGATGTCGCGACTGTGATGCTAAGAGGGGATACAGTATATATAAAAGAATATGAATAGTGTTTATTTATGGTATAGGAAAGTATATAAATATCTACTAACCACTGAAAATCGGCTGATTTACCGGAAGGCGGACAGAAGGCTATCGACGAAGGCGATTTTTTTGAAAAAAATTCTTATGGTTTTCCTGATAATTATGCTGATTTTATCGTTGTATAAGGCCGGTGAAGCTAAAATGGGCGGTGAGGATAAGGAAATAATAGAAGAAAAATGTTTGAGATGCCACAACATGCAAAGAATTGTCTTTTTTAAAAGGACTCCGCAAGAGTGGTCGGTAATAGTCAGGCGTATGAAAGAAAAATGCCGGAAGTGTTTAAGCGATGAGGAAGAGGCTGATTGCCTGAGATATTTAACTCTTAATTATGTTAAGACAGGAAAAGACTTTTTTGAAACCTTATGCGTTAGTTGTCATGCCACGGCCGGTAATACGCAATTGCTTTACCAGCGTAAAACTATATCCGGATGGTCCAGGGCGATAGAAAGAATGCGGCGTAAGTACGGTTTTCTTATAGGCGTAACTGCCGCGGAACAAATAAATGCATTCTGGACGGGTTCCGGCAATAACAAAAATTTAAAACTTAATATTGAGGAAACAGATCTTATTGAAGGTGTTTTTGAAGATAAGTGCGGGCGGTGCCATACATATAATTTTATGTATACGCAAAAAAGAACGAAGCAGGATTGGCTGGAGATTTTAAGCCGCATGCAGGAAAAAAGCCCGCTTTGGATAATCTATCAGGATTTAGAACAGATAAAAAAATATATTTTCTCGAATGAAAAAGTGCGGCTTGATTAAATAAAGTGAAAGGTTAGTAGTCACCTTAGAAATTATTCCTTTTAGTAATATACGGCATCGTAAGGGTGTTTCTTAAATTCTTTGCACAGAGGGCAATCGTCAAAGAATGCCTCGTCGGTAAGTTCTTCACGCGTAATTTCCTCTTTACGCTTTTGGATTTCTTTTTTGCCGGGACGATCTAAATGAATGATGGTTATGTCTCCCAGCCGCGTTACGATAACATGTTTGCCATATAACTGTTTGTAGCCCTTCTCGGTTTGGTATTCGGTTACGGATTCCAATTTTAATCGATTTGCCTTATTCATAGTATAACCCTCATAAATTTTGGTTTAAATAAAAAAATCCCTGTCTAAGCTTCTGTATTGTATCGCCTCGGAAAGATGCTCTGCTCTGATGTTTTCCGATCCCGCCAGATCAGCGATTGTGCGGCTGACTTTCAATATCTTATCGTATGCCCTGGCACTAAAATTCAGCTCAGCCATTGCCATTTTAAGCAACTCATTTTCTTCTTTGCCCAGGCCGCAAAACTTCCTTACTTGTTTATGTTTCATTTGGGCGTTGCACATGATGCCTTCGCCGTTTAATCTTTCTCTTTGGATCGCGCGCGCCGTATTTACTCTTTCTTTAATTTGCGCGGAGCTTTCCGCGGGTATTGTGCTGGCCAGGTCCTGGAAACGCGCGGCCGGGACTTCTATATGGATATCAATTCTATCCAACAGCGGCCCGGAAATCCTGGAGCGGTATTTATACACTTGAGCCGCGTTGCATCTGCAGGAAGATTTCAATTGCCCTAATCCGCCGCACGGGCACTCGTAGCCAATCTTCCCACAAACACCCAATCAACGTAACCTTTAGAATTTCTCGCTATCCCGATAAAACTCCAGGACAAAAAATCCGTAAGTATAGACTTGAAAACGAGTTAAAACAAGTAGATTTAGCTAAACTATTGGATGTTGATGAAATGACTATTCATAATTGGGAATTAGAACGAACAAAACCAGGAAATATGCTCGCAAATAGGATAAATAGTCTTTTAGGAATTGAAATTTATCCAATTAAAGCACCGGATTTAGAAGAAAGGGGCATAAAAGAATGATTCCCACAGGTATATCTCCCACAGAAGCTGCATTTGAAGTTATTGGGTTGGTTAATGCCAAGTCAATAATAGATTTTCTGTTTTTTGAAACCAAGATAGGTTTAGCCGTTTTTCTTATTGGGTTGTTGACCGTTTTGTGGAGATCCGTTAAAGAAACAGATTTTTCTATTTTATGGAGTTATTTAATAATGTTTTGTATTCTTTTGTTTATTTTTATTAAGCCTATGGCTAACTTGGAAAATGCCATTTCTACCATGGAGGCAGCTGGCTGGAAAGGTAACACAACCCAAGAAGCCTTGAAAGACGCCTTTACTGATTCCGGTAAATCCCGAGCTGGGTCATTAGGACTTGTCTTAGTAAGCCAAACGTATAATTCCATTATCTTTGGTACCATAAACGCTATCACAAAGGTTACTCAACAGAAGGATTTTAATTATCTAAACAATCCTTTTATCGTAAATAAAGTGTCTTTGTATCTACAGCATTTTAGCAGCGAAGGCATCAAGAAAGACAATGTCTTAAGAAAGGATCTCGAAGATTTCCTTAAAAACGACTATCCTCAAACTTTAGGAAGAATGGTTAATAACGGTAAGACTCAAAAGAGCATAACCAAGAAATGGTGGCCTGGGGATGAAGAGGTAATAATGAACTATGATTTGGAGCAAAGAAAAAGGTGGGAAGCATTGGATTTAAAGCTAACGGAGTATATTAAAAAAGAGATAGACAAGTTAGGCGCAAAAGGCCCGTTTGCCAATCTCTTTATAGATTACAAGGCAATAAAGATAAGGCTACTTGCCGGACATACAGAAAAGTCAGCTACAGATATAGCTTCTAATATGACCGGATACGGTATAGAGCCTAATACTGTGCGCCTAAGTTGGATAATGAAACAGCCTGCCAGTTGGCTGGCCTATATTTCATCGTTTGTAGGGCAGTTTTTTTCAACCACTTTGGCTGAGTTTATGATTAAAGCTTTGCCGTACTTACAAGGCTATGCAGTAATGATTATTTACAGTCTGTTTCCGTTTACGTTATTGCTATGTCTTTTATTTGGAACTTTCAACATCTTAAAGGAGTATTTTATTTATCTCTTTTGGGTAAAATCCTGGGTTATTGTCTGGGCCCTTATTCATTACGCGGCTGTTTACATGTCTACTCTACAGGCACGGCTGGGTTCCGGCACAAGCTCTTGGTTTTTTGAGAAGCCTTATTTTAATACGGTTACAGGTGTTCTTTTAGTAATGTCTCCCGGTATAGCCTGGTTTATGACTAAAGGTGTATTATCCGGCATCGGAGAAGCAGCCACAGCATTAACTCTTCATGCGGATAAAGGAGCAGGAAAAGTAGGGTCTAAAATAGGAATTTAATAGTATGGAAGAGCTAAGAAAGATAATTAATGTCTTGGGAAAAATTGAAAAGAGGATAAATTAATGCACAATTTAATTTTTAAAAAATGCAAAGTTGCCTGTGCTTTATCTAATTTTGATTACGCGCATTATCTCGAGCATTATTTTTTAAGTATGTTTATTACCCCCAAGCACTTAAAGTTAAATGCGGGCGGTATGCCTTCGGGTGATTTCGTCAACAACCCGCTCGAAGGCTACCGCACGCAATCCACAAGCAAAATCACCCAAAACCCCACCCATCCCAAAAAACAGAAAGGCGGGCGTGGATAGAAAGGCAGAATTATGCAAAGAGGAAGGTTAACAAAGGAAGAACACGGGCACAGAATTAAATCAGTACTCATCTTTATCTATACTTTTCGATACGCTACACGGAAGCAATTAGAGATGTTTATTCAGGTAATAATGAATCTATCTTATACGCGTTGTCTTATAGATTGTTCTCTTGGAGAAGGTTTCATCAGCGCTTACTATGAGCCTTTATTTAAGACAAAAATCTATTATTTAACCTATAAAGGCAAGGAAATGATTTGTGATCAAGCCATGGTTGAGCATTATCATTTTGAGAAGAGCTACGCCGGGTTAAATACCTTTATTCACCACAATAATCTGATAGAAGCCTTTCTTCTTCTTAAAAGCCACCTGAACATTAAAGAATGGGTGTGTGAATGGGATCTAAGAAAAGGAAAGAGAAGTAATGAAAAAATCCCCGATGGTTTAATAAGGCTTACGGACGGAATGAATGTAGCTTTGGAAGTGGAAACACGGTACAAAAAACTGGGTATTTTAAGGAACTTCGTTAAAAAATACCGCTACGATATTGAAAAGATTTTCAGGTATCATTGCGTTTTGGTAGTTGCTTCAAGCAGGTTTAATTATGACGGTTTAAGAAGGAGGTTGTATAATCTCTCCCCGGAATTTTGTTCAAAAGCTTTTATTCTGGCTGATCTGGGGATGATCGAGTTGGGAATGTGCTTTTACCAGGGTAAATTAATTCACTTGGAAGAAGCAATCGGGTTATTAAAAACGGGAGGACAAAATTATGGACAAGCCATTTAGTTTAAAAATACTGTTTCTGAGAATATTGCTGCTGTTTCCGCTTATCTACATCGGCTTTGGCTGGTATGTCGGCCTCAACTACGGCAGAAAGGGTGCCATTTTGGGACCCTATACGGATATTCCTGTGGTAATGAAGACTAGCCTTCTGGGTTCTTCGCTTAAAGATATTTCTGGCAGCAATGCCTTGGTGATGGTTGTGCCGCCAGAAGCTGGTAAATATGATCGAGACTCAACCTATTTTAAGATAACCGGTTATTTTGAGGTTCCCGGAACTTGGAATTTTGACTTTGCGCCTTCTGATACCGATTTTATCTTTAAGAATACCTTTGTTCTAACCGGAAGCTATTCTAGGGCCATAGTCCATGAGCTTAAGAATCCAAAGCGAAGTTTAGGAAGCCTATCGGTGCGAGAGCTCAATGATTTTCTTAAGGCAGCCGGCAGAACCAAGGATATGGAAAAGTTAAAGCCTTATCTATTCCTTTCAAAGCTGGAAGAAAAGTATCCTTGGCTGTATTCTGACACAGTGCTTTTATCAAGGGCAATGGGAAATGTTTTTAAAGATAACATGCTTCCCTATGACGTATTAGGATTAACAGGCATAGCAGTTTTTTTCATCGGTTTAGCGACACGGGGTTTTTGGCTATGGGGATATTACTTAATCTGGATATTTGCTTATTGGTTCGGCAGGATTGGATACCATGATATAAATCTAGCCTTTGCTAACAACGGCTGGCAGGTAGTCCTCTGGAGCTTCTGGAACGGCTTTATAATGAAAGAAGGCAGGTTGTTTTTGCTGATTGCTGCAGGATTATATGTTATTAGTTTTGTGGTCTTGGCTATTGTGTATTTATTTAAACATATCTTGCCGCGCAAAAAGCGCGAGCTTGAGGATTTCTTTAAAATTGACAAGGAATCCTGGAAGAGAAAAGAACTTTCTATTGAGACTGTGGAGTTTAAAAAAGTGCATTACAACATCAATAAAAAGTTAAATCAGTACGCAAAAACAGATAAATATTTTTTGGCTGTTTCTGATGATAAACAGGATGTTGTTGTTGAAGAAAGCACGCTTAACCGCCATCTGCATGTATTAGGGCCTACAGGAGGCGGAAAGACCTCTTTAATAATCCTTCCTTTAAGCAGGCAGGCGATAGAAAAAGGAAGGGGCTGTTGCTTTATTGATTTTAAGGGAGATGATGTTTTTAAGAAGTATGTTCAGCAGAGGGCGAAAGAAAAAGGCAAGAAGTTCTATTATTTCAGCATTGACCCCAATGAGCCGTCAGTAGGATATAATCCGCTGTCTTCGGGGGATGTACATTCCAAGGTAGACAGGATTATGACCGCGCTGGAACTGATTTATCATGGCCCGGCAGGTTTTTACTCTAACGTGCAGGCAATGACATTTGTTGAATTATTAAAAGAAATGGTTCAGGGCAAGAAAGAGATAAATTTTCTTTCAGTCAAGGAGGCTTTGGATGATCCAATCTTCTTAGAGAGAACGAATGTAAGTGCCCAGGAAGTTAAAGGGCTTTTGGCGGCAATTTCCTGGATTGCAGGGATTGAAGTAATAAGCCGGGATGAGCTGGATTTATCCAAAGTGATTAAGAATGGGGATGTGGTATTTTTTGCGCTAAAGAGTCAGGTTAATACGCGTTTAGCTGAGGCAATAGGAAAAATGCTTATCATTGATCTTAAGTCACAGGCTGTATCGCGCAAGGAAACTGATCTGCCTTATTTTATCTTCATTGATGAATTCCAGAATTTAGCTTGCTCGCATTTTGTTGATGTAATCTCTAAAGTAAGGAGCGCTAATTTTTGTCTGGTTTTATCTAATCAGTCGCGGGGAAATTTATCTAACGTGTCAGCTGCATTTGAGAATGCCATTTTTACCAATACCGCAACCAAAGTAATTTTCTTGCAGGAGGATCCCTTTGATGCAAAGTTTTGGTCAGATAAAACAGGGCAGACTACCTATCAGGATAAAAGTGTGTTTCAGGTGGATAACATAACTACTGATAAAGTAGGCGCGAAGCTTGACGGTTTAAGATCAGCTCAAGGCAATATTCGCACTGCTATCAAGAACTACATTTCAGAGAATGTGTTTTTAAGGCTGCCTTTTTCTAAATCGATTATTTTTTTAAGGGAAAAGCTTACAGTAATAGCTAATCATGAGTTTTTGTTTGATAAGGCAGAAAGAGACATGATTATCTCAAATCAATTTGAATATGATAAGAAAGAAGCTGTATAAAAATTAGGAGGGAAAAGATATGCACAGAGATATTAAAAGAAAGAGGTTTGTACTGAAGACTCTTGCGGTTTTGTGTTTAGTCCTTGGGTTTTCGTTAACGGTTGCGCCTTTTGTTTTTGCGGAAATAAGCACTACCCAGGAACAACAGGTGGTAGGAGACTTTGCCACTTTTATCATCAACATACTCACCGGGCCTGTATCGAAAATCCTAGGGGCGATACTGCTTATTGCCGGAGTAATTGCGCTTTTAAACGGAAAGCAGGATATTGCTGTTGCCTGCGGCTTTGGGTTTATGATTTTGATGTTTATACCCAAGATACTTGAAAATCTATTTAAACAATAATGAGGAAATGCCTTCGCACTATTGATAAACCTTTGCTTCTTTTTGGACTTGAGCCTGAGGATGTGGGGATACTGGTATTAGCCTGCGGCTCTATGATTCTATTCTTTGATACCTTTTACGCAGGGATAGTATTCTTTGGAGGCTGGATGTTTTTGAGATTATTAAAGCAGGGCAAGCCTCAAGGTTACATTATACATTTGTTGTACAAGCACGGGATAAGAATAAAGGGGTTGATCGATCCACCAAAAATAGTTAGCAGGTATTCGGTTTTTGGAAGAAAGGATTAAAAATGCAGATGCAGAATTTCACAATACTAGAGTTATTATTGGTAGTTTTAATCTTTGTTTTTTACTTCTTGCCTACCTTGATTGCGTTTTTAAGGCAGCATAAAAATAAGCTGGCGATATTTTTGTTAAACTTGTTTTTGGGATGGACTGTTTTGGGGTGGGTGGTTTCGCTGGTCTGGTCGGTAATGAAGTAAATCTTACGTCTGTATATAGAGAGTCTTTCTGTTACATCATATTTCTGGGCCGCCTTAGGAGAATTACCTCTTATGGTATAAAATAAGAATACTCAAAAAATGATTTACAGCGGGGAAGGAGGGGTATAAAATAGTCTTGTTACAAAGAGGCGGTAAATGAGATGTACATAATGAGATTTAAGGCAAATATCTAAAGGATATCTGGTTAGAATAGAATTAATATGGATAAAAAAACCGTAATAGAGCGAATTGATAAACTTCTTGCGGATTATGCAGATATGCGCAGTAAATCTAAGTATGATGACTTGTCTGATTTTAAAAAAGAAGGAGCGTTAGATAAGTTTATAACTCAGTCTTTAGCTACAATCTCTGCGATTGCTGAGCCAAATTCCGCATACGTCAAGCAATCCATAGATTGCAAGTATATTGGATCTATTCCAAGATTGGTAGGTATTCTACAGGCCCTAAAATCAGACATAGAAGATGATTATTTGTGGAAGATGGGAGAGCTGATACATGCTGACATTTTTACAGACTTTTTAGAGATGGCTCGGTATTTAATCGAGGAAGGATATAAAGATCCTGCTGCTGTATTAGTTGGAGGAGTTTTAGAAGAACATTTGCGAAAATTATGCTTAAAGAATGGGATCCAAATAGAAATACAAAAAGGCGGCAGAACAGAGTTTAAGCAAGCTTCCTTAATGAACGATGAACTAAAGGGGGCTAATATCTATGCGAATTTAGAACATAAAAACGTTATTGCTTGGTTAGATTTACGGAATAAAGCTGCTCATGGTAAATATTCTGAGTATAATAATACACAAGTAGAAAACATGTTATCTGGAGTGAGAGATTTTGTTACTCGGTTTACTGCTTAAAGAGATTCTTCCTGCTTATTTAGTCTTAAAGTGGAGTTTGAAGGGTGAATCAAGAAAAGAGAAACTCATATAGTGGTTGTTATGACAAAACAAAATTGAAACATCCATGGTCGAAATAATATTACGAACTTTAGAGCCCGTTATACCAATTTTAGGTATTCTTATAACAACACTTGTTTCAATTGTCGCAATACGGAAAACAGCTGAAGCAAACAGAATTTCAAATATTCACAACGAAATGCTTCAATGCATTATCGACAGCGTAGTAAACATAAGAAAAGTTAGCACTTTATTGAACGATATAGCAAGAAAGACTTTATATTTTCGTATTCCCGAACGTGAATTCATTGAAACAGCATACGATCGATATTGGCGAGAAATACAGAATATATCAAAAGAATTCAACATTAACCAATCAAAACAAAAATTTGTACTGCCAAAAAAACTTTATGAAAAAATGCAAGAATTAATAAACAAATTCAATAAAGCCAGAAACGAAGTTAAATTCTTAAAACCGGATGAGAACAACATCTATCCAGACACCAAAAAACTAGAAGAAATTCTCAAGGAGATAAATTCTCTCTATGTAGATTTTGTACACGAAGCTAGAGTTTATGTAGGTGTTGACGCCTTAAAACCATTCTCCATAAGAAAAGAAGAGATATTAGGAATTGAAGAAGCAGAAGAAAAATAAGTTATAGCAAAAAATTAAATGAATAATTTATCAAAAGAATCACCTATATTTACACCCGAAAATGAACCCTATCTTAGAAGGGAGTCCGTATATCATTTTGATCAGGTTATTCTTTCTTGCTTGGAGGCAAATACCGAAATTGCCGCATACACCCATAAAAATAAATTGAATGATTTGCAAAAAGCAGCATGTCAAATTATTCCTCAAGGTATAAATTTAGCATTAAGTATCCGTGAGCTTGTCCGGCAAGGTTATCTTTTTGCAGCTGCGGTTTTAATGCGTCCCCTCATAGAGAGAGTAGCTATCATCTCATACTTGCATGAAAAACCAGAAGAAGTTTCATTGTGGCAAACTGGCTGGCAATACAAAGAACGGCCCAGTCTTGCAAAGATGCTTGCAACAATGAATAAAGAAGTGGATACAAAACAAACGCAAGAAATCTGCAATACTTTTAACTCTTTAACCCACGGCGATCCGGTAGGATCATCTTTTAATTTAGTAAAACTTACGTCTGGTGGGGTCGGCTATTCCGTGGGTAAAGTGCTCAATGAACCAGAATTTTGTGATTTTATTTGTTATCAGTCATATTGTTATTTAATTGTCATAATGGGGAGAATGGCAGGATGTTTCCCTGAAACAAAAATAAAAGCTATAACAATTCACTCTAACGGACGGGCGATTGCCCGTAGGCGAGTTTGAATGTTGGCATCAATGGAGGGCGATAAACATGGCAAAGAAAGACATTCAGGAGTTGCTCGACAGGGTCGCTGACGGAAGCGGTTATGGTGACCCAGATGCAAGACTCAACGATGATCGTAAACTTCAAGTTTTTCTTGCACAAGAGCAATCCAAGATTGGAACCAGGTTGAATTGGCTAACTTTCTTCCTGGTTCTTGTAGGATTGCTGAATGTTGTGATGTTAGCATTTCAAATCTGGGGCAAGTAACAATGCCAACAACGTCTCGCAACGTATTGTTAACCTTGGCGGGTTGCCAAACGTTGAAGGTGAGCGTTATCTGACCGTCGCAAAAGTGATAGATCTATGACATTCAGATGTGGCGACGACGTTAAGATATTATGTGGATGTGTTTCTGGAGGATCTGGAAGAGGCGGCAGAGATGCTGGCGCAGAAGTAATACCCGAAGACAGACGAAGATATATTATTAAAAATAGATAGCTATTTTCTCTCAATATTGATAATTAGGAGGTTAGGGATGTGGAATATCATAAGTTATATATTTTTGGTGGCTTTATTTATGTGGTTTTTTAGCGTCTTGGAAAAAATCAAAAACATATTAAGCGATATTAAGGATATAGTCTCATCTAAAATAGATTCAATTGATACTACTGCGGAGCGTATTTCCGAACAACTGGGTGAGGTAGAAGACAAGCTTGGAGATATTAAAGATAAAATAAGCGACGAACTAGAGTCAATAGAAAGCAAACTCGAGAACATCGAAGAGGCAATAAAAGGAAATTAGGATAATAATAGAATAGTACTAGGCTTGGGTCACACCAAGTGCAAAGAGGCAGCAGAGATATTGGCGGGAGAGATAATTTAATCCTTGCAAGGAAATTCCAGAGAGAAAAGAAGTTTGTATATTAATTGTTATGGTAAAGATAAAATACACTAAATTATTCCTACAAAAAAATGAAATCAATAAAATTGATTCCCGCTATCGTAAGCGTTACATTATGCTTACGTCTATCGTGCGAGATATAACATTGTTGAGTAAATGCCACTATTATGTTAGAAACAAAAAACACACAGAAGAGATTCTGCAATATGCCAACACTATGGCAGCTATATTTTTCTTAACCACATTCATTAGTAAAATTTATGAAATGTGGGTATTTATTACAAAAAACGGAATTCTAAAAGAATTGGAAGGAAAGTCTAATTCTCGCGCACTCCAAAAAAGCATAGATGATATCAATAAATTTTTCGCAGACACTCAAAAGAAAGGAATATGTGAATTTATTAGGCATAGTTTTTCCTGTCATTATGAATATATGGATCATATCGATCCTATCATTAATGACGCTTTCGAAAAATTTGGAGATAACGATTTTCAAATGTATCTTACTGAAAGCGATTCGGCGAATGATGTTTTTCCATCATTAAACGCTGTAATATTAATGAGTATTTTTCAAAAAATGGATGAACTAAAATTTTCCATAGCGAATGAGCAAAAAATGGAAACATTAGTTTCTTTAGCTGGCGAGGGAGCAGGTTTGGTTATGGAGTTTTGCCCGCTATATTTAACAGAGGTTTTTTCTCTCAAATGGGAGCAAAAAGAGCAAGACATAGAAATTGAAGTCCCTGAGATTTCATCAATAGAGTTACCGATAATTACATTAAAAAATAAAACCATAACAAACCAATCTATCTGCACGTCGCAAAAGTAGCACTTTTGTGACGTTGGGGGGAGTAAAGGCAGAGGGGTAGCGATGGGGGGAAGCCTGGGGAGTTTGGAGTTTTGCGACGTTCGGAGGGGATTCTTAAAAGAGGAGAATAAAAAAGGCTTGACAAGGTTCATCGTATGTGATACACCTAATATGGAGGTAAAAGTTATGCCTACAAAGAATCCCCGGTTAAATGTGGTGTTAGATCCAATCTTGTATAAGGGTTTAGACAAATTGGCCCATGAGGAAGGTATTTCTTTATCGTTGGCGGCAAGGGATTTGATCAGAGAAGGATTAGAGATCCATGAGGACATGTACTGGCAGGAGGCAGCTCGGCAACGAGAAAAGACCTTCTCTTATAAAAAGGCCTTGTCCCATAAAGAAGTTTGGAAATAATGCCTTACCATTTATTTTACCACCCGGATATCAAGAAAGAAGATCTGCCTGAGATTCCTCGGAATATGCAGGAGAGGATTCGTAAGGCTATCGAGGAAAGACTATTAATAGATCCTGAAAAATATGGCGAACCACTCAAAAGAGGATTGCAAGGATATAGAAAACTACGCGTAGGAGATTACAGGGTTATTTACAAAGTGGATAAAGAAAATATCGCTATTTTTAAAATAGGCCACAGAAAAGAAGTGTATCATAGAGCTCACTTACGCATAGAGAGCTGAATAATGAGAAAACTTAAAACTTATTTGGATACACTTATGGACGATAAAGGATTTAAAGGAAGGTTCGTTCACTAATACGAGAAATTAGAAGCCCTGGCAGCGAAAAAAAGGAAAAGAGAAGCGCTTTCGTTTAGCAGGGCAAAAACAGAGGCAGCAAAGACATTAAATTTATTACTTAGATATAATTTAAAATAAAAAAAAGGAAAAAACTTGACAACTTAAAATTATAGTGTATATTATTTTATGAAAGTTAAAATTTAGCAATTAGAAGTAAACAGTCCTATTTGAAAAACAAAGGGGCTGGTGTTTCTGAGGAAACTCTCAGGAATGCCAGCCCTTTTTTATTTGCCATGAATGATTTGAAAACCGAAAAAACAAAGCGCACAGGTTTTATTGAGAAATGGGCAAAGGCAGAACAGACTTCCGCATTCCTGGGGATGACTCTTTACGCAGTCATTGTTTTCTGCATTGCTTTGTTGATTACAGTATTTAAAGTATCTACAAAGCCTCAGGCTATTTATTATATCCCAAGCGCCCAGGAAGCAGGCATTGCTTATCCAAACCGTATAGAAAAAGGCACTGTCTGTGTCTTTGCCTCAAACTGGCTCTTAAACCGAAATAACTTTACACCAGTTACAGTCAAAGATACCTATCAAAGAGCAATGCGTTATATGGCGCCAGGGCTGCTTTCCAGGACAAAGGCAAGCCTTGAAGACGAAATATTAAGAGTTACGCGCGACAATATCTCCTCATTATTTTCCCTGAGCAAAGAGCCGGAATTGGAAGACTCAGGCACGGATTTTAAAGTAATGTTAACAGGAGAAAAGATTATTTTCATGGGGAAAGAAAAATTAGATGACCGTATTCTTCGTTACACTATCACCTTGCAAAGAGTCCCGCCTATTGAAACCAACCCTTACGGTTTGGTGATTGCCGGGGTTAAACAGGAAGAGGTAGAGACACAATGACAATACTTAAAAAGTTTTTTATTCTGATCTTTATTTTTGAGTTGTTTCTGGCTGGAGAAGCATATTCATCCAGTGCGCCAAATTACAGCGATGAATCTATTCCCGTCAGATTAAAAGCGGGCATGATTACAGAAGCAGAGTTTCCGGATAAGATAGCCAATGTTACAAAAAGCGTATCCAGCGAAATCTTACAGATCGAAACGCTTGGAAATAGGATTTTCTTACTGCCCAGAGAAACTTTTGACTCTCAAGTTTACGTTATCACCCAGGATAATGTTTCCTACTGCCTGCATCTAATTATGGATGAAACACAAGCCCCCACACGCATAAAGATTGAAAAACCTCATCAGGCAGCAAATTTAGAACAAGGCAAGGCTATAGCAAATACGGTTGAAATAATTAAGGCGCTCATTACAGGCAGGCAGCCGCCCGGTTCAGTCAGCTCAAAACTGCATAGCAGCGAGATTTTTAATAACGCTAAATTGCGCATAACTATAGATGAGGTGTATGAGCTTTCCGGAAATACAAAAGCCTTTGTTTTGACTTTTGAGAACCTCGGGAATAAACCTGTAGTTGTGCCTATTGAGCATATAGAGCTCCCGGGTTTATTGGCCATAAGCGTGGATAGTCAAATACTAGAGGCAAAGCCGCATGATACTAATAAGAAGAGCCTTTCAGGTTACACCACAAAGGCTTATATGATTATAGAAGGGCTAACACAATGAAAATTCCATTTGATAAAATACCTGGTTTAAATAAACTTCCTTCGGTACTGCGCAATAATCCGAAGTTAGCCTTCGTAGTTATTTCCTCTTTAAGTATAGCTTTTACGCTGCTGGTATTTGCAGGAAGCAAGGAAACTCAAAAGATTAGAAAAACCCTGGATCTGGCTGAGGTTAAAAAAACCGCTAAGTCAGAAGAGGATAAAGATGTTGGTGTTTTGGTGGGGCAAGTTGACACAAAGTCTTATGTTAACCGCATTGAGAAGCAGTATTACGATATCACAGCAAAGTTTGATTCTCTCAACGAGCGCATTGGAGCTCTTGAACAGAGCGCTCAAGATTTACGTAAGAATCAAAGCCAGGTTAGTAAAATTGTCGTGAACTTGGATAAAAGAGTAACGGACACTTTTATTCAGAATACCGGTTTAACCAAGAAAGGCCTTGAGCGGGGGCAAAGCACCGGCTCTATCGAAGGGACGCTTATTGATCCTCTTTCCATGTCGCAACCAGCCAGGCAAGCAATTAATCTAGAGGTGGCTAAAGTCGGCGAAATCAAGATTGAGGAAAAAGTTTCCAAGGAGAGGTACGTTTATCTTCCTTTGGGCAGCTTTGTCAAATGCACTCTTCTTACCGGTGTGTATGCCCCCGCTAATGAAAGCAATCCTCTTCCGGTATTAATCAGTATTGATGAGGCTTTTTACGGCCCGAATAATACAAGGATTCCCTTAAAGGGTGCCTTTGCTATTGGCAAGGCAGTAGGAGATGTGGTTTCAAAAAGAGCGATTATCCAGGTTGTAAGTTTTTCTATGGTGCTGCCGGATGGAAAGGTTTTTGAGCATGAGGCGAATTTGGGTTACTTAGCTGATAGTGACGGGCGCTTAGGTATACAGGGTGAGCTTATTTATAATACAGGAAAGCAGCTCAGCCTTAATTTTTTATCCGGATTCCTTGCCGGTGGAGCTGAGGCACTCTCTCAGGTGGAAACTTCTACTGTTACCGGCGCCTACGGCCAAACCTCTAAGAACGTTACAGGAAACACCGGACGCTATTCCATGTTTTCCGGGTTAGCCAGAAGCGCAGAAGGGATGTCTAGTTATTATCAAAAACAATTAGAAGCCATGATTCCTGCGGTAAAAATTGAGGCAGGTAAAAAAGCTGTCTTTGTTATCCAGAAAGGAGTGCAAATTGAAGGCCTTGAAGTACCTCACGATAATTTTGGTTCTATTGATTACTAGCGGATGCGCTGCGTCAAAAGGATTAGTTAAGGACACTCCAAACAAAGTAATGGATGTATACCTGGGAGCTGTATCTAACGGAAGGGTTGATTCAGTTAATTATATAAAGGAAAACTTAAAAGTGAATAAAGCCTTTGGCTATGTTAAGCCTTATGTGCCGGTGGTTGAGCCGGCGGATGTACGTTTAGTATGGCTGCCAGCGCATAAGTCAAAATATTCTCCTGAGGTTTTGGTAAGCGGGCACTGGGTTTATATCATGGTAAAAGAATCGCGCTGGTTTATTGATTCGCAAAGCAAGGATCAAGCAAAGATTCCTTTAATAGTCCCTTATAAGGAAACTGATAAAAAATGATGAAGAAACAAACCATAGAATCTTTTCTTGAAGAAGGCATGTCTTTTACGGAACTTCTACCTTATTTTAGCTATGAGAACGGTTTCTTCGTGCTAAAAGACGGAAGCCTGGGGCAGGTCTGGGAGGTTTCCCTAATTGAAAGCGAAACAAAATCCGCTGCGCATTTAGAACAGTTAGCCCAGATGATCGAAGGCGTTATTACCCGGCTTCCGGAAGATTTAGTTAGCTGTCAGTTTATTCTTATTTGCGATGAAGATCTTAGCGACAGGCTCCAAAACTATACGGATTCCTCTAAGTGTTTTGATAACGCGATAATAAGGCAGGCAAGCACGAGTAAGCTGGAGCATTTAAAAGCAGGAAAAGCTGGATTTTTTGAGCAGCATACCGGCCCGTATTCGTCAAAGAGAATACGCTGTTTCTTTACCCTGCGTTATTTTCCTTCCTGGGTACAGACAAATTTCGGCGATAAACTTCAATTCTATTTTGCCGGGAAAAACAGAATAAAAGAAAAACTATCAGATGATTTCTTGGTGAATTGCCAGAGTATTACCAGGTTTTCTGATGTGGTGGAAGGCGTATTTAAGGCCTGCGAAATTAAATACACTAAGCTTAATGAAGAAGAGCTGCACCGCCTGCTTTATAAATTGCTGAATCCTAAACGCGCAAATACTTTGCCTATGCCGGTATTTAGGGAAGATGAACCTTTCACAGATCAGCTTTTATATAACTGTCCCCGTGCATCCTTAGAGGGTTTTGAATTTGAAGATAGATATTTTAGGGTAGTTACCTTAAAGGAACTGCCTTTAAGCACGGAAATCGGTATGTTTACCGCAGAGATTGCCAGAGGCACGCGTTTTTCCATGTTGGATTTACTAAAAGATTTTATTATGGTGATTAACTTTTATATACCAAAACAGGAAGAAGCGATAAGAAGAATAAAGATGCAGAAAGCTTTTGCTTTTATGCAGCGTTCTACCTATTTCGGCGATAAGTCAATCGAGGCATCTGAGAAAAAAGAAGAACTGGATTCTTGTATAAGAGAGACTTTTAGCTCAGGCCATAAGATAATCTATCCGCGGATTCATTTCATTGTCTCAGAAAGCACAAAAGACAAATGCGAAACTTCTATTGCCAACATTTTAAACATGTTATCGCGCATGGGCTGCGAGGGCCTAAAAGAAGAGATTATTGCCAGCTCGCTGTTTTTGTCCTGCCTTCCTCTGTGTTTTGACCACGCTTACGAAATGTTTATCAAACGCACCAGGCGTATGATTTCCTCTAACCTTGCTGACATGCTTCCTTTATACGGCTCAGTTAAAGGTACTGCTAGTTCAGCCCAGGTTTATTTGAATAGGAGAGGGGAAACTGTGTTCTGGGATTTTTTTGACTCTAATACCAACCCGCACGCAATTATTATCGGGGCATCTGGCGCAGGAAAAAGTTTCTTTGTGAATGACTTTATCCTGCAAAATGCCCGGCTGGATTCCCATTTCTTTGTCCTGGATAAAGGCGATTCCTACAAAAAGCTCTGCTCAATCTTAGGAGGTCAATACATCAGGTTTGAGTTAAATAATCCGGTGACCATTAACCCTTTCTTAAAAGAGCCGGATGCAGAACACTTGGCATTTCTGGTAACAGTATTATCCGAGATGTGTTCAGGCGGCGATGAAAGGGAACGACTTTTTCGCGAGCAGGAAGGCGTTCTGCAAAAGGCGATTCTATCTGCTTATGAAGAGAGAAAGAATAAAGATGAGGAGGTAGTTTTATCTGACGTCATAGACAAACTCAAAAGCCATGCCTGCAACAGAAAGCTGGGATTAGGCGAGAGCATAGGGTTAAAGCTTGCTTTAAAACTTACGCCTTTTACCAGAGAAGGATCATACGGCAGATTCTTTGACGGCAAGAATCAATTTAACCTTGGCACTAAATTTACCGTATTTGAGCTGGGGAATTTAAGCGCGCATTCTGATTTGCAGCTGGTGGTTTTACTGAACATCATGTATTTCATTACCAATTTTGTTTCATCAGCTGAAATGAAGCCTAAACGTAAATTCTTATTGATAGATGAGGCATGGAGTCTTTTAAGGCTTAAGAACACCGCTGAATTTGTCACTAATTCTTTTAAGACATACAGAAAATACCGCTGTTCAGCCGTTGCTATAACACAGGAGATAGTTGATTTGATAGGGGGAGACTGCGGTATTGCTATCCAGGCAAATGCCGCGAACAAAGTGTTTTTGAAGCAGGAACCCAATGTCGTTGATTCCTTAAAGACCTTTGCCTCTTTAACGGATAAGGAAATAGAACTGCTTAAATCTGTCGAGACCCAGAAAGGAAAGTTTTCAGAAGCTTTTTTAATCTCTGATACTTCGCGGGGCGTCATCCGCCTGGTGCCTGATCCGTTTCTTTACTGGGTGGCTACAAGCGACGCAAAGGATAATGAATATCTGGAGAATAAAGTGCAGCAATTTGAAGGAAAATATTTAGAAGCGCTTGAAGCTTGCGCAAAGGAGCGTCCGTATGGGGTACATTAAAAAGTTTCTGATTATTTGTTTTATTCTGCTATTAGCCGGCTGTTCTACTTTTGGTAAAAAAAATAAGACTTTTGAAGCAGGCTACCGTGTTGGGGTAAAGGAAAATATGCAGGATTTCACTCAATCTTTTTATGGAAATGATTTTCCTTATTTTTACTGGTCAAGCCCGGTTGTGCAAAACGTTCAAATTCCGGCGCATATTGAAAACGGCGTTTTTATCCCGGATCATTTTGAGCCGGTAGTGATTGAACCGGCCGAATGGAGGAATAAACCAAGTTATCCGATAAACTGTCTTAAGAATAAAGAAGAATCAAAAGAGAGAGAAGGAGGAGAGCCGTATGCGTTTAATTACCTTAATTTTAGTGTCAGGGATATTACTGTCTTACCCGAATCTTTTATTTGCGTTAAACCAGGAGCAAAAGACAAAGATTCTCATTAATGAATGGAAACAGCAGGCGGAAAAGCCAGAGGCAAGTCTTCTTAAAGAAAAGGAAGATAAAGACGAGGCATCTTCGGCTAAAGCAGAAATTCCTAAATCAGAACTTCCGGCAGTTTTTGATAAAAAGATTACCCTGCGCGCATCAGGCGTAAACCTAAAAACGCTCATTGCTAAAATTGGCGAAGTAATCGGATACAACGTTGTATATGACCCCGATGTTGATTCAGCCGTTAGCGTGTCGGTTGATACTCAAGGCGTACCTGTGTGGCGCGCATTAAACACCATGCTTTTTCCTTTAGCTTACGGTTTTAAGGTCAAGGATAATGATTTAGTTATTCTATCTAAAGAGACGCGCACTTTTAAGCTTAACTTGCCGCCAAATACCCAGGCTTTTAGCGACACCATCAGTAATGAATCTTGGACAAAGCCGGATCAAGGGAAAACAGCTTCCAATGCCAATAACAATTCCAATATGAATATAAAAGTAGGGGCAAGGGTTTTTCTGGAAAGCAAGGAAGACGGCCTTTCTTTTTGGGGGGATGTAGAGCTGAACTTGGCAAAGATGATTTCTTCATCCGGAAAATATTCTTTTAACAAACTTGCAGGCCTGGCTATGGTAACAGACAGCCCGCAGGTGCTGGACAAAATAGCAAGCTACATTGAATTAGTCAACGCCGAGACCAACAAACAGATCTTGGTTGAAGTAAAAATCCTGGAAGTTACCTTATCCCGCGAAAACACTTATGGCATAGACTGGAACGCTATTTATAAGAACTTAGCCGGTATAAAACAGATTAGTTTGTCTTCTAATTTCGCTGCTCAGAATATTGTTTCTCCAAGCCTTTTTACTTTAAGTGCTCAAAGTCCCAAAGAAGATTCTGGTACAGGTTCTTCCGGGTTAAGCGCGCTGATAAAAGCGCTCCAGTCGCAAGGACGTGTTGAGGTGGTTTCGCAGCCGAAAATAATGCTGCTTAATAACCAGGCGGCTATGGTTCAGGTGGGAACTGTGACTAGCTTCGTTGCTAATACCACAACTACGACCACGCAGGCAGGCCTGGCTTCTACAAGTGCTACTACAGATCAGGTTCAGGAAGGAGTATCTTTGAGGCTTTTGGCAAGCATATTGGATAAGCAGATACTGGTACAGCTTACTCCTGTAGTAACGACTTTAGAGCAAATAAGAAGCATTAACATGGGCCAGGGCACTACCATTGAAGCGCCAAAGATATCTACCAAGTCCATGCACACCTTAGTTAAGATTAAGGACGGGGAAACCATCGCGGTAGGAGGCTTGATTACCTCTAATGACAATAAAAGCGAAAAAGGCATCCCGCTTTTGCGTGATCTGCCGTTAATAGGGAAATTTTTCGAATATAAAAGTAAAACCCATACGCGTACTGAACTGGTAATTTTTATTACGCCTAAAATATTATAAAAATGAACTACCTAATTTTTGATAACGATATTTATTACGAATCGGAAGGAAAGACCGGCGTTGTATCCAAAGATGCAATTAATACTGTCTTTAAAGGTTCTGTAAGTGATGTCTCAGCTGCAATTATCGATACCCTGCAGAAACAAGTAGCTGCCCCTGAAAAATCACCCTCCAAGAAAGACGAAGTTCTTTCCTCGAGTTTTTCCGGCGAATATCTTACCCAGTCAGAGAGAATAGCGGAAAATTTATTCCAGGTCATCGCTATTGAGAAGCCTAAGGTGGCTCAAGTTTACAAATACCTTGGCTTTGAGAACGTAAGACTTGTGGTGCCCTATGGGCTGGCTTTGAGGGAATTCCTTAAAGCTAATAACCTTTTTGCTCAAGATAAAAGAATAGTTTTTCTGGATCATCTTGGCGACCAGGTATTGCTTACGATTTTTAGCAAGGAGGTATTTACTACTCCCCGGCGCCTGCCCAAAGTCCTTAAGCAGCTCACAATAGAATTAATGAGAAGCCAGGAGAACTATCGCTCTCAGAACAAGATGGATGCAAAGATTAGTTTTCTCGTAGTCACTAATAGTAAAGAGATAGTAGATGAGATTGCAGCAAGCGGATTGGAGTCAAAAGAAAACATTGTCTATTTTGCTGATCCTTGTCCGGCATTAAGCGGCCTAAAACAAGGCACGTTCTCCATGCATTATCTCCTGCCTGAGCAGTTTATCCGCTTAAGAAAAATAAAAGAGACAAAAAAGCGCCTGTTTAACCTCGGGGTAATGCTGGGGGTTTTAGTATTTTTCCTGATTTTACTTTTGGGAAGTCTCAGCGTAAATAAAACCGCTTCCGCCCGCTTAAAGAATTTACAGCTTGAAGAAGCCTCTCAAGGTGACGCATTAAAGAGCGCCTACTTGGTAAAATATAAAGATATTTTAAGGCAAAAGAAAAAGGTAGATTTCCCTTATTTCTTTAACCTTTTTCTTAAAGCGCTGCCTTCGGAATACAAGATAGAGTCAGTAACTATAAAAAATTTATCTAACGTAAATTACAGGTTTGAGGCAATAGTCTCTCTGGAGGCAAAGGATAAACCTTTTACTAAGATGAGCCTGTCACGCATTTTTAAACAGGCAAGAGTAGAAAACATTTTGGTAAAGGATAATCCGGGGTTAAAAGTTACTCTGGATATTTTTTAAAAAGAAGGAGGTGAGCAAATGTCATTTATTATCGGAAAAGTCACGCGCAAGGTAAGTAAGCAGCATAATGAATATTTTGTGGGTAAGGTATGTAATCTTCCGGTAAGAGGGGCTTGGTCAAAAAAGGGAAAGGATGATTTATGTTTATTCCTGGACAAGGAACAAATTGATTTTCTTTCTAAAGAAAACAAACCTGCTGCTGAAGCCGGCGTTCAGGAAGAGGAAAAACAACAAGAGTAAAACGTGAGTGAACCAGCTGGCTTAATTTAAGAGCCGCTGGTTCACTCCCAAACTAAAAAGCCTATGAAAATAATAACCCTTCTTTTTGTAATACTAACTTTGGCCTTATCGCTGTTGGTGTGGAACATTACTTTGGATACGCGCTTGCTTTCCGGTCAGATAAAAAAGAATACAGAGAATATCAGTGCGATTAAGCAGGAGAAAGATGCTTTGCTTAAGTATAGAAGCCAAACCCCGCTTTCTTTAGACAAGTTTTATCTGGAAGTGTTTAGCGATATAAAAGAGCTCTCTTCTTACTACCGGGCTGTTTCTGAAATAAAGATTATTGGTTCAAAAGACTTTGTAAATACGCAGGAGTTTTTTAAAGAATCCCAATATAAGGGAATAAGGTATGTTGATGTTTTATGCCGGCTTGATCTAAAGAATCAGTCTGATACGTATTTATTTTATACGTTCTATAAAATGCTAAAATCCAGGCTCATTGAGATCCTGGAAGTGAGGTTAGAGAAGAACATCCTTAATTTAACCATGCGTCTTTACGGATCTTAAAAAGGAGGGAAAAGAAAATGAGAAAGAATTTGTTTCTATTGTTATTTTTTATATGCGCAGCTGGATTTAAATATGCTTATTGTCAGGATAATCTTTTGGCAGTAGATACAATTGATAATAAGCAAAAAGCTTTAACGCAGGAAAATAAGCCTCTTGCTAAAGATGAAAATTTTAGCAAGGCCGAAGTGCCTGCGGAAGAAGTAAAGCTGCTTGACGATTCCGAGGGAGGCCTTGAAACAATAAAAGCCTATAGAGAGGTCTTAGAGAATAGGCAAAAGGAACTTGAAATAATCAAGCTCGACCTTGAAAAAAGCGGTTTGATGTTAAAGAAAAGGCAGGCGGAAAAAGAGATTTATGAAATTGATAAGGCCATTCCGCAGGGGAAGGCTGAAGTGTCTTCTATCCCAGGGTCTCTTACTCAGGGAGCAAAAGAGTCTTTGGTGGATACCTCGGATATCAAAATACAGCTCTTAGTGATAGCTGATAATTTTAAGGGAGGTCAAATCAGCCTGAAAGGTTTGCCATATAGTTTTAAAGAAGGGGATTCTATCGCCTCGAAATTAACCGTGGAGCAAATTGAGTGCTCAGGTGTTACTTTCAAGCAGCCTGACGGTAGCAATTTTAAACTTAACTTCATAAACTAAAATGCCTGTACAAGAAATAGGAAATATTCTTTTAAACTCTAAGGTGATCACTACAGAGCAGCTTGAATTTAGCCTGATGATTCAAAGGACTATTAACCCCAGCCAGAGATTAGGCCGAATCCTCAAGTATTACAATTTTGCAAGTGATGAAGAGATAGCTCAGGCTTTAGCCAAGCAGGTGGGCTGGAGGTATTTTAACAAAAAATACATAGTTAATCTTCCAATAGTTGAGCAGATCGGATTGGATATTTTGATAGATAGGGTATTCCTGCCTGTTGAGACAGAAAAGGGATTGTGCTTTGTTTTTGCGTATACTTTTGATACTGAAATAACCGATCTTTTGGCAAGCCTTGGCTTGCGCGACAAAGAGTCTTATGTCGGAAGCGAAAGCGCAATCCGGAATCACCTGGAACAGCTAAAAAGGCAGAAAAAAAGAAAAGAGATTGATAAAAAAATCAGCCTGATTAAAGAAACAGGTATTGTCAGCGATGAACTTAAGGAATTGCTGGATGAACTCCTTGATGATGCAATTATTCATAATGCTACGGATATCCATATTGAGCCGGAAGAGAAAATAAGCACCATTAGGTTTAGGATTGACGGGATCCTCTATTTCAAGTTCTGTATTCCCTTAGAGGTGCATAATAATTTGATTAACGTGGTATTCAGCAAAGCAGAGATTACGGTAAGTGATTTTTATAGGTTTCATGATGCAAGATTCCAGCATGCCTATTCTGACCATCCTGTGGATATTCGTGTATCCTGTATACCTTCTGTTTTTGGGCCTGCTTTGGTTTTAAGGCTCTTGGATGCAAACAAGACTCTGATTACTTTAGAGGATCTGGGTTTTGATACGATGCACTTTGACAATATTAAACATATAGTCCGTAAACCCCATGGCATTATTATTGTCACCGGCCCCACAGGAAGCGGAAAGACCACTACTCTTTATGCCATTCTGAATCAGCTTAAGTCCCTTTCCACAAAAGTTATTACCATTGAGGATCCTGTTGAGATTAAGATGCCGCTTATAAATCAGGTGCAGATTAACGAGAAACAGGGTATTACCTTTGCCCATGCTACAAGAGCCTTCTTAAGGCATGATCCGAACATAATCTTAATCGGCGAAATAAGAGACCATGATACGGCCCAGGAAGCGATACGCGCTTCCATTACCGGACACCGCGTACTTTCCACGCTGCATACTAATACAGCAGTAGATTCTATCTACAGGCTGCATGATTTGGGAATAGACCTTGCGCATATCGCAAACAGCATTCTTTGCGTTATCTCGCAAAGGCTGATTCGAAAACTCTGCCCATTCTGCAGGAAAAGGATTACGGTTAAAAAAGATGCGCTGCCAGACTTCTTTAGAAAACTACTCAAGGAAGATGAGGACGAAATGAGAGTGTATAAGGCAAGAGGCTGTGATCATTGCCAGGCAGGTTACAAAGGTCGCACTGTGATTGCTGAAATCTTAGAGTTTGACGATGAGACACGGGATATGGTAAGTTCCGGAAAACTTGATCTCCTTCGGCACAAAGCTAAAAAAGAAGCTTATCCTTCTTTAAGGCAGGATGCCGCAATGCTTATTCTAAAAGGCGTAACTTCACTTGAAGAGGTAGAAAGGGTAGTCGGCTAAATGTATTACAAATACAGCGTCCTATCTGAAACCGGAAACGAAATAAACGGCATAGAGCAAGGTTCATTCGTTGAGATAAAAAATAAGTTTAAAGAAAAAAACTATTATATTTTATCCCTGGAGCCGGATATCTTTAAGTCAATAAGGTTTGTTTTAGAGAAGAAGACGATTAAGGCGCAAACATTGGCATTATTCTTTGAGGACTTGGTAAATATGCTAAAAACTGGCATTGCCATAAATGAGGCGGTTGTTGCTTTACAGGAATCATCGGTTGAGCCGGTATTGACTAAAGCCCTATCCGGTATCGAGGATGACCTTGCTAACGGTTTTTCTTTGACAAAAGCTTTTCAAGAAACAAAAGTTTTCCCCTGGCTGGTTTTAAATATGCTTAAAGTCGGCGAGAAATCCGGTTCTCTGGAACAGGTATTTGAAGATTTAGCCAAGTATTATTCCAGGGAGGCGGAATTCTCGCGCAGTTTTAAGAGCGCGGTAATTTATCCAATAGTTGTATTCTGCATGCTGGTTGGAATAATGTTTTACGTTTCCTTCAAGGTAATCCCCCATTTAGAGGCGCTTCTGCCTATAAGAGGTAATGCTTATTTTTCAACCAGGCTGCTTTTATTTTTAAGTCATTTCCTGAAAAACTTTTGGTTTGTTTGTCTGTTGTTTCCGATTGCCGTAGTATTTATTTATTCAAGGTTTAAGAAAAGTTCAATTGAGAAGATAGCAGATTTTTATTACAGAATCCCTTTGATAGGTTCTGTTGCTAAAGACGCAGCTTTTAGCACTTTATTTTCTAACCTCGCGGTTTTACAAAGAAACGGCATCAATATTGCAGATGCACTTTCTTTAATTGAGGAGACTACTTCTTATCAGTTTTTAGCCAAGAAAATCCAGAAGCTTAAGGATTTTATCGTAAGCGGCCTAAGCTTCTGGCAAGCTTTAGAAAAAGACCCATTTTTCCCAAAGTTTGTTTATACAACTGTTAGAAAAGGCGAGGAGATAGGCTCACTTGATGGGTATTTACAGAATCTTTCCAAGTATTACTTTGATAAGGTCTCAAGGCGCACAGGCGTTATTTTAAGTTTTATCCAACCGGCACTCTTAATTTTCTGCGCGGCAATTTTGTTATTCGTTGTTTCGGCATTTATTATGCCGGTTTACAGTAATCTTTCAAACATTGCAGGCGGCAATGTTAAATTTTAGAGAGAGGAGGTGAAAAAGATGAGAAATAGAAGCGGTTTTACGTTGATAGAACTGGTGCTGGTTATAAGTATTATGGCACTTTTAATCATGGCGGTAGGATTAACTTCAGGTGTGCGGGACAATGCCAAAGTGCATTCGGCTTCTGAATCAGTTAAGGCATTAAGGGCCGCTGCGGAAAGCTATATCGCAGCCGGCAATATGACATATACCGGAATAACCATCCCTGGCTTACAGACATTAGGGTATTTGCCTGCCGGTTTTTCTGCTACAGGCTCAAACCCCTGGGGCGGAAATTATGTTATAGTCCCGAATACTGATGTTAATAAAGTCGATATTTCGCTTACAGATGTAAGCAGCCCTGCGGCAGCAAGGCTTTCGACTTTGTTTGCCAACAGCGCAACAGCGACAAACTATGCATCTAATACATGGACAATAACGTTTTAGCAAGGCGGGGTTTTAGTTTGGCTGAGTTAAGCCTTGTGCTTATGGTAGCCAGCGTATTTATTACCGCATCTTTTTATTCTGCGGCAAAAATACGGCAGGCAGTTTCAGCACAAAGGGTGATTGAGGAGATGGATGCAATAGCTGCTGCAAGTACCAGATATTATAGCGAGCATGGGGCGTGGCCGGTTAGTTTATCCGACCTACGCCCCAGCTATCTGGGGCAACAGTCGAGTGACCTTAATCCTTTTGGTAATGCTTATACAATTACATCAGGCGCTTCAGGGGTATCTATATCTACACTTTTACCGAAGGGTTTATTAACCAACAAGAGCTTTGGCAGCGAGGTTGTGGTTATAAATCAAGGCAATAATGATCTGCTTAGTATCACTAAATCACCGGAGTCTAGAATCTGGAAGTTAAAATATGAAAAGAAATATATCTACAAACAATAAAAGAGGTTTTTCTTTAATTGAGCTTTGTATAGCGCTTGGGATTTTAGTTATTCTTACCTCATCCATCACCCCTGTTTTTATCAAGAGGATACAGGTTAAGGCAGGGGAAAAGACTGCGCTAGAGATGTCGGTAATACAGCAGGCAGCACTCTCGTATTTTGTGGCAAATAATGCCTGGCCTGCGAGTATACCAGCTTTGCAAAATGCAGGCTACCTTAATTCTGCCTGGGTTGCTAATAATCCCTGGCAGAATATTTATACTATTTCTTCAAACAGCAGCGCTTTTACGGTCTCAACCATTGTACCGCAGGAATGGACAAATCTTGTAGCAAGGGATTTGCCGACCAGTTCTATATTGGGAAATAGTGTCGGCAGTACTGTGCCTGCGCCCGGCAGCGCTCAAAATGAGTCGCTTCCAATGGGTTCAATTGTTATCTGGTCAGGAACGCTTAGTTCAATACCCACTGGCTGGCAGCTATGCGACGGCACAAACGGGGCGCCTGATTTAAGGGATAGGTTCGTGGTAGGAGCAAGACAGGATTCGGGTGGTGCGGCCGTAACTAATGTTTCCGGCAGTTTAACTAAAACGGGCGGCGAGGCGTTTCACATCTTAACTATTGCTGAAATGCCGGCACATACTCACACAGGCAGATTTGCAGATGATAGAGATGATTCTAGCGGTGATGATACGACATATTATGTTAATAAAGGTTCATCCGCTTCTGTTTCCGGTTCAACCGGCGGGGGACAACCGCATAATAATTTACCGCCGTATTACGCCGTATGTTTTATCATGAAAATGCAATAGAAAGGCTCAATATGTTTTCTCAAAGAAAGATAAATTCCATGTTCAGGAAGGTTTTTAGTATTCTTTTATTTTCACTTTTCTTTACGGGGAGAGTTTTTGCGCTTGAGATTAATGATGTTTTGGGTTTGGTTAATTTAAACTGTGTAGATTTAAGAGTTATTGGAGTTTGTGTTAATTCTGTCGGTATTCCGGGAATTGTAATTATGTATTGGGAACCAGCTTTGCTTATTGAAACAGTCAAAAAGCCGGGTGATACAGTAATCGGATCATTAGCTCCGGTTATTTCTAATGCCGCGCAGCTGGGGACAAGTAATTTGTTGTCAGGAGTGAAGGGGCTGTCTATTCCTGTTACAGGCGGCTCAAGTTCTTCAAAAGTTACCGGCACAAACCTGAAGTTTAACGAGGTTCATGTGTATGAATTTCCTTTTAGGGATCAGATTATGTCATTTATAGACACGCAGTGTCCGGATAAGCTTCCTACAGGTTCTTTTATCAAGTATCTGTCTGAACTGGATTCTTTGGAATGGCGCATCGGGTCTATAGAGGCAATGCATCCAAAGAGTATTGCTTCAGCAGCAAGCGGCCTTACCTGCGCTGCTACAGGTGCCTTTATGGATGATTTATGTATGGGTTTTTGGGGAGCGACTTATCCCAGGAGAGGTTTTATTACACATCAGAGCGAAGTTGTAGCCAGCGCTGCAACTGCAGTGAGGGCGGTAAGCATATCCGGTCTTTTAGGCTCTACAGCACACGCGGTTTTAGAACAAATAGGTTTTGTGCCTTCATTTGCGAGCGACAAACTGGAATTGATTTATCCGAATAAGTCAGGTTGTATAAAAATAGGCCAGAATCCAGCAACCTGGGAGTCAGGGAAATTATCTTCTTCCGGGAAATATTTGTGGGTATATTGGCGAAGGAGAATATGCTGCGTATATTAGGTATAATTTTTTTCGTATCTTTATTATTAGGCCCTGTTTTTGCGGGGGCGGGTTTCTTTGAAAAAAACGATACAGTGGTACAGGAAAGCGGATGCAGTGAATGTCAAAGTGAGGCAGCTAACTTAAACGCGGATTTAAAGGAAAAAGTTGCAGCCATAGAAAAAAAGGTTTCTAGCAACTTCGATAAAAAAGAGAATCTTAACGATAACGAGATTACCTTATTTATTGATCTTGTTTCTGGATTTTCTGACGCAGCGGTTAAAGCTTTAGCTAAATTTAAAAAGGATAATCCGAGCTGGAAAGTCAAAGGTGTTATTCTAACTAATAGCCTGAACTTAAAAGAAAAATTACTGCGAAAACAAAGTTATTTTTCTAGTGACATTGAATTCAATATTGACCTCAGCGGGAACCTGGCAAAGCAGTTAGGTATTCTTGAGACCCCAACTTATATCATTATATATAACGGCAGGCATTATAAGATAACCGGGCAGCCTGATTTGAATGAAACTATTTCACGGCTTAATAAATGAGATGCTTTATTCTTATGTTTATGATTTTTTGGACACATCTTGCAATCGCAAATGCACAGAGTGTTTTTCAGTACGGCAGGATTGATTTCTTTCAAAAGATAGAGACGCAGGAAAAAATAAGTCAGGCAGGAACTAAACAATCTCCCGAAACTATCGTAGAGGAATGGGCTGAGCCCATAATCAGCCCAACCGGAACAGTGAGTATTTATGTGCCGCCTCAAGAGGTGAGGGATTTTTTGGAAAAGCCTAATCCGGCAAACGCAAGAGCGTACCTAGAGTGGAACGCAAGAAGAATCAAAAAAATCTTCCTTGCGCAAGAGTTATTGATAAAAGAATCAAAGGAACTTGGATATATGAAGCAAGCCAAAAGTTTGGGTGATGCTAATTCTTCTTCACCTAAGCTTAGCGCTTCTAACAATAATACTAAACCCGGGGTGAATTATCTGTTTTATTTTATGTTAAAAGGCTGCCCTGTATGTGAAAGAGAAGCTAAGGTGATAGAAGATATTTACCTTAATCATCCTGAAATCAGAGTTGAAACATTTGCAATAGGTTTTTCTGATAGGGAATTGGAAGAATTTAGGTTTTCTGTGAGGCAGGATAACGGTATGAGCAAACTTTTTAAGATTAATTCTTATCCTGCTATCGCGGTATTTAACAAGAAAAATCAGAGGTATTTTATCTCAGGTTATGTGGATAAAGACAGAGTATTGCGGTTATTTGAATGAAAAAAGCGATAGTATTGTTGGTTTTACTTTTGGTATTAAAGAATATAAGTTACGCTGATATCTTCTCTAAAGACGATACGAATTCATATACCATTGACAGCGCTATATCCGAGGATAAATCCGGCTTTTATTACCGGGGAGGTATTGATTATAGGCCAATTGTGCCGCCTGAAGAGCCGCAGGTAGGTTATTCTATTCTTAGCGGTTCAAAAGGCTGCAGTGGTTTTGATTTAGCATCGAGCTTTAACAGCGCTTTTTCAGAGCAGATCCTTGCGGATTATCTAAAAGGCATATCAAGCGAGGCAATAGCAGCCGCGCCTATGTTACTATTAGAATACGTTTCGCCTACATTGGCCGATATCGTTAAACATTTTAATGCTATGACCAATATGCGGCTAGGCCTTAGGTATGCACAGTGCGAAGATATTGAGAAGGCATCCGGCGAATACATGGATAAACTCAGAAAGAAAAGTGAAAGCGAGTGCGTTAAGGAAAAGGTGGCTAAAGGATTTGGTATTGATAGCGCTCTTAAAACATGCAAAGAAGGCAAGGATCCGTTTGCATTCCTGAAGAACGCTGAAGGCATCCCACTTGCACAGGGAGGTAAAATTGATGTGCTTTCGGATATTTTTAAGAAGATAAATATACCCAATGAGAGAAAAGACTTTGCCAAATCAGTTGTCGGTGAAACTACTATCACCGCATCCCAGATTGAAAACAACAAGGGGGAGAAGTCCATCTACAAGGTAAATGAGGAATTTAGGACTGATACTTCTGATAAACTTTTTTCTCTTGTTAACGAATACGTGAATTCAAAGGTTATATCGGGCGATTCCTTAAAGGAATTATCCTTAGCGAATAATCCGGTGACAGAAGAGCAGATTAGAAACATAGCTTTAATGCCTAAGGCAAAACAGTATATTGCGGTTTCCAAAATATCATCTGACATCGCTTATTTTAAAACCATTGCCCAATACAGGCAGGCAATGGATGATCTGTTAGAAGCAATGCGCGCTCCGGGATTAGATGATGTGCAAAGAGGCGTGCTTCAGCGGGATTATGACTACCTGAAGGAAAAGCTGGAGAGGTTTAAAGAGGAGAGGCAGATTTATAAAGATTATAACGAAGCCGTAGCAGGAATTTTGTCAGAATCAGAGAAAGAGAAACTCAATACCATTATAAATGATGATGGGATAAGCTCATATTTTGATGAGACTACTGAAAGCCAGGATAAAAAAGAGATGTATCTGCCTGTCATAGAAGAAAAGGAGTAATATAAAAAATGGAGAGTCTAAATCAGGAGCCCAGCATATTAAATAAGATGAATTTCGGCGCGGCTATTAGGAAATTGCGCAAAGAGGAAGGTTTAAAAGCTTATGAATTGGCTGAAAAAGTAGGGATTGAAAGAACTTACATTACTAAAATTGAAAAACATAATAAGCTTCCTTCTTTTTTTGTAATACATAGGATTTCTAACTTACTGCACAGTCCTGAATTATTAGAAGGTTATATTAAAATTAAATGCGCATCTTCTTGCGAAGTAGAAGAGAAGGTAAAAAACGTACTAAAATCACAACAATCCCAAAAAGCGCCTTAAAGAAGGGTTGGCCCCTAGAAAGGAATTAAAGATATGCCATTAACCGGAACAAATACAAAATGCCAAAAGTGCGTTGAAAAGTGTAAACAATGGAAGCAGGTAAAAGTCATTATCTGCCCCTATTTTAAGGACAAAAGAAGAAAAGTGCCAAGTAGCAAAACCCTGTTGAACTCAAGCATAGAGAAACGCGCCAGACAAGCAAGGGTAAACGATCTTTTACGGGAAGAGAATACCCTCCCTCCCCAACCTTTCCCTCCTATGGCTAATGAATAATCTATCGAAAAATACGACAGTTATGGAAAAACTAATATAATGGACTTGTGTCCAAGATAAGAAAGAAATGTATATGCCGGAGAAAGAGTGAAGGTGTGACTTCCCCCCCCTGCTTTTTTCTTGCCTAACGAAACTTCCCCTTTATTTTTATCTACTAGAATAATGATTTTTATTGAGGTATAAATTTTCTGTGATAAAATATAGAACAAAATGTAATAGGAGAGGTTTCTCATGAAATTCTTGTCTGAGGCTTATAGCGTAGAAGAAATCGCTCAATACCTTAAGCTTCATCCTTACACAGTGCGTCGTCTTGCCCGGGAGAAAAAAATACCGGCGTTTCGTGTCGGCGGCCAGTGGCGGTTCAGAAAAGATGACATCGATAAATGGTCGAGGTCGTACCCATTTGCTGATAAAATAGGAATGTGAGGTGTGATTTGAGTAAGCGAGCGTTGGTTAAAGAATACGCGCAGAAGCATCGGTATTTTACTCTTGAAGAAGTAGTGAAAGTGTCTGGGATTAGCAATCAGCTTGCTAAAAATTACCTGCAGGAGCTGAAACAGAGCGGAATAATTTTTTCTGCGGGTAGAGGGATATATAGTTTTGTTAAAGAAGAATTCCAGCCGCAAGAGAAAAGCCGCGTGGTTGAGATTCGGCAACTTTTGAAAAAACAATACCCTGATCTCGACTTCCTTGTTTGGAACACTCTGTATTTACAGCCTTATTATCATCACCAGCAAACGCACAATATTACTTTTGTTGAGGTGGAGGCGGATGCGATTCGTCCTGTCACTGACAGGATATCGCGCGATTACCGGTTTGTAACGGTTGAAAAGGCTAGCCGGGTGGCGCCTAAAGATTTTAACATTACGCGTGATCCGATTGTTGTTAGACTACTGATCAAGGGCTCACCTCGGGAAGGGCATACGCCTACTCTTGAAAAGATGCTTGTCGATCTTTTCGTGATCAAAGATAAGTATTCAACTATGACGGATAGTGATTACTGGGAGTTGTGGCGTAGTATTGATGGGCTTTTTAGGATCAATGTTAGCGCCCTGATTGCTTATGCCAAAAGTCGGAGGTACTTTAGAGGTATAATTTCTCAACTCATTGATAATATTGGACTTAATAATATTACTTTCGGCGCATATATAAGATATGCAGGGAAAGTAATATCTGATAAGGATTTTCATGGCAAAGCAAATACCTGATCGCAACCGGATTGAATCTCTCCGAAAAGAGCTGGGCTTTAAGGATCCGGGGATATTTGAGAAATCAGTTTACGCGTTTAATTTATTAAGCGAATTGCTTCACGTCTATCCGGGATTGATATTCAAGGGCGGTACGTCTATTCTTCTGCATATTTTTCCGCCAGTCCGCTTGTCTATAGATATTGATATCCTTTTGCCGGCAAATGAACGGGCAGGTTTAAAGGATGCGCTTGTCAAGATGGTATCGTCATCGGAATGGTTTGATGCTGTAGAAGAGGATCCGCGTCATGGTAAGATACCTAAGGCGCATTATAAATTTCAGTTTGCGTCGCAATTCTCAAAACTTCCGCAGTATGTGCTCTTAGATGTTGTTTTTACGGAGCATCCTTATAAGAAACTGGTCGAGAAAGACATATCAAAGCTTCCGTTGGTTTTTTCTGGTTCGGATGTGGTTGTTCGGGTTCCAACGCCGGAGGGATTATTGGGCGATAAAATGACAGCCGTTTCGCCCAAGACGATGGGCATTCCCTTAAATGAAAAGCGAGCAATGGAAGTTTTAAAGCAGGTTATTGATTTAGGAGAGCTTTTTAAGATCGCAAGCGATATCGATGATATAAAGCAGAGTTTTTTGAATACCGCACAACAGGAGAATGGTTTTCGCGGGACATCTTATTCTGTTGATGAAGTTCTGGATGATGTCACGGATATAGCATTTAAGTATTCGCAGGCGCTGCTTAAGGGGGCAGACAATTCCTTTTCTGAGATTGCGCTAATTAACGATGGATTGAATAAGGTTGGTAATCATTTACGGCAAAAGATAGACCAGCAGGATATCAAGACTGCCTTTGCAAAAATTGCATATATGGCGAGCGTACTTAAAGGAAAAGAAAATCCGCGGCTTATAAAGAACGTTGATATATCTTTGATTCGAGGGATAATGCTTCCTGAAAAATACAAGATTCTTGAAAGGCTCAAAGTAATTAGCCCTGAGGCATATTTCTATTGGACCTTGGCTGTTGGGATAAAGGGCTAAGAAACTATTCGAATTGGCGCAAGTACACGGGAGAGCCATTTGCGCAAATTATTGATAATAGGTAAGCTAATGTATAGACATTTGCCACTTTCTCGAAGAAGTTGGTAAATGTCTATTTTTTAAATGCGCCCATAAATGCGCCAGACAGGACATAAACTCGACTGTAATTTCCCCTAGCCTTCTAGTCCAGCTATAAAGTTTTCCCTTTTATCCAACCTCTAACCGTTACTTTAATCAATCATTTCCTTTCTATTTTTTGTTTTTCTTCTTGCCATCACGTAATAAGACTCTTTTTTAAAGTTTGCCCATCTGCTCAACCAGGGCTTTCTGTCACTGAATTTTGGGCATTCCGGCGGTGTTTGGGCAAGGTTGAATACGATTTGTCATTTCGAAGGTATACTCTAAGTAGGATATTCAATCTAAAAACCCTAGCCGACTGCTCATTGCTATTCGCTTAAAATGTTTAGATTGTTGCGGCGGTCATCCGTCTTTAGTTAGGAAGTGTGACAGCCAAGAATGTGCGCTATTTGGCTTCAGATTTGGCAAGTTGGCAAGCAGGAAAGGAATCGTCCAAATCGCTAATCTTCGGCGGAGTAGTAATTATAGGATATCGGCCAACCTTTCAAATCCTAGAACGCAATCCTGTGCGGAAACAGTCCAGCAGAAAAGCATTTTAGAAGCATATAGGGAAATTCTAGGCTGTATTGTAAAAGGTCTAAAGGTCAAATTCTCATTAGGGTCTTGGAGAATAAACCTTCTGCCTTGGAACAGCCTAGTTAAATCCAGCCAAGTAATAAATCCGCAGTATTATCGATTGACCCACCTGCTATGTTGTAGTATCATTATCTGCATATAGATAAAGAGGGTATATGATGACTAATTTTGAGACATATTTGAAGTCCAAGAAGCAGCAAAGATACGCTTCATAGATGGGATGCCAAGGGAAAACTAAAATCTTTTAGGCATCCCATTATTATAGGCTGTATAAAGAAGAGAAGTTGAAGAATCTCCTTAGTATAGTTGCTAGAACTAGGAAAAAAATAATGATTAGGAAAGGCTTATGTCTAATATAACCGAAGAGCGTCTCTATAGATGGAAAGATAAGCTCATCGATTTGTCAATGCGTAACCGTTTGCTTAACTTTAAACCAACCAAGGTTACTACGCTACGAATTATAGATGAGCTACCACCAGAAGTTTTTCGAATAATGGTTACGGAAATCAAGGTTATGGAATTTCTGTCTACTGATTTAGATGAGAAAGAAAAGACGCTTTTTGATAATAAGCGTAAAAAAAATGAAGAAGAGAATGTCGCAGAGTATAGTAATTATAGTCAAGAGTCGCTAGATGACAGACATATAGATAAATATTTACAAACTTCCTTAGACGAAACACAACTTAATAAGAATCTATTCCGAATATTTTCAAAAGCGTCTTCTGTAATGGAGGAGCAGGGCCATAATGTTCTTTATTTGGCATTGGGGTGCTTAGAGTGGTATGAGTCTCAAGATTCTGATATTAAGTTGATGGCTCCAATCATATTAATACCTGTGGAATTATCGAGGACATCGGTCAAAAGTCACTTCAAGTTAAGTTACACAGGAGAAGGTCCTATATTAAATCCTGCTTTGGTCGTTAAGCTTGCAAACGATTTTAGTATAAAGATAGATCCGCTTCCCGAAGATGCCGAAGAGGTTAGATTTCCAAGAATCTATAAAAATATTAAAGACTCTACAGCGCATCTAAAAAGATGGGGGATATCGAATAATATTTATTTGAGCCTATTTTCTTTCGCAAAGTTCGTAATGTATAAAGATTTGGAAAATAACATTAAAATAGCGAAAGAGAATGTCACAGTAAAAATTATATGTGGAGACGATGTAGGTTCAGAAAAGGTCTCCCTCGATATAGGGTGCGAACCTCAGGAATTAGAAAAGTATTTTCACCCCATTAAAACATTTCAAGTGCTAGACGCTGATTCAAGTCAGCAGCAAGCTATCCTAGCTGTTAAAAACGGTAATAATCTTTTGATAGAAGGACCTCCTGGCACAGGCAAATCTCAAACAATATCAAATATCATATCAGAATGCCTGGTTCAGAATAAGAAAGTATTATTTGTTAGTCAGAAAATGGCAGCCTTAGAAGTGGTAAAGGCACGATTAGATAAGGCAGGTCTCGGAGATTATTGTTTAGAGCTTCATAGTAGAAAGACGGATAAAAAGGAAATTATTAAAGAATTGGCACGAGTATTGGACATTAAGAAGAAACCCGACCACAATCATGACGATGAGTTGTTGAAGTTGGAAAAACTGAGGGGTGAGCTTAATATATATGTTAAAGAACTCAGTACGCCTTTTGGTAAGTTAGAAATGACCCCGTTTCAAGCATTTGGGATTCTTGCTCCTTATTCAAATGTTGAAGATATTGGATTTGTATTCACTTCCTCGCAATTGTGGGAGAGAAAAAAATACGATAATTGTTGCGACTTATTGGATAGTTTTAATCATTGCCTAAAGAATATTCAGCATCCATCCCATCACCCTTGGTATGGATGCAAGATTACAGAGATTTCATATGAGCAGAATGTTCGGATAAAAGAAGCTATAGAGAGTATAGGCATTTCTTATAATGAACTGAAAATCTATAAAGAGAAATTAGCAAATGCGATATCTTATGTCAACCCATCTACTTCTGATGAACTTCACTGTCTTATTGAAGCTACAAACGTAGTATTGAATTCACCCAAGCCCCCTAAAGCTATTCTTGAAAATAATCGCTGGAATTCTTTGGGGAAGGATATAGTTGATATTATCGATACCGTTGAGGCATTCAACCGATTTAAGGCTGACAATGAGAGTAAATACGACATTGCGATAATTTCGTTGAATATTCAACCGATCCTAGATAGGTATACTAATTATTCCAAGTTTAGTTTCTTCTTCCTTTTAATGCCAGGATTTTGGAGCGATAGACGGACAATCAGTAAATACAAGCTAGGTAAACGGAAAACAAGACTCAAGGAAGTAGTTAGTGAATTAGAAGCAATTAAAATCGGAAAGCTTGCCGCTGAAAAGATTGATGTTTTGTCTTCGCTTGGAAAAGAGCTATTTGGTGATATATGGCAAGCCAGGGAAACAAATGGAAAGTCGCTAGACGCATTTTCGAAATGGATAGTCCAATTTAGGCATCACGTAATAGAAAAGCATTTTAGAGAAACTATTTTTGACACAAGTGCCCAGAGCGTATTAGATAAGGAGAACACAGAAGCACTTTGTGCCAAGGTTTCCGATGAACACAAGAGACTATTAAGTTTTATGGATAACATCATAAGCGATGTTAGTTTCAATTGCGAACAGGTATTTTCTCTTAAGCTTTCAGAGGTGCCGTTAGAGAAGTTATACAAGAAAATAATGGAGATGAGGGATAGCCTGGATAATGTTGGCCCTTGGTTAAGGTATCAACTTTCTTTATCTGCTTGTAATGGTGAGGGGTTAGAAGGATTTATTCAAAAAATTCTTAGTATGCCACTAAACGAAAGAATTGTTACTACGTTTAAGTGCCAGTTTTTAAAATCGTGGATAAGTTGTGTATTTATGGAACGGTCATATCTCAAGAAATTTTACGGCGAAAACCACGCAGAATTAATAGAACAATTCCGAAGTCTTGATAAAAAGCAGCTAGAGCTTGCAAAGGTCAGAATTCAGCATCTTTTATCAGGCGATGTTAAAATTGGCGAGGGAGTCAATGATAGCTCCGAGGTAGGTATTCTTTTACGTGAGTCGAGAAAGATGCGGGCTCATAAACCTATACGTCGATTATTCAAAGAAATACCCCGTTTGATATTAGGATTAAAGCCTTGCCTAATGATGAGTCCTATTAGTGTTGCTCAATTTCTTGACCCCACGCACCTTAAATTTGATGTAATTATTTTTGATGAGGCAAGTCAAATACCTCCTGAGGATAGTATTGGCTCAATAATAAGAGGTAAACAAGTGGTTGTGGCAGGAGATAGTAAACAGCTGCCCCCAACATCATTCTTCCAATCTGAGGTATTGACTTTAGATGATGCCGAAGAAGACGGTGAAGAGGCGTTGCCTGAGGATTTAGGTAGTATTCTCGATGAGTGTGCGGCAACAAACAGATTTCCCAAGACGATGTTAAGATGGCATTATAGAAGTCGACACGAAGATTTGATTGCATTCTCAAATATAAATTTATACGATAGCCAGCTTAATACATTTCCGTGCCCAGAAGAAAGGAGTTCCCATCTTGGTATTAAATTTAATTATTTGCCTTCGGCTGTCTATGGCAGAGGAGTTGGGGGAGTAAATGTAGATGAGGCAAGAGAGGTAGCCAAAGCTGCGTTAAAACATTTCAAGGACAATCCGAGCCTGAGTTTAGGAGTGGGAACATTTAATATTCGACAGAAATATGCGATTGAAGATGCTATAGATAATTTGCTTAGAGAAGACAGTTCTCTTGAATCATTGTTTGCTCCAGATAGACTAGAGCATTTCTTTGTTAAGAATCTGGAAAATATCCAAGGTGACGAAAGAGATATAATTTTCTTAAGCATTGGTTATGGCAAAGACCAAGGTGGGAGACTATCGATGAACTTTGGACCACTAAATCAGATAGGTGGCGATAGAAGGCTTAATGTTATCATTACTAGAGCACGATTGAAGGTGGAGGTCTTTAGTTCTATCAAGGGTGACGACTTCGATTTAAGTAAAACCGAGAGCAAGGGCGTGCATTTACTAAAGAAGTATCTCGATTTTGCTGACAAAGGAAGGATTGCCTTGTTGCAAGAAACGGATGCAACGCTTGAGACTGTGTGTGACTCTCCATTCGAAGAGGCGGTTTATAACGCACTAGCAAATAAAGGGATTAACGTAAGGAAGCAAGTAGGATGCTCTGGCTATAAAATTGATTTGGCGGTTGTGGATGACAAGAATCCTGGTCGATATATATTAGGAATTGAATGTGACGGAGCTAATTATCATTCGTGTGCTACAGCGAGAGACAGAGACAGATTACGACAGTATATCTTAGAAGATTTAGGATGGTATATCTATAGGGTTTGGTCGACAGACTGGTTTAAGAGCTCTAAGACAGAGATTGGCAAACTCTTAGCTGTTATAGAGAAGTGCAGGGCAGGAGAGCTTCATAAAAAAGTAAACTCGACTAGTGATTATGAAATAGAATTAAAAAACACCCCCCAAGAAAAGCATAGCTTAATAACACCGTACGTAATGACGCCTATAAGACAAACGTATCTAAAGCATCGGTTTTTCGAGGAAGGCATTAATAGATATGCCACTGTTCTGAAAACGGTAGTTCAATACGAAAGCCCTATACATAGAGAAGAAGCGTGGAAGCGTTTTGTTCAACATTGGGGCATTGGTGCAATAGGTAGCAGGATAAGAGCTGTTCTTGAAACTACCGAAACTTACTGTATTAATAATAAAATGTTTATTAAAAAAGGCGATTTTTTCTGGTTTATGGAAATGACTACCCCGATGGTGCGTAGCAGGGATTCTGGGGAAGCTCCAAGAGATATAGAATTTATAGCACCAGAAGAAATATGCGAGGCAGCTATAATTGTATTGAAACAGGAATACAGCATTCCGTGGGATGGTTTTGTGTCCCAAGTGGCAGGTATCTTTGGGATTAATAGAGTAAGCGAAAGTATGTCGAAATATATTATAAAGAGTTTAAATCGGCTTGTTGAAGACAAGAGAATAATCGAACTGGATGAACGGTTAACACTAAGCTCCTAGCTGGGAAAGCAATCATAAATGTCAGATAAACTCAAATCTCTGATTAGCTATATTCAATACGATGGGTTTGTATGTTCTATGTCAGGTTCTTGGAATAAGGTTGGGAGAGAGATGAGCAAGAGCCCATTCGATTAATCTGTAAATAAAACCTAGAAGTAAAGCTGGTAAGGGGTAGATGAATAATGACGGTCTTGATGATTTCTTTCTTGAAGGCGGTGATGAACTGATGAATAGCGAAGAACGTCCTAAATGTGGCCATGTGTTTTAATCTTGATGGAAAATTAGAGTGGGTTGATAGAACAAAGAATATTTGTAAATGTCTTAACTGCGGTGAAGAAGTTAAAATCTAAAGGCAACTCTATGGGGGGGGTGCTTTTTTTTGGTAATAAGACTAATACAAGGGTGCTATTTCGGGAAACTTTTAAAATGGCAGATGACGACAATGACTTTTGGGATTTTGTAGCGTTTTGGGAGTTTTTCAATCCTTTTAAAGATAAGAAAGAGAAAGAACGGGAAAATACTGTCAATATAAATTCTTTAATTCAAAAGTTGGGCGATGGAGATGAAGATATATATTCTGCAGCGAAAGAATCTCTTGTAAAAATTGGCGAGCCAGCGATACCTTTTTTGATTAAGGCAATGGGTGATGAGCGGCTTGGAGTAAGAGGTGGCGTTGCTTGGACTCTGATTGAGATAGGGAGCGTAGTTGTAATCCCAGTAATAGAAGCATTAAAGAACGAGAATCCAGAAGTGAGATTTTATGCGGCAGGCGTTCTTCAAATGCTAAAAGACGAAAGAGCAGTTGAGCCATTGATTAAGATTTTAAAAGAAGATAAAAATAAAAAGGTTAGAAATGGGGTGTCGTTTGCACTTTTTGCGATTAAAGACCATAGAGTTAAGGAACCTTTAAAGCAGTATGGGAGAGAGGTAGGAACGAATTTTGCTTTTGAAGATGAGCCGGATATTTAAAAGTAATGCTTTGCTTAATTGGGCGCTGAATACATTAAGGAAAAATAATGAATAAGAAAAAGATTAAGTGGTTAATAGCGAGAGACCGCTTTATCATTTGGGCAATTAAGAGACTAAAGGAAAATTAACTATGCAAAACGTTATCATATCACAGATGTAATTTAAAAAATCTTCGGTATATCCAGAAAGACCTTGTATCTATGGGAAGAAGCAAAGAAATTCCCAAAGGTTAGAAGCTATGTCTAAATATAGATATTGGATAGAAGAGGATATTAAGAAGCTGAAGAAAATAACAGGGAGGTAAAAGTGGAAAGTAAGGATATTAGTATTTATCAAGAACCTTATATGCATTTTGAATATTTTATAGATAAAATAGAAATCATTTATACTATATTTATAGCTTTGGGATTCGCAAAAGTCTTTGAAGAAGTTATAAAAACGGGATGGATACTTGTGCCACTCTTAATTGCCAATGCGCTTGCGTTAGTAAGAATTTTCTTTGCTCCAGCACGTAATTTAGCAGCATCTGCCCCCAGAGGAGGCTCCTCAAGACCTACATCCCCAAAACCTTTTCAATATCTATCACGCCTACCTAGGCTGTCGTGTTATCTACTCTCTTAGAGTTTCGGGAGCGCGCGTAGTAATGTAATTTTACCATCTTTCTTTCGCTGGCATCCAAACCTTCTTTCACCGCTATTTTCGCTTGTCTTGATTTCCATCATCCAGCCATTTGCCAACAATCGCTAATCTTTTATTTTGTCCATTCGCTTAGATAGCCGACTTTTATTTGTATAAGTATCACATCCTTTTTGGCTATTTTTTCAAAGCTTTTTCCCCTGGCAAGCGATTTAGTCCTTCCTTGTTTTTAAATTTACTCTAGAGTAAACACCGAGTTTGATTTTTATCAAGCAAATCCGAGAAATAATTTGTCTCTATCTTTAACCTTGTGGTCTGCCTCAAGGCTAAAGACACAAAACGCCCTGGGTTGCCTGGGCGCTTAGCCCTTCGGGGAGTTCTCAATTTTTTCTCAGACTCACGATGGCTCTTTCGCTGGGGTTCTTTCGCCTTCGGGCTTTTAGTTTGTTTGACAAAAACCGATACCTTGTGGTTTGCCTCAAGGTATTTTCAAGCCTTCGGTGTATATACTCTGCCGTAAATTAAAAAAAGGAGGACTAAAAAATGAGCCAGGAGAAAAAAGAAAAAACAGACAGAAAGGAGGTAAATACGATGATAGAAGTCGCCCGTTTGTTCAAATGCGAAGGCGAAGGCAATATAAAAGCTTACGCCGATGTGCAAGTGGCTGGAGAAGTAATAATCAAAGGCCTGCGCGTAATAGCCGGTGAAGGTGGTTTATTCGTTGGGATGCCCGCGAATAAAAGCAAGAAAGACGGTAAATACTACGATACCGTAATCTTCCAAGGAGATTCTAAGAAAATCCTGGAAGATGTGGTATTGACTGCTTATAAAGCAGAGTAGATACTACGACCCCCGCAGGTTTAACCTGCGGGGGTCTATTAATTAGCTGGGCTAGCGGCGATACGGGCAGAAAGAAAAAAAATGATATATAAATCAAAATTACGATTAGAAAATTTAGATATTCAAAGACTTCTGGGAGAATCAATAACCGCTGTTTTATTGCGGGTAGAACAGAATAATATTTAGGCTTAATTAACCGCGAATAGCTGTTAAAACACAGTTGTTCACCGTTTTCTAATACCGAAAGGATATATTATGCAAATTCAAAACCATAACGGAAAAGAGAAAAAAACCTTAGCTATTTGGCTTGAGAAATTGAAGGAAAAATTTGATGGGAGAGAACTAAATTATCTTACCGTGCATAAAGTAAAGATTATTTTGCAGCTTAAAGATAAGGAGACGGGTGAAATACATTTACATAACTTGGAGTATGCGGCTAATGATGCGCAAAATTTAGTTTTGAAAGGGGGTGAATAAGGTGGTGTATTATGCTCAGGGGATAGCAGGAGAGCTGGTTTTATTTGGTTTTTTAGCCCGGCTCAGCACATACGTGCGTTAGCCTTCGCAGAAGTGGTGGGGCAAAATGTTAAGATAAATGTAAATTATTCTACACTAAAAAAAGGAGTACATAATGATATCAAAAGAACTTTATGATTTTCCAACTGAATTAAGGCCGATAATGACTTGTAATGGTGAGAGGATCCCAGATCGGATGGCCGTTGTAAGGACAGATACAAATATGACACTGGGAATTGTGGGGAAAGACTATAAAATAGTCCCTCATAGTGCAGTAATTGAGACTTTTGACAGGGTGGATATCTTATCCAGAAAAAAGGTTGATGTGTGCAAAGGAGGTGCGGTCCTGATGGCGCAATACGAACTTAAAGAAGGTAAAGACATTTTTTGCGCTGATGTTAAGGTTGGCGATACAGTCAGTTTTGGCCTTAGGGTTTTCAACTCAATGAATTCGCTATTTGGTGTAGGTTTTGAACTTAATGCTTTAAGGCTGCAATGTAAAAACGGCCTGGTGGTCCCCAGGGCTATCTCTAAGTTATCTTTTCGGCATTTCCAGGGATTGGATGTTTCTCGGTTTACAGAGTTAATCCAGGAGAAAACCCGGGAGATTGAGCCTACGGTTGAAATATGGAAACGCTGGATGGAAATAAAACCTTCTCCAGAAAGAATCACTGCGTTTTTTAAAGATGTAGATGCCGGTAAGCGCTTGACGGAGAAGTTATACAAAAAGGCGGTTGAGTCTGCGCAAGGGGCGGGGGTTTGGGGGCTTTATCAGGTTTTTACCCACTATATTACCCACGAACTCAATACCCGTGTGGCTCCAGAAGACAAAATCCTTATACAAAAAGATAAAGAACGCAGTTTTCTGGATCGTTTCTACACTTTTAATTGGAATTAAACAATTATCTAAAGCTGTCCTATCGGCGATACGGGGGAGAAAGGATCAGGGGAAATGAAAATCTATAAACTTAATTGGAAACAGGTTGTGACAGGAATTAGTTACATAGAGGCTAACAGCAAAAAAGAATCCGCAGAATTAGCGGAACAAGGTAAGGACAAAAATTTTGAGACTTCTGAGGATGCAACAGGGACATATCCTAATTGGAAATTAACTGAAATAGAAGAATGCGATTGACCGGCCGGACAAAGACAATTTAATGAAGTAGAGAAATAAACTATCAGGAGCCCGTCAAAGCCTAAAATCTCCAGTCAACACCCCTTCGCCTAAGATTTTCCTTTCAGTATTTCAAAGCTTTTTCCCCTGGCAGCGATTTATTCCTTCCTTGTTTTTATTTTACTCTGGAGTATACCGCACGTTTGATTTTTATCAAGCAAATCGGGGAAATAATTCGCCTCTATTTTTATCCTTGTGGTTTGCCTCAAGGCTAAAAACATTAAGCTCTGTGGTTTGCCTCAGAGCTTATCCCTTCGGGGAGTTCTCAATTTTTTCCCCGACCCACGATGGTTCTTTCGTTGGCGCTCTTTCTCCTTCGGGCATACCTTGTTTTCTTGACAAAAACCGCTACCTTGGGGTTTGTCTCAAGGTAGCTTCAAGCCTGCGCGGCAATTACTCCGCCATAAATTAAAAAAAGGAGGAATAAAAAATGAACCAGGAGAAAAAAGAAAAAATAGATAGAAAGGAAAAAAAGGTTCTTATGATATGCACGCAGATGGTATTATGCACGCATCCATGCGAATCTTGTACAGACTGTGAGAATTTCGAGGTGGTAATCGTAGCGTAGTCATGGCTGAGAACTTATCTGTGCTGCTCACCAGGACAGTACAGATAAGTTTGGTTTTTCGAAGGTATTAGCTTAATAGACGCAGAAAATTTACAATCACCCCCGCCACCCATTTTAAAAAAGAGACTTATTGCTTTATCCTCTTTCAAAAAAAAGAGGATAAAGCAAGGTATGCTCATAGCCATTCCTGCGGGAATCGCTATGCTTTAACGCCGCCTTGCTTTCAGCAAAACAGCGTTAAAGCCGCAACCAATAAGACTCTTCTTTAAGGTTTGCCCATCTGCCCCCCCAAAAGGGGCTCCCCTAACCTCCGTCCCCAAAACTTTCTTAACACCAAAACGTTGTTTAATGTTTTTCTAAAATATCACGGTATCTACTTTTTTAGAATTCTAGGAGTGGCTGTGGTAATGCGGTCTGCTCGTTTTTCTTTCACAGGTATCTCAACCTTTCTATCTATTTTTTCAAAGCTTTTTCCCTTGGCGGCGATTTATTCCTTCCTTGTTTTAAGTTTACTCCAGAGTAAACACCGCGTTTGATTTTTATCAAGCAAATCTGAGAAATAATTCGTCTCTATCTTTATCCTTGGGGTTTGCCTCAAGGATAAAGACACTAAGCTCTGGGGTTTGCCTCAGAGCTTAGCCCTTCGGGGAGTTCTCAATTTTTTCTCAGACCCACGATGGCTCTCTCGCTGGCGCTCTTTCGACTTCGGGCTTTACAGTTTGTTTGACAAAAACCGATACCTTGGGGGCTGCCTCAAGGTAACTTCAAGCCTGCGGTGTATGCATACTCTTCTGTAAATTAAAAAAGGAGGAATAAAAAATGAGCCAGATGAAAAAAGAAAAAACAGATAGAAAGGAGGTGGATACCATGATAGAAGTCGTTCGTTTATTCAAATGCGAAGGCGAAGGTACCATAAAAGCCTACGCCGATGTGCAAGTGGCCGGAGAAGTAGTAATCAAAGGCCTGCGGGTAATAGCCGGTAAAGACGGCTTATTCGTTGGGATGCCAGCGAATAAAAACAAAAAAGACGGTAAATATTACGATATCGTGATTTTCCAAGGAGATTCTAAGAAAATCCTGGAAGATACGGTATTAACTGCTTACCAGGCAGCGTAGCTACCACGGCCCCCGCGGGTTTAACCTGCGGGGGTCTATTCATTAGCCATCCTAGCGGCTATACGAGGAGAAAGGAACAGGGAAATGGAAACTTATAAACTTAATTGGGGACAAATCGGAATTGATACAGTTCAAAGAGCTGGCGAAGAAGAAGCGCGCAGCGCTTTTGAGGTTGTCCGTAATAAAGTAAAAGAGATATCCACAGCTGAGCTAGAAAAATTTATTGATTCCAGGTATGAAGCCGGCGCTTCCCAGGAAGAATTAGATTTATTAGAAACTTTATTTGACGAAAGAGTAAGCGAAGATGATCAAAGCGTTACCGAAGAAGAACAAAACATAAGTGAAGAAACACACCAGGGGGCCGGATTAGTAGAGCAGCTTATTGGGATGTATCATAGATATCTGAATTCAGGGTTGCGCAACGGAATGGAAGTAGAGGATATCTTGGGTAATATGCGCTCTGCTTTAGAAACATATGGATTTGCTTCCGGTGGCTTTAAGAAAGATACAACTGATAGTGAAATATTAGCCTTAGCAAAAGAGCTTTACGAAGATAAACAGGATCTTATAAAAAAATATAAATCCAAAAACAAAATATCTAATATTCCCAGAAATAAGGTTAGGTACAACCTCGCTTGAACGAAGTCAATACCCCTTCTCCTAAGATTTTCCTTTTAGTATTTCAAAGCTTTTTCCCCTGGCAGCGATTTATTCCTTCCTTGTTTTTATTTTACTCTGGAGTATACCGCGCGTTTGATTTTTATCAAGCAAATCGGGGAAATAATTTGCCTCTATTTTTATCCTTGTGGTTTGCCTCAAGGATAAAAACACTAAGCTCTGGGGTTTACCTCAGAGCTTATCCCTTCGGGGAGAACTCAATTTTTTCCCCGACCCACGATGGTTCTTTCGCTGGCGCTCTTTCACCTTCGGGCATAGCTGTTTTCTTGACAAAAACCGATACCTTGTGGTTTGCCTCAAGGTATCTTCAAGCCTGCGTGCTATTACTCCGCCGTAAATTAAAAAAAGGAGGAATAAAAAATGAGCCAGGAGAAAAAAGAAATGCTAAAAGGAAACGAAAAATTCGAAGAAGGGGTGTTGACTTCCGACGCCTGTATGCAGAGATTTTCACAATCCAGAGAATCGCAATACAGGACATACGAAGAAGATTTACCCGAGCAATCTTTCGGTAGGTCTGCTATGTGGGAAGAAAGAAGATTGATTTCGAAAGTCTACCAGCTGAAAAACAAAGGATTTAAGCTTTTCCCGGGTGAAACCCTCGAAACCTTTGTTGCCAGGCTGGCGAATAAATTAGATGAGGTATTTTAAATGAATATTATTCAAAAAACATTTACTAGAAAGGGGGCAAACATAATGTTTGATACCGCACGGGTAGTAACTGATTTGGTTTCGGAAAGATTAACCAACGGCCAAATAAACCTGGTATGGAAAGGGTTTGAGTTTAGGCAGGATACAATTCAAGATCCTGGGCCGTTACAGGTGTTTTGGCTGGCTGGATGTGAAATCTGGGTTTATGACAACGGCAGAATAACGATTATGCTTTTACCTAACGAACAACTACAGGAGGCCTAAAATGTGGGAAAGAATGGATACGCTTAATATTAATCTAAGTGACAATAGAGTTATAGACTGGGTGGTTATTGATGGAATTATTTGGGTAAAAGTTTAAACGAAAGGCGCAATTTTTCAGCGAATTTGACCTCAAGCGGGTTGCATGATTACTTCTGAAACTGCTGGAAATAACAATAAACGGCCTGCTTTCCCCTGAAATTTCCCCTAAATTCCCGCAGCAGTATTCTGATATAGAATCCTAACAGATCTATGGAAATCTTATAGCGATATCATTCGACGCTATCCAAAGATTAGTCTTATAGTCTAGCTGTAAAGTTTTTTCCACCTGGCTTACTTTTAGACCCTTAACTGCTACTTTAATCCGCTGCCACCTTTCTTATTTTATGTTTTTCTTGTCGTCACGTCCCCCTCCTTTTTTTGTTTGCCTACAATAGCCCAAGATTGACTTTTGTGCAAGAAAATCTTTGAGAATAATTCATCTCTACCGCGTCTTTGCGGTTTGCCTCAAAGACGCGGCATCCAGCACTAATTATTGGGGTGCCTAAAATTAGTGCTTGCCCCTAAAGGGGAGTCTCAATTTTTCTCAAGGACTCCAGGAAGGCTCTCTCGCTTTTCGTTCGTTCGCCTTCGGGCATGTCTGTTTTCTTGACAAAAGCCGGTATTTTGTGGTTTGCCTCAAAATACCTTCAAATCGTTGGGCTTAATATTTTCAGCGAAAAAAGAAAGAGGGTTCCATGAGACAAGAAAAAACAAAACAAAAAGAAAACCGAAAGGAGGTGAGTAACATGATTGAAGTAGCTAGGGTTTACAAAGTAGAAAAAGAAGAAAGTACCCTTAAGGCTTTTGTGGACATTAAAGTCGCAGACGCGGTTTTAATCAAAGGCGTCAGGGTATTGGCTAAAAAAGACGGCGGGCTGTTCGCAGCTATGCCTTCTAATCAAGCCAGTGACGGTAAATATTATGAAATCGTCAAATTCTTAACTGCTGAAGGCAATAAAGAATTGCAAGAAGTGGTTCTTGCAGCCTATGAGGCTTAAGAATTAAAAATTTTCAAGCTGTCCTATCGGCTATACGGGGGGAAAGGAAAGAAATGACAATTGAAAACTGGGTTAATGAACTAAAAAATCAACTAAAAAACTTTGATGCGGAAACATTCGGCAGTGAATTAGAAATGGCAGATATAACGCTTGGTTATGTTGATAAGCAGGGCTTGATCCATTACCACAAAATTGAATATAGGGCAAAAGGATTCGAAAGTCAGAGCCTTAAAATAAGTTAACGAAAGATATAGATGTAGGGAGATATGTTTAAAATTATGCTATAGGAGCGAAGGTACTTATAAATTCCAATGATACGCATACGTAGAAAAGTTAAGAATAAACTATCCACGCCCGCCTTTCTGTTTTTTGGGATGGGTGGGGTTTTGGGTGATTTTGCTTGTGGATTGCGTGCGGTAGCCTTCGAGCGGGTTGTTGACGAAATCACCCGAAGGCATACCGCCCGCATTTAACTTTAAGTGCTTGGGGGTAAAGGTTTTTTTTGTTAGAGATATAGTAAGGGTAAGGTAAAACTTTAATAGCAGCTTTTCTGAAAAAAATAAAGAATTTTAAATATGTAGGAACGGATTATATAAAGTAAAGCTAAGTTCCAAGGGGAAAAGGATTTGAAAATTAATTAACTCAAAAAACTAAAAATTCTTAAAGATTCATAAAGATTTTTACAAGCTTAACCTAAATTTCTGACAAGTAGAGAGTTGGAATATGCCGCCTTCTGAATTTCCGCTTGATTCTCGCCATCCTCAAATTTTTCTGTCTTTTTATTCTTTTTTTGCCGTCACATAACCCTCTTTCTTTTTATTCGCCGACAATAGCCCAAGATTTGACTTTTATCAAGAAAATCCTCTGAAAAAATTCACCTCTACCAAAGCCTTTGCGGTTTGCCTCAAAGGTTTGGCATCAGGAGTGTCCTGCCCCTTGCGGGGAGTCTCAATTTTTTCAAAGGACTCCAGGAAGGTCGTTTGCTTGGCGCATACTCCCTTCGGGCATTGCTGTTTTCTTGACAAAAGGCTTAAATTAAAACGTTTGCCTTTTTTTTGGGTTGCCTTAAAAAAGTTTCCTTTTGTAATTTCTCATCTTCTTATGGTCTGCCTTAAGAAGATGACCGCCCTTATTAGGTCAAATGCTTGTGCTTTATATTTTGGCGAAAAAAGAAAGGAGGGTTCACATGAGGCACGAAAAGAATAAAAGTTTAAAAGGAAATGAAAAATTTGAGGATGGGGTGTTACGCGCGGATGCTTGTATGGAAAGGCATTCAAGCTCGTATAACTCTCAATACAGAACGTATTCAAAGGATTTACCAGAGAAATCATTCGGTTTATCCGCTGTCTGGGAAGAAAGGCGTTTAATTAACGATGTGTATAAGCTTATTAACTCTGGTTTTAAGGTTAAGCTTGGGCAGTCGCTGGAAAAACTTATTGAAGAGCACAAAGATACGCTAAAGGAGGAGGCATAAAATGAGTGCGTTTATAGTAGAAGATAAAACCATTAACACAATAATAACAATGTTTAAAAATTCGGAGTCTTCTCTTAATTCTTCCTGGTACATCAGAAAGTTAAAAGAATTCGGATATTACTTTGAAGACGGCGGTGAAGAGAAACTTGGCCGCGAGATGTTTGAATTAAATTGCAGAGCTGTTGATGAACGTTATGGTGAAGGACAGGCTAAAGAATTTCGTAATTTAAACTATTCTTTCAATCTTCAACCGTTCTATACGGTTATTTCCGCGTATAAAAGTCTGCAATGCTGGCTTTATCAGTGCAGCGAAGGAACGGTGCCGGAAGCGTCATTATTTAAGCTTATGCAGGAGATAAGTAGCAATATAGCTAACCACATAGTTTCCAGGATGCCTGAATATGAGAAGGCGCCGTGGGCTTAAAAAAAGGAGGATTCAAATGTTAACAGAAAATGAATTAAGGCAATTTACCGGAACAGAGTATTGGTACAAACATTTAAGCGGATATCTTTACACCGATGGCGTTTTGTATGTGGCGAAAGCCGGGGGCGCATTTTGGCTGGTTGATAAAATATTGTTGACGACGAGAGCACAGAATAATTTACAGGAATTTGGAGCTTGGAAGCTTGAGGTAGATGAAAATAAAGCGGCAATCCTTGTGTGTGAGGATGGGAATTATCATGAGCTTTATCGGGAAAAAATTGAATGGACGGATTTTCCGCTAAAAAGAATCGAGTTATGGTTCGAAAATGACGTATTAATATTGCCAAGTGAACATTAAAGGAGAATAAAAATGTGGATACAAAAAGACAAGTTATTTAAGGAAACAGGCAGAAATGAAGTTTTAGATTGGGTGGTAATTGATGGGGTGTTATGGGTTGAGATTATTAATGAGAGAAAGGAGGCGGAAATATGTATAGTCCAGTGTTAAGCGAGGCAATGGTTAAGACGCTGTACAGGTTAAAACAGGTGCAAGTAAGGCCGATGACTGTGATGGTTGAGGAATTGCTTTTACGCGCGTTAGCAAATTTAGACAAAGAGCCAGTGTGCGAAGTCTGTGTTAGAGCAAATAACAATGATTGTAAGAGTTGTTATTTTTCTCAAAATGGGGTTGTTAGAATCCGTATGAAGTAGAGAATTTTTAGGGTAATAACCTTACTTAATTGCTAACAGTTGAAGAAAAGCCGTATCCATATAGAAAATAAATCCTAAAAATACCGTTAGATTTCGCCATTTCATACGTCTATTATAAGTGAGGGGGTGGTGATAACATGGCTAAGAAATTGATAGGGGTGCCGGCAGGGCAGGTTGAGGAGACAAAGGCTATGGTACGGCTGTTTTTGTTCTTAAGGTGTGATTGTGGACTTAAAGAAGCGGATAATCTTACTTCAAAAGACCTGCAAAGCTTGTTGAAATGTTTGAGTAAGAAGGCTAATTGTGATAGAATATAAACAATCTGGAGAGTAATTTACATGTAGGATTAAGATGGATTTCTGCTTAAGTTTATGGTATAAAATGGCTAATAATATACAAGTGGTATTGTTTGAAGGGGGAACTGCCACTATAAAATAACGCAAACCTTCGCTCATAAGGCGAGGGATTTTTTATTTTTAGAGTTCGACTAAAGGAGAATCTTTATGATCAATTTAATTTTTATTCACGGGGTTAACTCACAGACAACAGGATTCAGCAATAGATTTTATCAGAACATCCTGTCGGCCTATATGAGTGCTTTAATAAAGAATAAAGTTAGCGTTACTGAGGCGCAAGCTAAGGGTCAGCAGCTTATCCAAAAAGAAATTCTATGGGCGAATGTTACAATAGATTTGACCAATCAGTATTTAACTTGGCAGTTTTCAATAAGTAAAAGGAAAAGTTTCTGGAATTTTATCCCGAAACAAATAGATCCCTTAGTAATTCAGATTTTAAGTTATGTGAAGGATAAAGGGGATAAGGACACAGGTTTGATGACTATCCTCATTTCTGTGCATGCCTCAATGGAAAACGCATCTTCGAATAACTCTGAAAAAACCATAATAATAGCGCATTCTTTAGGGTCGGTTATAGCTTATGATTATGTATTTGGGTTCAGAAAGTATAAGCTTAACCCCAGTCTAAACGTAGAGGCTCTTATTACGCTTGGTTCGCCGATACCTCTGTTCACCGCAGCTATGGGGCATGTGAGTAATCCTATCTCGATGCCCACTAATTTAAAGCGCTGGATTAATATCCTTGATCCTGATGACGGTGTCGCAAGGTATTGCAGTAGATATTTTCCTAATTTAACTGTAGAAGATATAGCGGTTAATACAGGTTGGAATCCGCTTAATGCGCATGCGGACTATTGGACAAATAAAAAAGTAGCTGGCTTGATTGCTGAGAAGCTCATCGAATGGAAAATCTAGCCGTGAAAAAAAGAATTCTTTCCTTAGTAATTGTTTTTTTATTGTTTTTCTGTCCGCTTGTCTTGCAGGCAATAGAACCTTCTGCATCTAATCAAATTCGTTTAGGCACATTCAATATTGAAAAGTTAGGCAAAGGCAATAATTATCAGGCAAAGAATGCCGCAGTAATTTTGAAGAATTATGACCTTGTGGCAATCCAGGAAGTGATGAATATCGGGGCAACAAAAAATAATCCCGTTGGAAATGCTGGTGTTGAGGCATTAAAGAAGATAGTTTTGTATCTTGGCGATGACTGGGCTTATGTTATAAGCCCAGAGCCTAATGGGACAGCTTCTGCAAAGAAAAGCAGGGCATTCAATACTTTTGAGTATTACGCCTTTATTTATAGGAAATCAAAGGTAGAATTAATTAAAGATTCTGCTCGTCTATGGGATGAGGCAGGCAATCCAATCCCCAAATTAAAGGAACAGGAAAGGCAGTTTGACCGGGAGCCTTTTATTGCTTCGTTTAAAGCCCGAAACGGCAAACTCGATTTTACTATTATTACGATTCACGCCGCTGCTCCAGGCGCAAAATGGCGCAGGGATGAAATAAAAAGATTGACGGTTGTTTACAAGGCAGTGCAGGATTATGATTTAAAGCAAAATGATGTTTTTCTTATGGGAGATTTTAATACTAATGTTGATAAGAAGGAATGGGACAGTCTGAAAAGCATTGTTGATATGAACCATATAATTAGTTCAAAAGATGTGACTACTCTTAATAAGTCTGCTGGCAAGCTTTCCAAGAGCCAGTATGATACAATATGGTATGAGGCAGGTTACAGCAATGAGGATATTGTGACTGATACTTCTCAAGTAGATCAGGCTTGGAAGGATAACATAGAATATCCTCAGGATATTAAGCTTTCCAAGGGACTGAGAAAAGATGAAACCAGAAGGCAAATCTGGCTGTATGGAAAATATGCTTCAGATCATTTGCCTGTGACTATGATGCTGTGGACGGATAAGGATACTGATAATTTTATGAATTAGGCAGAAAATACAGCAAAAGTCAGAAGAGGTTATGTATACTTTCGCGTACATTCGGTTGACCGTTGGTGTAAATACCGCGTGATGATTTTGGGGATTATAAAGATGGTAAATGGCAGGAGTGAAAGGGATATAGAATTTGGTAGTAAGAAGTACAGTATTGAAATTTCTAAGAAGATTGCAGAAGAACTCTTTGGGTGAAGGGGAAGGAAATTAACATGCAAATCAAGTTTATAGAAATCCAAAACTTTCGGAAACTAAAATCTGTCCGGATTGAACTCGCGGATAAAACAACACTATTCGTAGGAGCAAATAACAGTGGAAAAACTTCGGCTATGGTAGCTTTAGGGTATTTTTTGGTAGATTCCAAACGTTTCACTATTAATGATTTCACGTTATCAAATTGGACGGTTATTAATAGAATTGGAAATACATGGGAAACCTCTGTGGTTCCTCTGAACTCTCAAAACAATACTTTAGCTGAATGGGTGGATGTTCTGCCGACTTTAGATGTTTGGTTGAAGATAGAAAAAACAGAGGTTCATCATATTTGTCGTATTCTCCCTACTCTTGGTTGGAGCACTGATGAACTTCTTGGTGTACGGTTACGTTTAGAGCCAAAAAATGTTGGCGAACTTCGCAAAGAGTATATCACTGAGCGAAAAACTGCAAATGGGACTATTGAAGAAGCAAACAAAGAAAAAGCTGCAAAATGTACACTATCTCTTTGGCCACAATCTATGCAAGATTTTCTAGAAAGACGGCTTGGGAGTCAATTCGACGTACATTTTTATTTATTAGATCCGAAAAAACTTTGTGAATCTGAGAAAGGAATTGCAAAACCTCAACGATTACTAGAAACAAGTGAGTTTCTCGATGAGAATCCATTTAAGGGGTTAATTTGTATTGACGAAATCAGTGCCCAGAGAGGCTTCTCGGATAGTGGCGATAGTTTGTCTAAAACTTATGGCGGTTCAAATTTAGAACACACTAGTAATCGTAGCTTATCAGCGCAATTGCGATCTTATTATGATAAACATATTGATCCCAGAGAAATAGTAGAAACTTCGGATGTAGTTGCATTGGAGGCGATTCAAAAGGCGCAGGATGAATTTGATAAAAGGCTAGAAGAGGGCTTTAGAGAAGCATTGCAAGAAGTAGAGAGCTTAGGATACCCGGGAGTCACAGATCCAAAGTTAATAATTTCAACCAAGATTAGTCCAATGGATAGTCTTAATCATTCTTCAGCTCTTCAATATGAAGTAACTTCTCCAAAAGGTGAGGCCTCTTCGCCAGCGCCGAAACGTTTACCTGAGCAATATAATGGATTAGGATATCAAAATCTAATCTCAATGGTTTTTAGACTAATGAGTTTCCGTGATGCTTGGATGAAAGTTGGGAAAGAAGGTAAAAGGGCAGCGGCTAAAGCCAGTGAGAATTTCTTTTTTCCACCATTACATTTAGTTTTAATTGAAGAGCCGGAGGCGCATTTGCATGCACAGGTACAACAGGTTTTCATCCGCAAAGCCTATGATATTTTACGAAAACACGGCGATTTAGGAGATAATAAAACTTTAACTACCCAACTGGTTGTGTCTACTCACTCAAGCCATATTGCTCATGAATGTGAGTTTGACTGTTTGCGATATTTCCGAAGACTGCCTGCGGTTAATCAAGGGGATGTACCAATATCAATTGTGGTTAACTTGTCTACAGTTTTTGGAGACAAAGAGAATGAGACACAGAAGTTTGTCACTCGTTATTTAAGAACAACCCATTGTGATCTGTTTTTTGCTGACGCGGCAATCTTGGTTGAAGGGCCTGCTGAACGAATGTTGGTTCCACATTTTATTCGTGAACATTTTAAGAAATTAGATCAGTCCTACATTACTTTGCTTGAGATTGGCGGTAGACACGCACATCGTCTACGTCCACTGATTGAGAATCTCGGACTGACAACTCTTGTTATTACCGATCTGGATTCGGCAGAGCCAACTGGGCATCATTCTGTTAAACATCCAGCTAGAGGAGAGAATCTAATTACTGGAAATACTACATTAAAAACATGGTTGCCTGAAAAAGAACTAATAGATGAACTGTTGAACGTGCCTGTATCTACTAAAATTAAAAAGCATGATGATTTTTCCTCGGTTCGAGTTGCATATCAGTCCCCAGTTCTAATTCAAATTGATGATTCGAAAGATTCAGAAGAGGCACTTTCTAACACCTTCGAAGACGCTCTCGTTTTTGAAAACCTATTAATTTTTAAAACGTTACCTGGGGAAGGTATGATAAAGAAATTTAGGGATGCTATAGAACAACAGAAGACGTCTGCTAGTCTGGGGCAGGTTATGTTTAATATTTTAAAGGATGGCAAGAAAGCTGAATTTGCTCTTGAATTGCTCTACTTACAAGAACCCAAAGCACTGAAAGTGCCAACATATATAAATGAAGGATTAACATGGCTACAAGAGCAATTAGAAAGGAAACAGTTAGAAGTTTTAACTTTAATTGAACCTCAAAAATATTAGACTAAAGAGGTAGTTGCCTAATGGAAAATATTCCAGTTGTAGATGATGATCATGTTGATGATTCCGTGGATCAACAAATCAGCGTTTGCTTAGCGATGGAAAAGCCCAAAAGCTTTTTTCTGTTCGCTGGTGCAGGCTCGGGGAAAACCCGTTCACTTGTTGAAGCTCTGAAAGTGCTGCGGTCAAAAAGAGCGAAACAGTTGCGTTTGCATGGTCAACGGGTTGGTGTCATTACCTATACCAATGTCGCTTGCGACGAGATTAAACAGCGCCTTGACTATGAATCTTTGATTGAAGTTTCAACTATTCATAGTTTTGTTTGGTCACTTATAGGTAGTTTCCATGCAGATATTAAATCTTGGCTGATAATAAATTTGAATGCGAAGATAGACGAACTTAATGAAAAACAAAGAAAAGGTAGGGGAGGGAAAGCATCGTTGGATCGTGGAAAAGAAATTGAGATAAAACAAAGCCGACTTACAAGTTTAGATAGTATCAAGCGATTTGCATATAATCCCAATGGTGACAATGTAGGGAGAGATTCATTAAATCATAGCGAGGTTATTGAAATAGGTGCTTATTTTTTATCGCAAAAACCTCTTATGCAAGACATATTAATTAGTAAATTTCCTATTTTATTAATTGACGAAAGCCAAGATACAATTAAATCCCTTATGGAAGCTTTATTTGAAGTTCAGAGTAAGCATTCGGAACAATTTGTTTTAGGTTTATTCGGTGATACCATGCAACGTATATATGGACACGGAAAGGAAGATTTGGGAAGAGATATTCCTTCTGAATGGGGGAAGCCAGCCAAGCAAATGAACCATCGTTGTCCTGTCCGAGTTATTAAGCTCATTAATAAAATCCGTTCAACATTCGATGGTCAAGAACAAAAGCCGAGATCAGATAAAGAAGAAGGTTTTGTTCGTTTCTTTATTTTGCCAATTAGTACGACTAATAAATCTCAGGCCGAAAATGAAGTCAGAAAACAGATGGCTACCATTACGAACGATCCGTTGTGGAATGGACCTGATGCAGAAGTAAAAGCACTCACACTTGAACATCATATGGCAGCCCGCCGGATGGAATTTATAGAGATGTTTGAACCATTGCATGAAGTTGATAGTCTAAAGACTGGATTGTTAGATGGTTCTCTTCCCGGTCTACGGTTGTTTTCACAGCAAGTTCTGCCTATTATTAAAGCAAAACGCACCGAAGATGATTTTTCTATAGCAGCTATTATGCGAAAGTATTCGCCATTACTAACAAAAGATACTCTTAAGGCTATAGGAGAAGATCAGTCGCTTCAAATTGAAAAGACTAGAAAAGCTGTGGAGAGTTTATTGGCACTTTGGGCAGATAATAAAAAACCGCGTTTTTTGGATGTCCTGCGTAACATTGCTCAAACAGGACTGTTTGAAATACCTGAAAGTCTACGTCCCATTGCCTTTAGAAGCGAACTTGAACAAGAAACGGTAGAGTTAAGCAACGAACCAGGTCCATTAGCAGACTATGAATCAGATTACATTTTTGATGCTTGGGATAAATTTTTGCTAACTTCTTTCGAACAAATTGAGCCATATGATAATTATGTAAATGGACAAGCTCATTTTGGGACACATCAGGGAATTAAGGGGCTTGAGTTTCCACGTGTTATGGTAATAATAGATGATAATGAAGCAAGAGGCTTTATGTTTAAATTTGGTAAGTTATTTGGAGTTGAAGAAAAGACTGCGACAGACATAAAAAATGAACAAGAAGGGAAAGATACTGGAATCGATCGTACCCGAAGGCTATTTTACGTTACTTGTAGTAGAACCGAAAAAAGTTTAGCAATTGTTTATTATTCTCCGGATCCTAAAAAGACCCGAGAGCAGCTATTGGGTGAGGGTTGGTTTGAAGATAGCGAGATAATACTTTTGTCGTAAATCAACTGCTATGCGATTTGGAGAGGCATGGATACAGGGAGAGATTATTATGAAAATATAGCGAGAGTTTATGAAAATGCAGATCGAATTTAAAGGTAAAATTGTTTCTGGCCAGGGTAATCATGCCGACTTAGGGATACCCGGCAAAAATAAGCTATCTCATGCCCCTGAAGATTGGCCGGTTACTTTATGTCCGGGTTCTTTAAACGTGGAAATTTTAATCGACGAGCTACCAAAAGAATTAGATGCGTTGGGGCAGGGCACTCTTATAAAGAAATTAGACAATGGTATTTTAAAGCCATCTTTCGTGATTGAGCAAAAAGCAATACTTAATAATACCATTGGGCCCAATGGCCTAGTTAAAGGTAGAGGGGATGCTCAAGTATGGCGAGCAAAGATAATAATTGAAAAATCTAAAGAAACTTATAATTGTTGGGTTTTGCGTCGTTTAGATTCTGGGATGACAAAGCATGTAGAATTGGTGTCTGACGTTAACTTGAGAAAAGTTTTAAATTTAGTTAACGGAGACCAAGTTTTCGTTTCTTTGGAGGGAGGCGAATAGAAAAATGGATGATATAAAATTAGCTCAAATTAAAAAAGATTTCGAAAACGATTTAGATGTTTATGAAAAATTAGCGCATAAGGCAGAAGTATTGTTAAAGGACATACTAAAGTCTGAGAATTTTAAGACAGCATATGTGTTGTCTAGAGTAAAAAACGTTGACTCCTTCTCGGAAAAGATTTATCGAAAAAATTACGATAAGCCTTTTGAACAAATGAGCGACATCGTTGGGATCAGGGTTGTATGTTTATATACAGAAGATATTAAAAAGATATCCCAATTAATCGGCAGCATCTTCACTGTTATCCATGAGGAGGATAAGGCAGTAACGCTTGGTACAGATAAAATGGGCTATCGAGATTTGCATATTGATGCTCGACTAAAAACAGGCGATAATACATTTGACCAATATAGATTTGAAATTCAATTGCGTACAGTTATGTCTGATGCATCTTCAAACATATCGCACGATTTAAGTTATAAGAAAATGCCTCCTCTTCCTGAACAACTGGAGCGAGAATTAAATCTTGTTTCTGCTACGATGGAATTAACTCAATACCATTGTAATGCATTACGAGAACGCAGAAAAGAATTTATTGAAACAGTTAAAAGTGAAGCGGTGGATGAGGCTAACCAAGTGAACTTCCTAAATCAGCCTTTACTGGACGATACTTTGCGAGTTTATACGAAAAAACTTTTTCCTGCTCTTCCAATTAAAGAGCATATCCATGAGCTTATTTTAAGAGATTTAAATCCCGATAAGTATAAATTATTAAGAGACATTGACAAGGCGATTGAATATTCAAGGAGATTCGTTGAATACTATAAAACCAAATCAGATTCTTTTAAATCTGGTTCGGATTATATAACTAAATCATTAGGATATTATGATGAGGAATTTATGAATCGGCATCCATTTGCGCAAAAAACCAGAGATGCAATTATAGAATTTAAAAGAACCGACAAGGGAATATAAATCTAATAATACAACTGCTGGCAAAGATTATATTTAATAATCATTATTGAAAGTCATTCGCTATAAAAAAACTCTGTAAGAGTAATTTTTAGTAACAAATGGAGGCGTTTATGGGTGATTTTAAAAAAGGATCTGGTTCTTTGTGATAAACACGGGAAAGTGATAGCAGTTTATCCACCTGGTAGCGAGGAGTATTGGAGATTTTAATTGAAGATTAACCGTGAAGGTGAATTTTGGGTTTATATAGTGGAGTGTGCTGATAAAACGTTTTATACGGGGTATACTAGTGATTTGGAGAAACGTTTAAAGCGGCATAATGATGGGCTTGCGTCGAAATATAAGAGAGCGCGGCTTCCGGTTAGAGTAGTATGGAGTAAGGAATATAAACAGTTTCAATCGGCGTTTAAAACGGAAATGGTAATTAAGAAGTTAACTAGGCGACAGAAAGAATTGTTGGTTAAGGGTAGGCGGTTAGATAAGGTGTTAGAGGAAGTAAAAAGGTATGAAAAAACAAAGTGAGTTAAAATCGCGTGGTGATAGATGAACACCTTATAGACGCACGATGGCAAGCTTGGCGGAGACGTTGGTAGGCGTGGATTAAATTTTGATAGTGACCAACAACAAGTTACAGCTAAAATTCCCGATGACTATGTGGAGAGATGTCATCGGTATTTAAGAATCAAATAATCCTCCCGGGTTGATTTTAAATCCAATCTTAAAGATCTGAAAATAAATAATCGTTCGATTATTTATTGGTATTACAGCCGTATCATTAGGATAAAATGAATACAAAACAATATTGAGTGAATTTTTGCTAAACCTACCATAAAGGACGCGAGAGTAAGCGCTGTAATACCAATATGATAATGTCGTATTCTACCAATTTAAAAATGTCGTATTCCAAGGATGCTATAATGCTTCCTCTGGAAGGAGGACATTATGGTAGGAAAGGACATTATCGCAATGA